>Ga0209510_1000349_pt1 | contig 67156 bp, 55 predicted proteins | sample BiotimSIPDNA_FD_185749 | JGI IMG/M metagenome (GOLD analysis project Ga0209510, IMG submission 185749) | Anaerobic biogas reactor microbial communites from Washington, USA - Biogas_R1 time_0 SIP DNA (SPAdes) (version 2) | ecosystem: Engineered > Bioreactor > Anaerobic > Unclassified | place...
CAGCGCTTCAAGGATGAAGCGGCTAATGCTCCTACCGCTGCGCTTGCCCGCGAAAAAGTCAACGGTGCCCGTGAGAATCTTGATTACCTGAGACAGCTGGATGCATACGACTCACAAAGCCTTTCGCTCGAAAACGAGATCAGTGCCCTCGAAACCGAGATCGGCACAAATGAAGATGCCATTCAGCGGGCAGAAGACGCTCTCAAAAGCGGCAATAAATACTTCGCGCTTGACGCCTTTCGCATCAGTTCAAAAGCCCGCAAGCGCTTTCCGCAGGACCCTCGTGTTTTGGAGCTTAAACGCGGCTTCCTTCCAACTTATCTGGTTGGCGGAATTGGCGGGATCATTATTATCGTCATCTTGATCATGGGCATCAGTCTGGCTTCACGTCGTATTTCCGATAGCATCTTTGCGCGAAACCTCGCCCGTACTCCCACGGTTACGATGACTCCCACCATCACGCTGACACCCACGGCAACGCTGACACCGACAATTACACTGACGCCCACGCCCGATTATTCGCCCACGCCAACCGAGACGGTTACGCCAACACCAGTGGTGTTTGTCAGAGCACTCCGTACGGTTTGGGTCAGAACCGGCTGCTATGGCACCTTCAGCTCGCCAGGGCGCATCAGCGAAGGATTAACAGTCGAGCTGGTCTCAATGCCCGAACGACGCTTTGATGAGTTCAACCGTGAATGTGTTCTGATCGAATATAATTCAGGTGGTTTTGCGATCATTGGTTATGTTTTGATAGAGGATGTCACACCAGTAAATGAGTAGACAAGTCGGTCGCCCTGACATGAACAAACGTTACCAGGAAACTTTGGATTGGATTTATAGCTGGGTTGACTTCAGCATGAAGCGGCATGTCGACGACAAGCACCGCTTTTTCAAGCTGGACAGAATGAACCAGTTGATGGATCTGGTGGATCATCCTGAGAAAAAGTATCCATCGGTGCATGTCGCAGGCACAAAAGGCAAGGGTTCGACCGCAATGCTGATCGCTTCGAGCCTCTACTATCGTGGTCTCAAAGTAGGTCTCTATACTTCGCCGCACCTGGAAGATTTTCGTGAGCGCATCGTGATCAACGGAGCGATGATTAGCGAAAATAGTGTGATTGAACTGGCTGAGTATATGAAACCGTTGACCGAGAAAGTTCCTGAAACCACCACGTTTGAACTGACCACGGCTATGGCTTTTCAGTATTTCGCCCAGGAAGAAGTTGATATCGCTGTGCTCGAAGTGGGCATGGGCGGGCGGCTGGATGCCACGAACGTGGTTGATCCGCTCGTCTCAGTGATCACATCGATTTCCTACGACCACACCTCTGTTTTAGGCGATACTCTGGCAGAAATAGCAGCAGAAAAAGGTGGGATTATCAAACCAGGCCGTCCGGTTGTGATTGCTCCACAAAAGCCTGAAGCGCTCGAAACCCTGCTCAAAATTGCAGAGGAGCGCGGCTCACCAGTGATTGAAACCGACAAAGAATACAGCTATGAGCCGCTGAAGCACAATCTTGATTCACAAACCTTTCAAATTCAGTCGCGCCACATCGCTATAAAGAGCAACAACATCAGCATCAACACTCCCTTAAAGCTGACCATACCCCTGCTTGGGGCTCATCAGATCGAAAACGCAGCCACGGCGGTCGCCGCCCTCGACATTGTCAGGCTCAAGGGCTTCCATGTCAACAGGAAAGCGATCAAAGCTGGTTTCAGGCATGTGCAATGGCCTGCCAGGTTCGAGATTCTGAGAAAGAAACCACCAGTTGTGATCGATTCTGCCCATAACGGCGATTCAATGCGCCGACTGGTTGAGTCGATCGATGAATATTTCCCGGAATTGCCTTTCATCCTGGTCTTCGGCGCTTCTGCCGATAAAAAGCTGAGTGATATGCTCGAAGTGATTCTGCCGCGTGTTGAGTTGGTAATCGCCACCCAGTCGCTGCACCCACGCGCGGCTACACCCGAAGAGTTAAAAGAGGTTATTGATCAATACTCAGTCCCTGTTATTGCCGTTGGACCAGCAGAGGCAGCCCTCGAGGAAGCAAGTTCTCTGACAGGGACAACTAAGGGTATACTCGTGACAGGGAGCATCTTCATTGCCGCTGCGGCAAGAGCGATCTGGTCCCAAAATCAAAAATAGGAAGCATTGAATCTTGGAAAGAACCCTTTTTTCTGAAAAATATGACGAGGAGTACTCTCGTGATGACAACCGCACAGTCACAACCGCTGCGCTGGTAAAAAACCGCGCCACCAGTAAAAAAGACAGCCGCTTTACTGCACCGTTGGTGATGATGTACAACGATCCGCTGCTACCCCACGCTGCAGCGAGATTATATTCGGAAGACGATGTGCATGACCCGGATCTTGTCTACCAAGCGCTTGCTGGTCATTTCACATTGATTGCTTGTTACCCGGTCAAAGACAACACCGACGAACCGACCAAGGATGCAATTTGGGAGATCGGTCTCGAGATGGCTTTCGGGAGAGTCCTGGGACTTGATGAAGACGCCGAAGATTATGAAGATGAGATCTACATCGAAGCCCGCCGACGCGTAAGAATTCTAAAAACCTACAAGCAAAAAGGGCATTATTTCGCGGATGTTGAGGTAACTGATATGCCTGCCCGGCGAACGAATGAAGTAAAGAGCGAAATGCGTTCCGCCAAGATCAGTTTTTCACATTACGCAACCTTACCGACCGCGCTAACCGATGAGGCCGTTCAAATTGCAAATGATATTGATCATGCTGGCAGGCTTGCAGATTTTATCGGCATCCACACATTCCTGACCCCACAGGAACGCATGGATCTTCTGCAAGAGGTCAACGACCTGGTTCGTCTGAGACTGGCACACGCCAAACTGGTCGCCCAAATTCGCATGACTGAGCTTGATATGCAGGTGATTACGCGCATCCACGAAGATTTTGACCGCAACCAGCGCGAGACGGTCTTACGTGAGCATATAAACCGGCTGCAGATGGAACTCAACCAGGGAAAATCAACCGATCCCGATGTTTTTAAGATTGAAAAACAATTGGAAGAAACCAACTTTCCCGAAGAAGTGCGCGAGACCGCAGAAAAAGAGCTCGACCGACTGCGTGCTACCTCCCCGCTTTCACCTGAAAACGGCATGATTTCAAGTTACCTGCACTGGCTGCTCGACCTTCCCTGGTGCGATGCCACCGAGGACGACCTCGATGTCCGCAAAGCTCGTGAAGTCCTTGATAAAAACCATTATGGTCTTAAAAAAGCAAAAGACCGTATCATTGAATTTTTGGCTGTAAAAAGTCTGCGCCCTAAAAAAAACCGTCTGCCGATCCTTTGCTTTGTCGGTCCTCCCGGCACCGGCAAGACCTCGCTGGGTCAATCGATCGCTGGCGCAATGAACCGCAAGTTCGTGCGCATGTCGCTTGGCGGCGTACATGATGAAGCCGAAATCCGCGGTCACCGACGCACCTATATTGGCGCGCTGCCCGGACGCATCCTGCAGACGATGGTCAAGGCAAAAGTGATCAACCCACTATTCATGCTGGACGAAATCGACAAACTTAATTCTGATTTCCATGGCGACCCTTCGGCTGCCCTGCTGGAAGTGCTCGACCCGGAGCAAAACCATGCCTTTTCAGACCATTACCTCGAAGTTCCTTACGATCTATCGAAGGCTTTCTTCATTACAACGGCAAACACGGTTGCTTCGATTCCGCCCGCGCTGATGGACCGTATGGAGCTGATTGAGTTTCCCGGTTATATCGAGGAAGACAAAATCATCATCGCCCGACAGTTCCTGATTCCAGAGCAAATGCTTGAGAACGGTCTCGATGAAGAGCCAATTGAGTTCACCGATGAAGCTCTGCGCCTGATTATTGGCAGTTACACCTACGAGGCTGGTGTGCGCAACCTGGAGCGCGAGATCGGTACTGTGTTGCGAAAAATCGCGACCAGAAAATCGGAAGGGGACCTATTTCCTACGGAAGTGACCGCCGACCTGGTTCGTGAATTACTTGGTCCGGTTGAGTTTTTCCCGATGTCAGCTGAAGCCAAAGACGAAATTGGTGTCGCCACCGCGCTTGCCTGGACAGAGAATGGCGGCGAGATCATGCCTATTGAGGTTTTGGTCGTGAATGGTAAGGGCAACCTGCAGATTACCGGACAGGTTGGCGAAGTAATGCAGGAGTCCGCCCAGGCTGCATTGAGCTATTTAAAATCAAGGCAGAAAACGTTTGAAATCCCCGATGATTTCTTTGAGGAGACCGATATCCACATTCACGTGCCCGAAGGAGCGATTCCCAAAGACGGACCCAGCGCTGGTATCACCTTGGCGACTGCCCTGATATCTGCTGCGCTTGGTGTACCGGTTAGGCACGAAGTGGCGATGACCGGCGAGGTTACGCTTCGCGGTCGCGTGATTCAGATTGGCGGGGTACGCGAGAAGGTGCTGGCAGCACACCGCTCAGGGCTGAAGACTGTCATTCTGCCGATGAAGAATGAGAAGGATTTGGTCGACGTGCCCGATGCTGTTATGAAAGAGCTGAACATCGTTTTCGTGGACCATATGGACCAGGTTACACAAACCGCGATTCTGGGTGAATTGAAATATGCGAACGGGCTCTACCAGCCCAAACGCAAACCCACCCCCCGCCCACCGGTTAAAGGTAACACCAACGATAATTAGTCGTACAAAAAAGTTTCTGGAACGGTATTGAATGGAGAGTGGCATTACATAGCGTATTGAGCGAGGTTTTCTTCTCTGTGATTTGAAGCCAAACTATCCTCAACCGCGCCAAACAAACCGATAACTCCCCCGATTCAACAAAAAAGCCGCGAAAGCGGCTTTAGCATCATTACTTCTATCTACGTCTATTCTTCTTCTTCCGGAGTGAGCGCCTGGATGCCATTCTCCACTTGCATCAACACGCGCCGCAGCTCGCGCTCCAGACCTCTCAACGTGTCGGCAACATAACGATCGGCATCATATTGAGACTGCTCCGCTTCCAGTTGCGCCTGGCGGGTGATATCTTCAGCTTTGTTTTGAGCCGACAAATAAATATCCGACTTTTCAACCATGCGTTCGCTCTTATCACGGGCAATAGTCACTGTCCGGTTGGCTTCTTCCTGGGCTTGTGCAAGTATCCGATCTTTTTGAGCAATAATCTGTTGGGCTTTTTTGATCTCTTCAGGAATTGATATTCTCATCTGGTCGATGATATTCATGAACGAATTCTCATCAACCACGACACTACGAGACAGGGGAATCGGTTTGCTGTTGTTGAACAACTCTTCCAATCGATCGACGAGGTGCAAAATGTCCATAATTTCCTCCGAATAGATACTATGATATTAGTATAATCGCAATCATCAGCACATGTGGGTCTGTTTATGCCATTTACTGCCTCTGACGTTCGCAATATTTTTCCTGTAACGCCAGGTTCACATGCGGCGGTACCATGCTGGAGACATCTCCACCTAACAAGGCAATCTCTTTTACAGTTGAAGAAGACAAAAAAGTATTCTCTTCATCAGTAATGAACGCAACCGTATCGATTTCTTCTTCAAGCCGTCGGTTTGCCAGCGCCATGCGAAATTCAAATTCAAAGTCCGAAAACACCCGCAGCCCCCTGACGATCGCCGTCGCTCCGACCTCTTTCGCGAATGCTACGGTCAACCCTGAATAGCCCACCACCTCAATTCCGTTCAGACCGGCAACAGCCTCATTGACCAATCGCATGCGTGTTTCCGGACCAAACAAGAGCGATTTGATCGGTTTGTCATATACCGCAATCACGACAAGGTCAAACATCCTGGCTGCCCGTTTGAGAATATTGAGATGCCCGTAATGAATAGGGTCGAATGTACCTGGAAAAATCACTTTCTTCATCAGCTTACGTCTCCAGCGCCGTCAGTTTGCGGCCAAAAAGCAACCACAGCGTCTTTCAAATCCTGGTTTTCTTCCAGGTCCAGATCCGGGTCTTCTGCCAACAATTTCGTGGCGATGTCACGGGTTTCCTTGATCAAAGCTGTATCAGCGAGGCTGGCAACTTGCAGGTTAATCGCGCCGGCCTGCCTTGTGCCCAGAAAATCTCCGGGACCGCGTGTTTCGAGGTCCTCCTCAGCCAATTTGAAACCATCGTTGGTTTCAGTCATGATCTGCAACCGACGATTTTCCGCCGCGCTTTCATTATCCGGAATCAGGAAACAATAGGATTGTTCCTCACCGCGTCCAACCCGACCCCTGAATTGGTGCAGCTGTGATAAGCCGAAGTGGTTTGCTCCTTCAATCACCATGATGGTCGCATTGGGTATATCGACCCCCACCTCAACAACCGAGGTAGACACTAAAATGTCGAATTTCTTATCCCGAAACGCCAGCATAACCTGGTCTTTCTCTGCTGGTTTCAGACGTCCATGCACCAACCCAACCTTGAGGTCAGGGAAGATTTCGCGCTGCAGGCGCATTTGCTCGTCAACCGCGGCTTTCTTTTCTTCGTTTTCTCCTGCTTCCACCAGCGGATAAATGATAAAAGCCTGGTAGCCCGCTTCGACTTGTTTGCGGATGTTCTGGTAGACCCGCTCGCGCTCGGTCGGATATGCGATGTGCGTCGAAACCGGCAGCCTGCCGGCAGGCATTTCGTCCATGATGCTCACATCCAGATCACCAAAAATAGTGAATTGCAATGAACGCGGAATCGGTGTCGCCGTCATCACCAGCAGGTGCGGGTTATCGCCCTTATTTCGTAGGGCGGCACGCTGCGAGACGCCAAAGCGGTGCTGCTCATCCACCACGACCATTTGCAGGTTTTGGAAAGTGACTGGGTCTTCAATCAAGGCGTGTGTACCAATCAGAAGTTTCACATAACCAGATTTGAGCCCATCGAAAATTTCGGTGCGGTCTGCCTGCCCGGTATCACCAGTAAGCAGCCTTACCTGTTCTTCTTCTAAAAATTCTGGGTGTTCAGACGTGCCAGTAGTTAACAATTTGCGAATGGTTTGATAGTGTTGTTCCGCCAGGATTCCTGTTGGTGCCATCAGGGCAGCCTGAGCGCCCGATTCGATCACCATCGCCATGCCCATCACCGCCACAATGGTCTTGCCAGAGCCCACATCGCCCTGCAGCAAGCGGTTCATCGGGTGATCCTGAGCAATATCTGCACGGATTTCATCCAGGGAACGCTTTTGAACATTGGTCAATTCATATGGCAGGGTCGCTACACGCTCGGCAATCCATTCATCGCTGACATAATACGGGTGCCCGACTAATTGCTGCCATTGCCGTTTTTGCTGCAGCACACCAAGCTGCAGCAAGAAGAGCTCATCAAAGGCAAATCGGCGTTGGGCAGCCTTAAGGGTCTCATTCGTTTCCGGAAAATGAATTTGCATCAGGGCGTTACTGGTTTTGAGCACCCTGGCTTCTTCCCTGATTTTGTCTGGTAGAAAGTCATTGACCCTCGGAGCCCAATAGCGAACAGTGTTGAATTGCGTTCGCCGCAGCCAACGCTGGGTAATCTTGGCAGTCAGGGGGTAAACAGGGACAATCCGGTTGGTATGCAATTGCTGTTTATCAATGGGTTCATAATCCGGATACCAAATCACCGGTCTGCCGAGGTAGGTGTCGATCTTGCCGGAAACAGATATGAACAAATCTTTCTTCAAATAGCGCACATGCCAGTCTTGGTTCATCCACAACAGTCGCAGCGCCCCGGTAGTGTCTGAGACCACCGCTTCCACCAGGCGTTTGCCCTTCTTGGATTGAAACGTATCCACACTAACCACACGTGCCAGTATGGTGACTTCTTCGCCGTATGCAAGCTGATTGATAGTTTTGAGCTTGGAATAGTCGTCATACCGGCGAGGGAAAAGGTAAAGCAAATCTTTAATCTTATAAACCCCGAGTTTGGTAAGGTGCGCGCCCTGTTTATCGCCGACACCCCTGATCACGCTAACAGGGGCTTCCAACCCGTGCGATTCGTTTTCCATCGGTTTGCTGGCAATCTCTCGCAAGCGCGTATTTACCTTCGATCGAACGACCTGTTCTTCTGGCTGGTTGGTCGGAGTTTTCGGTTTGGTTATGCTTGCTGCGGTCTCTGTTCTGGCTTTAGGTTTGGTTGTTTCGCGAAGCTTGGGATCTTCTTTTGGATAGTAATAGGGGAGCGATTGAATGTTTGCTATCGAAAGCAGGTCGCCAATTTCGAGCAACGCAGCCCTCCGGTTTTCCGGTTCAATGACCGCGTAGCCGCCTAAAAGAGAGCTTATTACCGGAATCAGGCTTTCCGATAGCCCTTGTTCGCGGGCTTCGGCAGGCCAGGTCTTCGCTAACGCCTGGATTCCGCCCATTACCGCCTTGTTTTCATAGCCCTGGCTGGCTTCAAACTGGAAAATTTTGAAGTATTTATCGGTTATTTTTTGCATTTTGTTTACTCTTGTTTCCGCTTAATCATAACCGATAGATGCCGTGTCTGCCTCAACCGTAACCGTTTTAGGCAGACTAAAAAAGATCAAGACCGGAGGGTATGCGCTTGCTATCCGATCCAGACCACGCTGTCATAAAAATCGCCAAGCGTTTTTTCAATAACCTCACGGTCAATTAGAGTCAAACAATCGCAGTCAAAAAGGTTGAACATCACAAAACATTTCGCCGTTGGTGGGATGCCCTTTAATCCTCCCGAAGGGTGTTTTAGATATCGCAAAATTGACTCAAGATCGACCAGCATGTTCATCGGAAGCCCAGTCAGCTCCGAAAAAATCTGGCTGCGAAAGACGTTCTCTTCATTCAGCGGCTTCATAAACCGCGCCAATCCGACCACGACAATCACCAGGTCAGAAAAATCGGGAATCACCGGCTCGTAAACCGCCGGGGCTTTGAGCGGTCTCCGCTTTGAGCCATCAGCTTCGATAATCAAGGGCAAGCCTCTTTGATCACAAATCTGTTTAAGTGCGGTTAGTTGACTGTCAGTTAAGCCGTTCAATTTTCGTGCTTGGTTGACCTGAAAAGACTCGCCGGTCACCAAAACGCTGCCACCACTTGGTGGCAAACGAGGAGGCAATTGATCTTCTTCTTCCCAGGTTATGTGGGCATCAAATAGTTTTGCTTCGCTTTCAGCCAGCTTGGTCGAGGTCGTGCACACCACCAAACCAGTCAGGCATTCGGAAAGTAAACGCATCAAAGTAGTCTTGCCGCCCGAGCCAACAACAGAGATAGCGAAGCCTCGCTCATCAGGAAAAAGCCTGAGGATTTCTGCGACAATGCCCAGTGTCATTCCAGACTCTCAAGCACTCGCAAAACACTCTCCCCGACAATTAAGGCCTTATCAGAGATTTGGTAGGCTAATTCAACATTGATGCGTGGGTCAACATCGCCCAATTTGGTGCCGGCTTCAACAGAGATCCCTTCTCTCAGCATCCCACGAACTACACCATCGAAAGGTGCTTGCACAGCCACGCCGGCGACATCCGCCAACAATTGCCCTCGTTTCACGATGACGCCGATATCAGCAAAAACTTTCAACACGCCTGCAGCCGGGGAATACAAAACCCGCTCGAGCCCACGCCCCTCCACGATTCCAGGGATGCCAGTGTCAGCCTGGGCAGAGCCCTTCCAAATAATCTCACCCAGCTTTTCACCGCGGTTGGTTTCAATCACCGCTGCGCAATTTTCGGGCGCAACAAAGCCAGGTCCCAGACCAATTATCGCTGCGGTCCAGCGCGAATTCTTCGGCAAATATCGTTTCAGCATGCGGGCATCTATGATTGCCTTAAAATCAATTCGCTCCGCGATCTTCGCTTCAGAATCGACAACAACAGGAATAACCCCTTCGGAAAGCAGCCTGATGACCTCCTGATCGCTTTCTGCCAAAGCCGCTTCGATGCCTTCTACCCAGACACGCTTCTCCCAGACTGACTCAGCAAAAGCCACTTTTCGGCGGACAACCAACGGATCAGCAATTTCGGTGATGACCACTTTCCATCCATGGCGGTGCAGCACCGCGGCAACACCGCTCGCCAGGTCACCGCCACCCTGGATCAAAATTAAATTCGATTTATTCTTGAGCATGCCAATATTATACAGAGAAACTCTCCTCTACATTTTGTTATTAATCCAGACAGCCTTCCATCGCTTCCGGTTTCGAAAAGTTGATACTATTATGCCCTTGTGTATGTAATCAGGAATTCTAATTATGGGAACTTTTAGATCTAAAAAGTAGAGTTCACGGTTTTTTCGGTTTTCAATGCCTGGGCGTGTTTCTTGAGCCGGTGAGGTCTGGCAAAGTAAGCGGGGGTTGAGTGTTCACACTTGGGAGTTCCCCCTAATCTTGCTTATATGGATTTTGCACTTCATTAAGCCAAAATAGCTCAGTTTGTTTCATATTGAGAATTGCTGCTTTTTGCGAAAAGCTCAGCTAATATCAGATCAATACAGTACAATAAAATTCTATATGACAATTAGTGAGTTTTCGATCCCCTTCAAATACAACACATGGCGGTCAACCCCGATCAAATGGGTCGCCAGCCATGCCCTGCACCATTGGCCGATCTTCCTGCTTGCCCTGCTCGGAGCGGTTGGCAATGCTGCCCTGGCATCCATCCCCGCCATCGAGTTTGGTCGGGTCTTTACCAACCTGACATCCGGCGCACCTTCAATGGACCTGGTTTTGCGTAGCGCTGCTCTGATCGGAATCACACAGACAATCCGCGGCTTTATGCAATTTATGCGAAACTTCGGCTTTGAGGTCACCGCCCAACGCATCGAGTGTGATGTGCGCGAGGAGTTTTATATCAGCCTCCTGGGCAAAAGTATGACCTTTCACAGCCTGCAGTCGATTGGCGACCTGATGGCGAGAGCCACCAACGATATCCGGGAGGTTAATTACATCTTCAGCCCGGGCATCAACATGGTCTTTGGCTCGCTCAACTTCCTGTTCATCCCCCTCACAATCGGAGCCTCTATCCACCCGGCGCTCTTAGCCACACCAGTCATCTTCATCATTGCCTACTTTATTTCCATCTGGCATTACCTCAAAATCCTCAAACCAGTCACAACAGAAGTGCGTTCAACCTTTGGCACGATGAACAGCCGCTTAGCTGAAGACATCGACGGTATCGAAACGGTCAAGGCAGCCGCGCAGGAAGAGAGTGAGATCGAGCTCTTCCGCCATAACACGCAAGCCTACCGTGACGCCACTATCAAGCAGGGCGATATAGAAGCACGCTTTCTACCGCTGCTTTTGCTGGCTCTGGCGATGGGCTTTGGCTTGTTGCATGCCCTGATCTTAGCCAGGCAGGGGCAAATTGAACTCGGCAATGTGGTCACTTATTTCAGCGCGCTCTCAATGCTGGGTTTCCCCACCAACACTTCGATCCGCTCTTATTCGATGATCTCCTCCGGGCTTGCCGGCGCGCGCCGACTGCTAAGCATCATGAATACCGAAAACGACCTGGACGAAAATTCTGACGGTCACGTCAAACCAATCGCAGGCAAAGTCGAATTTAAAAATGTTTGTTTTGCCTACGAGGAAGGTAACCCAACCCTCCAAGACCTGAATCTGACTGTTGAACCCGGGCAAACTGTTGCCATTGTCGGGCAAACTGGCTCCGGCAAAACCAGCCTGATCAGGCTGATTAACCGAACCTATGACCCTGACGAAGGGCAAGTGCTGATTGATGGGATCGATTTGCGCGACTGGAAGCTGGACAGCCTCCGCAGCCAGATTTCGATCATCGAACAGGACATCTTCTTGTTTTCCAAGACAGTCTCCGATAATATCGCTTTTGGCAAACCTGACGCGACTGGCGAAGAAGTCAAAATCGCTGCCCAAAAAGCACAGGCGGACGGTTTTATCAACGAATTGGAAGACGGTTACGAGACGGTGATCGGTGAAAGAGGCGCCACGCTCTCAGGCGGTCAGCGCCAGCGCCTGGCGCTCGCCCGCGCATTCCTGACTGACCCCCGCATCCTGATTTTGGATGACTCGACCAGTGCGATCGACAGCCAGACAGAAGAAGAAATTCAGCGCGCGATCAAAACCGCCTCAACCGGTCGCACAACCTTTATTATCACTCATCGTCTATCACAAATCCGCTGGGCAGACCTGATTATCGTCATGCGACAGGGGCGTATTTCAGATATCGGGAACCACAACGCCCTCATGCAAACCTCACCGGCATACCGGGCGATTTTCGGGGAGGTGTAGCATGGGTTTCCACCGGGGACTCTCAGCAGAATCTTACGACCGCAGCTACAGCAACAAAGCCCTCTTGGGTCGCATTTGGGTTTACACCAACCCATATAAACGCCAACTGATTATCGCGATGTTGATTGTTATTGCCCAGGCGATCACCGGTGCCCTGCCGCCAGTGCTGGTCTCGAGAGTGCTCGATAGCTCCCTCGCAACCAACCCATCTTTCAACATCTTTTTATTACTGGTCAGCTCGGTTATTGTCGTCGAAGTTTGGGGCTACATTTCCTATTATATATTGCGCAGATTAATCGTTCGAGTCATCGGTTACACGATTCGCGACCTGACAGTAGACGCCTTTGCCGCCTCACTCAGGCAGGACCTGACTTTTCACGATAACTTTTCCTCTGGCAGGATTGTCTCGAGAATCACGACCGACAGTGAAGATTTCTCGATGCTCATCCACCTGACAACCGATGTCCTCTCAAGCACGCTGCAGTCGGTCATTACCGCGATCATTTTGCTCCGAACCGAATGGCGCCTGGCACTGGGACTGATGGCGTTCATCCCGTTGGTCGTGATTGTCGTCAGCAGTTACCGAAAACTTGCCCGCAAAGTCACCACCCGCGGAATGCGCGCGATGGCGAACGTCAATTCGACCATTAAGGAGACCATCAGCGGCATTTCGATTGCTAAAAATTTCCGGCAGGAAGAGGCTATTTACAACGAGTTCCAGGAGTCGAACAAGACTTCATACAAGGTAAACGTACACCGCGGCTTTGTATTGTCGATTGTTTTCCCGACGATGCGCACACTCAGCGGACTGACCATCGCCTTGCTGGTTTACTTTGGTGCCCTGACAGTCATGCAGGGGATCATCACTGCCGGTGCTTGGTATCTGATTTTGCTATCCAGCGACCGCTTCCTGATGCCGATTCTGAGCATCACATCTTATTGGACCCAGGTGCAAACCGGACTTTCAGCAGCAGAGCGTATTTTTGCTTTGATCGACAGTGAACATAGTGTAAAGCAAATTGATTCGCAAAAAATTGACAACCTGCAGGGCAAAATTGATTTTAACAACCTTTGCTTTCGCTATTCAACCGGAGCCCCGGTTTTGGAGAATTTCAATCTGCACATTAAACCAGGTGAAAACATCGCCATCGTCGGGCACACCGGCGCTGGCAAGTCATCGATCGCCAGGCTGGTTGCCCGCTTTTACGAGTTCCAGGCGGGCGAATTATTTATTGACGATCTTGACATCCGAAAATATGACCTTGGCGACCTTCGCCTGCAAATGGGCATCGTCAACCAGGTGCCCTTCCTTTTTGAGGGCACGATTGAAGACAACATCCGCTTCGCCAAGCCCGAGATTACCCGCGAAGAAATCCTTGAATTCGCCGGAATGATCGGTAACGGCGAATGGCTTGAGACCTTCTCCAACGGGCTCGACACCCAGGTGGGCGAACGTGGGGCGCACATTTCGATGGGGCAGCGCCAACTGGTAGCACTGATGCGCATTTTGGTGCACAAACCTTCAATTTTTATTTTGGATGAAGCCACTGCCAGTATTGATCCTTTTACCGAACAGCAGATTCAGCAAGCCTTGGGGTTAATTTTGAGCCACTCGACCAGTATTCTGATTGCTCACAGGCTCTCAACGGTCAAATCTGCTGACCGGATCCTGGTTTTGGATCACGGCAGCATATTGGAAGAAGGAACACACGATGAACTGCTCGCCTCAGGTGGGCATTATGCCAGTCTTTTCAATACCTACTTCCGTCACCAGTCCTTGGAATATGTTGAGGAATCTGGCAAATTCTTAAAAGACGACTAACACGTAAAGAACACGTCTTCCTCGACTCTCCGGACGAATTTTGATTATCGATTTGATTCATGTAAAATTGCCCTACAATGAAAAAAGTAGTCTTAGCGCTTAGCGGCGGCGTTGATAGCGCCATCGCTGCCCACATGCTCCAGCAAGACGGTTTTGCCGTCCATGGGTTAAACCTGCTCACCTGGGGAGAGGACCACCAGCGCTCCGGCGTTCAGGAAATTGCCGATAGTCTCGGATTCCCAGTCGACTTCCTGGATGTCCGCCAGCCCTTCCACGAGCAAGTTGTGCAGCCGTTTCTCGATGCTTACCTGGGTGGGCAAACTCCCAGCCCGTGTGTATTCTGCAACCGCCAGGTCAAATGGAACGCGATTCTCCAAAAAGCAGATCAAATCAGCGCAGATTTTGTAGCAACCGGTCACTATGCACGGCTCGAAAGAAGAGAAGGCAACACAGAAATCTGGAAAGCGGCAGATTCATCTAAAGATCAGAGTTATATGCTCACCTTTTTGACCCAGCCAATGCTAAACCGCACCATTCTCCCCCTCGGCAACTACACGAAACCCGAAATCCGTCAGATCGCTGCCGACCTCGGCATGGCGGTTTCGGATAAACCCGACAGTCAGGATCTTTGCTTTCTGGCATGCGGCGATTACCGCGATTTTCTCAGAGAACACGCCCAAACTCCTCCTCTTCCGGGACCAATTTTCAATCAAAAAGGCGAGCTGCTTGGTCAGCACCAAGGGCTGGCGTTTTACACAATCGGTCAGCGCAAGGGCTTGCCCTCATCAACCGGTGCGCTTTACGTGATCGAAAAGCGATCTGAAGATAACAGCCTGGTCGTTGGCTTTTTAAACGAATTGGGCGCAGACAGGTTCTTTGTTGACCAGCTCAACTGGATCTCAGGAAAGATTTTGACCGAGCCAATCTATGCAGAGGTGAAGATTCGTTACAAGGCGTTGCCCATCGAAGCGAGAGTTGAACCCCTGGCTGGCAACCTTGTGACCGTGAAAACCAGCAGACTCCTGCGCGACATCACGCCCGGTCAGATCGCCGCTTTTTACCAAGGTGACAAACTATTGGGCGGTGGGGTAATCCGGGATCACAGTGCCCTACTCTTCCAGCAATTCTAATTATGGGAGTCTTAGATCAAAAATACAGAATGCAGGGATAAACGAACTCTGAATTTACAGCTGCTACAATACTATTGAACTAACGGTAGAGGTGGGTTCAGGACGTGAGCATAGTTGAGTTTATTAATCAGTCAAACCCACCCTGTTGGAATGTCGGTTGTTTTTCGGTTTTCAATGCCTGTCTGGATTCTTGGGTTGGGGAGGTCTGACTATGTACGCGGCGGTTGAAAGCTCACGATTGGGACCTCCCCCTACCGTTATGCATATTAAAATTTTGCCTTTATCCCGACAAAAAGCCATAGTTTGTTTGCAAATTGAGAATTGCCCCACCCTTCAACATCTCGCCAAATCCCGCTAATGCCTGTTAGAATATTAGCAAAGCGCAACAGGCTTTATTGCGATTTCACGTGAAAAAAAATTAAAGGAGTAACAATGTTAATACCAGAAGATCTTAAATATCAAAAAACTGACGAATGGGTGAAAATTGTTGATGGCATCGCCACAATTGGCATCACCGATTTCGCTCAAGACTCCCTCTCAGACGTTGTTTTTGTCGAATTTGATGTCGACGTCGATGACGAAGTCAGTGCCGGCGACAGCATGGCAACAGTCGAATCCGTCAAAGCTGCTGCCGAAGTCGTTTTCCCGGTCAGTGGTAAGGTAATCGAAATCAACCAGACCCTGGTCGACTCACCCGAAGTCTTGAACGATAGCCCCTACGAGGATGGCTGGCTGGTAAAAGTTCAGGTTTCAGACGAAACCGAGCTCGACAACCTCATGGATGCTCCTGCCTACGACGCTTATTGCCAGGAAAGATAACCATGTTTACACCCCACACCGAACACGATGTGGAGGTAATGCTTAAGACCATTGGGGTCGGAAAAATTGAGGATCTTTTTAAAGAGATCCCAGACCAGTTCCGTTACCCCGATTTAAAATTAGCCCCCCATCTCACCGAGATGGAGGCTGCCAACGAACTTGAGCAAATCGCCTCCGCAAACGGCACCACCAGGGAGTTCTTAAATTTCCTTGGCGCCGGTGCCTATGACCATTACATTCCGGCAGCGGTAGACAACCTGCTGCAGCGCGGTGAGTTTTACACTGCCTACACTCCCTATCAGCCCGAAATCTCGCAGGGCACCTTGCAGGCAATCTTCGAATTTCAATCCCTGATTTGCCAACTGACCGGCATGGACGTAAGCAACGCATCACATTATGACGCTGCAACCGCCGCCGCCGAAGCAGTGATCCTGGCGTATGGGCATTTCCGCGGCAAACGAAAGAAAGTCTTGGTCTCCCGCGCGGTGAACCCGCAGTATCGCCAGGTAATCCGCACCTATATGCAGGCTGAAACAGCCCTGCAAATTGTTGGCGATGATATTGAAACCGGCATCGAACCTGACATGCAAAAATTCATCGACCAGATCGATCACGACACCGCCCTGGTGATCGTACAATACCCCGACTTCTTCGGTCGAATAATTGACTACACGCAGCTTATCGAGACCGCCCACCAGTTTGGCGCCCTGGTTGCTGTGGCAGTCAACCCCACCGCTTTAGGCTTACTGACCCCTCCCGGTGACATCGGTGCTGACATCGCTTTTGGTGAAGGACAGCCTTTGGGCATCCCGCTTTCCTATGGTGGACCCTACCTGGGTTTCTTTGCGGTCAAAAACGCGCTTCTGCGCAAGTTGGCTGGGCGCCTGGTCGGTGAAACCACCGATGTTGAAGGCAAATTAGCCTACGTCCTCACGCTGACTGCCCGCGAGCAGCATATTCGACGCGAAAAAGCGTCTTCAAACATCTGCAGCAATCAGGGGCTCATGACCCTGGCAGCGACAATCTATATGAGCTTACTTGGCAAGCAAGGCTTCCAACAGGTTGCCAACCTCTGCTATCAAAAAGCGCACTATGCCGCCGATCAGCTCTCAGGCATCAACGGCATCACCTTCGTGGATGAGACCACACCCTTCTTCCACGAGTTTGTCGTCAAAACCGACCAGCCGGTTCAGCAAGTGCTCGAACATTTGCTGCAGCATGACATCTTCGGCGGATATGATCTGGGCAAAGACTACCCTGAGCTAAATAATCATCTCATGCTGGCGGTAACCGAGAAAATCAGCCGTGAAGATATCGAATACCTTGCTGCTGTTTTACAGGAGGAAAACCATGGCTGAACCGACTGTTTTTGATCTTTCTGTAGCCGGACGTACTGGCGTAACTTTCCCTGAACCTGACGTCCCGGAAACCGCCCTGCCAAAAGGCTTTGCTCGCTCAAAACTGCAGCTCCCGGAAATGTCAGAGCTGGAAGTGGTTCGCCATTTCACCAGCATCTCGCAGAAGAACTACGCCATAGACCTCGGTTTTTATCCGCTGGGTTCCTGTACGATGAAATACAACCCCAAGATCAACGAGGTTGTCAGCCGCCTTCCTGGTTTTGCCCACACGCATCCGTTACAGCCCTTTGACACCGTTCAGGGTAACCTGTATTTGATGTATACCCTGCAGGAAATGCTAAAGGAAATCGCTGGTTTCGAAGCGGTCACCTTGCAGCCGGCAGCCGGCGCGCAGGGCGAACTGGTTGGGACCCTGATCATCCATAAGTACCACCAGGATCGCGGCGATACCCAGCGCACACGCATGCTCATCCCAGACTCAGCCCATGGCACCAACCCTGCCTCGTCGGCAATGCTCGGTTTTGATGTTGTGCCTTTGCCGTCGGACGATCGGGGTAATGTTGATATTGAAGCCCTTAAAAAATTGTCTGACGATCGCCTTGCCGGGCTGATGTTCACCAACCCCAACACCCTCGGGCTGTTTGACGAAAATGTTTGCGAAGTTGTCAAAATCGTCCACGAAGCCGGTGGTCTGGTCTATGGCGACGGCGCCAACATGAACGCGCTGCTGGGCGTCTTCCGGCCTGGCGATGTCGGCATCGATATTTTGCACTTCAACCTGCACAAAACCTTCTCAACCCCGCACGGCGGTGGTGGTCCCGGTTCCGGTCCGGTCGCGGTTCAGGCACACCTGGCAGATTATTTGCCCGACCCTGTCGTCGGCATCGTCGAGGAAGGCGATCAAGACCATGCGCCGTTATACGACTTCATCACGCCCGCCAAAACGATCGGTCGGATAAAAGCTTTCCACGGTCACTTTGGGATGCACGTTCGCGCCTTCACTTACATTGCCATGCTCGGGCAGGAAGGGCTGCGCGACGTGGCTGAAAAAGCCGTCCTGAACGCTAATTACCTCCAGGAAAAACTGAAGGGCACCTACACGCTGCCCTATGACCGTACTTGCATGCATGAGTTTGTGCTCGAGGGCTACTGGAAAGACGTGCCCGATATTCACGCCCTGGATATCGCCAAACGCCTGATGGATTACAACTTCCATCCACCGACAAATTACTTCCCGCTGATCGTCAAGGAAGCCCTGATGATCGAGCCAACCGAAACCGAAAGCCGCGAAACGCTGGACCGGTTCGTGGACGTGATGCTGAAGATCGCGGAAGAAGCCCGCACCGAGCCGCAGTTGCTGCACGACGCGCCGCACAACACCCCTGTCCGCCGCGCCGATGAGCTTAAAGCCGCCAAGGATCTCGTCTTCTGCTGCTACCCGGTGGAAGAGTGGGATCTGAAGTAGTCAGGTTATCGTAAGAAATTTACCACAGAGCGGAGTTGGTCCTGAGCCTGCTCCGCTTTTTTGTTCTTTCGCTTTATCCAATCTCCAATCACCCACCAGCCATCCAAATCTTTCACCCCCTCCTGGGAAGAGGTTTAATTGTGCTGATTTTGAAGAGTTGTCAAATAGTCCCCAGGTAAAGGGGAGACCTACGGTCAGGAGACCAGCGAGAATAAAGGCAGTTTTTCAGTGGCAATGAAATCGTAACTTGAATCCGTAATAATGCTCCGATTCATTATTAAACCTCTGGTTTAGAAAAACAGATTTCTTCGTATCCATTCACTCATGGATATATTCCTTGATGCAACAACCAAAACACCGCCAAGGATAAGCAGTGGAATGGAGACATACCATGCCCATTCAGGTATAAACGAGTAGGTCAGATAGTGTGTAACCGCGATATCAATCGCCCACGGCAAAAAAGAAGTAACGATCATGATCCAGCCGCCTTTCTCAATCTTTCCAATTCGCTTGTCTTGAACAATAAAGATTATGAGAAACGCACATACCCCGGCTGATAGAATGATCGGCATAGCAACCGGCATCAACCACTTTACAGAAGTATTCAGCCAGCTTAACGCCAAAATGTATAAGCTGCTGACACAGAGGTCGGCTGTCAGGTAGATATATGGGCTCTTTCCCTCAACATAGATTGGGAGAACAATAAAAGTCCATATTATCAGCGCTGCGCCAAACACATAAAATGCCCATGTCAAGCCCGATGAAAAAACCAGGTCTATGACAGCTACGGCTGCACTGGGGATAAGCAGCGCCAGTGAAATCAACATTACCAGGAATCGCTTGTTGATCTTCTTTCCGTTGATATCCATCCTGCCCTGATAGTATCCTTCCGTGTTTGCTTCGTTTCTGTTCAGGTCAAGGACCTCTGTATCGCATAGTGGACATCTGGTTTCATAGTCCGCAAGCTTCACACCGCAATGTACGCAATAAGACATGTTAACCTCTCCCGTTACTCTCTATCGCAACGGGGATTCCCATCTCCACCAGTTGCCTAAAAAAATTTCGCTCAATATCTGCTTCAACAATCGTCCGTGAAAAGGTAATCACCGTATTTCCGTTGTAGCTTACACAACCACAGCTCGACCGTTTTCCATAAGAACGCCCCAGCATAAAATCTATCCGTGTTATAAACGGCCTCATGGCTTCATCTACTTCAACCTTGCCCAAATTGGATATTGTGGAAGCCGAATATCTGTTTCCCAGAAGGTCATGACCAATCTTCAATATCTGGTCTTTCAGAAAAAGCGGAACAATGCGGAGCAGAAGATTCTTCTCAATTTTTACATTACCGGAGAAACGGGCATTGAGTTCCTTCTCGGTAATATTCATTCCCATAAAGTGCTCAACCTGCGCAAGGACTTCTTCGAACGAGTAATCTCCCAGTCGGCTCTTGATACCCGGATTGATATACGAAGAAAAATTCCGTACCGTTTTTGTGGGGAAAAACCGACGTAGATTGATTGGCAAGGAAATTTTTGCATCATGCCGTAAGGCACGTTTAGACATTTCGGATTTCTGCTTTTTATATACGGAATATAGTAGAACCGCAGCAAGAAATACACCGATGCTCGTTCTGTATTCTTTTGCTTTATCATGCAGAGCCTCAGTCGGCATTTCACCGGATATAATGAGGAGCTTATTTAGCGGCACGGCGGTTCCGGTATAACGGTAAGAGGGTCTTTCACTTAACCCAGTAACGTTACTGCCCGCATAACGCAGAAAGGCATCCTCATATTCCTCTGCCTGGGGGCTGTCGGAACATCGGAAAACATACTTGCTCGGCATAACGTGAAGGCCGTTTTTCAGATGCAAATATTCAGCAACGAGAGACAACAAAAAAGTCATTGCTCCTGTGCCGTCGGTCAGGGCATGGAAGAACTCTGCTGATATCCTGTTTTTGCGATATAGCAACCGGTACATAAAGTACCTGTTGCGTCTGAAACGCAAGGGCTGCGTGGGATTATATATATCTTCTAAAATTGGAGGCGCGCCGTCGATATGCTCAAAGAAGTGCCAGAACAGACCTTTGCGTAACCGGGAAGCAAACGACGGAAAGCGTTTCAGCGTATGAATCTGTGCTTCTTCCAGAATTCGAAGATCAACATCATCAGAGAGCGTCACTGAGATGCGAAACATAGCTGTCCATTCACTCGTTTGTGTTGACGGATATATATTTGCTGCGTTATCTAATTTAAACCAATTTCTCAAAGACGTCTCCAAACAATAGAAATACGCTGTCTCCAAGGGTGCTCACAGTCGCTCTGCTTCAAGCGGAACGACCTCGTTTGGTCAGGAGTCCAGCGAGATCTAAACTATTGTACCAGTTACATCGGCGGGTTGTTTTGCCTGATTTGCGAGGGTATGCCTTTCAAAAGTCCGTAGTCAAGGAAAAAAAGAGGAGGTTCCAAAACAATATGTTTTGTGGCTCTGGATTCCACCAGGGACTCACTTTTATCCTACACACTCCGGTCACTTCGTGACCGGGATTAGCGATTTGCAGGATTTGTATGTTTTTTGATCGTGCAGAAGAGCTTTTTTACTGCAAATTCTTTTTAAGGTATGGGCTTGAAATCTGAAGATACTTATACCATTATTGAGAGACAAACCCGCGATTTAGTGGGCTGAAAAAGCTTGTATTATTCGGGATTATGGTATAATTATCTTTAATCCATTACGATTGTGATATATCTTATACAACTAAATAAACCCAACCCAACAATCCCTAAAAGGAGAATTAAGTCAATGCAAAATAGCATCAAAAGGACATTCTCGTCCATATTGTCGTTATTATTAGCCGTCGTTTTGGTTAACGGCGCCGGGGCAGCCAACCTGACACAGGACCAGCCACCCGAGACTCCCACCTCACAAATTGAGGTGGTTTCACCTTATTATTCATTCGAAAACATCACAACAACAGACGGCACCGAGGTCACTGCCCACATTATCAACGGACCCTCTCAACCGCTGCCCGAATATGAAGCCGAACGGCTTGCTTCAATGACCACGGTTGAACCCCAGGGCACTCTTGCCAATTTCCCTTCCTACAGCTGGGTTTTTGGCTGTTCGGCTGTTTCTGGAGCGATGATCGCAGCCTGGTATGACCGCGGCGCTTAACCCAACCTCTATACCGGACCCACCAACAATGGTTTCTACCCCCTTACAGACACTGGTTGGCCCACCTGGAATGATGGGTTTGCCACCTACCCCAACAACCCCCTGGTCGCTTCTCACCTCGGGTTGGACGGGCGCGGAACCAGAGGTTCCATCGATGATTATTGGGTAAAGGTAGACAGCACAGCTCCCGACCCCTACATCACCGGCGGCTGGCCACAGCACGCCTGGGGCGATGCCATCGGTGACTATATGAAAACCAGCCAATCTTTCTATGAAAATCAGGATGGTGCCTCTGTTTTCTACACCTGGACAAGTTTGCCAACAAAATTAACCTGTGCCGATATGGAAAATTATGGCTGGGCATACCGTGATGGCAGCTACGGTCGTAAGCTATTCTACGAAGCCCGTGGTTACACCGTAACCGATTGTTATAACCAGAAAACCGATAACAATGAAGGCGGCTTCACCCTGGCAAATTTCATGGCAGAGATCGATGCCGGGCGCCCGGTCTTGCTCAACCTGGAAGGGCACTCAATTGTTGGCTATGGCTACAATGGCAACACCATCTACATCCGCGACACCTGGGATAACGACCCTTCCAAGGTTTACACCATGCCTTGGGGCGGCAGCTATGAGGGCATGAAATTGCTCTCTGTGAGCGTCGTCAGTCTTGGTCAAGGGTCGGCTGTCCCTTCCAAACAGTATTTACCCGTGGTGATTAAAGTTCCCGCTGTTCCAGTCACCAACTTCCTGAACCCAGGATTCGAACAGGGTCGTGTCGCCTGGAATGAATCTTCAACTCAAGGTTGGGATTTAATCGTCCCAGACTCTGCCATAACAGACGGTAGTGTTAAAGCCCACGGAGGCTCCTGGCTTACCTGGCTGGGCGGGGGTAACAATGAGACCTCGATTATCTCACAAACCGTTACCATTTCTGCTGGTGCACCATACCTGCATTTTTGGTATTGGATTGGTTCGCAAGACGTCTGCGGATACGATTATTTCTATGTGGGTGTTAATGGCAATTACTTCTACAATGAAACCATTTGTCATGACAGAAACACCGGCGGTTGGGTCAAGAAGGTGATAAATTTGTCTGCATTTGTTGGTACAGGCAAGACCGTGCAGTTTAGGTTAATAACGGATTCGAGTCTAAATAGTAACGTTTTTATTGATGATGTCTCCATGTCTGCTTCCTCTTATACTTCGGAGCAGTCACCGATGTCGCCGGACCTCTTCCCTGGGGCAGCGCTGGAGAGGAGATAAACACTATTTTCTTTCGGGAAATTAGTAACCACAGCTCTCCGCTCCACCAGAGCTGACAGTGCCCAAGCTGGAGGGTCATATAACTCGAACTTATTCAAACGTAGGGAGGGAGCACTGTGCCTGTGAAGCAAGGCATGCTCCCTCCGGCTCAGCTTAGTCAGGCTTTTTCTGCAGCTGGGTCTCTGGTCAAGCCGAACGGAAACAGGTGCCCAGCAATCCTGTCCGTCACTCTGTCATTGTGAACTCTTCCCTATTCCCTATTCCCTATTCCCTGTCTGGCAGCCTGTCATTGCGAACTATTCCCTATTCCCTATTCCCTATTCCCTGTCTGGCAGCCTGTCATTGCGAGCGCAGCGAAGCAATCTAAAATCCTTTCTCGCAGCCTGTCATTGCGAACTATTCCCTATTCCCTATTCCCTATTCCCTATTCCCTCTCAGCTATGCGCTATAATTACCCCATGCTCACCTGGAACGAGATCGAAACCCGAGCCATCGCCTTCCAGCGTAAATGGCGCGCCAGCCCCGGAACCGAAAAACAGGATGACATCAAATTCATCCAGGACTTCCTCCACGTCTTCGGTGTCGACTGGCAAACCGGCTTCCCCCAACACCAGATCATCCTCCCCAGCGGCAAACCCAACTACATCGACTACCTGCTCCCCGGCGAAATCCTGATCGAAATGAAATCCAGGGGCGAGTCGCTCGAAGCCGCCTACACCCAGGCAATGAACTATGTGCGCGGGCTCAAACCCGAAGAGATCCCCCGGCTCATCATGGTTTGCGATTTCTACAAAATCCAGATCTTCAACTACGACAAAAAACACCCTTACAAACCTTTCAAAATAACCGAGTTACGCAAACACCTGCGCATCTTCAGCCGCCTGGCTGGCTTCGATGCCGACCCCGAGGCACGCACCGAGATCGAGCTAAACACCGATGCCTCCTACAAAATGGCAAAGCTCCACGATGCCCTCAAAGAAAGCGGCTATTCCGGGCACGAGCTTGAGGTCTACCTGGTGCGCCTGCTCTTTTGCCTTTTTGCTGACGATACCGGCGTGTTCGAAAAAGGCGCCTTCTACAACTACATCAAAGCCTCCAGCTCCGATGGCAACGACCTCGGAGGCAGGCTCTCCATGCTTTTCCACACACTCAACACCCCGCCCGATAACCGCATGACCACCCTGCCCGAAGAGCTAAAGCGCTTCCGCTATATCAACGGTGCCCTATTTGCCGAACGGCTGCCCATGTCATTCTTCTCTGCCAAAATGCGCGCCATTTTGCTCGAGTGCTGTGACTTCGACTGGACCCAGATCAGCCCTGCCATTTTTGGCGCCATGTTTCAGGGCGTCAAAAACCCGCAGGAGCGCCGCGAGCTGGGCGCACACTACACCTCCGAAGAAAACATCCTCAAGGTCATTCGTCCCCTCTTTCTGGACGAACTACAGGAAGAATTCGAGCGTTCCAAAAGCACCATCGCCGAGTTGCAAGCCTTCCACCGCAAGCTCGCCTCGCTCACTTTTCTCGACCCTGCCTGCGGCTGCGGCAACTTCCTGATCGTCACATACCAAAAGCTGCGCCAGCTCGAGTTTGAAGTCCTCAAACTGCTGAGCGAATCCGGGCAGATGGTCCTCTTCGACGACCCCACCAAGGTCACCGTCGACCAGTTTTTTGGCATCGAAATCGCAGACTTCCCCTGCGAGATCGCCAAGGTCTCCATGCTGCTTACCAAACACCTCATGGACCAGGAGATCAGCCATTATTTTGGCGGTAATTTTATCGACTACCCCATCCGGGACAACGCCAGCATCATCAACGCCAACGCCCTGCGCCTGGATTGGAACGAAGTCATCCCCGCCCACCGGCTCAATTACATCATGGGCAACCCGCCTTTCAACGGCGCCCGAACCATGAGCACAGCGCAGAAATCAGACCTCCTGCACGTTTTTGGCGATGTGAAAAATGTTGGCAATCTCGATTTCGTCACCCCCTGGTACAAGAAATCAGCAGACATGATGGATATCAACCCAGATATCCAAACCGCACTCGTCTCCACCAACTCGATCGTGCAGGGCGATCAAGCCGGCATTCTCGGTGAATATATGTTTGGTCGCGGTTTGGAGATCAACTTTGCCTACCGCACCTTCAGATGGTCCAACAAAGCCAAAGGCAAGGCTGCCGTCCATTGTGTCATAATCGGATTCAGCAAAAGCGGTCATTCGCAGCAATCAAAGAAAATCTATGACAAAGACGAAGAAAATGTCGTCTCGCAGATAAATCAATACCTTATCGACGCCCCAAAAGTGGTTATCAGAAACCGTTCTAGACCAATCTGCGATGTGCCGGAAATTAGTATGGGAAACCAACCAATTGATGACGGTAACTATCTATTCACAAAAACCGAGATGGATGAATTTATAAAGAAAGAACCTGGCTCAAGGAAATATTTTCATAAATGGTACGGCGCTCAAGAATTTATTGATCAAAACCCAAGATACTGCCTTTATTTAGGCTCCGCTGACCCATCCGAGCTTAAACAATTACCTCTCGTTATGGAAAGGGTCAGAAATGTTCGTGCTTTCAGGTTGTCTAGCAAACGTCATAGTACATTTAAACTAGCTGAATTTCCCACCAAATTTCAAACTACAAACATACCAACATCGCGTTTTTTAGTAATACCGGAAACGTCTTCAGAGAATCGAAACTATATCCCGATAGGGTTTTTAGAACCTGAAGATTTATGCTCTAATGCGGTCCGAATTTTGCCAGAAGCCACACTCTATCATTTCGGCATTTTAACCTCCTCTACCCATATGGCATGGATGCGCACGGTTGCTGGCCGGTTAAAAAGTGATTACCGCTATTCAAAAGACATCGTCTACAACAACTTCCCCTGGCCCCCCAACCCCACCCCCGAGCAAAAAGAAAAAATCGAACAGACCGCCCGGGCGATCCTCGCTGCCCGTGAGCGCTATCCCGAAGCCAGCCTCGCCGACCTCTACGACGAGCTCACCATGCCTCCCGACCTGCGCAAAGCCCACCAAGCAAACGACAAAGCCGTCTGGGAAGCCTACGCCAAACCCTGGCACCCCCTCTCCTCCGAACCCGCCTGTGTTGCATATTTGATGGAGCTGTATCAAAAAATCTTAAAATATAACTCGTTATGACAAAAAAGAACGTTAGGAAAAATTACTTTTTCTCGAAAAGGAAATAATCCTCGGCTTCGATAATTTACCTTTGTACTGTTTAATCAGGAATATTGGACCCTATGAACAAAATTGAGATATCAGATGCCCTTGAAAAAACATCTTACTTAGTAAATTCGTTCTTTGGACAAGAACCGCTGAATGCCGAAAACAGTATAGGCATTGGATCAGGTGTTGCCATCAATGCCAAGGGCGACTTATTGACAGCTGCTCATGTGGTTACAGGTCGTTTGCCGATTAGGCTAGCGGATGTAAATGATCCAAGTGTCACCATCGTTGCAAAAACAAAAACGGGACAGTTCAATCAATACTACTCCGTGGTGTGTGGTGTTGGCATACAAAACTCATTGACGAAGGAGCCAATCACAGTTGATCTTGCTCTATTACGTCCCTTATCAACACAAAATGATGTGCCCTTTCTCCGTTTGAACAGAAAACCAATCAAAGTAGGGCTTGAAGTACTCATGGCAGGTTTCCCAGATGATATGGAATTGCCGTTATCCTTCGATCAAACTTTGGATAGGACACAACCTGAAGTGAAACTCATCTTGCAGGGTATTGAAATTGCTCGGCACCTATTGATGATCAAGTCAGGCATGGTTGGATATGAAAATAGCGTAACTCTTACTGATGGAAAGTTAAAACTGGAAGGTCAAGTTTTTTATGTTGACAACCAACTCCAGAATGGTGCAAGTGGTGGCCCCGTGGTTAATCAAGATGCAGAAGTAATTGGCATCATCACGCAACGTGCTATTACTTCGGTTTCTTATCGCAAGACGTCTGACTTACGCGTACCATCCGGCTCGACGGTGGTTATTTCGCCCAGGTTAATTCTCCCCTTGATTGAAAATGAAATCGCAAATCGCTGAAGCTAGATAATACCAGTTCATAAAAAAATCTATCTTTTCTCAATATAAGCGACATTTTGAAAGGAAACGATTGACTTTATTCCTACGCAAGGAGAATTCACCCGATTTTTAGAACACATTTCTTCATGGAAACATGAATTTTGGCAGTCATGAACGAGGAAGTGAATGCAGAAAAAAGAAAAGCTGATAGTTATTGCTGCATTTTGTACAATTCAAGTATTTGAGCAACTAACTTTTCGGTCCGTTGTTCGATCTTCTCTTTATCCCAAGTGTCCACATCAAGAAGATCTCTGTTCAGGCTAAGCCCGTTGCGATAACCAACATAATGACCCTGGCGATCGATTCGATCTCGTTTTTCCTCGAAACTTTTATTACTGAGTGTGCTATTGAAGCCTGTGATTGTCAGATTACCTATACTGTGAACACATTCTTCCTGTATTGCTTTAGCAATCTCAAAATCACCATTGCCAATCATATTCACCCAATCTTTTGGAATATTTTCTCCTTGTGGTAAAACATGTTCGACCGTCCATGTGAAGTTGTTACCGGCTTTCGCCCATAAATCCGTCATTGTCTCTGTTGTCATTGAATGCTCTGCGAGGTCACAAAGAATAAAGCGTGCAACTCCAGAATTCTCGCGATAAATGGCGCCGGTAAGTTTTGAATGGAACGCTTCATCTGTAGCAGATTTGCTGACAAGCTTGCTTTCAATATACTCTTTGAGGGCTGCGCCGGTCCTGGTTTCCTTGTTCGCGATAATTTCAATGAAAAGGGGAGTCAAATCACGCGTTGGTGGTGTGTCAGTGAGGTTACGTCGCACAAAGAAACGAACAAGTGTATTAGTGATAGAAACCAGGTGTTCATCGGTGAGGTCCAGTTCGGTCTGCTTACCCAGGAGATACATCATCAACAAGTAGGACGGAGTTCCTTGGATTCGGTCAAGATCAGTTAATGCTCTAACAAGCTTTGAAGGTATGTAATCCTTGTCAGGATCAAGGAGGATTGAATACACTCTTCCTGCTTCAACAATTCTTTTAATAAAATTTTCAGAGTCAACGTCAATCAATTTTTCGTAAACCTTCATGATATTGGACTTTGTTGCAATCGGGACAGAGTAAATGTTTTTTAGGTCTTCTCGATAGGCATTGTAATATTGACGGAAGAAACGCTCTTGAGTTGCATAATTGTCGCCCAAGTAATCCAACAGCAAGGTCCATTGATTAAATGCATAATTAATTCGACCAGGAGCGGAGGTTTCCATGCGAGCAAGTAATTTATTCTTGATCAAGTCGACGGCAGTCAAAGGCATTCCACGAGTGTTCAGGGACTCAAAAAGTGTGTAGGCATCCGCATGGTTAGACACTTCAATTTTAACCAGAGTAGCAATATTTATTTTCCCCAGCAGATCCATCAGAACTGCAATTGAATCTCCATTTTCCATATTCATTTTTTCAAGTCGATCTGCAAAGAATTGATAAGCTCTGAATATTCTTCGATTTCCTGCGTAAGCCGGGGCTGGGTTGTTGGGATAAAGCTTCAAATTGGAGAGCAGACCTATGTAATCTTCCTGATTCTTGTTTTGAATCTGAGGTATTATGCGCAGCTGATCATCTGTGCCTTTCAGTATTAGCTTTCGGCGGATGTTGATTTTCTCTGCTTGCATGTCTCCATCAAGATTCTTGGCGGCTAAATGAGCATAGAGAGCAGCAAAAAGTAGAGAAATTGTCAATAGCCGCTGCTGACCATCAACTAATTCGAGCTTTTGAACTTCGAGAGAGTCTGTGGTTGGATTGATGCAAATGATAGATCCTAAATAATAACCAGGTGCATTTTCCATGATATCGTCAATTAGGTTTTCCCATTGAGGGCGGCTCCAGCTATATTCTCGCTGGTATCGCGGAATTTGATAGACAACTTTGGTCTCGATGTCAAATATTTGAGAAATTGGATAGTCTTTTGCTGAATTAATCAAGGTAGCCTCCAGGGTAAAGCTTCGATACGGCGATAACTATATTATTTTATCAGAACATCTTGCTAAAAAGACCAGTTTGAGAGAGAGGATGATTGTGTGGAACACCACTGTAGACCTGTTCCGTGCCGCTCCAGTTATGAGTTGACCTTAGCAAAACCGATTTTATCTTTTCGGAGTTTCTTTCCTTAGGCTTGGTTCGGAATTTCAATCCTGCAAGCGTTGGTATAATAATGGAGACCAGGAAATAGGGAATCCTAGCACTCCGTTTCTGGGGCAGGCAGCTAAAAAATCAAAGGCAGAATGCCACGCTTCGCTAGCAATTACTACCCCGTCTCGTAGGGCGAGATTGAGGGCACTGTGAGTTTTGTGTGATTCGTATGTATTGTGCCCTCAATCCGCCATTATTCAGAAAGTAGTGTTGAGGTCCTGCCTCAACATTTACGGCCTTCCGATGGAAACAAAACGGGGAAAGGCAGGCGCCAGATCCAAACAATAAACGTAGATAGCCGCGGTCGCTGCGCTCCCTCGCAATCACGGTCAAAGGTATTGTCATCCTGAGGAACGAAGGATCTTGACTCTCCAAGGGCAAGATTCTTCACTTCGTTCAGAATGACAAGAAGTTGTAGTGTTGAGGCCTGCCTCAACATTTACGGCCTTCCGATGCAAACAAAACGGAACAGGCAGGTGCCAGTTCCCTACAAGGTACCTGTCTTTGGTTTTGTCGATTTAGGAACAGGCAGGCCAGTTCCCTACAAAAAACGGTTAAAGGTTTTGTCGTCCTGAGGAACGAAGGATCTTGACTTTCCAAGGGCAAGATTCTTCACTTCGTTCAGAATGACAAGAAGAAGTAGTGTTGAGGTCCTGCCTCAACATTAACGGCCTTCCGATGGAAACAAAACGGAACAGGCAGGCGCCAGTTGCCTACAAAAAACGGTTAAAGGTTTTGTCATCCTGAGGAACGAAGGATCTTGATTTTCCAAGGGCAAGATTCTTCACTCCGTTCAGAATGACAATAAGTTGTAGTGTTGAGGTCCTGCCTCAACATTAACGGCATTCCGATGGAAACAAAACGGAACAGGCAGGCGCCAGTTCCCTACAAAAAACGGTTAAAGGTTTTGTCATCCTGAGGAACGAAGGATCTTGATTTTCCATGGGTAAGATTCTTCACTCCGTTCAGAATGACAAGAAGTAGTAGTATTGAGGTCCTGCCTCAACATTTACGACTTTCCGATGCAAACAAGAAGGAACAGGCGGGAACCAGATCCAAACAATAAACGTAGATAGCCGCGGTCGCTGCGCTGCCTTGCAATGACGTCAAAGGATTTGTCATCCTTAGCAACGAAGGATCTTGACTTTCCAAGGGTAAGATTCTTCACTCCGTTCAGAATGACAATAAGTTGTAGTGTTGAGGTCCAGCGTCAACATTTACGGCATCATGAGGCAAAAGGAGTGGAACAGGCAGGTGCCAGTTCCCTACAAAACCGCAGATTTCTGCGGTCGCTGCGCTGCCTTCCAATACCCTAACGGGCACTCCGTCACGCCCTACGATTCCTCACCCCCCTGCCCCCTAATCCCGCAAAATCAAACTCACCGGGCAGTGGTCAGAGCCCAGGATGTCATCGTGGATCTCTACATCCTTCACTCGCTCCATCAGCTGTGAGCTGACCAAAAAGTAATCCAGGCGCCAACCAACGTTGCGCGGGCGGGCGTTGGTGCGATAGTCCCACCAGGTATACTCCACCCGGTCAGGATAGAGCGTTCGATAGGCATCCACAAAGTTGTGCTCAAGATATCTATCAATCCAGGCACGCTCTTCAGGCAAAAAGCCGGTATTTTTCTGATTCGACTTCGGGTTTGCCAGGTCAATCTCATTATGGGCGGTGTTAAAATCTCCGGTCAAAATCACATTCTCTCCCCGGGCATGGTGTTCGTCACAGATCTCCAGCAGCCGTTCATAAAAGCCCAGCTTAAAGGGCACGCGCCAGTTTTTGGGACCGCCGTTAGGGAAGTAGATTACATAAAGGAAAAATTCGTCATATTCCACCCTGATGGTGCGACCTTCGTTGTCAAATTCTTCCATGTCCAGCCCGGTTTGAATGGAAAGCGGCTCTTTTTTGAAGAGCACAGCCGTGCCAGCATAGCCCGGTCGCTCAGCCGAATGCCAGAAGCTCTGATATTCAGGGTGCTCCAACAATAATTCGGGCACTTGCTCGGGTTTGGCTTTGATCTCTTGTAAGCCGAGAACATCTGGTTTAATCTCGTCCACCCAATCAAAACCGTCCTTTTTGACTACCGCTCTGATTCCGTTAACATTCCAGGTTGTGATTCGCATATAAGGTCGTCCTTTCAAACATGGTAAAATTATAGATTGATATGAGTGATTATACCAATCCCAAAAGCATCTTCCGACACCGTTTTTTGACAGTCATGGTCGCCATTATCTTATTGCTGTTTTTGCTGCCAGTGCAGCAAGCCTCAGCCCAGGCGACCACCTACCCGGAATATGTGGTCCTCTCCGGAGATACCCTCTCATGGATCGCTTTGCGCTTTGACAGCACACTCGATCAATTGCTGACCCTGAATGGCTTAACCGAAACCAGCATAATCCGCCCGGGTGACCGCCTGAAGATCCCGACCCTGGCGGGGATGAAGGGCATTCTGACCACCGAATACGTGCCGCTTGGCTCCAGCCTGACCAGCCTCAGCCGCCGCAGCCACGCTGCGCCTGCAGACCTTATCCGCGCAAACAACCTTACCAGCCCGTCTGAGCTGTTTATTGGTCGCGAAATTGTCATGACCCACATGGAAAACGCGTCCCCGATGACCACCATGCCGTCTCTCAAAGCCGGTCAGTCTTTCTTTGAAGCCTCGATCGTTTCCGGGTTGAACACCTGGTCGCTTGCCGGAATGAACCGCCTCGAAAACCCAACCCGCGCGCTGCCAATGGACACTTATTACGAGCCCTCTGAGGTTGAGTCGCCCAGCAGCCTTGCGATCCCCGGTGTCAATGAGATCGTGATCGACAACCTGCCGCTCTACCAGGGCGACACCTTTTTGGTTAAAGTCAGCAGTGAACAGCCAGTCACCGTCCGCGCTACGCTCGCAGGTATTGAGCCGGTATTCATTGATATGGGCGAAGGCGTCCAAATGGCTTATGGCGGCATCCACGCGCTGACTGAAGTAGGTGTCTACCCGCTGACCATGGAGTTTTCTTCCAACAGCGAGACCTATCGCTTTGACCAGTATGTAATGATCAGCTCAGCCAACTATGCTTTTGACAAACCATTAATCGTCGACCCCCTCAGTATTGGTACGGAGGAAGAAAGGCTCGAAAACGAACTCTTCAAAGGCGTTGTCGCGCCAGTGACACCGCTGCAGCAATGGAGCGGTCTGTGGTATTCGCCCACGCAGGATGCTGATAACATCATTTCGACATTTGGCAGCCGCCGCACCTATAACGACGACCCGGGCGTTTATTATCATACCGGCTTAGATCTGGGCTATCAGAAAGGCGTCGATGTCTACGCGGCAGCAAGCGGAACCGTGGTGGGGGCTTTCCCTGACCTGGTTGTCAGAGGAAACGCGGTTGTGATCGACCACGGCTTGGGCGTTTACACGACATATATGCACCTTGCTCAAATATTGGTCGAGACCGGTCAGGTGGTCCAGCCCGGTCAATTGATTGGCATTATCGGTACGACCGGTCGCTCGACAGGACCGCACTTGCACTTTCAAGTTGATATTCACGGCACACCGGTCAACCCGCTTACCTGGCTGCGCCGAGCGTTTCCTTAAACACAAAAAGCAACAAAATTGTTGCTTTTGTGTGTGCGCTGAGAGGGAGTTGAACCCTCACGTCTTGCGACACCTGGCCCTCAACCAGGCCTGTCTGCCAATTCCAGCACCAGCGCAAACGTGAGAGTAAATTATAACGATTCTACCGCCTTTGTCAAGCAAAGACGGGATTGGAGCAGCAATGAAAACGACAATTGTTCTCGACGCGATGGGCTCAGACCAGCGCCCTGTCCCAGAGCTAGAGGGCGCCGTTATGGCTGCCAACAAGTTCGATATCAACGTTATCCTGGTTGGTGATGAAACCACACTGACGGAAGCATTGGCAAAAATTGAAGGTAACAAAAGCCAGGTCAGCATCCGCCACGCTCCGGAATTCCTGAACATGGAAGACCATATCCGCGAAGCCCGAGCCAAGAAGAATAACTCGATGGCGGTCGGCATGGAACTGGTAAGAACCGGCAGCGCCCACGCCTTTGTGACCGTTGGCAACACCGGCATGGCGATGTATTTTGGGATAAAGACTTTTGGGATGATCCCCGGGATTGACCGCCCCTGCCTGGTGGCTGTCTTCCCGGTAGAAGGTGGCAAATGCGTGCTCGCTGATATCGGCTCTAACGCCGATGTGCGCCCAGAGTTTTTAGCACAATTTGGGCAAATGTCAGCGGTCTATTCCCACCTGATGTTGCGAGTGGACAACCCACGGGTGGGTCTGCTTTCGAACGGTGAAGAAGAAGGCAAGGGCAACGAGATAACCAGGCAAGCCGGACCGCTCATGGCGGCTGCCACACCAAATTATGTTGGCAATATCGAAGGCAAAGAGCTGTTTGGGGGGAAAGTAGATGTGGCAATCACCGATGGGTTCACCGGCAACATTTTGCTCAAATCGGTGGAAGCGGTGGCAAAGCTGATTTTGACCACCCTAAAAACTGAATTAATGTCCAGCACCCGCACAAAAATCGGAGCACTGCTCGCAAAACCAGCCTTTGACGAAGTGCGAAAAATGCTCGACCCAAACGAAACCGGCTCCGCGCCTCTGCTTGGTTTGAACGGATTGGTCTTTATCGGTCACGGTCGTTCCAACGCGAAAGCAATTGTCAGTGCTATCGAACAAGCAGTTCTTGCGGTAGAATCCAACCTGCTTGAAAATTTAAGAAATTCAATCATCATCCAGGAGAAGTAAGAATGAAATCGATTATCAACCATAAGCTACTTGAGCGAAACAAAAAAATCAGCATGGCGCTGTTTATTGCCAGCCTGGCAGTGCTGGGTTTGGGTGCCTACCTGGCTTGGCCCGGGCAAGCAGACCTGAACCGCACAATCTATTCGTGGATTGCGCTGATGATCGGTTTTATATTGACACGTTTCAGTGTTTTTTATATGTCCCGCTACGGGCAGTCACCCCGCTATGACGAAGTTTTGGGAGATGCCCTCTCAAAACTGCGCAGCGAATACACCTATTTTGTCTATTCATCTCCGCTCCCCATGCTGTTGATGGGACCCTGCCGGCTGTGGTTACCGGTTTTGGTCACCAGCAGCGGCACCATCAGTTATGAGGATGGCAAATGGAAACATACAGGCGTGAGTGCCTTCAGGCGCTTCATGGGGCAGGAAGCCCTGATTGACCCGGAAAAAGATGTCGAGGCAGCATCATTGGAACTTGAGAAACAATTCGCTTCACAAGGCATTCCTCTTGAACAGCAACCGGAGATTCAACCAGTCGTGGTGACATTGCTGAAAAACGCCAAGACCGGTGAACTAAAAGAAGCGCCCTACCCAGTAGTGAGCATTGTCGATTTGAAGCGGTTTATTCGCAAACAAGACCGTGAAAACTGCGCCAACCCAATCTCAGCGGAAGAAACTGAAAAAATCACCGCGGCGCTGACAGCTGGTAAGATGAAGTAACGATTAGTCAATATGATTAGAAAAACGCCTGCAAGCAGGCGTTTTTTTGGTAATTTGTTATTTGGCAGACTTCTTTGTGGGTTTGTCTTGCTTCGGCTTGGTATATTCAAGTAAACGGTTGACTTCAAAATCACTTAGGTAGCGCCATTCACCAGAGCGCAGCTTGCCCAATTTCAAGGGCCCAATCCGCACTCGTTTGATCTTTCCGACTGGAAGCCCAATTCGCGAACCAACCTTGCGAATTTGGCGTTTTTTTCCTTCCTTGAGGATAATGCGCAGCCAGGTACCGTTGTTGGCATTGTTCATCACCTCAACCTTTGCCGGTAATGTTCGCGTTCCGTCTTCCATCACGACACCCCTGCGCCAGATAGCCAGCTGTTCCTCGTCGGGTTGGGTAATCACGAAAACCTCGTACTCCTTTTCGTGCTCGTAACGGGGGTGGGTCAGACGATTCGCCATCTTGCCGTCATTGGTCATCAAGATCAGACCTTCGCTTTCAAGGTCCAACCTGCCAACCGCGAACAATGGCTCGGAAATCCCAATCAAATCATTTACAGTCGGACGCGGATGGTTCAGGTCAATATCCGAAAGATACCCCTTGGGTTTGTTAAGGGCGATATAAAGCTTCTCGATTGATTTTCGGATCAGTCTTCCATCCACGGTAATGGAGTCTTTGGCAGGATCCGCCTGGTCGCCAAGCTGGATTATCTTGCCATTGACCTTAACCCGTCCGTCTGCAATCAATTTCTCACTGGCACGCCGTGAACCATAGCCAGCGGCTGCCAGGATTTTTTGTACCCGTTCTTCTGCCATCAGTCTTTTAACAACTTTCTTTCCTCAGCCTCGGCTACCGTAGACGAGCTGAATAATGCTTCAAAATCAATTTCCGGGAGCTGGTTCAGCCCCTCCAGCCCAAAATGCTGCAAAAAATCTGGAGTGACCCCATAGAGGATCGGTCTTCCAGGTGCTTCAGAGCGTCCCAATTCTTCGATAAGCCCTTTGGAAAGCAGGCTCTTCAAGACGCCATCGCTATTTACGCCGCGAATGCTGTCGATCTCCGGGCGCGTGGTCGGCTGCTTGTATGCGACGATCGCCAGAGCTTCCAAGGCTGCCTGTGTGAGCCGCGAAGTCACTTCCAGTCCCAAAAACGCTTCAATATCAAGCGCATATTCTGGTGCTGTCACCAATTGGTATTGACCCTTGACTTCCTGTAGGCGAATGCCATGGCACTCAGAATAGTGTGCTCTGAGCTCTGACAGGGCTGCCTCGACCTCTTTTTTCTTCAAACCGGTAGCCTGGGCGAGCTCATCCACGCCGGTGAGCCCTGGCGCGGCAAACAAAAGCGTTTCAATGCGCCTGGTCGCTTCGAGTTTTATATGGTCATCTTTCATAATATCTGGCATGCTATAATTCTTCCACCTCAGGGGTCGCTTGATTATACTCGAAAGACCCCCGGTTTTTGGCAGTCATTGGAGGATTATGCGTGTATTAATTTCAGGAGCTGCAGGTTTTCTGGGTTCTCACCTGACCGACCGCTTGATCAAGGAAGGACACACGGTGATCGGGCTCGATAACTTTATAACCGGCAACCGTGCCAACCTGGCTCACCTGACCAAGGAAGCAAACTTCAGCTTAATGGAGCAAGACGTATCCACCTTCATCAAAGTGAACGAACCATTGGATTACGTTCTGCACCTTGCCTCCCCTGCCAGCCCAAGCAAGACCTCCCCTCTCGGCTACCCAAATCTGCCAATTCAAACGATGAAGGCAGGTGCTCTTGGAACCCACAACACGCTTGGTTTGGCAAAATTCCATAACGCAAAATTCCTGCTGGCTTCTACCAGTGAAGTCTACGGCGACCCACTTGTCCATCCACAGCCGGAGTCATATTGGGGCAACTGTGACCCGGTGGGCGTGCGCTCGGTTTACGACGAAGCCAAACGTTTTGCCGAAGCGCTCACAATGGCTTACCATAATTTTCATGGCGTGGATACGCGCATTGTGCGGATATTTAACACCTTTGGTCCGAGAATGAGGTTGGACGATGGTCGCAGTGTCCCTAATTTTATTCAGCAGGCACTGCGCAAAGAACCACTGACAATTTATGGCACAGGCGAGCAAACACGCAGCTTCTGTTATGTTGATGACCTGATCGATGGTATTCGCCTGTTGATGGATTCTGGCGAACACATGCCCGTAAATATCGGTAATCCGCAGGAAGTCTCAATCATTGACTTTGCACTGTTAATCAACGAATTGACAGGCAATACCGCCGGGCTGCAAATCAACACCTCCGAACGGCTGGGAGACGACCCCGAACGCCGTCAGCCCGATATCACCCGCGCCAAAACCATTTTGGGTTGGGAACCTGAAGTAAGCCTTCGCCAAGGGCTGAGCAAAGCCATCGACTACATGTGCACGAAGCTGGAGCAAAAGCGATCTTAGCATGAGCACCCTACGCGTAATTTCAGGAAAAGCCAAGGGCACGCGCCTAAAAACCGTGCCCGGAGAGACCACACGTCCGATCACTGATATTGTCAAGGAAGCGCTGTTTAATATCCTGGGCAACGAAATCGAAGATAATCTAATCCTGGACCTGTTCGGCGGCACCGGCGCGGTCGGCATTGAAGCCCTCAGCCGGGGTGCACGCTTTGTCACCTTTTTGGATAAGGGTTCTCAGGCTGTGCGCACGATGCAGCAAAACCTGGAGAAAACGAAGTTAAATGTACAGTCAGAGGTTATCCGTACTGATGCGTTTGGTTACCTGGCTGACCCACCAAAAACTAATTTTGACCTGATCTACATCGCCCCACCGCAATATAAGCAGATGTGGCAAAAAGCACTTCGCCTGATTGACGGCAGACCCGACCTGCTCAGCGAAGATGGGCAGATCATTGTTCAAATCAACCCAATCGAGTGGGAGGAGTTGGCGCTGAAAAACCTGGAAGTCTTTGACACCAGAAAATATGGCGATACCTTGCTGGTTTTCTTTGAGAAACCTCAATAACCTTTGCTATCAAATTGCAGGTCCGTTTTCGCGCTGCACGTTGCTGCTTATACGCCAGGTGACACAATTAATTCATCTGGAAAACCGCATGATTAACTGGTCGCTTCTGTCATAGCTGTAATGCCCCCAAAACGGTTTCGTGTTGGGACTATGGCGCATGACCAGTGGCAGCAGCGTATACAGATCTTCCACCAAATCCAATTTTAGAGCCTGGTTTTGTGTAAACCATGCCAACTCACCTTCTGCTGAACTGCGCAACTCACCGCTGATTTGTTTCGCCTTGAAGACGAAAAAGATGATACCCGGACAGCTGCCGGTATCAACCACAACCTGGGCGCAGTGGATCAGCCTATTGGCTGTCAAACCGGTCTCTTCCTTCAGCTCACGTCGGGCTGCCTGGGGTGGGCTTTCGCCGGCTTCCAAATGCCCACCGGGACCATTCCAAACATTTGCCCAGATTTTCTTGTCAGCTGCGCCCTTCAGCAGCAAGACGCGCCCTTGTTCATCCACGGGGAAGACTAAGACACGCGGAATCAGAACATACCTATCCTGCAAAACACCTTGCGATTGCACACCCATAATAAAATGCCCAGGCATTCGAGCACCCAGGCTATCCTCTCTTAGTGCAAGAACATTGGCTGACCGAGCACCGATTTGACCCTGGGTCGATATTGCTCCACGTCGTAATACTGATCAACGTCAACATGGCGCTTTCCGCTGACCACAATCTCAAGGGGTACAGCAGTGTATGTTCCATCATTAATGCCAACCAATTTGCCAAACTGACCTTTACAAGTCAGCTGATAGGCAAGCAGTCCAAAATTCATCGAGACCATCCGGTCAAGACTGTCAGCGGGACCGCTGCGAACCAGGTAGCCAAGTCTTTGATACATCGTGTTATTGCCAGAAATTTCCTTTATCTGTTCAGATAACATTTCACCAATACCGCCCAGTTTGCGATGACCATAAGCGTCTGGCGTGCCGGTCTGCATAACATGACCACCGATCGGAATCGCGCCCTCAGAGATCACCACGATGGCATAATGTGCCGGACTGTTCTTCTTATCTTCAGCAAGCAAAGCGACCAACTTCTCAATATCAAAAGGCACTTCACAAATGATTGTTCGTTCGACATGGGCGAGGTAGCCAGTGATCAACGCGGTTTCACCAGAGTTGCGACCAAAAAGCTCAACTACGCCGATACGCTCGTGTGAACCAACGCTTGAGCGGAAAAAGGTGATGTGGTCAACACCCCTCGTGATCGCAGTTGAGAAGCCAATACAATAATCCGTTCCGAGAACGTCATTATCCATCGTTTTTGGAATAGCGACCAGTTTGACCCCTTCATGATGAAGCCTGTTTGAAAAACTGAGGGTGTCATCGCCGCCAATTGTGATCAATGAGTCGAGATTCAGATGGTCAATCACTTTGAGGATATAGTCGGTATAGTCCTTGGTACTGGTTTCGGGATCAATCACGGTGCCATAACTTGAATTTTTCAAAAATTCGGGGGTATCTTCCATACGCACTTTTGCGGGGTTGGTACGGGATGTATGCAAAAAGGTGCCGCCCGAGCGGTCCACCCTGCGCACTGTGAGGGGGTCAAGGTTGCGAATATAGTTTTGATGAGTAGTCGGATCATCGAGATCGTATCCGAGCAAACCCAGCCAGCCGCGGCGGATACCGACGATTTCGTAATCTGAATCCTGGCTGTTTGTGACCACAGATTTAATGGCGATGCTCAGCCCTGGTACATCACCACCCCCTGTTAAAATTCCAATTCTTTTTTTTGCCATAATAATTCTCCTAAGGACTTAGTTGTTTGATTCAACAAGCGCTCTGGGACTGGCTAATGCCCACCAGCGAAAATATTGTAAACCAACAAAAACGACGAAAGGAATCAGCGAGATCGTGACAGCGTGTGCCTGCGGAAATCCACCCAAAGGATCAGGCACTAACCGCCATGATAGGTAAGCAATAATGAGAATACTGATCCAATACAAAATTTTACCAGAAACAGTCCATTTTTCTGTTAAATACTTGAATATTGCAAAAAATGCTGGCAGCGCAAGAAGAAGGTAAGCGCCATCTGAAAACAAATTGAAAAAATAGCTGACAATCAGGGTCAGCATGAGCTTCCATTGCACCCCGCGTTCATTCCTGCTGCCCAGCCCATACCATTCAACCAAAAGCATGATGAAAGCAAAGAGGTGCAAACCGATCGCAATCTGCCGGTAAGCACCGGGAAACGCCCTGGCGATGCCCATTAGAGGCGTATTGAGCCAATCGATACCAGGTTCGAGTCTGACCAGACTGGCAAACCATTCCGGTATCCAGTTGGGAAAAAGAATCAGGCTGGTGACCAACAAAAAGGCAAAACCGATCATAAAAATTCGAATCATCTCGTTGTCACGCCTGGAACCCAGGTAAATGGCAAGGAAAATCAGTGTAAAAAAAGCGAGCGGATTAAACCAGATTGCCAACAAGAAAAGCAGACCAGATTGGTTGCCCTTGCCTTCCAGTGCGGCACGGATCGCAAGCAAAGTCATCATAATGGCGAAGGGCGCCAAACTGGCTTCCAGGCTTGCCCTCACGAAGGGATAGATCAAGGCAATCACCAGGCAGGTCAGGAAAATTTCGATACCTTTCAGTTTGATACCCGACAAACGGATTGAGACCAACACAGATACGATGATGCTTGCCTGGGTTAGCATCATCCAGATCGCTTTCGCGATTGGATAGCGGATAAAGCTGATCGGAATGAGCAGGTAGATATACCATGCAGGGTCGAGGAAGTAACCCTGGTCGCGCTGATTAGGCAGACTGTTGTTGTCGTTCAGCACTTCGAGAGTCGCCTGGCGGGTTTCTTCGCTGTAAGGTGACCAGCCTTCACTCATCCAACTGCGTGCTGCATTCCAACGAGCAGCAAACTGGTCATGAAGCTGGATTTGCTGGTCCAGGTTGTAATTAAGCACGGTGAGACCAACCATAACAAGAATGATCAATATCGGCGCCCAGATGTTGGCAGTTTTCTTTAACAACAAAATATATCTTCCTCAATAATCGTTGCGGTAATTATAGACAAAAACATGGATTAGTGAGTTTGAGGCTTGAACAAAATTATCGGCAGCGATTATTCTCCTTTGATATCAATAAATAGAACAGCGTTCCGGAGAGCAAAATGTGCCGTACACGAAGTTCCGCGCTCACAAAATGCCCTTTCACTTCATCACATAACCACGTCGGTGTTTCATCCAATAGACGCCTGCTTTCTGTCTGCAAAGCAAGAAATCAATGTAAGCGTTGACTTGGTGCATATGTGGCTACGCGCAACGATAAATGCTGTTAACAATTTTTATTCCACTTGAAAAACGCAGCGAAATATTGTACTCTATTGAAAATACAAAGAGTAAAACGAAAAGGTTACTATATGGCAAGAATAAGTACTAATGCTGTTCCCGATGAGGACAGCCACACTTCAGCAATCAATCGGTTGGTCGAATTTGGAAAGAAAAAAGGGTATGTCAGTGATGATGACATCCTGCGATTCTTTCCGGAAGCCGAGGAATACCCCGAGCAACTCGAAGAAGCCTATGCCGCACTTGAAAATAACAACATATCCGTCTCCGAAGAAGCATTGGTAGCTGAAGAGCCAGAAGATGACGAGCTGAGCGATCCGATCGTGGAAGACGAAACCGCACCAGCCCCAGACGACCTGGCAAATATTGACACCGATGACACCATTGGTCTCTATCTCAAAGAGGTCAGCCGAGTGCCACTTCTCAATAATATCGAAGAGGAAGTGGTTTTGGCAAAACGAATCGAAGCTGGGCGAGAGGCTCGCGCTGAACTTGCCAGGGGTAATATCGCTGCCGCCCGCCGGCAGGAACTGCATGAATTGATCAAAGACGGTGCCGAAGCGCGGGATCACCTTATCACCGCCAATTCGCGCCTGGTGATTAGCGTCGCCAAGAAATATATGGGACGCGGCGTCCCTTTCCTGGATTTGATCCAGGAAGGTAACATTGGTCTTATCAGGGCAACCAAAAAGTTCGAATACCAGCGCGGTCATAAATTCAGCACTTACGCTACCTGGTGGATTCGCCAGGCGGTTACGCGCGCCATTGCCGACCAGGGTCGCACCATTCGCGTGCCGGTCCATATGGGCGATCAGATTAATAAACTCCTGCGCGTGCAGCATCAACTTACCCAAAAGCTCGGGCGTGATCCTTCCGTCGAAGAACTCGCCGAAGCACTGGAGGTACCGCCAAAGAAAGTTGAAAACATGATCCAGGTTGCCCGGCGACCGCTTTCGCTTGAAACGCCAACGGATGACGAAGAAGACTCGGTCTTGGGCGACTTCATTGAAGACGATGAGGCACCGCCGCCCGACGATACGGCTACTTACAATCTGCTTAAGCAGCACCTTGTCGAAGTGCTGGACGCCCTGCCCCCCCGCGAGGTTCGCATTCTGCAACTGCGCTACGGGCTCCTGGATGGTCAGGCTTACACTTTGGAAGAGGTTGGGCGCAAAATGGGCGTAACTCGTGAGCGCGTGCGCCAGATCGAAGCCCAGGCATTGACGCGCCTGCGTCATCCATCGGTGCGCCGAAAACTGCGTGATTACCTGGGCGACTAATATGATAGATGATCAGAACCCAAGCGAAGACACACAGCCTTTGCCAATCGAGCCAGTTATTGCAGACGACATGGTGCCAGAGCCGTTTGAAACTCCGGTTGAGGAGCAACCTGAAGCTATTCCGGATTGGTTAATTGAGTTTGCGTCCCAGCCAGACCCTGTAATCAAAGAGCAAAATAATCGGGAGCTGTTGAGTGTCATTGAGACCGAAACAACCGACCCCGAAACGCTCGTCCTGGAAACCGTAGAAAGGCAGAAAGTTCAGGGTGAACTGGAAAGCTCCGATTCAAACCCATTCGAACAGAAGGTTATGGAGTTTTTGGATGATGGTGAATACGTCGCTGCTGCCAATTTCATCCGTCTGGAGTCACACAACCCGGAGCATGTCGCGGTGTCAAAGCGGCTGTTACGCTCACACCTGGTCTTGCGGGAAGAATTGCAGCCGCTGTGGGATATTTACGAAGAATTGTCAGAACATACTGGGGGATAAGTGGAAAGATCGTTAGTATTGGTTAAGCCCGATGGTGTGCAGCGAGGTCTGATTGGTCAGATCATTACCCAGTTTGAGGATCGCGGTCTGCGTCTGATCGCCTGCAAATTTATGCAAGTCAGTCCTGAGTTAGCTAAAGAGCACTATGCTGTTCATGTGGGCAAACCTTTCTATTACGACCTGATCGATTTCATCACTTCCGCGCCTGTTCTGGGGGGTCCTGAAGCAATCAACGCAATGCGGCACATATAAGTATTTATTAAAAGCAAATCTTAGTCGATTTGCCAGATTCCAGAACCCTAGATTGAAACTGGTATAATCAATTGATAATTTTACGAAAAGGTGAAAATGGAGAATAAACATTACTTTCTAAATAGAACAGACCAAACGGAACAACCCGAATATACTAGATTATGCGAATATTTGTACAACAACTTCCCGGTGGGTTGGGATAACAAAATTGAAAACTTTAGTTTCGTGATGCTTAAGCCAAATGCATACCTGAGCAACTCAATTCCAGAAATTATTACTCAACTCCATTTGAATAATATAGAAATAATGGAATATAAGCTGATAATGCTTTCAGAGGAACATCTAAACAACCTCTATTGTTTTATTAAGAATAAATATGCTAACTCCTGGTGGGTAATGCAAAAGGTTTATTCATTAGCTCCTTGCCTTGTCGCAATAGTGCAAGGAGAAAAATGTGGTTTTAATCATCTAAGTTCACGAATCAGAAGTTTGGTTGGCAATACTACACCCATAATTTCAAATGATAATTCAATAAGATACGCTCCTTATAGTATGACAAGAATCTTCAATACGATTCATGCAACGGATGATCCTGCATCAGCAATTAGGGAAGCAATGGTCTTTTTCTCTAAAGAAACCATACTTAACATTTTTCAAAACCATGGTATGCAAAAAACCAATGCTGCAATAAGCGATCCCCAAAATCAATTGACTTATAACCCGGATATTGTCTCCTTCGGCGGACTAAAGCATGATATAAAAAATTGTCTTATCGAGAAAGCATCAGAATTGATGGGGAAAACTGAAAATAAAGAATATTCTCCTGTCATGGATTCACTAAATCAAATTAAATCCTTACTATTAGAAGAAAAGTTAATTATCGAACAGCTTCTACCTCTCAGAGAAGAGTTCTATCGGCTTTCACCAATCTTAAATCTTGAGAGATTTTGTCTCACGTTTATTGAACGCTCAATAGAAACAAACATTAGAAACTTGTATCGTGATCCACAATTACAATCAGATCAAAGTCTGGTACAAGTGTTCACAAAAATCCGGAATCTGGCGAAACTTATCTATCCATTGACAGATGATGCGATTTTTTTCTCTATTCAAGATTTTGAAATGTATTTAGCGGAAATTAATTCATCGGCGTTTAATCTGACGGCATACCAGCAAACAGTACTATTGGGGTGTTGGGCTGGAGCCTTTGAAGAAATGAGGGATATCTCAACTAAATGGCCGGTCAAGGAGATAAAAAGATGATCTTGGGATTGGACAGAATCAAAGTATTGATTAGTAATCAAGACCACCCGTTAATTAGTAATCTCGCATCTAGAGAGATTCTTAATCCTGAAGGTGCTGGCATAGATATTAGAGTTGGGAACTTCTATAAGTTACTCGACAATGATGGCGGTTTCCTCGAGAATGATGGGAACAAACGTAGACGAACTCCAAATGTGATCAATTCCTACAAATACCAGCGTGAGATTTCCGATGCTGACCAAATATTTGTAGACCTTAATCATCTTGATTATTTTCTCATTGAGACTATGGAGAGGTTTGCTCTTCCTTCTGGATTAGTAGGATTGATTTTTCCAAGGACTACTCTCTTGCGGTCTGGGGTGCAGTTATTTTCTTCAGTTGTTTCACCTGGGTATGGATTAAATGAGGGGGGTTCGACTTTGACATTCGGAATCATCAACTTGAGCCATTCACCTTTTCGGATCCAATTGGGTGCAAGAATCGCACAGATAATCTTTTTTGAGATAAATGGCGAGTCCACTCTCTATAGAGGGCAATGGCAGAATGATCATGGTAAGGTACACACTGATACAGAAACTCAAAAATAAACAGTTGTGGAAGGACAGTTGAAATGCCGAACGCAAATTTTGGCTCCCAATTCAAAATCTTATTAGGTGAAGATATTAATCAAGCCGTTGAAACAAAATATTTAATAATTAGTCCTTTTCAAAAAGAAAGTGTACAGCCTACCAGTTACGATATCTCAATTGGTGCAATTCTAGACTTCCCAGTAGAAATAGAAAATGATAAGGACCTTCTTAATGGAGAAAAACTTGATTTTTCTTTAGTAGAACTTGGTCCATCGCAATGTATTCTTTTTTTGACCGAAGAGACTTTTTCTTTTCCAAGCGATATGTTTGCGGAAATCTTTCTCAGATCAAGATATGCTCGTCAACTGAATTCAGGTGGACATTTGGGTCGGATAGAATGTGGCTGGAAAGGCCGTTTAGTACTTGAATTAAGCAATCAATCATTGGATAGAACTGTCAAATTCAAAAAAGGCGACCCAATCGCAACTATCGTTATTTATAAAATTGACAGCACAAGTGATTATTGTTATAAAGGACTTTTTCAAAATTCGGAATAAAAAAAAGGAGAAACATGTCTGTTATTGGTAGAGACACTCTATTACGAATGAAGGACAAAATCTTTATAAATCAGAGCTACGATTTGGAGAACTTTGACTTATCATCATATAGTTTGAGGGTTGCCGATAAAGAAGTTCTATTGGATGGTAAATATCATAAAAAATACGAAAGTTATCAGATTGATATTCTCCCCCATCAAATAACTTTTGTTTCAACAAAAGAAGAAATCAGACTTCCTTACAACCTTATGGGACAAGTAATACTACGATTCAGTTATTCAACGAAGGGACTAGATCTTCTCGCTGGTCACGTTGATCCATTGTTTGAAGGAAATTTAATTTTAGCCTTATTAAATAATTCTAACTCCCCGATAACTATAATTGCAGGTGATTCAATTGCCAACTTGGTATTCCATCAAGTCGCACAGGAAATCCAAATTTCAACCAATTCGTTAGTTAGATATGAAAAGAAATTTACAGAGATACCTCGATATATTATTGATGACTGGTACGGCAGACATCAACCCAACTTAGATTCCATAGTCACGCAACATTCACAAGAAATAGTAGATTTGCATAAACAAATTGAGGTCATGAATTCAACTTCTCAAGTGGTAATTACTGGCGGCGTTGTCCTTGTTGCTACTACAATTCTAAGTGTTGTTTTACAAGTTGTGTTTTCCTCATGGAGTTCGACCTCTAGTTGGGCTATTGAGGCTTTGTCAAATGGTGGAAATCAAAATTTGGTAACATGGCTTCTCTTAGTAACTCCAATCGTAACAACATTAATCTTTGCGCTTTTTATCTATTTGTTAGCAAAAAGCTCATTGAACAAGCAAAGAACTAAGAAGTCAGTAAATGAAACACAAACAAAAAACTGAGTTTGTAACCGTCTATCTCGCCCAGGGAATACTGGACGCGGAATCGGTCAGAGGTTTCCTGGAAGCTCAGGGCATCCCAGCTGTGCTCGACAGCAACCCCTTGGGGCAGATTTATGGACTGACGATTGGAGATTTGGGTCAGGTTGGCATCCGTGTGCGGGCAGGTGACGTGGAGCAAGCGAAAACCCTGCTGCAAGCAATGGAAGCAGGCGAATTTGAAAATGAAGTCTTGCTGGGAGCTCCCTTGACGCTGCTATCTGATATTGCGAATGATGGTGAAACCGACTACCCCAGACGTGTGTTGTTCCTCTGTACCGGCAACTCAGCGCGCAGCCAGTTCGCAGAGGCGGTGGTTAATCACTACCTTCCGCTGGAATGGTCTGCCTTTAGCGCTGGCAGCGAACCAACCGGCTTCGTACACGAAATGGCAACCGTGGTTCTCCATGAGGACGGAATACCCCACCAGGGATATTCAAAGTCTGTAGATGAATTTGAGGGTCAGGAATTTGACCTGGTGGTAACGCTCTGCGACAGTGCCCGCGAGACATGCCCGCTGTGGCTTCAGAAGGGAGCGATCGCGCATTTCGGTTTCGACGACCCTGCCGAGGCTTTAGGAACCGAAGAACAGAAGTTGCAGGTTTTTCGCAAGATTTTCAATGACATCAAGACTGCCGTTATTTCGTATTTGAACGATTTTGAATAGGCAACACTTGGTGGGAAGGCTCGCCGCGGTTTCTCGGTTTGAGCAGTTTCTTCCAGACTGCTCGTTTAACATGGGCTGAACATAGGAGAACCGCGAGCAAAGCCGACGGGAATGAACCGCTTGCGGTGCTGAGGAGCCGGCTGTGCGCTCACAAACTCAGTTAACAGAATGCGCAGTGCGTGTCTCTTTGAATTTTTACCCTGCAAACTGATTTGACAAGCCGAATCCTCTCGGTTATAAGTCAACAATGAAATCTGTTAGGTTTTCGAGAACATTTATCGTCATTGTGGTCTTCAGTATTCTGCTGGGCGCCTGTAGGCAAATAAGCAATCCGCCAGTTTCTCCCACACAAACACCCAGCCCAACCGCGACAGTGGCAATCGTGCCAATGCCAACTTACCAAATCGAAGAGACCCCGCCTTCCGAAACCACGCTTGCCGAAGCAGACCGAGTGCTGGCTTTTGGCGATTATGAGCAGGCACTGGCGCTCTATAGTGTCAATACCTCCGGTTCGCCAGTCGAAATCCAGTCTGCCGCGCTTTTTGGCAAAGGACTGACCTATTTCAAACAGGGTGACCTCTTTCAGGCAAAACGTGCCCTCGAGGAACTACAAACCCATTTCCCTGACAGCCTGCCAGCCAAACGCGCTAACTTCATCCTGGCGCAAATCAGTCTCGAGCAGGAGCTGGAGCAAGACGCGCTCGTCTATTACCAGGCGTATGTCCAGGCTCAACCCGAGATGATCGAGGCGGAAGTGAACCTGCGCATCGGTGACCTTTTGGCAGAGTCAGGTGACACCGATGGCGCTCTGCAAGCCTACCGAAAGGCTTACCTGGCACCCCAGCTGACCAACAATACTGCTGCCGCTCTCAAAGTGGCATCCAGCTACTCAACACTCGGTCAAATCGACCTGGCTTTGGGGATTTACAAAGAGATACTGCTCAACACCACCAGCGATTACACCAAGGCGCAGATGAACCTGCTGATCGCCCGAATCTTAATCGCCCAGGAGAGCGAGCAGGAGGCATACACCTATTTGCATGATTCGGTCACAAACTACCCCTTTGCCTACGATGCCTACACCGCCCTGGTGATGCTGCTCGATGCTGACCAGACCGTTGACGACGTGCAACGCGGTATCATCAACTACAACGTCGCTCAATATCCACTCGCTATTGAAGCCTTCGATCGCTATCTGGCGGGTGACGGTTTATCGAAGGACCAAGCCATATATTTTAAAGCTTTGAGTATTCGCGCTGAAGGTTTGGTTCGAGCTGGCTCGCTTTCCGCAGAACGGCTGGCTGCAAACGCGATGGGGGGAACCGAGGAAGATAAGGAAGCCATTGCGCTCTGGAACGATTTAATAAAAACCTATCCTCAAAGCGATTACCGTTTCAGTGCCATCGAAAACATCATTACTACCCAAAACACCTATATGGGTCAGTTGAAATTAGCGCTTGAGACCACCCTGGCATTCGTGGCAGCGCCAAATTCAGACCCCGAAGCCCCTCAACTGCTGCAGATGGCAGGAAATTTTTACTTTCTCGACGGGCAGTTAAAAGAAGCCGCCGATTCATGGACACGCATCGCGCTCGAATTTCCTTTCGCTGAAGAAGCCTTCAACGGTCTTTTCTTCGGTGGCACGCTCTATTATGAACTCGGTGATTACGATAAAGCTGCTGATAATTTCAACCGGGCACACCTGATCGCCATCCCGGAAACACTGGAAGAATCAGGGTCGAATTTCTGGCTTGGTAAAGTTAGCCAGGCACAGGGCGACTTGCCTGCGGCACGTGGTTATTGGCAATCTGCTGCAAACCAGGATCCCTATGGCTACTATGGCATTCGAGCGGCGGAATTGCTCAATGATCAGCCGATCTTCCAGAACTTTGAACTTGGGGAGCAACCAGACTTGGAGAACGAACGCCTGGTTGCCGCTCAGTGGCTCAAAACAGCCTTTAGCTTGCCCGCAGATATCAATGTGGACTATAGCTCCGAATTATTCGGAGATTCGCGATATTTACGAGGTGTCGAATTTCACCGGCTTGGTTTATATAGCCAGGCAGCCCAGGAGTTCGAAGCACTGCGCAATGCCTATAAAGATGACGCGCTCAACAGTTTTCGCTTAATCAAGGTTTTTCTGGAGCTTGGGTATTATCAGTCAGCTCTCGAAGCCAGCCGCTCGATTTCGAGGTTGGCTGGATACAACGAAATGCCGATCTCAACCAATTATCCGCCCTATTTTGCCCATGTCGAATATGGCTTATATTATTTGCCCTGGATTGAAGAAGTTGCCGAGCGATACAACATACCCACCGCATTGGTTTTGAGCCTGATCTACCAGGAAAGCCATTTCGCCGCCCATGCCTATTCCAGGGTCGGTGCCAGCGGCTTGATGCAGTTGATGCCTGCCACAGCTGCCGAGATTGCCGGTGACATCGGCTACCCGCCCAATTATTCGCAGGCAGATCTCGCCATCCCACTTTACAACCTGGCGTTGGGAACAAATTATCTCGCCAGGCAATTATTCTTGTTTGACGGCAATGCTTATCACGCCCTGGCGTCTTACAATGGCGGACCGGGCAACACCCTGCGGTGGATTGAACAGGTTGGTGATGACCCCGATGTGTTTCTTAACTCAGTACGTTTTCTTGAAACACGCACTTACCTGCGCCGGATCGTCGAAATTTATCATACCTATGCTTTGATTTACGGTAATTAATAATTGTCATCTTTCGCTCTGAGGATGACATGAACAAAAACGGCTCCACTACACTGTGGGAGCCGTTTTTGTTACTAATCAATGATTCTAACCGTGCTTCAGTGTTGCCTGTGCGGCTGCAAGTCTCGCCAGCGGCACACGGAAGGGCGAGCAGCTGACGTAGTTGTTGCCAAGAATATGGCAAAACTCGATCGAGCTGGGGTCACCACCATGTTCACCACAGATACCAATTTCAAGGTCAGGACGAACTTCGCGCCCTTCAACAACAGCACGTTTCATCAAACGCCCAACGCCGTCTCGGTCCAGCTGCTGGAAGGGGTTCTTTTCTAGGATGCCCTTATCAACATAAACACTCAGGAAAGTGCGTTCAGCGTCGTCTCGGCTGTAGCCAAATGACATCTGGGTCAAGTCGTTCGTGCCAAAGGAGAAGAACTCTGCATATTCGGCAATCTCACCAGCGGTCATACAAGCTCGCGGGATTTCGATCATGGTACCAAATTTGTACTCAACCTCAACGCCCTTTTCAGCCATCACATCTTTTGCGATCTTTAGCAGGGTGGGCTGAACGTTTTTAAGTTCATTCACATGCCCTGTTAGAGGGATCATAATCTCGGGGTGCGCATCAATGCCATTCAACTTCGCGTCGCAGGCAGCTTCAAAGATTGCTCTCACCTGCATTTTCATGATGTCAGGGTAAATGATGCCCAGGCGGATACCGCGCAGACCCATCATCGGGTTGCTTTCGTGCAGTCCCTGAACAACCTCGAGCATGTGCTGTTTTTCAGCGAAACCTTCGGTGATGCCCTTGGCTCGCATTGTCGCAACCTCTGTCAAAAGTTCTTCCATTGAAGGCAGGAACTCGTGCAAGGGTGGGTCAATCAGGCGAATAATCACCGGCAAACCAGTCATGGCTTCGAACAAACCGTAGAAATCACCACGCTGTAGTGGCAGGATTTTCTCTAAAGCGCCAAAGTATGACTGGGCTATAGGAGAAGATGCCATCTTCGCCTTTTCGACTTCGAGTTCAGCCCTGAATTTGTGCATATCCTCTTCAGTCATCCCGCGACCTTCGTGGCGACCGCTAGCTAAGGAATTTTCAATTCTTTCCAGGTTATCAATCATGCGCTGAGTCGCTTCTGCGTTCATGATCATCTTCTGAACGTCAGGTAAGCGCTCGGGGTCAAAGAACATATGCTCAGTGCGGCACAAACCGATACCCTTGGCACCGTAGATACGTGCGCGTCTGGCGTCATTCGGGTAGTCAGCATTTGCCCAAACCTGCATACGAGAAACTTCGTCAGCCCAGTTCAACAAAGTCAGCAGTTCTTCCTGTTCAGAAAGGTCCGGGGTGGTCAAATTCATCTGTCCGACAAAAACATCACCAAAAGTACCATCAACGGAAATCCAGTCACCTTCCTTAATCGTGATACCGTTGCAGGTCATCTGGCGTTTTGCCATGTCAATAGCAATGTCCGAAGCGCCAACCACGCAAGGCACACCAAACTGGCGGGCAACCACGGCTGCGTGAGATGTGGCGCCGCCTTCACTGGTCAAAATACCTTTTGCAGAGAGCATGCCGTGAATATCCTCGGGTTTGGTGAACGGGCGAACCATGATGACATCCTGCCCTTCAAGGTTGTGCATCTTTTCGACGGTATCTGCATCGAAATAGATACGACCGACAGCAGCACCGGGCGAGGCATTGACGCCATGACCGTAGAAGCGACCGTCTTTCTTGGCTGCTTCAATATCTTCAAGGGAGAACTGAGGATGCAGCATCTGGTCGATTTGCTCGGGGGTCACTCGCTGCAGCGCGGTTTTCTTGTCGATCAGACCTTCTTCAACCATGTCATGGGCAACCTTGACAGCAGCCTTGGCAGAACGTTTTCCGTTACGGGTTTGCAGCATCCAGAGTTTGCCGTGTTCAATGGTAAATTCGACATCCTGCATGTCTTTGTAATGGTTTTCGAGTCGTTCGGTGATGTCAAAAAACTGCTCGTAAACTTCGGGCATTTCTTCTTTCAAACCAGAGATTTTGGAGGTGTTGCGAATACCGGCAACCACATCTTCACCCTGGGCATTCATCAGGTAATCACCAAACATGACGTTTTCGCCAGTCTGGGGGTCACGGGTAAATGCGACACCGGTGCCGGAGTCGCCGCCCATGTTGCCAAACACCATGGTCTGAACGTTGACAGCAGTCCCAAGATCGTCCGGAATACTCTCGCGGCGGCGATAATCGACAGCGCGTTTGGAATCCCAGGAATCAAAAACGGCTTTAACCGCCAGTTCGAGTTGTTTGTAAGGATCCTGCGGAAAATCTGAGCCTTTGTACTCCAAAACTACTTTTTTGTACTCTTCGGTAATCGCAGCCCAGTCTTCGGCAGTCATTTCGGTGTCGCTCTTGTAGCCTTTTTCCTGCTTATAAGCCTGCAGTGGCTCTTCAAATAGCTCATCATCCATACCCATCACTACAGTTGCGAGCATGTGAACCAAACGGCGGTAAGAGTCTTCGACAAATTTCTCGTCGCCGCTCTTTTCAACCAGTCCTTTTGCGACTTCGTCATTTATACCGATGTTCAGGACAGTGTCCATCATGCCAGGCATGGAGAATTTGGAGCCGGAACGGCAGGAAACGAGCAAAGGGTTGGCGGGATCACCGAATTTTTTGCCAGATTGTTCTTCAACAACCTTAAGGGCATCAAGAACTTGCTGCCACATGCCTTCTGGAAATTCCCGTGTCACCTGGAATGCGTTACAGGCTTCTGTCGTGATGGTAAGCCCGGGGGGAACGGGAACCCCGGCTCGAGTCATGTCGCCAAGGTTTGCACCTTTGCCGCCAAGGAGTGCGCGAACGCCATCCCAATCGCCTGCATAGGCTTCAGCTTCGTCAACTTCGTTGAACAAATAGACCCATTTTTTTTCTGTCATAAAATCCTCCTAAAGATTCGATTCTCATTCATCAGAATGTTATTTTCACAATTGATGATTTTACCATGATGTAAACGGGGTACGAATCAATGTAAGCGAATATTAACAATAGTATTAGGGAACAGGATAATTATCGTTCGTGTGTAATTCCTGTCCAAACCTGTAATTTACGTTATTACGAATGAATCCGCCTGAAAAACCGCGGCAGCCGCCTTACGTTTCGCGAGGATTGCCGAATTTATCTGAAAAAACGTTGTTCTCAGAAAATTGCGTCCGGGGTGGTTTTTCTTCTGCTGGGTAACCAAGGAAGATCACATTAAGCGGAATTACACCCGAGGGAATCTTCAAAACCGCGCGAACCGACCGTTCGATCATATTTATCGGGTGTACCCCACACCATACCGAGCCAAGACCCAGCACAGTCGTCGCCAAGAGGATGTTTTGCGTAGCGGCGCTGCAATCCTGCTCCCAGAAACGCTCCATTGCCGGTCGCTTGATCGAGCGCAAATCCCCACAAACCACGATCGCGCAGGGCGCCTCTATTTTTCCGAAAGGCAGCGCTTTTCGCAGCTCTGCCAGTTGCTCCTCCCCCCGAACAACAATAAACTTCCATGGTTTCAAATTCATGGCACTCGGAGCTGCCATAGCCGCCTCGAGAATCGTAGTTACTTGTTCGTTTGAAACTTGTTGGTCGGTGAACTTGCGTATGCTCCGCCGCTTCAGAATCCAATCAATATCAGGCATCGTCGACCTCCTCGTCTGATTGTTCAGTTAGTCGACCGCCCTCCACCTCGATAATTTGACTTTCGATTGATGCTGGTTCGAGCGCTTCTTCATCTTGCTGCTGCTCCTTTGCCTGCTTGTTGATAGAAATACTTAAGACAATTCGGATCACAACAATCACGGCAAGCATCACCACGATGTATCTGAAAATTGGTATCTCCATAATCACTCCTTTAGCTTATAAAATACTAACGATCAAGGCGCCCAATGCGACGGGCGCTTCCCACATTGGCAGGTGACCGATACCCGGCAAAACAATCGCCTTCCCATGCTTGGAGGCTTCTGCCATCTCAAATGCAACCTCAGGCTGCATCAACTGGTCATCTGCGCCAGCAATCGCCAAAAATGTGATATCCAGGTGTGACAGCACTTCGAGGCGGTTGGGGCGGTTCGCGATTGCACGCTGGATGTTTGCGATCCCTTCAGGCAGCGTTTTAGCGATTATTTGGTGACCCAGCTGGACTAAATCCGGCATTCTGGTCAATTTTGGTGCCATGCCATCAGCGATGCGTTTGCTGCCTGCTTCAGAAACCTGGTCAGCGTCATCCAGCCGCGATCGCCGCTTTTCCGGGCTATCTGCGCGGGCGTTGCTGGTGACCATCGCCAATCCTGCCAGTCTCTGCGGGTATTTCCCGGCAAAAGCCAGGGCAATATAGCCGCCCATCGAGTGCCCTGCCAGGGTGATTTTATTAATCTCAAGTTGGTCAAGCAGCGCAGCAATATCATCGGCAAACTGTTCTAAGGTTCCATCTGCCAAACCAGTCAAAGTTTGCCCGTGCCCGCGCAAGTCAGGGACGATGAAACGAGCCTGGTCAGCATACAGGTTGACGACATCATTCCAAATACTGCCATCCAGCGCCAGCCCATGCAGCAGCATAACCGGTTTTCCGGTGCCAACGTCCTGGTAAACCATATCAATATCAGTCAGACTGCTTTTCACGTTTCCTCGTTTCATGGTCATTTCTCTAACAAGTTCCATCGCTTGGTCTTGGGTTTGAACTTGTCCAACAATTTGGGCTTCGCGCACTGCCTCAAGATATACGCCGATATTCGGACCAGGCTTAAGGTGCAAAACCTTTTTCAGGTCATCCCCATCGATCAGGCGGGGCGGATTAATCACCTTTTCATGCTCCTGGAACCATGAAAGAATCAACCTCTCTATGGTCGTCAAAACCATAATGTCAGGTGTTATTGAAGCATTCTGAACCGCGTTGTGCAGCAGTGCACTCTCCAGACCAAAAGTGCCAACCTCTCTGAAATATCGGTAAATCTCAAGTGCAGTCAACTTCTTGAGCCTGGACAGTTTTTCGATAGTCATAAATCCCAAGCACACCTGTGTGAAGAAGGCGTTTTCTTTTTGACCAAACATCAATGCCTTCGTCAACCCCAGTGAGAATTGCTGACAATCGAGTTTGACACTGCGATCTCCGAACGCGGGATGATGCAAAAAAAATAATGCGAAGACCTTCAATAATTGCTCTCGTTTGCGCCCACCCTGCAAAGTCTCGGCGAGTGTGCAGCTGAGTTCTTTGGCAGTTTGCTCGATTTTCAGTCCGTTTTCTTGATTGATCAATGGCAGAGTGTTTTCTTGCTTAAGACTGACAATCAACTCTTCTAAAATCCGGAGCGGATTTTTCGTAAAGTCGCCGCGAGACATTGACCAATCTGGAAGATAAATCTCTTCAAGATAATCATCCATATCCGGAAAATCTTCTTCATCGTTTTGTGCAAACGAACGACCCGAACCGCTCAGCTTATGTGCGCGAGAGAGGAGTTGGAAAAGGATGCCATAATCCTTTAAGAGGAAATAAGTTTCACACAAACCGGGAAGCTCGAGGCACTTCAACAGCTCATCCCGAATTCTCTCGCCGGAAATCCGGTTCAAATTATATGATGCCAAGCGGATTCGGCTAAGAGTTTCGGATGTTGGTGCCAGTCCAAAAGTGCGCGCCATCCGCACTGCTCGCAATACACGAAGTGGATCGCTTTGCAGAGAACCCTGGTTGGTCAGCCGCAGCTGTTTGGCTGCCAGGTCAGACTGCCCGCCTAACGGGTCGATGACTTCATCCAATTTATCGAGGTCGATTGCCATGGCATTGACAGTGAAATCACGGTTGCTCAAATCTTCGTCAAGACTCTCACCAATGAATGATGTGAAGTCAAGAACCAGTTCATCTTCCCTGCCCTGGCGCAGGATTACCCTCGCGGTTTGATGCTCGTCATCAAGCGTATACCAAACCCCATCAAACCTTCGCCTGACTGCTCGTGCCAATTCAACCGAACCAGTCTGGATAACAAAATCCAAATCTTTCACTGGTTTCTGAATCACAAGATCGCGGACCGCGCCGCCAACCAGGAAGACTTTCTGCCCGGGTACTGTCTGCTGGATCTCTCCCAGGAAATCCGCCAGATTCTTATCCAAGCGGAGTTTCATACTTCTCCAAATTAACCGTACCTATGAACGGCAAATTGCGATAAAACTCATCCATATCCAGACCGTAGCCAAACACAAACTCATTTCTAATTTTAAAGCCGCAATAGCGAATTGGAACTTCTACTTCGCGGCGCTCAAATTTGTCGAGTAAAGTACAAACATACAGCGAGGCAGGATCACGCGTCTTGAGCATCTCAATCACTGAAGAAAGCGTATGACCGCTGTCGATAATATCTTCCACGATCAGAATGTGCTTGCTAGCAACGGTCGTGTTCAGGTCGAGCGTGATGCGCACTTCACCCTCCGACTGCCGCGCACCAGTGCCATAGGAGGAAACTGCCATGAATTCAATCGCCAGAGGCACATCAATTTGCCTGACCAGGTCGGTTGTAAACATCACCCCGCCCCGCAGAATACAGATGATCAGCAACTCTGACCCGGCATAATCGCGGCTGATCTCTGCGCCGAGTTCGCGCACACGAGCTTGAATTTGCTCTTCAGTCAGTAAGACTTTTTCAATATATTCCTGGTAATCCTGGACCATCTGGCACCTCAATCCCGCGGTACATCGTGGCAGCGCCGGCAGCGCGCCTCGTACATTTCAGAAGCACCGACGACAACGACCGGTTCGTTGTAGTGGGCGGGTTTTCCATTCACCAGCCTTTGGGTACGCGTGGCGGCTTCGCCGCAGATCATACAAATTGCAGCCAGTTTATCGACTTTATCGGCTTTGGCGGTCATAATTGGCATACAGCCAAAGGGTTCACCGCGAAAGTCAGTGTCCAATCCGGTCACAATTACCCGTATGCCCTGATCAGCAAGACCGTTTGCGATTTCAACAATGCCATCATCAAAAAATTGAGCTTCGTCGATGCCAACCACAGTAACGTCTGGTTCCAGCATTTCGAGGATCTCCCGGGAAGATCCGACCGGAATAGCCTGGTAGTCCAAACCGGAGTGGGACATGACTTTACTATATGCGTAGCGGTTGTCGATGATCGGTTTGAACACCTGCACTTTTTGTTTCGCAATTGTGGCGCGGCGCAAGCGGCGGATTAACTCCTCCGTTTTGCCGCAAAACATCGAGCCTGTAATTACTTCAACCGTTCCAAAGGTATGTGCCATAAAGCCTCCAATAATTTCAGATATTCGAAGTATAAGTCAAGTTTACAAGGTTTGTGGAATTTGTAGGTCAGGTTGGTCTGAATAATTGTTTCCTTGTGTTCATCATGTCATCCCGTTTTCATCTTGTCATCCTGTTTTCATCTTGTCATCCTGTTTTCATCTTGTCATCCTGAACGTCATCGTCTTTGTCATCCTGAACGAAGTGAAGGATCTTACCCACGAACCGACAGGATTCTTTGCAACCGAGGCTCAGAATGACAGGCAGTGAACGGGGAACAGGGAGCGGGGAGCGGGGAAGAGGATGTGGCTGAGTTTTGTCATCCTGAACGAAGTGAAGGATCTTACCCACGACCCGACAAGATACTTCGCATCAAAAGCTCAGAATGACAACCAATAAGTCATCCTGAACGAAGTGAAGGATCTTACCCCTCAGCCAATCAGATTCTTCGCAAAAGAAGCTCAGAATGACAACTAATGAGCCATCCTGAACGAAGTGAAGGATCTTACCCCTCTAACCGGTAAGATTCTTCGCAAAAGAAGCTCAGAATGACAACCAATAAGTCATCCTGAACGAGGTGAAGGATCTTACCCCTCCAACCGATAAGATTCTTCGCAACTGAGGCTCAGAATGACAACTAATAAGTCATCCTGAATGTGTGCGCAGTAAACAAAAAAAAGCAGGCTCATCACCTGCTTTTTAATCATCAAAATCCTAAACTAAACGTCAATTTCTTCAGCAGCTGCGGGCAGTTGATAGCCCATCTGGCGCAATTGCTTCTTCAGATCAATCAGTGACTTACGACCGAAACCTTCCACTTCCAAAAGCGCTTTCTCGCCACCTTCAAGCCTGGCTAAAACGTCACCAGCAGTGTGAATGCCGGCGCTTATCAGCGCATTGCTTGCCTTGGTTGCCAGTTTGAACTCAGCGATTGGGCGTTCAGGCGAAGTTTTGGCTTCTGATGCAGCCTTTTTTTCCGCTGCAAGGTCCTGTCGAACCTGAAGACGCTTATAGAAGCGATCAACCTGACCTTCACGGTCGAGGATACGAGCCTGCTGCCCGGTATAGAACGGGTGACAGTTCGAGCAAACTTCGGTTCGAATTTCAGGCACGGTTGAGCCAGTGGTCCATTCGTTACCACAAGACGCACAAGAGACTTTCGCCTCCGGATAATATTTTGGTTGAATCTTTTCTTTCATTCCAACTACTCTCTAACTGGACCTTCTGGTGTTTCGTAAACATGAACTCGTTTGCGTCCACCAGCAATAGTCTCGTATTTTACATAACCTTCGATGGTAGCAAACAAGGTGTAATCACGACCCTGACCCACATTCCATCCAGGATGGATCTTGGTGCCGTGTTGGCGTACCAGGATATTGCCGCTCAGTACCTTTTCGCCGCCGTATTTCTTTATGCCCAGGCGTTGGCCCTGGCTGTCTCGTCCGTTGCGGGATGACCCGCCACCTTTTTTGTGTGCCATTTCACTACTCCATCACAATTGAATCAACCAGCAGCCTGGTATATTTCTGGCGATGACCGGAACGTTTGCGGTAGTTGATTCGGGGTTTGTATTTGAACACCAAAATCTTTTTGCCTTTGATCTGATCATCGACCGTGGTTATCACACTGGCGCCCTTAATGTAAGGGGTGCCGACGGTCACAGAATCGCCATCGACAAATAAAACAACATTATTGAGGACGACATCATCACCGATTTCTGCGGGCAGAAGGTCAACAGTAAGCATCTTGCCTTCCTCGGCGCGGTATTGTTTACCACCCGCTTCAACAACACAATATTTCATTTTCTCTCCAATCTTCACTTAACCAGTTTCAAGGCGTTTCACCACCCGTCACCGGGAAAGTTGGTTACATAAGTAACCCCAGCCAACGATCGCTGGGGCAACGACTCATTATTTTACAACGCTTGGCGGGGAGTGTCAAGTAAAATTCCCGATCTTGCGCAAATACTTTTCATTTTCTCGCATTTCAAATTATATCGCGATACACTAAATTGACATTGAGCCTATCTTAGCAGGAGGAGGAACACCATGGGTTTCAAGATCAAACGGATTTATGAAGACTATGACCCAAGCGATGGCTGGCGGGTGCTGGTCGACCGCGTCTGGCCGAGAGGCGTATCCAAAGAGAAAGCACGGCTGGATGAATGGAACAAAGAAGTGGCTCCTTCAACTGATTTGAGGGAGTGGTTTGGTCATATTCCAGAGAAGTTCGCTGAATTTGCCAGACGTTATGACAAAGAGCTCGATGCTAACACCGAAGCGCAGGAAGTTGTTTCCCAACTGCGGAGAAAGGGTGAAGAAACAACCGTTACCTTGCTCTACAGCGCTAAAGATACCGAGCACAACCAGGCAGTAGTTCTGCGGGATTATCTGGACAAGCAGGCATAACTTTTCTGTCGGGAGAGGCAATCGTTCTTCGGGCAAGTTCGCTGTATCTGGAATTTTTCCAGTTTTGCCTTGACTTGAACAAAAACCTCGTGTAGAATTGCCGTCTTGATGCTCCTATGGTCTAGTGGTTAGGACGCGGCCCTTTCAAGGCTAAAACCCGGGTTCGAGTCCCGGTAGGAGCACCAGACTTTACAAGAGTTCGGTCCTCACGGAACGAGCTCTTTTTTAGTTGTTCTAACTATCAATAAAAAGAGTAAAGGTGTAATTATTAAGAGTGGTTTCTTTTTCAAGTCCAATCTCTTTTCACAACTCCACACTAATGGAAAAAATGCAGGATTTAAGAAAACTTGCCTTGATAGTTTTGAATGGTTTATCCAATTTATCTTTTCAATTATTATCCTCATTCGGGCATCAATAATAGATACTCAATCGTATCTGAGAGTGCTGAGAAGCCCTTTCACAAGGTCAAAACATTGTTCAAAATCCTCAAAGTTTGAATAAACCTGGAAACCCCAACGAATGTCCCCACTCTGCTCTGGATCTCTAAGGTAAATCAAGATTTCTTGGGATGATTCTTGGGTTTGCTCTTGAGAGGATTCCTGTGGAGCATTTAAGTAATAAGCAAATTCCTGCCCATCAATTGAGAAGTAATATTCTTCACCGTAAGGTCCGTTTCCGCTGCCATATAATGTGTGAAAAATACACCCGGGAAATTCGAGAGATTCAAGATATGGGTATTGTTCTGGCATTGCAATTTCCCGCCACACATCGGGAGCATAGTCAATTTCGAACGCCTCAAATGAAACCGCCGGAGAATCAAAAGTCAGTAGACTTGTTTCTGTACTTTCCGAAATGGGTGTGTTTTCAGGCAAATCACTGTCCAGAGATTGATTCATCGAACAAGATGATAGAGCCATTAAAGCTATCAGAATACATACTAAAAGACCCTTTTTCATTTTTAACTATCTAATATTTCCGTTTCCGATATTTCTGGGTAGATAATACCATCATCCCAAGTGAATTTATAGATTGGAGCACCAGTCGTGACACTAACACCATAACGAGGGGCTACGACCGATCCGCCAAATTTATCCATATGTGAATGAGCCCCAGTATAGAACACACTCCATGTTCCAAAAGGCGTAGAACCGATAGCCAATGGACCGCCGTAATAACTCCATGGCACGGCTGGTAATAGAGACTCACCAACATGTACGTAAAGTATGGAACCTACAGGACAAAACCCATTAGGTTTTACATATTTACTAATTTTGAGTGTTTGATGAATGTCAGCTGAGCAGCCACTGCTGCAGGTTCAGTATGGAGCAGAAAGCCCAGTCTTATGGGCATAAAGTTAGTCTGCGAACAGAATGGCTGACGATATCCGCACAATTTTTGATTCTCAAGACAGAGACAGCGCTGAGAACCAGCTCAATGATTCGGTCAAAAATGCGTCCGGGTTGCTCAAAAACTGGCGAACTGGAAGAAGGGCAACCTGCAAGAAGGATTTAACATATTTGCCTTTACACGCATACATCAAAAAAGGTTGCGCACATCCAACACCCCTAAACGGCTCAGCCACGAGAACAACCGTTGTAGCAGAGTTGTCCGCGTCTTCCCTAATGAAGGTTCTTGTCTGCGTTTAGTTTCAGCAATTTTGATGGAGTTCAGTGAAGATTGGAATTATGGCAGGACTTGTTTAAACATGGAGAACACACAAGCTGTTATTAGTGGAAAGTGTCCGTGGCGAGTTCACAGAAAAATTGACATACAATCAATCATATTTTGTTAGCGACTTATCTTGGAAAGAATTAGCGAAAGAAAAATACTTCTCTTGTCGGGAAAACCCTGGCTGAATGATTTTTTAAAAACGAAAAAAGAACAATATACAAAAAACGATAAGCTACAGATGCAACCGTCTGTCTGTCCACACGAAACAAAAATGGAACAATCACGATGCATTCGCATCCACCTTGCCGGATCTTTTAAGTTGATTGTAGCAGCTTTGAGAAAGGAAGGCAGATAAAAAAAACAAGCCCAGGCGGGCTTTTATTTACTCCTCCAGGCTATATTGATGGCTGTATTCAAAAAGACGTGTTAGCAACACTGCACGGGCATCGGGGGTCATCCAGGTGGGTGTGGACCAATTAAAGAACTGTGTGCTCAATAGCTCCACCCCCAGGTATCTACCGTCATAAATAACGTGCCGGTCGATGAAGGCTTTGTCTGAGTCGTCATACCAGCCCAATTGATCAAAAAAGAGGTTTCCAAGCCCGTAGTGGATGAAGCTCCCACCCCAAAACTCATAGACATGCGGCTGGTGTGCCTGGCTTCCACTCACAATTACCGCACCTGCCTCTGCCAACTGGCGAAAATCCTTAATCATATTCGGCTCAGGTTGCCATTGGTAAACCTCGTCGTGCTGGAAAGTGGCAATCACCAGGTAGTCTTCAGCCACCAAGCCCTCAACTGCGTCGACCATATAGTCCATATCGCAGTGAAAAGCTCCCGGGTTGGTTTCACCTGCAGTAGCATAGCCGGGTGCCTTGGCGTTGCAGCCAATGAAAGCGATCTTGTTGCCGTTATGCTCGATTTTGAGCGGTGCTTTGGCTTCAAAAATACTCTTCCCACCTCCGTAATAACCCCAACCTTCCACATCATACATCCCGAGCGTGTACAGCATCGCTTCCGGACCCCAATCTCTGAAGTGATCGCCGGTAAGCTCAACGACATCGGTGCCGATTTCTCTGAGCAGTTCAATATAACTGTCATCGGAACAGAATTCGAGGGTTTGCTGGACCCATTCCGGCTGGGGACAATCGGCAGCGAAGGGCACCTCATTGCTCACATGGGTTAGGTCGGCTTCGCGCATGACCTCACCGATGGATTTTGCCGGCGACAGGACACCGTAGATTTCCATTTCTTTGGCGGTGGCGCGCGTCATTGCGGTCACTCCGGTCAGAATTACCGTGGTCAGTTTTTCCGGGTCGCGGTTGGTGGTGGGCATGATGCCCTGGAATTCCGCCAGAACGCGCTCAAAGGCTTCAGGTTCTACCTGGAAAGCGTCACTGGTTGATAAATTGATACTTGCCTGCAGCGGGTACGAATTCAGGTCAAAGGCTTTGTGCAATGGGGATTGACCGTCGATCGAAATGACTTTCCACTCCGGTGTAATTCTCTCAAATGGAATCACCGCCCAGGCATTGTTTGCCTGGCAATAGGTTAGCAGCTCTTCGGGCGCCATCGTTTTAACATCCGCCGAAGTCATACCGAATCTCCTGCTGAGAGCCGTGAAGACGCTCAGGTCGACGACCAGTTCTGGCACTGCTGGGATTGCCCCGGTTTGCCAGAAATTGAGCCATTCTTGCCCAGTGATCGAATCCTGGACCGTGGCGAAGGGGGCAACAAGTGCGAAAACCCACTGGCTGAGTTCAGATCCCGGGTCGAATGAAAGCCACAGGTGTGACTCTGCCATCCCAGCGCCATACTGAGCGACCATAGCGCTCAAGTCGCCTTGCAAGAGTTCTTCGAGGATCGTAGGGTCAAACCAGATACGAATTGGTTCTTCAGTAGGAGTCGCAGTTGGTGGAATTGCTGATGGCTCGGGTGTTTGAGTAGATAAAGAGGTCTGCGCGTCTGTTGTCGTTGGCTGAAAAGGCTGCGACTGCGGTCCACAGGCAGATAATATCATCATAACAATCGCCAGAGAGATTAAGACTCGTGTCATCAGTTTCGTCACATCACACCATCCTATCGTCCATGATTATACAACGCCCCGTTGATATGCCCCTGAATGTTGGATGGCGGGAAAAGCCAGGTTCCCTGCAACCGACAAACAACTAAATTTTCTGTGTCAAGGGCGAAGTCATCTGAAAACGAAACACAGCCATTTAACAAAAGAGCACCTCCCCGATTGGTGAGGTGCTCTCTAAATCTACAGTGGATTAATGTTTTTCTACGGCAGGGATGAACAGCATGTATTCTACACTGCCGCCAGCAACACAGGTCTGGAAGACAACGTCATCAATATACCAGCCTTCAGCCGCGCCCTGAACACCGGTTCCGAGGCGGAAGCGGAACTGAGCTGTCTTTCCTTTGAATGGATTCATATCGACTACGGTTCTTACCCATTCGGGCTCATTCTGACACCATGCCTGTTTGCCTACCAGGGGGTTATAAGCGCCAGTTGTAACAATTCCGTTATAGGGGTTAGTTAACATATAAGGTTTGCCAACCTGGCTCCAGGTTACCCCACCATCAAGACTGACTTCCAGAATTGCTCCGTCGTTACAGGCAGTAGGATGGTCAAATGTCCAGCGATGCCAGAAAATGAGTGAAACCGGTTCTGTAGTCTGTGGGACGGCAAATTGGGGAGAGACAAGCCTTTGGTCTGATTGACCCTCGGGTACAGCTGCCAATACGGAATGGCTCGGCGAATATGCTCTGACAGTAGTAAGGTCGAACTTGAACAATCCGTCCAACGGGTTTTGCCAGTTATCGAGCCCGTCTTCAAAGTCGTCGAAGAAGATGGTATCTTTGATCGTACCCTGGGCGCAGTCGCCTGGTCCGGGTCTGGTGCGGAAAGTGAACTCGTCGGTACTGTAAACACCACCACAGACATTTTCGGCTGCGACACGCCAATAATATTGCGTGTCGGATGCCAGGTTGGCAGAAAGGACGAAGTTAGTTGCGGTGATACCAGCCCGTTCGATCACGATGTGGCTAAAATCACTATCCAAAGCCACCTGGAGACGGTAGGATTCTGCATCCGCAACGCTTGACCAACTGAATGTCGGGCGTTGTGCGACATCGCGAGCCCCGTCAGCAGGGGTGGTTAATCGTGGACCAGCAGAAGTGATTGGTTTATAGATGGACATTTCAATATCGGCAGAATGAACAAGGCTGCCCGATGTGCCCGTAATTGTCAGGGTTTGCACGCCTGTGTCAACGGTTCCATCGCCTGTAATCGTTGCAGTTGTTGATCCGGGAGGGAGCACCGGATTGGTTCCAAAGCTGGTCGTGTATCCCTCCAAGGGCGATGCGCTCAATGTAACCGGACCAGTAAAATCGTTGATTGTTGTCAGGTTAACCGTGGCAGTGTTGTCACCAATATTGCAGGTCTTCAATTCGGTTGGGGTAACGCTGAGGCGGAAATCCGGGAATTTCGGTTTCATCAAGATTTCGAAAGTAGGGTCACCAAAGATATGATAAGTTTCGCGGTAGTAGTCATCAAGCGATGTTCCATAATCTTCAACAGCCTGGAGACCATATTGGATCATCTGGGCGATGCTTGGGACTGAATCGAGCGTGAGATCTTCATAAAGATGGTCGAAAATCGCCTTCTCAATCACCTCGTCCTCGTACCAATAGGTGCTGTCGCTCGAACCCACAAAAGTCAAGGCGCCATTAACTGGCTCGATCGCCCACGTATCACCAAAAGATTCTGAAGCATTAAAATCGGCTGTAATACATGCGTGGGAAGCCACGTAGGGGATCGCCACACCGGTCATATTATGAATATCGGTCTGGGTTACACGCGGGGCATCCCACAAAGTCGTTCCACCGTGACCAGAATAAACCAGCATGACACGGTCATCATTCATCGTTGCAACCGCATGGGCACCAGTGCCGCCATAGGTGATGGCATAAACTTTATCGCCGCCAGGCTGAGGATTATTCGGGAAAATGCCGGTATAGCCCAGGTCTAATGTGTAGTTTTCAATTACATAGTTGTGGGTTCTCTCAGCAACTTGGTAATAACCGCTGTCATTGGATGCCAGGAAAGAAATTTTCTTGACCCAGTCTTCATCACCGGCGAGAGCGTGATAAGCAACAAATTTGTCAACCATCGCACTCAGATGAGAAGTTGTTTTTACCGGGAAGCGTCCATAAAAGATATCAGGATAGTATTCGGTTTCATTATCCATGGTGAAATATTGCAGATCGGTTCGGTATCCACTTGAGGTGCGCATGGTGTAGTTGGTCAGACTGCCAGTAGGGTTACCGCTGGCATAGTCGCCAACCAAAATAGCATAATCGGGCGGGTTTGCGCCATTATATTGGCTTTTGATATAGTTTTTGATTGCGGAAGTGGTATTTCCACCAACAGTGGTCAGATTAGCGACCGAAACTGTAAAGCCCTGGCTTTGTTTGAGACTAACAAAATTTGCCAGTCCTCCTTCGAACATATCCGCTGTAATGATCAATATATGTTGGGATGAATTCGGGACAGAAACGGGACGTCCCTGGTTGTAATTCAACACATCACCTGCCAGCAAATCGTTAAAGGGTTTTGAATTAAGGCGGTCAGCTTCGGCAATTGTTAGTGCCATATCACTGCCTTCGAGGTTGAGGCGGAAAGCAACTTCAGACATAGTCTCAAGCTCGCCCAAAACGGCGTTGTAACGCACCGGTCTTACCTCAACCACCACAATTCGGTGCCCTCGGATGATGTAGTCATCGACAATCGCCATGGGCTCAGCCGGATAAAGGCTGTTGGCATACAATTCGGCATTCGCGGCGCAGGGTTCAACCGGTTCGCCGCATTTTGGCTGCGGGGGCTGCACCGGTGCGATTTTCGCATCTAATCCCAGGCGAGAGAGGCTCACTGTTTGTGTCTCAGCCATCAAAATTTCCAGCGTGACTTCCGCCTCCAATGGAACTTCAATCATCTTCCGCAACACAGGCAGAGCGGGTGCGCCAACCACAGCGGTGTGCGAATAACCTTCTCCGCCAAGAGACAAGTAGGTTTGACCCGCGATCGTTGTCTCCGAGAGTTGAGCGCCAGGCATGCTTGCATAGAGTTCAATTGCCTTTTCAGAAGCAGAGAGTAACTCCACCTCGGGAATTTCGCCTTCAGTTTCCGGACCAAAGACCAGCCATTGATTGATCCCTCCCTGGGCAGCTGCTGGTGTAGCGAGCATGCCGATGAGCAGAAATCCGATTAACATACTGATGATCATGTTGCTTGGGTGAAAAATTTTACTTCGCGTTTGCATTAAGCCTCCAGAGATTGATTGCGTGTCCGGTTGACACCTTGCGGATTTTATCAGATAGATCACAATTTAAGTGAAAATTGGGCAAAAACAGAAACTATCCGCTGGTTGTATATGCGCTTAAACTTTTGCGAAACTGGGCATCAAACCTGCCTCGTTATGATAAACTTGTGCAATGCTCGCTCACGTATTCTCCTGCGCTGTAATCGGGTTGGAAGGCGTCCTGATCGATATTGAGGTCGATTACGGGCAGGGGTTACCCCGCATTGCAATTGTTGGTCTGCCCGATGAGGCAGTAAAAGAGAGCCGCGAGCGCGTTTTCTCAGCGATCAAAAACGCTTACCTGGTCTATCCCCGTAAACCACTGACTGTCAACCTTGCCCCGGCTTCGGTGCGAAAGGAAGGTCCTTTCTTCGATTTGCCCATTGCTGTGGG
>Ga0209510_1000352_pt1 | contig 66763 bp, 52 predicted proteins | sample BiotimSIPDNA_FD_185749 | JGI IMG/M metagenome (GOLD analysis project Ga0209510, IMG submission 185749) | Anaerobic biogas reactor microbial communites from Washington, USA - Biogas_R1 time_0 SIP DNA (SPAdes) (version 2) | ecosystem: Engineered > Bioreactor > Anaerobic > Unclassified | place...
AGGTGCGGCTGGATCACCTCCTTTCTATGGAGTCTCTCCCGATTAAAATCGGGACAGATATGATTGACCTGAGAATCTTTTCCTCTCCTCTCTCTCTCATCCTGACTTTCAATAGAATACTGAACTAAAAAATTAAAGGGATCGTTTTTTCTAAAAGATTAAACGGTCCCCTTTTTTTATTTCCATGATATAATTTTACTTATTTAGAAAAATTATCATGAATCTAAAAAATGCAGCAGGTGATACTACCAGCCTTAAGCTGCTGTTTAATTAAAGTCATGAAAAAAAGATGAAAAACTTAACGAAAAAGTATCTGATTATTCTTCTGCCGGTATTTCTTTTTTGTGACACTGTGAGACCTTTTTTAATAAGTGAAGAACAGGAAATCTCCATTGGTAATAACTTGAAAAATCAGATTTCTGCAGATTCCGAAAATTATCCGCCGTTTAAGGGTGATTACCGGGTAACCAGATTTGTTGATTCAATAGGTGCCATATTAGCGCAAAATCAGAAAGAAAGGCCAAACCTTCGATTTACCTTCACAATTCTTGAGGATGATTCTTCAATTAATGCATTCGCTATACCAGGAGGACATGTATTTGTATACACAGGGTTACTTAAGGAAGTGGAAAATACCGCTGAGCTGGCAGGTGTTTTAGCTCATGAAATTGGACATATTACAAGATATCATGGTGCTGATCGTCTGGTTGCCGGTGAAGTAACCGGATTGGTAAATCAGATTCTTTTTGGAGACGAATCGACTATTGCCAAGGCTGCAGCATCGTTACTGGAGAATCTGGCTTTCCTAAAATTTTCCAGAAATAATGAATTCGAGGCAGACAGTAGCGCAGTTGTTTACACTTCCAGATCAGGTATTAATCCTTTAGGGGTCAGGGATTTTTTCTTGAAACTTAAAAGAAAATATGGTGACAGTCAGAAAATATTCGAGCCGCTCTCAACTCATCCGCTTCTTTCCGAGAGAATAGAAAACGTTGAAAAGATCATAAATAGAACTCCTGGAATAGTGTCTGATAGTGCGTCATTTTATAGTGAAAAGTATCTCCATATCAAAAGTTTGTTACAGTGATGGAGATCTAAAAAACAAAAGAATGCCATAGATTCCGCTTTTCTGATTTTTACTCCTCAATATTTATCCCTCACTGTATTTAAAAAACCATATATCCTGAAAAATTAGCGGCCTTGAAAGTCATAAGACATTGATTATGGAAGAACTGTATATTGAGACTTAAAGAATTGTAAGACAGAAGTGTATTAAAATATCTGCACAGATGAGGGGCTAGAGGGTTAAGAAGACGATTTATTGGGGATTAGTGTTATGGCACGGCTTTTGCGAATTGGCCTTATCAAAATCAACAACTAGATACCTTTAACTTTTTTAGACAAGGAGAATAACTATGTCAGTACTGGTAGGCAAGAGCGCGCCTGATTTTGTGGCTACTGCAGTAAAAGTAGACCGGATAATCGAAGGTTTTAAACTTTCCGATTTAAAGGGTAAATATATAGTACTGTTTTTTTATCCCCTGGATTTTACTTTTGTGTGTCCGACTGAGATTCATGCTTTTAATGAAAAGCTAGATGCGTTTAAAGCCAGAGATGTTGAGCTTATTGCAATCAGTATCGATTCTCATTTCAGTCATCTGGCCTGGCTCAATACCCCCAAATCCAAAGGTGGTATTGAAGGGGTAAAATATCCGATCGTTTCCGACATCACCAAATCGATTTCTGCAGATTATGATGTTCTGGTTGAAGGTCAAGGGGTAGCCTATCGGGGACTATTTTTGATCGACAAAAACTTTATAGTACGTCACCAGGTGGTAAATGATCTGCCATTGGGTCGAAGTGTTGATGAAACTTTGCGTATGGTTGATGCACTGCAGTACCATGAAGAGTATGGAGAGGTATGTCCGGCAAACTGGCATAAGGGGCAGAAGGCGATGGTGGCTTCTTCGGAAGGACTTACAGAGTTTTTTGCGGCCTGATGGGATCATAAATCATCTATATTTAGGTAGTAGTAAATATAAGTAATTCACAGTTTTATCCAAGTCTTTCAGGAGTGTTAAATGGTCAAAAAAGGAGCTATTTACAAATGCTCAGGATGTGGAGTTGTAGTTGAGTCTCTTTGGGATGGTGAGGAGAGTTTGTCCTGTTGTGGTAACGAGATGAAAGAGCTTGTTGCCAATACCACTGATGGTGCTAAAGAGAAGCATGTGCCGGTGATTGAGCGAGATGGAAAAAAGGTAACCGTAAAGGTAGGTTCCGCGGCTCATCCCATGACCAAAGAACATTATATTCTCTTTGTGGAGCTTATTGCTGGAGATACGGTTATGCGCCATGATTTTAAAGTAGGGGATACTGTGGCTGAGGCAACATTTTATGTGGAGGATGAGAATGTGGAGCTAAAAGCCAGAGAATTCTGCAATCTTCATGGGCTCTGGGCTAATAAATAGTGCATCTTCCAGGGTTGCTGTGGATACGATGGCTTATCCACAGACAATATGTATCGCTTTAATTTCGATGCTTTAACTTTCAGGTAGTCCTCTTTTTTGAAGGAGGACTATCTGATAAGAAAATGTATTCCAGTTTAATATGAGAAATTGTGTCGGAATCTGTAACAATTTGAATTATTAACTTTTATTTTCAACCCTTCGACTTTTTTCCCATCAGGCTCCTTTGTTTTCTCTGAGCTGGTATCTGCATAGCTGTTAATGATTTTTGTGTATGAATCTTTTGGTTGTACTCCCATAAGGGCGTAGATAGCTTTTTTGTTCTTTATAAAAACCACAAAAGGAATTCCATTTACCCCAAAGGCTTCGATTATCTGTGGAAACTGGTCCGCATTTATCTTGTAAAAGGTGACTTTGGAGCTGTATTCCCTGGCGATTTCGTTAAGTAGAGGTTCCAGGACATGGCAAGGCATACACCAGTCGGCATAAAGGTCAAAGGCGATGAGCCGGTTTCCGGAATGCTCTATTATGGCATTAAATTGCTCTATTGAGCCGATTGATTGAATATAGTCATTCTGAACAGTATCGCTTTTGGCACCTGTACAATCTGGACTCAGCAGGACCGGCATGGCTATTAGTAGTAGAGTTAATATCATGTTTTGCAGCTTTTTCACTTGTTCCTCCTTGAAGAGGTCGTATCTATTTAACCTCAGGAACATCATCGCTGGCAATTTGAAATCTGAAACGCCGGTCGAATAAAGTTCCTCCAGAGATATTTGTTATCAAGATCTCTCTTGATTGCAAACCGTCTGCCTCTTCTATTAAAACGCAAAAGACAGGCCATCTGTATATTTTTTAAAAACGTTTCGTTACGCTTTCGTATTCCAACGAAGCGACTCCTTGAGTATATCTGTAAATAACGCAATAATATTAAATCGGAAAAAATAGGAACTAATATTAAAACAATAATTAATAAGAAGTAATCTGAAAAAAAATATCTAAACAAAGAAAGGGAATTACGAAAACGCCTTATTTTTCTTTGGTTAATCTGAAATATGGCCTAAAAATTGCAATTTCCTTATGCTTCGATTTATATATAACATGGACGTTCTATCAAAGACTTTTTGTATGTTGTGCAATAAAAATGACTTTGCTTATATTAAAATAAAAGTAAGAGAAATACCGGAAGCACTCTATCATTGACAGCAGTACATCCTTTCAGTCTGGAGTGCGAATTGATTTCTTTTACGAACTTAATCACATTCAATCATTCTGGAGGTTTAAGTGAAAAAGTACGTATGTAATGCTTGCGGCTATGTTTATGATCCGGCAATAGGTGATCCTGATGGAGGTGTAGCTCCCGGTACAGCTTTTGAAGATATCCCTGATAGCTGGGTTTGCCCGGAATGCGGGGTGAGCAAAGACGAATTTTCTCCCGAAGAATAAACTAAACTTATAAAGGAGGGTTCCGGGGACTTTTTCTTCAAGGGTTGCTGGTTATTAACATCATACAACCTCATTTAAAGTGATGATGAAGTATCCCGGAACCAAATACTCGTACTTTTAAGTAAATCAGGGTTAATTTGGAGCTGGATCGAATTGCAATAGTAATCATAGGTGCTTCAGGCGATCTGGCGGGAAGAAAACTGATTCCTGCTCTTGAAGTCCTTTATAACAAAAGAAAAATCTGCCCCTCATGCATAGTTGTTGGGTGTGGAAGAACCTTTTTTACGGATGAGCAATTCAGAGAACGTTTCAGAATGTCTGCTGACTTTGCTGATCGTATCTTTTATCATCAATATGTTCCTGGCCTCAAACAATATCTGCAAACAAAAGGAGAATTCTCAAGAGTAGTCATTTTTCTCTCTCAGCCTCCAGCCGCCTATATGACCACGATTAGGGAAGTCGCTGCTGATGGCTTTGGGCAGGAAGCTACGATTGTAATTGAGAAACCCTTTGGTTACGATCAGAAATCCGCTGTTGAGATGAACCGGGAGTTATCCCGTTACTTCACTGAATCACAGATCTTCAGGATAGATCACTATCTGGCCAAAGAATCGGTTCAGAACATAATGATTTTCCGTTTTGCCAACACAGCTTTCCTTCCTGCATGGAACAGCCATTACATCGAATCGATTCAGATCAATGCCATAGAAGATATCGGAATTGCTGAACGAGGGAGCTATTTTGATAAAGCGGGAATTATCAGGGACATGGTTCAAAACCATCTGCTTCAGCTCCTATGTCTTATCACCATGGAGACACCATCCAGTCTGGACCCTGAAGACATACGGCAACAGAAACTGGGCGTATTGAAAAACATAAAAATTGAGGAATGCTATCGATTTCAATATGAAGGGTATCTTCAGGAAAAAGGAGTTGATCCTGAGTCCAAAACCGAAACCTTTGCAGAGTTGAAACTGGTTATTAACAATATGAGATGGGCCGGGATGCCGGTTTATATACGGTGCGGCAAGGCGGTTCACAGAAAGGGAATAGAGATAGGGGTGACTTACAGATCGGTTCCTGCAGTTCTGTATAATAACAAGAATGATCTTGAGCCTAACCGGATCATTTTCAAGATTCAGCCTTCAGCGGGAATTATTCTTCAACTGATGAGTAAAGTGCCTGGGACCGATCAGCAGATTACCGGTACCCACATGAACTTCTGTTACCGCGACTCTTTTCACAGCGAGATTCCTGAAGCCTACCAGCGCTTGCTTTACGATGCGCTCAGAAGTGATCATACCCTCTTTGTCAGTGCAGATGAAACCGAAGCCGAATGGAAAATAGTGGATCCTGTATTGGACAAAGGAGAGGTTATCACCTATAAACCCGGACAACTGCCCCAGAGCAGGTTAAATGTATCCTGGATTGACTTTGACAGTTACTCACATTTCTGTGAGTGAGAAAGACAGTTTCTTTAAAACTTAAGGCAGCCCTTTAAGCAGTTTTAACATTTCCGGTTCTTCGTTTAGATAATATTCTATTCAGATTACTTCTGATTAGATATTGTTTTGATATTAATCCCTTTTTTTCTTATTTGATATTATAACGTTTTTTTTTACCATCAGATACCTGAGTAGTAACGAGATGTCTTAATTTAGAAGGCAAAAACGCTCGCATTCTGACTTGATGACTGAAAGGCTAGCTGTACTAATAAAGGGCGCATGCCTTACCAAATTCCCCACATAAGTTCATAATGACATCTAAGGAAATTTGTGGGATAAATATTACATCCCTACTGGACGTTGAGCCTTGAAAAGACATGATACCGGAAGTTGAAAATGTCCGGTTTTGGCTTTTGTTAGATTGACAGACCACTGCTAAACTATATCCCTTTTATCGAAGGGGGATTTATTTCTTCGATAAAAGGTAATGTGCTGCGATTACATCTCTTCAATCTCTTCGATACCCAGAAGCCACAGACACGACTTCAGTACCGATTTGAATGCACTTACCAGATGCAATCTGAAAGCCTGCTCATCGCTGCCGATAACCTGGCAGGCATGATAGAATTCGTTGAAAACCTGAGATAATTCAAATGCGTAATTGGCAATTATTGATGGTGAAAGTTTTTCGGCTGCAGAGTTTGCTGCCTCAGGGAAAAGATTAATCTTCTTGATGATTCTCAGTTCATAGCTGTTAAGCTCTGGTATTTGCGGCTGAGAAGATTCTCCGGCTTTGCGAAGAATAGATGCGGCTCTGGCATAACTATAGAGCAGATAAGGACCGGTATCCCCTTCAAAACTGATTGCTTTTTTGGGATCAAAAAGCATGTTTTTGGTGATGTCAATCTTAAGAAGCTGATATTTGATAGCAGACAGAGCGATCTTGAGGCTTCTATCACTCATCTCCTCATCTGTAAGGGTATATCTCTCTTTAAGTTCGTTAATAGCAAGATCACGGGTTTCTGCAATAAGATCATCGGCATCCACCACTGTCCCCTCACGTGATTTCATCTTCCCCTCAGGAAGCTCAACCATTCCATAAGAGAGATGTTTCATTTTATCTGCAATAGAATAACCCAGCTTGCGGAAGATGGCTATAAGGACCTTGAAATGGTATTCCTGCTCGTTTCCAACCACATAGATCGAACGATCATAGTGGTATTCTTTATCTTTGAGAACTGCAAGAAAGAGATCTTGTACGATATATACTGAAGTGCCATCAGGGCGAAGAAGCACTTTCTCTCCTAACTTTTCGGATTGAAGATCAACTATAACCGCTCCATCTTCGCGCTTTGAAAAAATTTTGCGTTCAAGCCCTTCATTTATGATCTCTTTACCGGATTTGTAGATCTGGCTTTCGAAGTATTCTTTCTGAAATGCGATACCAAAAAGCTTATAGGTTTTCTGGAATCCTTCGAATGCCCATTTATTCATCTTCTTCCATAATTCAACTGTATGAGGGTCACCAGCTTCCCATTTTCTAAGAAGTTCCTGGGCTTTTTCATTCCATGATGGATCTTCAGAAGCTTTTTTACTGAAAAGCACATAATAATCGCCTACAAAATGATCCGATTTTTTCCCAACGCTCTCAGGAGTACTGTTTTCGCCCAATAAATCGTAGGCCAGCATCGATTTGCAGATGTGAACACCGCGATCATTGTTTATTGAGGCTCTGAATACTGAATTTCCGCAGAACTGTAAAATCCTGGAAACGCTCTCTCCAATGGACATATTCCTTAAATGGCCCAGATGCAAGGGCTTATTGGAATTGGGTGATGAGAATTCGACCACTATGCGCTGTGCACGGTTCTGTTTTCCAAATGATTCTTTACCGGCTTCGCTGATAACTTTCTGTGCCATTATCTCGCGTTTAATGAAAAAATTGAGATAACCCGATACTGCGGTGATTTTTTCGATTTCCGGGGGAAGAGCCAGAGATTTGCTGAGCTCATCAGCAATAATAGCGGGGTTTTTGCGAAAGATGCGGGAAAGGGAAAAGCAGGGGAAGGCGAAATCTCCCATCTCATCGCTTGGAGGTATTTCAATAAGCCGCTGGATCTCCTGTTCGGTTAATTTCCCGGAGAGTTCTTTTGTAAGAAGCTGGATAACAATATCTTTCATTGAGCAGATCCTTCAAATTTTAAAAGATTGTGACTCTTAGTTAGTGCTAAAATATACTTTCCTGCATCTGAGGATATTTATTTGATGCAGTGTGCCCCCCTAAATCCCCCGATGGGGGACTTTAAGATCTCATGATGTAACTGTGAACTTGAACATAGGATTTTATAAAATGTTGCTTTGGACGCTCTTAAGTCCCCATCGGGAGATTTAGGGGCATCGGGGACAAATGCACTTGCTGTCTGAAACAGCAGTGCATTTGTCGTAAGCAGATCAGTAACCTCTCTATTGAGAAATTTGCCTGTCTTTCTTCTTTGGCCTGGTCCTTAGTTAGTTGGGACAACTTGAGGTGTGGGAGAATCTGTCGGTGACTGTTTTCCTGTGATAATACTATGAGGAAGACTGTCCCTTTTGATACCGAACATACCACGAGTCCAGAAATCAATATATCCAAGATGATTAAGAGCCGAGAAGGCCAGATACAGTAAGACAACGATAAGTGCCAGCTTTGGCCAGGGAGATTTTTTCTCGGCATAAGGATCAGTAATGTCGCGATGTGAACCGGGAGGCATCGTGGCTACATGTGTCAACATTGATCCAAAAGGCACATTGATTCTCGCCCTGCCGTTTATCGCCCATCCGCTGGCATCCAGAATCGGACCCAGATTACGTTTACGAAGTTTTATATATGCCAGGATTATGGAAGGTGCCGAGATGAGTGCAATCAGTCCGATGACAGCACCGACAATGGCCAGGGGCCCGAGGCGGACAATTCCGGAAATATATCCTAAAAGTGTGGCAACAAACGTACCCAGCGCACCAGCCGCAACTCCCAGAGCAGCAACAATGCCGATATCTAGTTTCTTAGGCTGCTGCGGTGGACCGATTTTGAGTTTGTCTGCATTGACTGCTGTGTCTGCAGCCTGTGATAGCTTATTAGATGATTCTGTCTGGGCATCTGTAGCTCTTTTCGCAACCTGCGATTCGATCAATCGGACCAGGCTTTTGTAGGGTTGAAAGAATGCCTGAGTTATACTTATGGGATTTTCTATTATTTTTACGATTGTTGCATCCCAGTCTTTCCCATACCGGTCATAAAACACTCCGTTTCGTCCAACCATCAGGTTCTCCGAATCGCCGTTAGTAAAAGCTGCCACGATTGTTATCTTTTCGTTTTCCCCTTTTCTTGTGCAGTCACAGTATGCAAGGTAGGTTCCTGCCATGGCTGCAGTGAGACTGTGTTTGTCAGGGTTTTCTACTTTTATGCACAAATGGCAGCTTCTTTGATCAAGGTAGAGTGTGCCTGCCTGAAAAATTGCAGGATCTCCCTTTGAATAGAAATCCTTAAAATTAACAAAATTAATAGATAACTTATAGAGATCGCGGCGTAACCGTATCAGCTTTTCAAGATTGGTTATGCTGGAATAAATGCTATCTTCGGCTTTGTCCTGTTCTATCAGCCTGGTTAAGTGTTCTTTCACTGTCCCTGACATTAGAAAGTTAATGTGTTCCTTATCAAAATGATCGAAAGTCTGGACTGGTTTACGTCCTTTCCACGAAATCAGAGATTTGAATACTGACAGAATCGTGTTCCAGTCCGATAGTGAAAGTGATTCACGTTCACCAAGACAAGGGTTGACTACACTTTTTTTGAAATCTGCTATTTTCTGTGCCCATGATGGGTTCAAACCTGTGTTTAAGGGAAGCGGGTAGTTTTTCTTGATACTGGCCAGAGGAAGTCCGGCAAGTTCCTGACAATCTTCGGAGAGTGTTTTACCAGCAAAAGTGAAATCTCCTTTTTCGATTCCGTTAAACAGGTCTGCCGCATTATCATTAAATTCAGCAATTGCGCAGCGCAGAAAATAATCATTGATCTTATCTTTTACTGCCAGGATTGCATCAACAGCCGTGAGTGTTTTTTCCGCTTTATCCCCGTATTGGTAGGTAAGCTTTATTTTTTCCAGCTCGCATAGCCAAGAATAATATTGGGTTAACTGACTAAAAAAGTTTTCCAGTTTTTCCAGATCAATGCCTGGTTTTCCTGACCGGTCTGTAACCGGATCAATTACGGTGATGATCTCACGAATAATGCTTTTCAATGTTTCATCATTGGTAGATTCTTCGGTGATTATGCCATCGCCGTTAAAACCTTTTGTTGAAAAAGCTTTCTCAAGTGCCTGTGCATCCGATAAAGTAAGCATCTCTGTTTCATCTTTACCGATAGTTATCAGTGAGTTTTTGACAGAATCAGCCAGAAGCCGTCCTTCATCGGAACTGTCATTTATCATGTCAGCCGAAATGCCATCTCCTCCAGGAACCAGGTCTTCGGGATTTTTAAGAAGTTCTCCAACCCATTTAATTGCAGCAATCAGCTCCGGGGCACGGATTCGCCCATCCTTATCTGTATCAATAAAGGACAGTGTCTTTTGGTCAAAGTAAACATTGGTGATTGAACAGGCTAAGGCAACCCATAGTTTCTGATCCAGTTGATCGAGCGCGAGAAGATCTCTGGCGGAATCGATCCTTACCTGATCAAAACCACCGGCTCGGAAAAATTGCCAGGCATGTGTATTTTCATTTTGTTTGTTCTTCTTTTTCATATACTTCCTTTAAGTACGGATAGATCTCACGCCCGTTCTCCGTAGCAGACTACTGCGAAGGTCGAGCAGAGCCGCTGAGTAAGACAATTTCTTTCTCTTTTCTCACGCGAAGCCGCGAAGTAAGATAATACCGATTTATCCCTTTTATAATGTTCATATTTCCTTTACATTGTTATTCCTGTAATGCCTTCCAGGAGAAATACTATCGTATTTTGCATAACATGCCTCTTTTCTTTTGTCCTATCTTTGCGGGCTCTGCGTTTAACTCCAGATTCTTCCTAATTTGCAATAGAATAGGTAAGTGCCAGGCCAACTGTTTCACGGAACCGGACATCGCTGTCGATCTCTTTATCGTAAAGTATCTGCGCATAAAGATTCAGCATTATATATTTTGTCAGTGTAACACCTAAAGTGTTTTCCCAGGTTACATCCGGATAACGCCAGTCTTTTTCGTTGCTGCTTCCTTCCATCTCTTCAGCGATGCTGCTGAAAATGGCTTCATATACCTTTATCTGTGCGATATAGCTTAACCGGTTGTCTTTGGATACTGCCTTGAAATTTGTGACAAACTCCAAACCGCCATCATTGGTTATCTTGTCAGATGTTCGAAGAGAATCGGGGAGCTGGTAGTTACGTTCGATCGATTGACGGACAGCACCACCTATACGGGCATTCCAGTCGATAAATTTGTTGTTGATGATATCTTTTATTGCACCAAAGCTTTCTGTCAGTACTGCCGGGTTGAGGTAGATTCTTTTTTCGGCTCTATTGTCGGCAAACTGGGTAACTGCTCTGGCACCTACAAAGGGATCAATAAACCCTTTAAGTGTAAAACGGGCTACCGATTCGAAATCGATAAGATCACTGGATTTTTTCATGGATTCCCACTCTTTTTTGCCGGAAGAGTTTTCCTCCTTCATGGAAGTCTGTCCAAATTTAAGCTTAAGATTGTTTATACTGGTAAACCAGGGGGTAAGGGCCCGCTGAGCCGATCCATCAAACTGCCATCCCCACGAAAATGCACTGACTTCATCACCGGCCCAGTTGCCGCTGTAATGGTTGAGTGTCAGTGTCAAATTGGTAAGAATCGAATATTTCCACTTTTGTGGAGCATTCGATGTGGAATCCTGACCGAAAGAGTTCAGGCTGAAAAGTATTGTAGCTGCGATTGCAGCCAGAATCCTCAAACGAAGAACAGTTACTTGATGCAATGCTGTTTTGATAGTCATAATGCAAGATCTCCTCATTGTTTTTATAAAATTTTAAGTCATGATCTGATCTCAAGATCGGGAAAATACATAGAGATGAGGTACGGTACAATACTTTACCATTTAAAGTAAAATGGATATCTGCCGACGATCAGGGAACTGAGATTTTTTCTCTTACATGGAAAATGAAAATGTCGCATGTTTCTTTTATTATAAGAAACCGGACATTGCCCTGAAGTTTCAGTTATTTCAAGTCTCTGGCAGCTACTATCTTTGCACCAGTTCGTTTGTAATCTTCAATTTTTGTGGGTCTTAGTTCCCCCTCTGGGGGTTAGGGGGCTCAGTTCGGGAGATTTAGGGGGCAGGGACTTAGGCAGTGACATGAGATTTAAAGAACAGCATACACTATTTAACAATTCCAAATGTAATATAGACCTTGTTTTTTATCTCAATCTGCCCCGGATTTATTTCAAATAAAGCGCTATTCTTTGGTGAGGCATCGGCTGTGGCTCCGCTTCTAAGACTGAAATATTGCGGTGCTTTTGTCCATCCAAATCGGACAATGTTTTCGTAGGCAAATTTTTCCGGCTCAACATTCGATATAACCAGAGGTTTACCGATTTTGATTTTCATTTTTTTGGCAATCTGCTGTGCTGTACCGACAGCATCATCGATTGCCAAATCGATAATCGCTTTCTCCAGGCTATCGGATTTACTGTGAGAAAATTCAAGTCTGTCTATTTCGTTAGCGCCTTGTTTTGCAGCATCGAACAGGAAATTCTGGAGCGTTTTCAGATCTCGCCAGGTTATCTTATAATTTTTGAAGACTTTGTATCCATTAATTTTTCTGATGCCATTTTCGTAGGAGAAATCTTCTGAGATTGACATGTTTTCACTTTTGACATCATTTTCCGATATCTTGTATTTCTTAAAAAGAGCATTCAGCTTGGTAAATGCCTGAGCGCATTTCTCCATTGCAGAATCTACACTTTGATGTACTGCGCTTGCTCCGACGTAAATGGTTGCCATATCGGGTACAACTTTCATTGAAGCGCGGCCCTCAATATTCATTGCGTTTTCCTGATAGGTATTTGCTGCGATTGCTGAAATTGAGCATGCAATAATTATCAAGGTGGTTAATTTCATACGTTTTTCCTCTCTTTTTTTTCTGTAGCCAGACTGACGAAATTGATAACGATACATAATCTCTGTATAGATCTGCATTTGAGGCAGTATTGAATAACAGATGCAATTTCAAAAATATCATCTTGCTTGGATTTCTTCAATAATTAGTAGCCTGGGATTTGGCAGGGATGGGGACAGAAGTGCTGAGCCCTGAAATTCAGATTTCCCGCATTTCTTTTACTTCGATATTTGATATTCGCTATCTTTTAACACCAGCACGTGCAATCCGGGGCAACGGATTGAAGAATCTCGGCGATCAGGCCTGTTTCCTTCAACATTGGTCTTTTCTTGTTAGAATCGAAAAATTAAGCTGAATTGAAATGAGGTCTCTATTCCTGTTTCGAATTTCGTATTTCGTATTTCGTATTTTCCCACTCCTCTCTTCATTCAAAGCTCGCAGAGCTTTCATATTAAAAAAAGGTTGCCAATCCTGCAGTAAATTAAATATCTTGTTTTAACAACGTCCCGTTTGCAATATCCTGATTGTTTTTTGTTGCTTGATCCTTGTTTTTGTTCCTTGTATTATTCTCTCTAAAGCTTTCGGTTTCTTTTTAGCAGCAACTGAAATAGTTGCAAGTCGCAAAAGATCGGTCCTTCTTGTACAGGATTATGCACGGGTTTTAACAAACACATAAAATCTGTCTAAAGGAGGTTTACCATGACAGATACCCCTGTCCGTCCCATTAAAGTAACACCAGAGCAGAAGAAGCACTACGAAATGTTACTTCCAGAAATTTCTGCATTACCTGAGTATACTACTACATCAATGCCTCTCGATGAAGCGGTAGGAGAGGCAAACAGAGTAATTGCTCTTATCAAAGAAGACCGGGCTAAACTTGAGCGTTCGGGAATAGAACTTCATTATCTGGACAGCTTTGAAGCACGAGCTGGTGCAATGATCTGGTCAGCGGCAGAACTGGTGACCTATATAAACATGGAGTCAACTGCAAAAAAAGAGTGGGACAGGTTGCAACCAGAAGCAAAAGAGCTGAGACGAGACTTTCTGAAAGTGCTTAAAAGGGCATTCAGAAAGGACAAAGAACTAACCGATGCTGTTAAAAGAATAAGAGGTGGAAGGGGATATCTTGACCGGGTTCTTGATTTCCTCTCCATGAGTAAATTGGCGCAGGAAAATAAGGAGTTGCTTGAAAAGGTCTATGCAGATCTCTCTCTTATAGATCGCTCTTCTAAACTTTACGCGAGACTCACGGATATCCTTTCTCGCATGGTAATCGATCCGAAGAAGATGAATAAGGCCAAAACAACCTTTTTTAAGGCCTGGACTTATCTAAATGAAGCTCGCAAAGAAATATTTGAAGCGGGCCAGTACGTCTTTAAAGAAAATGACCCCAGGCATAAACTCTACTACAGCAAATACCACGTAAAGCTTGGGAAAAAGGCTGCTGCCAAAGCGAAGCAAAAGAAAAATTCCGCAAAAGAAGCCAAGGAAAAAAGTAAAAAAGATAAAGAAATGGCTGGTGCCTAAATACCCATTGCCATGGTGACTCCTTTGAAAAGAGCCGGGTATCCGGCTCTTAAATATCGGGAGTAAGCTTGTCTGAAAATCACTATAAAGCTGCCAGAAATACAGCAACAAAGTGCTCTTCCACCCTATAAACCTTCCGTAACCGACAATTAAAAAAGCCTTCATAGAGAAAAACCGTTCTCTATTCACTCAAAGCAGTAGACTACTGCCTCCTGAATAAGAAAATTACCTGATAAACTTGAAATTTTTGCTTGGTGGAATTGAAAAAAGGGCTGATGGGATTAATAATAGGCCCTGGTGGGACTAAAAATTTTATTTGGTGGGATTGATAAAAGGCCTGATAGTATTGAAAAATTATCCCTGATAGAATTGAAATTCGGCCTGATGGCAATGAAAAATTTGCTTGGTGAGATTAAAAAATGGGCTGGTGGGATTAAAAATTAGCCTGATAGGACTAAAAATTTTACTTGGTGACATTGATAAAAGACCTGATGGGATTGAAAATTATCCCTGATAGAATTGTAATTCGGCCTGATGGCAATGAAATTTTTGCCTGGTGGAATTGAAAAAAGGGCTGATGAGATTAATAATAGGCCCTGGTGGGACTAAAAATTATATTTGGTGGGATTGATAAAAGGCCTGATGAGATTGAAAAATTTCCTTGGTAGAATTGAAAAAAGGCCTTGTGGCATTGAAATTTTTACTTGATGGAATTATAAAAAAGGGCTGGTAAGATTAAAAATTAGCCTGATAGGACTAAATATCTTAATTGGTGAAATTGATAAAAGGCCTGATGAAGATGAAAAATTTTCTTGGTAGAGTTGCAATTCAGCCTGGTGGCATTGAAAATTTTTCTTGGCGGGATTATAAAAAAGGGCTGGTGGGATTAAAAATTAGCCTGATGGGACTGAAAATTTTGCTTTTTCCAGATAAACCCTTTAAACAGTTCTAACATTTCCGGTTCTTCGTTTAGATATTCTATTAAGATTCTTTCTGATTAGATATTGTTTTGATATTAATTCCTATTTTTTATCCTATTTGATATTATACCGTTTTTTTTGTCCCTCTTTTTCCAGAATCGAAACTTAAAACATGCAATAACTGTTGGTGAAGAAAGCCTTTCCGCTCATCCTGCGGTTGTGGATTTTACTCGATTCCAGCAGAATTAAGAATAAGGGTCCTCTGTAACAAAGAAAAAAGGCGGGCTTTTATTTAATGATATAATTAATAGCCCCGCGTACAATGAAAGAAGAAATGTTATAGAGGTAATTCAATATTATGGATACAAAAAATGGCAATTCGGCCAATCCATCCGAATCCATGATTGAGGCTTGTATCTAAAGAGAAATGGATGAAAGCTGATCCATAGGGGGGGAAGTACACCGGGAAATGGTTCAGTAATAAATACTATAGAAAGAATCATATAAGGAAGAAAAAATGTTTCAAATGCGATCTATGAAAGCCAAAATTATACTCATGGTAATATCTGCACTTGTAATGACCATGATATTGGTATTAAGTGTGACAGGGATCATTGTTGGTAAACAAATCGTTGAATTATCAACAACCTGTTTATCAATGAAACTATCAGGCGACATTCAATCAAGCAGAGATTACCTTAAAGCCTGCTTTGGAAGTTTGAAATATGAAAATAACAGGCTTATCGACAGTAACAACAATCCAATAGACAACAGTTTTGAATTCGTGGACTCAATAACATCCAAACTGGGAGTGGTTGCTACTGTGTTTGTCAAAGATGATGACGACTTCAGAAGGGTTATTACCAGTGTTCGGAATAATGAAGGTGAACGGGTTATCGGGACAAAGTTAGGTAAATCAAGCGCTGCATATAATTCTATCATAAGAAAAGAAATATACATAGGCAGGGCTGATATTTTAGGTAAACCTTACCTTACTATTTACGATCCGATTGTAGATGATAAAAACGATATTATTGGAATTCTTTTTCTGGGAATAACATTCGAGCAGATCAATAATACTATAAAGGCTAACTTCAGATCTTTAATATCAATTTCATTGCTATTAACTGTAATTGCAATAACAATTGCCGTATTTCTGTTATTATTTGTTATAAACAAGCAGTTTTTACCGCTAAGGAATATTTTATTAATGCTTAAAGATATTTCGGAAGGTGAAGGGGATCTTACAAAACGACTGAATACAGAAAGCAACGATGAAACGGGAGAATTGTCAGCTTACTTCAATAAATTTGTAGAGAAACTACAGATGATTATCGGAAAGATAACCGGCAATGCCAACACTGTAGCCTCTTCAGCCATAGGGCTTTCCACTGTTTCAGCACAGATTGCTGCTAATGCTGAAGAAATGAGCAAACAGACTTCCAGTGTTGCTTCAAACACAACACTGGCAACTGCCAATATCAACACCATCTCCTCTGCAGCAGAGGAAATGTCATCTTCGGCTAACACTGTTGCATCAGCTATTGAAGAGATGAGTTTATCGCTCAATGAAGTTGCCCAGAATTGTCAGAAAGAACTCCGGATAGCTACTGAGGCTAATGAACATGCTAAAAATAGCAAAGAAATAATGGATAAGCTTGGGTTTGCAGCAAATTCGATTGGAAGAGTCGTTGAGGTAATTAAAGATATCGCAGACCAGACCAATCTTTTAGCCCTTAATGCTACAATCGAGGCAGCAGCCGCTGGTGAAGCCGGAAGAGGATTTTCTGTGGTAGCTAATGAAGTCAAAGCTCTTGCATTGCAGACTGCTAAGGCCACACACGAGATACAGAAACAGATTAAAGAAATGCAAACCAATACAGAATCGGCTGTTAAGGCAATTGAATCAGTTTCAAAGGTAATAGGAGAAGTTAATTTAATCTCACAAACAATTGTAAGCGCGGTCGAGCAGCAGAGTGCAACTATCAATGAAATATCCAGAAGTGTCAGTGGGGTAAGTACCAGTGCCCAGGAAGTATCAAAAAATGTGACGAAATCTGCAAATGGGCTTTCCGAGATTTCTACAACGATTACCGATGTAAATAAGGCGGTTACAGATACAGCAGAGGGTATTGTACAGATTAAGACAAGTGCAGAGGAGTTATCCAAACTTTCGGAAGGGCTTAAAGGGCTGTTAAGTCAATTTAAAATTTGAAATGCAAGCAAGAATCTGTACCTGATTGCAATCCAGATCCTATGGGATGGCAGTGACATTATTTTGAATAAGCAGATTCCATTGCCTGATAAAATTAATTTTTAATTCCGGGCAGACTCTGGTGGCTTTTATTATTATAATACAGGTTATGGTGACCTGTCATTTTTTGTTAAATTAATCTGGAAATTACCGCTGAACAATAGTGTTTTTTATAGCTCCGGTAACAGCGGCTGTATGCTACAACAGGAACTTCCGTTCTTAGAGCACATATAATACGTTCCCAACTTCAATATCCTACAAAGAAGAGGACCTTCATTCATAAAATAGGTCGTATAAAATGAAGGATCTGATAATAAGGTGATGAAGAATGCTTTATAGCATTCTGTAATTATGATTTCTGCCACAATTCCAGCCGGATCGGGAAATCTGTTGCAATGAATTTTATTGAAAAAAAGAGATTATTATTGAAAAATGGTATAATTGGACTGGAAAAAAATCCTGCAATAATGCTACAAAGCATAATGTGTTTCTGTGGTCGATGAAAGAGGTTATAAAGCCGAGCTTTTAAGGTATAATACAAGACGGCTAAAAGAGGAGGACACTGTAAGTGAAAAAAATGAAACAAAACAACAGATAAAGATACTCTCGTGTTTTGGACTGGGAAATGATTTATTAGAAGAATACATGCGAACGATTCATATAAGGAAAAAAAATGCTTAAAAACCGATCTTTGAAAACCAAGATCGTTCTCACGGTGATATCGGCTCTCTTAATGACCACGATATTGTTGCTAAGTGTGACAGGAATTATTGTTGGAAAACAAGTAGTTGAGTTATCGACGACATGTTTATCAATGAAATTATCCGGTGACATTCAATCAAGCTGGGATTACCTTAAAGCTTATTTTGGAAGTTTGAAATATGAAAATAACAGACTTATCGACAGTAACAACAATCCAATAGACAACAGTTTTGAATTCGTGGACTCAATAACATCCAAATTGGGAGTGGTTGCTACGGTGTTTGTCAAAGATGACGATGATTTTCGGAGAGTTATTACCAGTATTCGAAACGATAAAGGAGAGCGGATTGTCGGTACAAAATTAGGTAAGGCAAGTGCTGCATACGGGCCGGTTGTGCGTAAAGAAAAATACCTGGGTAAAGCAAATATATTAGGTAAACCTTACCTTACTATTTACGATCCGATTGTAGATGAAAAAAACCATATTATTGGAATTCTTTTTCTGGGAATAACATTCGAACAAATTAATGAAACGATCAGGGCTAACTTCAGATCTTTAATATCAATTTCATTGCTATTAACTGTAATTGCAATAACAGTTGCCGTATTTCTGCTGCTATTTGTTGTAAACAAGCTGTTTTTCCCGCTAAGGAATATTTTGTTAATGCTTAAAGATATTTCAGAAGGTGAAGGGGATCTGACAAAACGGCTTAATGCAGAAAGCAACGATGAAACGGGAGAATTGTCAGCTTACTTCAATAAATTTGTAGAGAAACTGCAGGAAATTATCGGAAAAATAGCCGGCAATGCCAATACTGTAGCCTCTTCTGCAGGTGCACTTTCCACTGTCTCTACCCAGATTGCTACCAGCGCTGAAGAAATGAGCAAGCAGACTTCCACTGTTGCTTCAACTACTGCAATGGCAACTACCAATATCAACTCCATTTCCAATGCAGCAGAGGAGATGTCATATTCGGCAAACAGTGTTGCATCTGCCATTGAGCAGATGAGTTACTCGCTCAATGAAGTTGCCCAAAGTTGCCAGAAAGAATTTCGGATTGCTTCAGAGGCTAATGAACATGCTAAAAACAGCAAAGATATTATGTATAAGCTTGGAACAGCCGCAAATTCGATTGGCAGAGTCGTTGAGGTTATTAAAGAGATTGCAGAACAGACTAATCTTCTTGCCCTTAATGCTACAATCGAGGCTGTGTCTGCCGGTGCAGCCGGAAAAGGATTTTCTGTAGTTGCCAATGAAGTCAAGGCTCTTGCGTTGCAGACTGCTCAGGCCACACACGAGATACAGAAACAGATTAAAGAAATGCAAACCAATACCGAGTCGGCTGTTAAGGCAATTGAATCGGTTTCGAAGGTAATAGAAGAAGTTAATTTAATCTCCCAAACAATTGTAAGCGCGGTCGAGCAACAGAGCGCAACTATCAATGAAATATCCAGAAGTGTCAGCGGGGTAAGTACCAGCGCTCAGGAAGTGTCAAAAAATGTTGCAAGATCGGCAAGTGGACTTTCCGAGATTTCTTCAACAGTTGCTGGCGTAAACAAGTCTATTGCAGACACCACAAAAGGAATTGTGCAGGTAAAAACGAGTGCTGAAGAGTTGTCCAGATTGTCTGAAGGACTCAAAGAGCTTCTGGGTCAATTCAAAATCTGAAACAGCACTATATCTCCGGTTTTATCGAAAGACCTTCCATATCAGGATCATCAGCGCTGTAGTGCAGGTGATCTTTTATTTATATTAACGACAATACTATTTTTCAAAAGTTTTAGGATAAGAAAGTAAAATTATCTTAACAGGAAGCGTCTTTTTTATCTGAGATTTCACTTGGGTTGCTAACCTCCAAGGAAAAAGAGCCAGTTTATCTGTCCAGAAAGTTAATAAGCGTAAAAATTAATCAAAGAAAAAATAGGAATACAAAACTACACATACAAGAAAGGAACAATATAATGGATAGATACATTGACAGTAATGGTTTGCGATGCAGAATAGCAATTTCATTTTAATAAAAATTAGGACCGGTAAATAACCCACAACTTTTAATATCACGAAAAGGATTTAAAATGAAAGTAGCCTGTTTTAGTGTTGCTGCCATAGATTTCTTCCCGCAGCAAAATGCCTGGTATGCAGGAGGAAATTCTCTGAATCAGGCAGTTCGTTTCCGGCAGATGGGGTTTCACAGTGCTTTTATCGGGGCATTAGGAACAGATGAAGCTGGTGATCGTATCGCAAATTTGTTATACAATGAACAGATAGATACAAATTGTCTTCAACGGATAGATGGATTTACAGCTAGAAATCAGATCGTTAATGACAGCTCCGGTGAAAGATTCGGGGTTGAAGGGGCATGGGAGAGCGGGGTTTATGAAGAATACAGTATCACCGAAGAGCTTTGGGATTATCTGGAAAAATTTGAAGTGTGGGCTACTCATGCCAATTGTCCCTTTTACCAGTCTGCTCTCGAACATAAGAGCAAGAAACAATTGCTGAGTGTAGATTTTTTACATTTGCGCGATTATGGATTACTCAAAAAGAGCCTGACTGTAGCGGATATTGTATTCTTTGGGGGGACTTATGATATGGTGGAAGATTTAGCTCAAGTAGCTCAAACAACACCGGAAAAAATAATTGTGCTGACATTGGGAGCTGATGGAAGCATGGCATTTTACGGTAGACAGACTTTTACTCAGGAAGCTTTACCTGTCGAGAAAGTAATCGATACAACCGGATGCGGTGATGCTTTTCAGGCTGGATTTACTGCAAATTATTACAGAAATCGGAATATACAGCAAGCTTTGCTGGCCGGGGCAGAAATGGGGAGAATAGCAACAATGAGTTTTGGTGGTACTCCATGGAAAGCAGAAGGTGCTACTAAATAAAGTTCCTGTTGGCAAATACGATAATCATAATTCTCATGAACTATGATAGATTCCGAAGTACTCACCATGCTCTCACACAATATGAAGACTACATATTTAAAGGCATCTTTCTGGAAGATGTTTCCTAATGGATGAAAACAGTAAGTAACCGGCATTGAATTTCATTTACAATAAGAGAAAAGAGCATTGAAAAGAATGTCTGACAGAATCGAAAATGAGAAATTTTCCAGAAAAATCATCTATCTTCTGGCCCAGATGGAAACAATGTCAGCAGAGGTGCTTTCTGGTTTTTATTCAAGGGCAGGTTTTAAGCCCGATATGAAATCCTGGATCTCCTTCTCATCCAAATTTGCATTATCGCTTGGTCTGTTATTCCTGGTTTCTGGTGTGATATTCTTTTTCGCTTATAACTGGCGAGAACTTCATAAATTTGCGAAGCTATCAATTGTCGGAAGCCTGATACTTATTCCAGCAATATTCGCATTGCTATCTGATATGCAGAAGTTTCATGTGAAGCTCTCTATGCTGGCAGTTGCCTTGTTTACGGGATGTCTTCTTGCAGTTTTTGGCCAGATATATCAGACAGGAGCAAATGCATACGATCTTTTTCTGAATTGGGCAATTCTTATCACAGGAATTGTTTTTGTTGCAGACTTCAAGCCACTCTGGTTTTTATGGATAGTCCTTATAAACATATCGACAGTATTATTTGGCGGACAAATAATGCGGCATTGGATTGACCCGTACGTTTTTATATTTCTGTTCGCTGTAGATGCAATTGCACTATTTGTTTATGAATATTTTGGTACCAGAAATAATCCCTGGTTTGAATCCAGATGGTTACCAAGGATATTGGGTATCGCTGTTGTTTGCTCAATGACTATCGCAGGTATTACCGGGATTGTTACTGATTTTAATGATCCTGGACATATCCTTTGCCTTATGCTGGCTTTCATAAGTTATGCTGGAATCATATTTTTCTATTCACGAAAACTATATGATCTGTCTTCCATTGCAGTCTCTTTTGTGTGCATAATAGCCATGGTATTTACAGGTATCTTAAAGGTCTGTGATTTTAACTCTGCCGCGATATTCTTTATCGGCGGTTTTATAATTGTAGGATTAACAATAACCTCAGCAGTGTTATTAATAAAAATCAACAATGCCTGGAAAGCGTAGACATGAAAATAGCAAAATCAATAAAAAACGTTCTTGATGAGTCTGACCTTAACGAAGATGATTATAGAGCGTATTCAGGATTTCTTCAGTCGAAGCTAGCACAAGCTGGATCAGAGGTCAACGCACCATGGTTTATTAAGGTCATTACAATTCTGGGAGCGTGGTTTGGGTCTTTGCTGTTTTTAGGTTCTCTTATATTAGCTCAGGCTCTGCAGTCTAAAGAATCCATGATTACTTTTGGAAGCATTTTCATTCTAACCGGGATAATCCTGTCTTATACCAATAAGAAAAATCATCTCCTTGATTCTACCAGCCTTTCATTCTCTGTTCTTGGACAGATACTGCTTGGAACAGGAATCGGGTCTAAGATGGATGGATTAAAACCGGTGTGCTATGTTGGAATAATCGTGCAAATGACAATTTATCTTTTAGCTCAAAGTTACACTCAAAAGTTCATATCTGTAATCCTGTTTCCTGCCTGTTTACTTGGAATTGTCTGGAACAGTCCACTTTTTGAGGTTACCCATTTTCTGATCGGTGCCTTGAGTGTTGCATCTGTGCTTATTTGGACTAATGAAATACCACTTCAGATTCGGCTTAAAAAACATCCGTATTTTTATATTCCTACTGCTTATGGCCTGGTTTTAGGGTTATTGCTGATATTGGTTCTTTCTATAAATAACCGGTTTTTTGAAGTAAACATTTCCCATTGGTATATTGCCTCCCTGATTTCATTTTTGTCATTAACCTTTCTGTTATACAAATCCCTTTGTCAGAACCTGAGGATTGGCAGGCACGCTTTTTGGCTGACAGTTGGCGTGATTGCAATCATATTGTCTCCAACTGCTCAAGCCCCTGGAATTATTGCCTCTTTGACGGTGATTGTGCTTGGATTCGAAAGAAGTAATCGTACACTATTCACCCTGGGGATCTTGTTTCTGGCAATTTATGTTATCTCATTTTATTATTCTTTGCAGCAAACTCTTCTGATCAAATCGATCATTTTAATGTCAACAGGTGCCATGTTTTTAGGAATTCACCTTGCATTGGCAGAAATAAAGAAGAAATGGCAATTACATGAAATTTAAAAGATTAATAATAGGTATTTCTGTAATCGTAGTGTTCGTTTCTGTTGGCTTTTCTGTAGTAAGCAGAGAGATGTTACTCAAAAAAGGCAAAACAGTTCTTTTTGAATTGGCACCTGCAGATCCCAGGTCAATTATGCAAGGTGATTACATGACTCTTAACTATAGAATAACAAGAGTAGAAAAAAGGGACAAGATACCTTCTCGTGGGTATATTGTCTTTAAGACTGATAGTTTCAATGTGGCCAGGAGCATTCGTTTCCAAAAGAATAAAGAACCTGTAAATGAAGACGAAATGATGATCCGGTATTTCTGTCACAATAGAGATGTCAGTATCGGTTCAGAATCATTCTTTTTTCAGGAAGGTGATGCGGGCATGTATTCCAGAGCCAGGTATGGAGGGATTAAAGTAGCAAAAAGCGGAGAAAGTATTTTATTTGGATTATTCGACGAAAATCGCAATGAAATCAGGAAATGATGGCATGCCTGAAATACTTGATTAAAATTAGATGATTTGGCCCGAAAGTATAGCAAGAATTGCGCGGAGGATAATATGAAATATGTATTGAACAGCTTTGGACATGAATTGAAATTCCCCAATATTATAAAAGCAGAAAATTGCATTCTGATTGATTCTGATGGTAAGGTATTTAGATCTCGAATCCGGCATCTGGTGTACTTCTATTGGCCATTCTAATCCACGTATTACTAAATTATTATCTGAACAATGCAGTAAAATGATTCACTCAGGTTATTGTTATCAAAACCCTGTTGTCAATTCAACTGCAAAAAAAATACTTGAGATCACCGGCATAGAATCTGGAAAATGTGTATTCCTGAGTTCAGGAAGCGAATCTGTCGAATATTCTGTTAAACTTGTAAAAAGTTTCTCTGAAAAACCATATTTTCTTACAATGTCAAACTGCTATTTATCAGCATATGGGATTTCCGGAGAGCGCTCTGACAAGGATTGGGTTCATTTCGAAGAATAATGTAATTATACCTTCAGACTGGGAGATAATTATGGATGAGAAACTGACAAAACATGGGATAAAGACCTTTCTAGCACCAATTAATTGGATAATTGTTACAGGGCTCGTGTTTTTTATCTCTGCAGGTGGAATTACCCATTTGAGAGCATGGATCTATATGGGCATATACGCTATTGGCGGGCTGATTATAGGGATGATACTCCTGAAAAAATCGCCAAAGCTTTTGAATGATAGAGGTAAAATGCAAGAGGGAAACAAACAATTGGACAAGATTATTATTCTTGCCTACTTCTTATTTGCGATTGTAATTACTCCACTCGTTGCTGGGATTGATAAAAGATTTAATGTCACTGAAGAGCAGCCTTTTTTCTATTTGTATATAGGTATCATCCTTTATCTATTTTCGGCAATATTTTCTATATGGCCAATGCTTCACAATCCTTTCTTTGAAGGTATGGTAAGAATACAGAAAAATAAAAATCATAGAGTGATTAATACTGGTCCCTATAAAATCGTGCGTCACCCCGGTTACATTGGGATGCTTTTGGGTTCAATTTCTTTGCCTCTGGCATTAGGATCGGTTCTTGCATTTATTCCTGTGTTAATTATGGCTCTATTGATTTTTATCAGGACTTATTATGAGGATACCACTTTAAAGAGAGAGTTAACAGGATACTCTGAATATTGTAAAAATGTCAAATATAGGTTAATTCCTTATATCTGGTAAAATGAATCATTAAAGCTCTATTTCGTGATCAGCTGGCTGAGTAATTATGCGAACCTTTATGAAATTTAAATATCCAGGATAGCCAAGGAGTGGTGACAGTTGAAAAAAGAGGGAGAAATAGAGTATATGGATGAGTAGGTAGCATCCACTTCAGATGAATTGCAATGATCAGATCCAATGGGGACGGGAACCCAAAATCGAATCATTGTGAAACAATTAAACGGAATCGCTGGAGCAAAAAAATCCTGAGCCAGATTGTCCTGGTCTTACGTTGTTATTGCTAATTATGACTGACCCAGATTCCCTACTTTTCACATTTTACTATGCTATTACTTTAGGATGAAACTTTATAGATTGGTTTGGGGGGATTTTTTGGCATAATTGCTTAAAAAAAGAGGTTGGTCTATTCGTTCCCTCAAACCACCTCCCCTAGGCAAGCAAAATAAAGAAAAGAAAAATCAGAGGTTAAAATTATACGATTGCATGATTATTGAACATTGTTCATTTTTAGAAGAGATGCAGAATATTCAGTAAAAGGAAAAAACAAAACAACATCAGATGAAACCGGAACCAAATCAATACGTTATGGAGAATGATATCATTAAAAAATGGGGCACTATCCTAAGGGAATGCAATCAGGTTAACCCGGAGTTATACACTAAGTATGAAGTAAAAAGAGGACTTCGGGACATTAGCGGCAGAGGAGTAATGGCAGGACTGACCCGAATAGGTGAGGTGCACTCCTATATTATCGATGAAGGTGAGATGATACCGGTTCCGGGCAAGTTGCTTTATAGGGGTATAGATATTTCTGACCTTATTGATGGATTCAAGAAAGATGGGCGTTTTGGGTTTGAAGAGACCTGTTATCTGCTTTTATTGGGAAATTTGCCAAAAAAAGAACAGCTTCGGGAATTCGAAGAGATTCTGGCAGGATACCGAAAGCTACCTGATAATTTTATCCGGGACACTATTCTGAATGCACCAAGCAAGGATATGATGAATGTACTTGCACGCAGCGTTTTGCTTCTTTACTGCTATGACGATTGTCCTGATGATACATCGATTCCAAATGTTCTCCGGCAGAGCCTGCAACTGATTGCAAGATTTCCGCTTCTGGCTGTTTACGGATACCAGGCGTATGCTCATTATCATGGCAATAAAAGCCTGATTATACATTCTCCCGATCCTGCCCTAAGTACAGCCGAGAATATTCTTCATATGCTTCGACCGGATAATAAATTCACCCGTCTTGAAGCGGAATTGCTGGATATGGCTCTGGTTTTACACGCAGAGCATGGAGGGGGAAATAATTCTTCATTTACAACGCATGTAGTCACATCTTCGGGCACCGATACTTATTCTGCTATTGCAGCAGCTCTTGGTTCGCTTAAAGGCCCTCGACATGGTGGTGCTAATATAAAAGTGGTTCAGATGCTCCGCGATATGAAAAAGAATATCACAGATTGGACAAGCGATACAAAGATTGCTCAATACCTGTCAAAGTTATTGAACAGACAGGCATTCGACAAGGCAGGTCTTATTTACGGAATAGGGCACGCTGTTTATTCGGTCAGCGACCCCAGAGCCATCATATTCAAAGAACATGTGGAAAAGCTAGCCGAATCAAAGGGCAAAAAAGATGAGTTTGAGTTGCTTTCACGGATCGAGCGGTTGGCACCAGAGGTAATTGCCAGTGAGAGAAAAATGTATAAAGGTGTAAGTGCCAATGTAGATTTTTATTCCGGGTTTGTGTATGAGATGCTTGGAATTCCAGAAGAATTATTTACTCCACTTTTTGCGATTGCCAGAATTGCCGGCTGGTGTGCTCATCGCATTGAAGAGCTGGTGAATAACGGCAAGGTAATCCGACCTGCTTACAAATGCGTCGAACCGCGACGCAGCTACATTGATATCTCCAACCGATAATCTTGCCAATTTGTTCTGAAAAGTTCCTGCTTTGCCAATGGTAAGTTTATATACTATTGGCATGGAACACATGTGCGGATGTGGTTTTCAGGTTCAGTATTTAAAGATCAAACCGCCTGCCTGCAGAAGATCAATTTGTGTATAAAATGAGGATACTCTGTTAAAATTTTATATCAACAGTGTAATTTCATTTAATAAATTAATGATGTTTTTACATAATAATGCGGCTATATTACTTAAATATTATAATGTTCTGGGGTGCGAATTTTTTTTCGCAGGTGTTCTTAAATTATCAGGAGGAACAATGAATTGCAAAGTAATCCAGACTTTTTGTGTTATTGCTGCATTTTTCTGTCAAAGTATCTGGGCGCTCAGTGGTACCGGTGGCACTCCTTTAGGTGGAATGGGTACCGGTTATGTTAAATTTGATGGCCAGAAATTCAGGGTAAGTGGCAAGTTGCCACCAGCGGCTGCTGACCACGCCAAAAGTACCAGCGGAAATTCTGAAGAAAAACAGATCGCATCAAGTGGATTTTCGTTCTTCGTAAACGGAACTGCCAAAACACAGTTGAAAGCCGCTTCTGAAGATGCAAAATGTCCATTGCAAATTGCAGATTTCGGTACAATTGAGGGTATTAAATTTACCTTGAATGCTTTTGGTCCCTATCTTCCTGGAGAAGGGAAGGAGAATTACCAGCTCGCTACTTCGCCATTAGCGTTTTTCGATATTACTGCAGAAAACAGCGGAAGCGAAGCGAAAGAAGCAGCAGTTGCCATGGAATTCACTAATGGTGGGCTGCTTGGAGGAGCAAACAGTGGCAAGGTTGAATCCGGAAATAAGGCAATCAGTTTTGCCGGTTCACCCGACAATGCGTATCTGGCAGTTGATTGTGATGGATCATCACCGACTTTTACTGCAGGTGCCATAGGCTCTTTCTCCAGCGACGGCAAACTTGCCAATGCTGATGGTAATCTTGTTGCAGCTAAATGTAATATCCCGGCAGGGGGAAAGGTACATTTCAAATTTGTTCTGGCCTGGTATCGCGAATATGGTTCAGAAGGCTACTATTACCACAATTTTTATACCAATTCAAAGGAAGCTGCCACATTCGGATTATCAAAATTCGATGCAGTCAGAGATGGTATAACCTCATTTGTTTCCCGATTAATGGCATCAAACTTTCCTGACTGGTATAAAGACCGTCTGCTTAACAATACCTATCCACTCATTCACAATTCGGTGTGTGCAAAGGATGGACGCACAGCGTTCTGGGAAGGAAACTATGGTATTATCGGTACAATAGATCAGGGACAGCATGCAGCGGTTTTTTATACGTTTAACTGGCCCAGCGTACAGTGGCATGAACTCCAGTATTGGGCAAGACAGCAAAAATCAAACGGCCAGATTCATCACGATTTCAATGAAGGTAAGATGAATTTCAGTGCCGGCAATACAAATAATAACCGGAACCTTAAAGCCTGGGATGATAAGACTCATGCTGACTACTGGTGGTTTCCGAATACCGATTCCTGGGCAGATCTCAACTGCATGTTCATTTTCAAGGGTTACGAACTCATGCTTGCCACAGGTGATAAAGACTCTTTAGAGAAAAATTATCCGGCACTGAAAAAAGCTGCGGAACGCATTCTTTCACAATGTGGTTCAGATAAAATTCCTCTCCAGAGTCACAGCACTTATGATCGGTGTCAGGGCGAGGGTGGCAGAAACTGCAGTTTGACACCTGAGTACAATGGCGGTCTGACAATCACCACTTTCTATGCATTTGCTGAAATAGCCAAATTTTTAGGGAAAACTTCCGATGCAACCACATTTACCGAACATGCAGAAGCCGCAAAAAAGGCTTTCAAGCAAAAGTATGGTAACTCAGGTGATTTCGCTGTCAGAGCCTCCACTTCGGGAAGCGGTCGTTTTCCCGAGTCGCACGTCGCAGGATACTCATGGGCAAACTATTTCTGCCTTGATCCGATAATGGATGCGGATTTTATAACAACAGCCGTGGGTAGATTAAGAAATACACAGAAAAGCGGTAATGTGCGTGCAGTTGGAGAATGGATTTTTTATAATGTGGATCACTACGGTGGTTCTGAAATTGCACTCAACAGACCAGATGACGCGTTACATATTCACAAACTGGACTATGATTATTACTATAAACAGGTTCCCAACATGGTTTTCTGGCAATCTCTACAGGAAGGTGATGGCAACACTCATAAAGACAGTTACATGACTGCACCACTGGTCTGGCACTCCTATTTCCAGTTTTGCGGTTATATGATCGATAATGCCAACAAACGCCTCTGGATCCGACCTCGAATTCCAACAGAGATGAAAGGTAAGATCACCAAAGCATTACTGCTGAACCCCAAAGCACTAGGTACTCTCGACTATGATGAAAACGAAGATGAGGCAACAGGGGTGACACAAGATATTACGGTAAAATTTGATAAACCCGTTACAATCAAAGAATTGATATTAAAGAACAACACCGGTATCGATGCACCTTATGTTGGAATAAAAGGAGCTGCTAGCCCGACTATCAAAGTTGAAGGGTCTGATCCAGAAAAGAACATCAGGGTGACTCTGGCTACTCCAATCGAGATCGGTCCATCAGGAATAAAAATCCAGGTATCCAAAAAACCGGTTTCAGTTGCAAATGCCAAAGAGCTTAACGCAGTGGTTCCCCTTTCATTTATCAGTACACGGTTGTCTGCAGGTGTGCCGATGTACTATTCAGTTGACGTTGCCGGACCGGTCAAGATTGAATTGTTTGGTATTAATGGGGCAAAAATCGGAACAATCATGGATCAGCAGGTTTCTGCAGGTAACCATTCATTCAACTGGAGCGGGAAGACTATTGAGGGTAGAAATGTCGGCTCCCTGTTCGCAGTGCTACGGTTGACTTCAGCAAATGGTTCAGTAACTAAGATGGTCTCGATTTTGCGGTAGTTAAGAGCGATAACTTATTAGTTTGGTTCTATTTTTAAGGACTCCTTTTTAGAAGGGAGTCCTTTTTTTATGCGGTGCGACCGGTATGGTGCAGATATCTGATGGTGAATCTGACAATGGTTATCAATAATGGACGGCAAGAGGTGTTTTAATCATTTACAAAAAGCCACAGGTGATCTGGCCCGTTATCATTTAGAATTTAACCCAAATTGTCCATTAGATAGGGACTTAATTAAAGCCCGATAAGGCAAATCTGTTGGTTTTTTCCGATAAGCTCTCGTTGACAGTCACTTCAACGAATCTTCGTGGAGAAGTCTTTTCATTTAGAATAAACTACATAAAAAAGGCGGGGGACAAATTATAGGACTAGTCCGCACTGCCACACAACCAGTTACTGCCTGGTGGAAAATAATAGATAGAGTATTTCTTATCTGAGAATGGGCTGGTGCCCAGGAAGATTGCTTACCTTCAGGTTTTCAGTGATAAAAAATCAGGAAAACAAATAAGAATATAATCAGCTTTTTGGTAAAAAAAATGAGATATGAGTGTTTAGTGGATGGGAAAAAAAAGGATCCCCATGGCCTAAAAAGACCGGGTCTCCTGATAAACTATGTTCTCTGAGCGAGTTGCTTTAGAGAAATATTCATAAAAGCTTATTATCTGTTCAATCTCCGATATGCTTACATCAAGTTTATCGGCGATATAGTACTGAACCTCTTTGGGAAGTGCTCCGCAAATCCGATACGCCTGGTGTAAAACCGCGAGTGTATCCATCTTTCTCAAGGAATTGGAATTATTTCTTAGAAACTCAATAAATGAATCGATTTTTTTGAATTGTTCCGTATTTACTCTGTCGATACATGTTTGAGTGATCATTTTTCAGATTATCTCTTTCCATCTTTAATATGAATCAAAACATCAGGAAATAAAGATTGTACATTGATGGAAAGAGAAATTAAAGAGGAAAAATTTAGAATAGCAAATTCAAGGATTAATGTAGCAACTCGCATCTGATAAAAAAACCACCGTGTTTAACGGTGGCATAGTTAAATTGAAACTAATTGATTTTGGATTCAGAACACGTTGATATCTATCTGATAAGTCACTGTTGGTTTGAACTCCTTACGGTCATTATAAACATCGTATCCCAGTATCATTCCTACATTTGGAGCGAATTTCCAGGAAGCTCCTATGTTGAGGGCACCGTAGCTGCTTTTCCCACTCTGGAAGTCGATACATAGCCATAACTTATCTGATACCTCGCTCATCACCCTGTCCCATGAAAGCATCACACCTGCATCGGATTTACCAAACAGAAGCTCAGCATTATCATTACCTACACCACCTTTGAATCCTCCCACGCTAAATCTGCCCAGTTTCCAGATGCTTCTGGAGACTAAACCGTAAATGATGTTATAGGTGGTAAAATCCTTTCTGGTTCCGAAATCATATCCGCCAATCGCAACTGCAGGCATATATTTAAAAAATGCGTCTTCAGGCAATCCGATTTTTGCATTAAAATAGAGTGGATCTTTATGATTTCCGCTCCCATCCCTATAATCAATACCTACCTCCATGGCGACTTTTGAAAAAGGCAGCACACCTACAGTTATACCACCATTACTCATGATACCCTCTGTTTCACCACTAGCTGTTCCGATATATGCGTCCCATCCTATATTCAGTTGTTTGTAAGACTGGACATCTGTAGATGGTATCCATATCTGGGTGGAGGGAGTGGCAGAGATTTCCAGAGAAAATGAGACCATAATAAGTGCAATACAGGCAGTAAACAGTTTGCGCATACAAATCTCCTTTAATAAGGTAAACGTTCCTCTGCATTTGTATTTGCATAATGCAGTCAGATTCAAAGGTAATAGCATTTATTTGAAAACTGAAAAATCACTAACTAGCAAGCTGCTTGCCTATAGACAGACTTCTGAATTTCTAAATCTCATCTATGCTCTTTTTGTCAAAATTTGTTTCGGATCTTATGGGATGATAGTGATTTCTGATAATTGTTAACCGATCCCTTGTGCAAATTTTCGGGAGTACTAATCCCGGATGTCATTACGTAATGAGTATTCTGCAATGAATGTGCCGGAACGAGGAGGTATTAAAAAACAGGTTAATGGACACGTTTTTATGTTTTATTTATCTACCATCCCACAGGGTTTCAGAAAATATTTGGTATCAGTTTTTTCGTATGGGATGGCAGTGGCTTTATTTGTTACACTGGTCTTACCAGAATAATAAAAATCCACATTAATGCAAAACTAATAATCATGGTAAGATTGGCAATGGTGCCTGCGATTCTGGTGTCATATTCAAATTCAACTGAATAGGGGATAACCGCAATCCCTGCAGGTAATATCAGGCTTAAAAAAAGCACCATCCGGTATAAATGTGAAAATGGAAGCAACAGGTAAAGAAGCAAACCTACTGCTAAGCCTGCCGCGTATCTTAATACCAGGACTCTGGTGATGAGTTTCCAGGGGGATGACTCGAAATGAAAATCAAATGTCAAACCAAGGACAACCAGCGCCATTCCAGTGTTAGCCTGGGCCAGGACTTCCAGTACATCAGAAGGAAAACCTGATAAACGGACTCCAGTAAGATTCAGGACAATTGCAATCAGATAGCTCATGAAAGGAATGGAAGTGCCAAAAAGGATGAATATCTCTTTAAAGGTCAGTTTTCGCCCGGCTCTATTTCCTGAATAGATAAACCCCATGAAATAACTCAGGCCAAACACCACAAATGCATTTCCAAAATCGAACATAGCGATGGCAGACAGCCCAGAAGCACCGAACAGTCCATAAATTATGGGATAAGCAAAGAGACCCACATTGAATCCCACCGAGCACATCCGTGAGATTCCTTTATCCTTGTCAATCTCGTTTTTAAATAGAAAACCTGATAAAACCGAAACTCCAAGGGAGTGAAAAAGGCAGATCAGGGGAGCCAGAAAAAGAGAAAAATCGAGTTCGATGTTGCTTACTGTCTGAAGAATCAATGCAGGAAGAGTGATATTAAATATTATTCGTGACAGAGCTTTTCCATGCTCGATTGTGAGCACACCTGCTTTCTTGAGCAGAAAGCCAATGGCAACCACTGACAGTGTCTTTAAAAAGATGAAATTAAAATCGCTCATTTATTTTCTACTCGCCAGAGCAGGGTTAATATCCTGGATTTTGTGTAAAATACATTATGTTCAGGATCTTTAATTTTGCTCGGGCGAGAGATCTGCTGGTATTACATCTGTAAAATAAGTGAACGGACATGTTCAGCCATATCATCTGGAATGGAGTTGTGCTTAAGCACTCCTGATTTGACAAGCCCGGACCAGGTCAGCGGTTTTCCGAAAATCACTCCTTTTGAGCCCTTGCTGACTTTATCTGAACTAAGGTGTGCTGGGCTGACAATCTTCACAGGTACAATGGATGCGCCTGTTTCACGCGCCAATAAACCGATTCCGGATTTAAACCGGCCAACGTTTCCGTTTCTGTTCATGGAGCCTTCAGGAAAAACTATCAGATGCCTCTTGTTGCGGATAACTGACAGGTAAATTTTAAGCAGCTCGATGGGATCATCGGATTTCTCCGGTTTAATCATATTGCTGCGATGCAAAACATAGGAGATAGCAGGATAAGCACTGGATTCTTTATCACTAATGAAGTAGGTGTTGTTTTTCAGCGAAGATGGCAGTGAATTGAGGATCCAGATGACATCATTGGCATGCGCATGGTTAGCTGCAAAAATCATGGACTTTGAGTCATCTCTTAAATGCTCTGTTCCACTTTTTTTAATGTTGAAAACCGTACCATAGAGTCTGGAGATAAGCGGTCCTGTAAAATTGTTCTCAACTGGAAATTTTAACAGGTGGAGATCATCGGAAAGAATCCTTTCCTTAAGTCCTATAACTCTCTCAACAGTTGGATTATGACTTGTTATATGCTCTCTAACCAGGGTGACCAGATCGCCTACCGATTCCATCTTGTCAAAAACATCCTCAGAAATCCTGATGGAAAAGCGACGTTCGATCTGGGTAAGGAGTTCAATTTTTTTGAGTGAATCCAATCCCAGGTCGATTTCCAGATGAGTTCTGGGATTAATGATACGGGGGTCAGTTTTGGGTGAAATAAGAATGATACTGCTGATTACTCCGGTATACTCAGCCGTTTCCATCAGGGCCATCTCCATCACAGAGAGCTGATCCTCTGGGAGCTCACGGTTTGCAGATTTTCGTCTGATAGAGTTGTAAATTTTTTTCAGTTCCACTTTTTTAAGCTTGCGCGTAGTGGTTCTGGGCAGAGGAGTGTAGAGGGTGACAAAGTCGTTGATTCTTCTGTAGACCGGAAGGCTTTTTCCCATCCTCAGTAATTCTTCATAAATAATATCGGTAGCCTGTGTAACAGTATGATTTTTACGAATCTCCTTTGAGGGTACAATTGCAGCAGCAACGATTTCTGCGCCTTTCTGCTTGACCCCAAACACCCCGATCTCTTCTATAAGTGGAGATGTGCCGTAATAATCTTCCAACTCATCCGGATAGACATTTTTTCCAGTATCAAGAACGATCATATCCTTTTTTCTTCCTGATATATACAGGAAATTATCCTTATCCAGACGTCCCAGATCACCTGTGTGAAACCATCCCTGATCATCGAAAACCTGAGATGTCAATTCTTTGTTTTTGTAGTACCCTTTGAAAACACAACTCCCCCGCAAACATATTTCACCGATTCCGTATTCGTCCGGATCGGCGATTTTGATTTCATTCTCAGGAAGTGCTGGCCCCACAGATCCAAACCGCGGATCTTCATCGGGACAAACAGTAATAGGACCGTAAGTTTCGGTAAGTCCGTATCCCTCCAGTATGTTAAAACCCAGGTGGCGAAATCCGTTCCAGTATTTTTTGTTCAGCGCTGCACCACCGGATATAATCAACCGGAGCTTACCTCCAAACCCTTTATGAACACTGGAGAAAAGACCACGACGAAACCGGTTTCCAAGAGTATCTCCTGCAGTTGCAGAGATAGCCTTTAAACCGGCAAAGGCCGTATTTACAATCGGTCCCTTCTTTTTAACGTTATGCATGATACTTTCGTAAAAGAGTGCAATCATCTTGGGTACTACAGGGAGGATAGTAACCTCTTTTTCTCTGAGTGCTTCAAGGATCAGTGGTCCTTTTATATACGGCACAATTACCAGATCGAGTCCGGAGGTCAAAGCTGCAGCAATGCAGGCAGCGGAACCGAAAACGTGATGAAGAGGAAGAACTGCACACATAGTATCGTGGACCCCTGCTCTCATTCGGGGAATACCATGCACGCTTATGGCGGTAAAATTCTTCTGGGTTAAAACCACTCCTTTTGCTTTTCCAGTGGTTCCTGAAGTGAAAATGATAACCATTGGATCATCAGGGTTGAAAACCGATAAAAAAGCATCTTTCTCTTCATTACCTGTTTTAAGAAATTCCTCAAAAGTAGGTTCTTTATCATCTGCTCTGCTTTCCAGAAGTACTATTTTTTCCAGGTGCTGATATTTCTGTTTCAAAGTTCTGAAAAGATTTAAAAATACTCTGGAGCAGAATACCACCTTTGCTTCGGTGATAGACAGTATAGACTCGATCTCCGATGGAGGAATGCCGGGATCTACCGGAACAGTGCAGGCACCGGTAAGCATGATTGCATTGTAGGCGATGATCCATTCTGGAGAATTTTCCCCGATAACTATGGCGTTGGTACCTTTTTTAAGGCCCAGTTTTTTAAGAGCAGAACTTAGTCGATTCAGATCTTTATGAAAATCAGAGTAACTCCAACTCAGATATTTTCCATCACGCTTTATATGTAGACAGGGACGGTGGGCATGTGTTAAAACTGATTGATGCAATAGTTTAGCATAGACATGTTCGTTCATAGTACCTCATTTAATGCTGCTCAACCAGAATAATTCCAATTTTTCTGGTTAAAAAAACAATAAATATAATCACTTGAATATGAATCAGATGATTTTTTAGTGATGTGAATATGAAGTCGCTCCATAAAAAACGCCAAATTAACAGGTTATAAGGCTCCGGTTCTTCGTTTAGATCTTCTATTCAGATTTCTTCTGATCAGATACTGTTTTGATATTAATTCTAATTCTTTTCATATTTGATATTATAACGTTTACCTGATTAGTTACATTCCAATTTTTAAATAAACAAGATCCAGTCCATTTTTAGTGATCAGGAGGCTTTAGAAAATACGTTCATGATCAATGATTATTACACGTCAGGTCTTGCATTAGAATTCTCTGGAAAGGATGAGGTTTATAAAAAATTGCATTTATTCTGGATAATCATTAGTGCTATGTTGCAGATGTTCTAAGATTTTAGTTCTGTTGTTGAAATTGCAGGGATTTCCTGCTCTGCGGTGAAAAACAGGAGTCCGCTGAAGGCTGCAACCGAGAATAGAAACGCTACCAGCCAAAACCTTGAAAAATCTATCTGATTGAGAGTATTTGCTGAGGTTAAATCTGCAATGGCGCCGGCAAGAAGGTTCCCTGCAAATGACCCAATACCCCCGATCATGGAAAACAATTGATGAGCTCCAGCTCGAGAATATTTATCACACCTGGTATCCAGAAACATGGTAAGTGGAATGAAAAAGTAGGAATAGGTGAACCCATGAAAGCTTATGCCCAGATAAAGCAGGTTCCGATCTCCAGTTAAAAAAATTAAAAAGCGACTGATTTCAAAAAAAGCTCCTATTAATAATGTCTTTTTCAAGCCAAACTTTTTTAACATCAGCCCCAGTACCCCCAGGCCTATGATCTCAGGAATCTGTCCAAAGCTAAGCACTGGCAGGATTTGCCGGTCCGAAAATCCAAGAGTTTTTAAGAAAGGTGCAGCACCAAACATGTAGAAACGGTCTGCAAAAGTAATCAGGATACTTATCAGAGAAAAGATAAGTATCTCCGGTTGCAGCACGACTTTTATGGAATCTCTGGGGAATAATGTTATCTTAGCCTGCTTATCCAGTTTTAAACCAACCGGCAAGGTTGTCGCATAAACGGAAATGATAACTGAGGAGAAAGCAGAGAGCGCGAGTGCACTGCGCAAGGTCTCTGAAGTTTCTTTGCCAGACCATAAATACCTGAAAACCCATGCTGCCATAAACCAGCCGATAGTTCCCCACAGACGGATCCCACCAAACTTTTTTACCGCTTCAGGAGCATGATGAAAAGAGATAGCAGTTGTAAGGGCCATGGCAGGTCCGGTAATCAGGCTATAAAGCAGGTAAAAAAAGAGTACAGGATAAAATTCTCTCTGATGATATAGAGCTGTCATTGCGGCTGCACCTGCAATATTACAACAAATTAACAGCCTTTCTGCACTGATAAGACGGTCTGCAATAAAAGAAGAGATTAGCGGAGCAAAAAATGCTGGAATTGCAGACATTGCCAGAACGATACCGCTTTGTGCACCGGAAAAGTGAAGGCAATCTTTCATGTAAAGGCTAAAGATCGGCATGGTGCAACCGAATACAAAGAACTGAAGAAACATCATTGTGGACAGGCGAATGTATTTGAAGCGCATAGTATCGGTTTCACAAGGTGAATAAGTGAAACCTCAGTATACTTTCTGAATCAGTGGCTGTGCAAATCTCAAAATGTACAGTGAAAGAGAAAGTCTGTTAAGTTTAGAATCAGAATGCGCGAAAAATGAATTATCGGTTTAATGTTTTCCAGATTTCTTTAAGAGCAGAGGATAAAATATCTCTGGTTATACTTTCGGCATAATTACTGGTGTCCAGAGCTGTTTGAGAGTTTTCACTGTCCACTACAAACTTAAGGACTCTGGTGGTGTCAAATGGATCGACCTGAGTGACTTCCAGTTTGATTTTAGCGTTTATAGTCTGAGTCAGAAAAGAGCTTTTTTCTATAAGATAAAAATCGAGGATTTTAACCCTTATAAGGAAATCAGCAGCACTGGCATCGAGACTTACTACCTTTTTATCGGAAAACAGGTTAAATAGTGAGTTTCTGAAGACTTTTTCCAGGGAAGGGGAGCAGATAACAGGTGCCTTGGTTTTAATTCCTGTACGGGTATAACCGATTATTCCGGAGTCCTGCCCTGTGACCAGATTTTCCACAGAGCCTACAAACCACCTTTTGGCGTTGGGAAAAGAGGGGAAAGAGTCAAAGCTACTCACAGTGGGATTTATAATGTACCTGTCTTTTTTTGTTCCTGCAGACAGAATACCAGGAACAAGAATTATACAGAAGAATACGGAAAGAAAATTTTTGATAAACACCATTTTTTTGGATACTCCCGGATATGATCTGGTCTTGAAGTAAAAGTAGCAATTCTCTTACAACTAAAGCAAATCTAAGGCCTGTATGGGGGAGAATTAAACTTCGGAAACACAGCAGCAATTTTTTTAACCTACAATTTTTTTTGACTCTTCCCAATAAATATCCATCTGCTCAAGAGTGGAGTTATGGATATCATTCCCACTCTCTCTGAATTTGTCTTCGATATATTTAAATCGGCGGATAAATTTTCGGGTGGTATTTCTGAGTGCATCTTCAGCACTGATATTATGATGGCGGGCCACATTTACCAGGGCAAAAATGATGTCACCTAATTCCTCGAAGGCATGCTCGTGTTTGCCGCTTAAAAGTGCTTCTCTGAATTCTTTAATCTCTTCATCAACCTTGTCAAATGCAGCACTGGAATCATTCCAGTCAAAGCCTACTCTGGCTACTCTTCGTTGCACTTTTTCTGCTCTGAAAAGTGCTGGCAGTGCCTCTGGAATGTCATCTACAATATATTTGCGGTGTTCTTTGCCTTTTTCACTCTTTTTAATGTTTTCCCAGTTAGAGATTACTTCGTTAGTAGAGGAAACTTCAACAGAGCCAAAAACGTGTGGGTGACGTCTGATGAGTTTGTCGGAAATATCTCTGGCGACATCATTAAAATCGAACTTTTTTTGTTCACTGGCCATTTGGGTATGAAGAACGATCTGAAGAAGCAGATCCCCCAATTCTTCTTTCATATGCTCGTAATCGTTCTGTTCTACGGTTTCGAAGAACTCATAGAGTTCATCTAGAAAGCAACTGAGAATACTGTAATGGGTCTGCTCCCGGTCCCAGGGACATCCATCGGGGCTTCTTAACTTTCGGACAATATCGATTAAACGTTCAGTCTGGCTATTCATGTTTGATTATCCTTATCAAATGGTAAAAATACCCTTACCCTCTCTTATCACAACCGGTGTATCGTCGGTTAGATCCACAATGGTAGATTCGGTGGGTTCATCGATTACACCGGCATCCAGCATGACATCAACATCATTAAGCACCGCAGGGCGGATTTGCTCAGGATCTCCGACCAGGTTGTCTGGAACATTAATCGATGTGTTAGCCAAAGGTTCACCCAGAAGCTCCACCAGTTCACGGGTTATCCTGCAATCCGGAATACGTATACCCACAGTTTTACGTTTAGGACAGATTTTTTTAGGAACCAGGTTGGTGGCATTAAGAATGAAGGTGAAGGGGCCTGGCAGATATCTTTTTAACAGCTTGAAATGAGCATTAGAGATGTGCGCATAATTGGAAACCTGCGAGAAACTGCTGCAGATAAAAGTGAAAGAGCGCTGTTTATCCTTAGCCAGAAGTCTGCTTATCTTTTCGATAGCTTTTGGGTTGCTGACACAAGCCCCCATTCCATACATGGTATCAGTGGGGTAGACTGCTATTCCACCTTCATCTCTTAAGATTTTTACTGCAGAATCAAGAAATCTACGCTGAGGATTAACCGGATGAACATTATATATAATCATAATTTTTATTTATCCAATGGTTTATCAGGTTAAAAAGAGAAAAAATTTCCAAAATGGAAAATAATATACAGATAACTTTCTTTTCAGGAAGAATCGGGGGACCGTATTTTTGCATCTGCTCGTATTGAGTACGTTTAAAAAAGGTGAAATCGTGCAATTTAAAAGGAGTAAGGGTAGGGTGCAGGGTAGAGTTTTTTTCAGGTCTGAGTTTTGCAGAAGCGAAATAACAGTTTAGAAAACACCGGATCTGGCGGCAAGCAATGGCTAGAGTATAAAAGTGCATTATAGGTAACCTTTTTTTCTGCAGAACACTAATATACATCAGGAAGAACCCATATAAATGGTTGACTTCTTTTTTATATAAAGATATCATCTTTAACAGGATACAATCATTAAAACCTAGGGGTGTACATGAGTGATGTTGAGAATTTGACTCTTGAAGTTACAGTTAAAAGCAACGAAGAAACTCCACTTATAGAGCTGGTTGGCAGAATAGTGGATGCCGATGTAAAAAAGTTTCAACGACGCATCGATCAAATATATAAGAAAAAACATCAGCAGATTATTGTTGATCTCAGTCGTGCAACATTTATGGACAGTCATGGGTTAGGTACAATCGTGTATTATCATACATTAATGCAGAAAGAGAAAAGGGAGTTGGTCATACTCAATGCCAATCCGGATAAAAGCTCCTATTTATGCAGGCTCTTTGAGTTGACCAATCTGGATAAGGTGTTAAAAATTGTGGATCATCTATAATTTATGCAGTTAGCGCTTCGCCGATACGGACAAGCGCCTTTTCCACATTTTCTTTCTTGTTAAAAGCACTGATTCTTATATACCCTTCTCCACATCTTCCAAAACCGGCTCCCGGTGTACAAACAACTCCTGCCTCAGAAAGCAGTTTATCGAAAAACATCCAGGAATCAATTTTCCCATTTATCCAGATGTAGGGAGAATTTTCTCCCCCAGTACATGAATATCCCTTTTCGGTCATTGTTTTTCGGATCATGCTGGCATTGGTCATATATTGATCGATAATTTCTCTTACCTGGGAAGCACCTTCTTCTGAGTAGATCGCTTCAGCAGCCCTTTGTACTGGATAAGAAACGCCGTTAAATTTTGTGCAATGTCTGCGGTTCCACAGCGAGTGCAGCGAATGCTGGTTCCCTTGCGAGTCGTATATCATGCAGCTTTTGGGAACGACAGTGTATGCGCATCGGGTTCCGGTAAATCCTGCGGTTTTTGAATAACTTCGGAATTCGACTGCGCATTCGCGAGCGCCCTCTATTTCATAGATACTATGGGGGAGCGACAGATCGTAAATAAATGCCTCATAAGCTGCATCAAAAAGGATCAGAGCTTTTTCTTTTCGTGCATAATCGACCCACTGTTTCAGTTGTGATCTGGTGGCGACTGCTCCTGTTGGGTTGTTGGGGAAACAAAGATAAATCAGGTCAACTTTTTGGGAGGGCAGGGAGGGGATAAAGTCATTATCCTCGGTGCATTCCAGATAGTATAAACCCGAATATCTGCCATTTTCAAAGGAGCCGGTACGTCCAGCCATTACGTTTGTGTCTACATAAACCGGGTATACCGGATCAGGGACAGCTATAGAGAGGTCATTTGAGAAGAGCTCCTGAAAATTACCGGTGTCACATTTGGCTCCATCGCTGACAAATATTTCATCTGCTTCAATATCGGCATTTCTGGCCTGGAAATCGAACCTGGCAATTTTTTCTCTTAAAAATTCATAACCTTGTTCGGGGCCATATCCCTTAAAGGTTGCATCATTGGCCATGTCATCGACTGCTTTGTGGAAAGCCTCGATACAGGCTTTTGGAAGGGCATTGGTGACATCACCGATTCCAAGGCGGATAATTTCTTTGGAAGGGTTTTGCTTTTGAAATGCATTGACTCTTTTTGCGATTTCAGAAAATAGATAGGATGAATTTAGTTTGAGGTAGTGTTCATTCAATCGAATCATATTTTTAATTCCTTCCATATAGGGTTTAGAGGTTGTAGGGTATGATAATTCAAAGACAGGGGGGAAGTCAAGAGGAGATGTTTGGGATGATATTTTGGACGGACTCTCTTCTTTTGGGACCTGATATAGGGGAGGTTTCGTGGACACGAGTTAAGCCACGAAAAAATTATCAATGTTAAAACTTTTAATGTTAGAACTTTTTTCGAATTCTTCAGAATTCCAGATAACAAATACTTGAATGTAGCCACTCGGCCCACAAAACATTTCGGAATTCAAGTGACCTTAAGTGAAGCTATTATCAGTCATCACACAGATAGTTATTTCCTTAACCCAATGCCTCATAAATAGCTTGAGTCAATTGCGCAGACTCAAATGGTTTCACCAGTATGCCAGATACCCCCATCGCTAAAAGACTGTCCTGATCCATTTCTTCGCTGAAACCAGTACTGATAAGTATCTTGATATCCTTTTTCATCTCTTTCATCCGTATAATACAATCTTTACCACTCATACCAGGCATAATCATATCCAGAATAACAAGATCGTAGGAGTGCGGTGAGCTTTGAAGTATCCTAATTGCTTCATCTCCACTTTCTGCAACTGAAACTGAAAATCCCAACCAGTTGAGGGTCTCTCCGATTGCTTCTCTGATAATCAGTTCATCATCAACAAGTAAAATCCTTTTATTGGCAGAGATGTTCTGCTCAAATGAGGTTTGTAATTTTAAATTGTACACCGGAAAATAAAGTGTAAAGGTGGTTCCTTTTCCTGGTATACTTTCCACATCGATAAATCCATTGTGACTTTTAATTATACCGTAAACACAGGACAACCCCAGACCAGTATTTCTGGATCGATCTTTTGATGTATAAAAGGGTTCAAAAATTCGAGGAATCTCCTGCTTGTCTATACCGGTTCCGCTATCGGATATCAGTATTGCTACATAATAACCAGGTGTTATGGTGAAAAGATGAGAACAGGATGATCCTTCTTCTACTCTGATATTTTCAGTGGTGATATTGAGTTCCCCACCATCTGGCATTGCTTCCTGTGCATTCACCACTATATTAGTAAGTGCATTGCGAAATTGTTCGCAATCTCCCAGAATACAGGAGTTTTCTGCTTTCAGGTTAAATTTGATCTGAATGGGTGATTCTGAATCTCTAAAAATCTCTTCCAGAAAAGTCAGTGAGTCATTGATATCAAAACTTGACATGACCAGTTTGTTTTTTCGTGCAAACTGAAGAAGTTTTTCAGAAAGAGCTGAGCCACGTCTGCTTGCGGATAATATCATTTTGCTGTATTTATTCAACTTCTCGTCTGTTGAGTACCGATTATTGATCATTTCTGCGTAACCGGAAACCGCTCCCAGTATGTTATTAAAATCATGAGCAATACCACCAGCCAGACGGCTCACTGATTCAATGTTGTAGATAAAGTTGCTCTGTATTTTTAAATTTTTCTGATCTTCTGATTCAAATTCTGATTCTTTTATGAAGATAAAGAAGCTGTTCTCGTCAACTTCATTTCTTCGGTTAGGTAAAGCATATATACTTGCGGCGAATCTGGAGCCATCTTTTTTTAGCATGAACGATTCAAATGCCGTAGAAAGGTCTCCGGTAGTAAATAATTGGAACTCAGATCGTTTTGAATCTTGAATCAAATCTAAAAAGTCGCATGAAATCAACTGACTCTGGGAATTATAACCGAACATAATAAGTGCATTATTATTACAGTTGCAAATCCTGTACTCATTATTAATGATAAATGTTGCACATGGGAGCCATTCTGAGAGATTATCCAGATGTAAATAATGGTCCAGGATCATTTTATTAAGATCTGAAAATCTGGAGTGAGCAAGTATGTTTTCCTCTACAAGTCCACAGATCGCATCTGAGAGTTTTCCCAGTTCTCCACCATTTGCACCAACAGCTTTTAATTGCGGAAGGGTCTGATTGGTTAAAAGATTGGTCAGTGATCGGATCATGCTTTTCACTTTAAGGCAAACCAGCGGAATTGCGGCAAGCAAAGGAAAAGTAATCAGTGCAAAATGCCACCAGGGCGGACATTCGGAGCTAAGCAGTAGCAAGAGAACTATTTGGGTGAGTGCAACTAAATGCAGCACTGTCAGAATATATGCGGAAGATGGGTTTTTTTTGAAAACAGAGATCATTATAAGGTTCAGATTAAAGTTTTAAATGCTAAAGAGGTCCCAGAACCTCTTTAGTTTACAATTAACGAAGTATCAAGGCAAGATTAAAGAGGAATTATCAGATTTTACCAAGTTTTTTAAGCTCAATCCAACCACTTACTCCATTTGGAAGGCTTACAAGAGCCCAGGAACCATTAACTTTGCGGATCTGCAACTTTGTGCCCTCATGAACCGTAAAAAGCACTTTACTTCCATCCGGCTCATTACGTGCTTCGGAAGAGGGATCCAGAAGAATGGCATAAGAGATCTTTTCCAATTCGTAAATTTTAACAGCGGTTGAGATACCGGTTATTACTATCATCAACGACAGAAGAACCGAAAGATAGATAAACCAAAGGCGGCCATTACCCGAAAAATAAAGGCTCAAAGAAAGAAACAAAGAGACGATGAATAAAAGTGAGAACAGGATCCAAAGCTGAGTTTTGAGTGGAAAGAAAATATGCAGATGCCAAAGCAGATTTTCTATAAAACCACGTTCCTGTTCAGGTGTCTTGTCGATAATGTTAGCCTTGATGTAGCGGATATTAGAAACGATATCAGGATCCTGAGGATCAAGTTTTGCCGCTTTTTCAAAGTAATAACGGGCCAGGCCGATCTTATTCTGACGAAAACAGGTATTTCCAAGATTATAAAAAACGGCACTGTTGGATGTTCCGGATTCCACTATCTTTTCATAATAAAAGGCAGCACTGTCATATTGTTCGTTGGTGTATGCCTGATTCGCCTTTTCAAACCAGAGGTCAACAGGAGCTGAATACACATTACCACAGATAAACAGAGATCCAAGAAAGAATAATAAAGAGCGGTTAATGATGGCACCTCCCTTTTTAGAGCTTTTCTGCAGGCCATAAAGAAATCTGGAGGTTTTATCAAGAACTGACAGTCTGGATGCATCGTCAAGAGTCTGTCCACCAAAACGGTAGCTATCCAGATCTTCAATAAATGAGGTAAGATCGGCTACGATCTGTTTGTCGGTATTTTGAGATAGAAGTTCGTTTTTAAGCTCATCCAGAGTTCTTCCGGTAGCTGCGAATCCAAATTTCTGAGAAATGTACTGTTCGATAGTTTCTGAAACTGTTCCCAGAAATTGCGATGATGAAAGACTGGCATGTTTCTTTTTAAGAGCAGCAAGTTTTTTCTGTGCGGCTGAGAGTGCTCTACGGCGTATTTGCTGTGAAGCATTTCTTTTTTGCCTTGAAGATTGAAATCGGTATAATACTGATAGTATAAAAACGATGAATGGAATGGGAAATAGCAGATAAAATAAGGGTTCCAGATAAGGACGCTCTTTTTGATTCTTAATTTTGATGCCGGTCTTTATATAGCGGATATCTTTACCTACTTCTCTGATTTCTTCCTGTGTAAGATAGCGATTTTGTGCCATCTGGTTTTCTTTGCCTTTACTTACATCAACTTTTATAGTATCTGAAGAAGCTTTTTTATATGTGCCGGATTCTGGATCAAAATAGAGAAGAGAGATTGGTGGAATTACCAGAGTCCCTTCCTTTCTGGGAATAAGAAGATATTTGTATGTTTTTCTTGTAGACAGACCATTGATATTGGTATCGGTTACCATTTGCTGCTCAGGTTTGAACACTTCACAGTCGGCCATTTGTGGCAATATTACATCTCCGATACTACCAGGCCTGGTGGACCCTTTCAGTGATATCTTCAGAGTAATCGCTTCTCCGGCAGGAATTTGATTTGGGTTGACACTCGCAGAGAGGGAGAATTTTCCAACAGAACCGGTAAAACCAGAAGGTGCCGAAGGTAATGGCTTAACTGTTATGGAAAGACTATTGGATAAGGCATTCTTATCCACCGCCTGAACACCACCACCGAAGAAACTATTCATGTTAAAGAAATCATCAAAGAAAGGATCTGATCTTCTGGAACGCACTCTTCGGAGTTCCTGGTAACCAAATGGGATCGGCTGGATGTTAAAAGTACCACTGTTAACCGGGTACAATGCATAGCGCAGTGAATAAACTTTGTATATTTCACCATCGATTCGCTCCTGAGTAGTACTGATTTGATTAGTAAACAATCTGCTCAAAGCGAAATCCCTCTCAAATGCATTTTCCAGCTTTTCCAGAGCCGACATGAAACCATTATTTACATCGGTAGAAGATTGAGCTTTCTGAGCTACCTTAAAAGTTAGCATAGCCTGTTCGCCCACATAAAGAGAGCGTTTATTTATTTGAAGAAACACTCTGATGTCAGGATTGGTAATGGCTTCATTTCTGACTGTGAAAGCAATAGGATCAGTTTTGTAGTTCGTGCCATCAACAGTTACCTCCAGTGATGGAAACGTAAAATTGCCAACCTTTGAAGGGGCAATATGGTAATAGAAGATGTGATAAATCTCGGTTTTTTGACTGGCCTTTCCATTAATTATCTGTATAGAAGATGAAGAGGACTGACGCTGGTCGGTTTTTAAAACCGTGAAGCCATCAGTATTGCTTATTGCAGGCGCTGAAGGAGTATTTATCTGACGGTTAGTAATCAGGGTTGCAGTAATTACAATCTGTTCACCCATAGAGATATGCGTTCGGTCTGTTGTTGCAGAAAAACGGACCTGAGCGGAAGCAGTAACTGCAAACAGGGTCAAAAAAAACAAAATTGAAATGTACTTTTTCACGATGTGTGCTCCTTTGCCCATCTATTCACGGTTCTGCAGAGCAGTTTAACATCACTAACCCGGGAAAAATTGTGATCGGCGCCATTAAAAACATGATATTCACAATCGATACCGCATTTACGGGCCTCAGTTACATAAACAGACGATTCTTCTACAGTTATCGACTTATCAGAATCGCCTTGAATAAGAAGCAGCGCCCCTTTAAGATTCTTACAAAGAGTTTCTACCGGATTAATCTCCAGAAGAAACGAGGCAAATGATGAATCCATTTCGTGAGGCCCGTGCTCATAATAGCCTTCTGAATTTGGACCAGACTCGATAATTTTTTTCTGACTCGAAATCAGTTTTTGTGGATTTCCAACTGGAGATAGTAATGTTACTCCATTTGCCTCCTTGCTGCACAGGGCGGCTATCATTCCACCAAAGCTGTGACCCAGTAGAAAAATTCTGGATGGATTGTGGTTTTTTTTCAACCACGAAATAACTGCCATCAGATCATTTTTCATTGTAGAGACATTCATTTCAGGGAATTTTCCATCACTTTCACCAGAACCACGAAAATCAAATCTCACAGAGCAAAATCCTTCATCGGCAAGAGCTCTGGAAATTTTCACAAACAGGTAACCGGGTCCCATCCTCTGACCGGTAAAACCATGGCAAAAAATGAACCAGGGGGCCTGTATTCCCGAGCCACTAATGTGCAAAGAGCCACGTATAAGCTGATTTTTGTCTCCAGGCAATTCAAAATAACTGAATTTATGCATCTTTACCAATCCTGTTCAGGCTGTCGGACTTTCGCCTTCTTTTTCGTGGGTTTGTTTAACGAGTCAGCATCATCAGCATAAAGTTCAAGGAGCCTGCGTGCATCTTCCTTTTTCATTTCTTTCTGTTGCTCTTCGGATTCTTTCATTTCTGATTGTTGTTGTTGTTGCTGCTGCTGTTGTTGTTGCTGATTCTTATCTTTTTGTTCCTCTTTGTTATCTTGTTGCTCCTGCTGGTCCTCTTTCTGCTCATTATTTTGTTGCTGATTATTCTCATTTTGCTTGCTTTTATCATCTTTATTATCTTTGTTCTGCTGATTCTGCTGTTGTTGCTGCTGCTGTTCCAGTTGCTTTATTTTTTGGTGTGTCAGTTGCAGGTTCCATTTGGCATCGATATTATCAGGGCTAAGGTCAAGAGATTCAATGTAGTGCTGTAGGGCAGATTTAAGATTATTCTGAGCACCTTGTAGATCCTGATTTTGGATCTGTTCAGCTTTTTTATATAGAATATTTCCCATATTATAATGGGCATCTGATCTCGCTTTTTTATCCTTTATGGTAAGTGCACCGTTATAGGATTCCTCAGCCTTATCATATTCACCAAGCCTGTAGAGAGTGGAACCATGATTCATTTTAAGTTTTTCATCAGAGGGTGAAAGAAGAAGTGCATCTTCATATAATTTCAAAGCTTCATCGTATTTGCCCTGTTTGTATAACTCGTTTGCTTTATGGTTTTTGGAATATATTTCATCTGCACTGCAAACAGAGAAGATGCACAGAAGGGAAAATGGCAGTAAAGCTTTGATAAATATTTTCATAGACTTACCCTTATTCAAAACGGCCTTTCCATTCCTTTTTCTTTGAAACCCGTTCAGGAATAAAAAATTCCAGCAGTAACAGTAATAATGCAAAAGCAAGAAAAATCTGATACTGCTCTTCATAAGTGCTGAGTTTACTCATTCCCAGATCTTTCTTTTCCATCTGAGCGATTTCACCAATGATACGGGCAAGGTCGGAATCGTTACCAGCATGGAAAAATTTTCCATTAGCTTCTTTTGCGATAATTTCCAGTGTTCTGGGATTCAATCTGGTCATCACCAGATTTCCCGCTTTATCCTTTTTATAGGTAATCGAACCGCCTTTTTTACTTATAGGAATAGGAGCACCACCTTCAGAACCAACTCCGATGGTGTAGATTACGATTCCTTCTTCAGATGCAGCTTTAGCCACCTCAGCAGCTTTTCCCTGGTGATCTTCACCATCAGAAATCAATATGAGAACCTTATGCTTTTTTGATTTGGAGTTAAAGGCTTTCATAGACTGTTCTATAGCATCCGATAATGCGGTCCCCTGAAGATCGACCCAACCAGTGGTAACTGCATCCAGAAACATTTTAGCTGCACCATAATCAAGAGTCAGAGGGCATTGTACAAAACTTTCACCTGCAAATACTACGATTCCTATGCGATCCCCATTGAGCATGTCAATAAGTTTTGAGATTTCATGTTTTGCCCTTTCGATTCTGTTAGGAGTGATATCTTCTGCCAGCATGCTTTGGGAGATATCCAATGCAACTAAAATATCAATTCCCTTTCTCTCAACCATCTCCATCTTTACTCCAAACCTGGGTCTGGTCAGAGCAAATACCATAAAGAAAAAGAAAAAGCAGAATAGGGTCCACTTTGATATCTGACGGGAAAGGCCTGCAGACGGTGTCAGTTTTCTTATGAGTTCAAGTGATGCAAAACGTTTCAGGGCTGCTGTTTTTCTCTGATAAGCCCAGATAAAAAAGCCGATCAGTACAGGAAGCAATAACCATAAAAGGAAATATTCAGGATTTCCAAATTTCATAATTTACCTTAAGGAATACGTCTGAAACGGGAATGTTGTAAAAAAAGTTCCAACATTAAAACCAGAAATCCAGCCCATAACCATGGGTAAAAACGCTCCTCATAGGAGGTAAAGATTTTGGTTTTTATTTCGGTTTTTTCCATTTCGTCTATCTGAGCATAGATGTTTTTCAGACTCTCTACATCACGTGCACGAAAATAGGTTCCATTAGAGATTTCTGCAATTTCTCTTAATGTTTTTTCATCCAGATCAGACTGCATCATCTGTGTTTGCTGAGTTATTTCGCCTGTAAAAGGATTTCTAATCTGAACCGGGATTGGCACCTGGCCTTCTTTACCCACTCCTATGGTATAGATTTTCATTCCCAGTTCACTTGCGGCTTTTGCTGCGGTAAGAGGTGGTATCTCGCCAGCATTACTGGCTCCATCGGTGAGAAGAATGATCACCTTGCTTTTAGCAGGTGAGTCTTTGAGCCGGTTTGCGGCTGTTGCCAGGGCAGTACCTATAGCTGTTTGGGAACTGAAATCGGTAAAGGTGATGCCATCGATAAACTGGTCTAAGACTGCGTAGTCAAGAGTAAGTGGGCATTTGGTGAAGCTTCGCGCTCCGAAAATGACTATACCGATACGGTCGTGTTGTCTTTTTTTGATAAAATCACGAATTGTGGCTTTAGCCACAGTAAGGCGGTTATCTGGCTTGAAATCCAATGCGCGCATACTTTCGGAAACATCTAAAACCAGCATAATATCCACTCCTTCTGTGGAAACCTCTTCATCAGTTCTGCCTTGCTGAGGACGTGCCAGTGCCACAATTAAAAGTCCGATTCCGATAAGACGCAAAGGAAGAAGTACATGGCGTGCTTTGACAAAAAACGATGGCTTGATTTTATTAAATACAGAGAGATCTGAAAATGTAACAGCAGGTTTGTATTTTCTTTCCCTGCGGATATAAATCCAGATTACAGGCAGCCACAAAATAAAAAGCAGGAAAAATTCCGGATCTCTGAATTTCATGAATGTTCACCTGTATTTGAAGGATTGAGCTTGTTCTGGTTCTCAGAAGTTTGTTCAGATTGAAGGGAGTCGTTTATTTCGGATAGTTGAGGTTTTGTTACTTCCAGAAAATTCATCACTTCTTTTCCGAAACGCTCCACTGTCGCATCATCAGGGGTAAACTTCGCAAACTTTACCAGATCGGTAGTGCGGAAAAACCATTCGACAGGATGTCGGATTTTCATTTCCAGGCCAGAAACTCCCAGCCAGGCAATCAGCTCTTCGGCGGTATATTCCTCGGCATTAACCCCGAATCTTCTTCCGATGTATCTTTTAAATATTTCTGAAAGCTCAAAGACATACTCCCGGATTAAACCCTGCTGAAGGTAACGCTTTCCGTGCAGTATACCCAGGGCTTCTATTGCCTCTTCGTAGGCTGGTTTAGGAGGAGGTAATTTTTCCGGTTTACTCAGACGCTTCTTGATAAAAATAATGATAAATATGAGGGCAAAAATTACCACAACAGAGATTAGCAGCCAAAGCCACCATAGTGGCGCTTTACCGGCAATCTGCTGTGAACGGAGATCTTTTATGTCGATTATGCTGTCCTGAGTATTGATAACCGATAGTATTTGCAAAGGTACATTTTCGGTATACAATGTGTCAGCGGTTGACTCATATTCTATTATAAATTTCAATGGTGGTATGGTGCAGCTTTCAGGTATGTAGGTGGTTATCAGATATTGCACAGATATGCTGTCGTAATTCTGAAGCTCTGTTCTCTTAAGATCCCATCCCTTTACAGTCAGCTTACCAAAATTGTCTTCAGGTGCAGGAGGAGTAAATTTCGCGTTTTTAGGGATATTAGCATTTACAGTGAAATTGATTCTTTCGCCGACTGTGATCTGAGAGCGGCTAAGAGTGGTTTTAAGTTCTGTTGATTGAGTTTCGATAAAGAATGTGCATACAAGCAAAAGGAAAAAGATCAGAATGGGACCTCTAGCCATTGAAACCTCCGATAGATACAATTATTAACTGCACAAGTCCCACCACAAAACCCAGAACACCACCAAAAATTTCTATAGCTTTAAGTTCTTTTGAAGCAATAGAGTAGATGATGGATTCAAGTTTTGTTAAATCAAAACCTTCAATTTTTTCCTTAATTATCTTTTGGAAGTTGATTCTGGATTCCACAGACTGAAACAGAGTATCGATAACCCCAGGAATCTCCTTATTCAATTCATCCATCAGGGTGTCTGAGAGTTTTGTAATTACCTCAGGTGTGATAAACATGGATATCAAAGGATTGGAAGCCAATCTGCTCTGAATCAGGCTGTCTATTCTATTTTTAATCACATTCCCAATCTGAAGATGAAATTCTTCAGTCTGAATGATTGCCCTGATATCACGGTGTGAGATTAACTCTGTTTCAACAGTCTGAGCAATCTTTGCAGCCAGATCCTTTTTTCGTTTCGGTATTAGCCCCATTATACGCAGTCCCAGAATACAGATCTCTTTTCGAGGTCTGAAAATCATCTTAACTGCGAAATAATTGGTGATCCACCCAATAAAAGCACTAATTACTGGAATCAGGCAATAGAGTATTATTTGCATAGTACTTTGCTATATACGTATCAATATTTAAAATATTTAAATGATTGCAGAAATTTTTCCTGCTCCTTTTATGCAGGGAGAGAAATCAGTAAAATTAGTTAAAGAGCAGCGTGTTTTCAACTCTTATGTATTATTTATAAAGCTGCTTTTGAGTGAAACCAATATAAGAATTTAGGTAATTAAGAGAGATGCAGGAACAGAGGTTTTCATTCTGCGATTCGGAGGCGAGATACAGCATTTTAATGGCTGTATATATATTTAATACTCATCGGATCCGGTTTGTTTATGGTAGGTTGTCTGGAGTGCAGGTTACTTGGCAGCAAACTTACCAAAAGCTGATAATTTTAAGAGGTTAGGAATTTTATGACTTTGAAAAATTTTTCCTGGGTTCTTCCTGGAAAGCTGGCTGGCTCGGATATTCCGGGGAGGTATTCTTCAGAGCCGGATGATGTGCGCAGTGATCTGCAGAAGATGCAATCTGAGGGAATAGCATATCTGGTTTCTCTGGAGAAGCCAGAGGGGCCGATCGAAGAAATCTGTACTGAACTGGGAATAGAATGGAACTATTTCCCGATTCAGGACTTTAAGGTTCCTGAAAATGGAGAAAAATTTCTGGCTCTGATAAAACAAATTATCACCGCTTTTGAATCGGGTAAACCGGTATGTATACATTGCTATGCAGGCATTGGCAGGACCGGACTGGTTTTATCCTGTGTTTTTGGATATTACTTTTCTCTGAAAGCCTCTAGTGCTATCGCTGCAGTAAGGAGGAACCGGGCTGCACTGGATACCCCGGAACAAGAATGCTTTGTAAAGGATTTTTTAAGTAGCTATGAGTACTGAATTTAACATTCGAAGGTTTCTTCTGGAAGAAGAAGAGAAACTCAGCCCTTTTGCAAAAAAAAGCAGTGAGTCTGCGGGAAGAAAATTCCCTCTTAAACGTGATCCGTTTCGACTCGAGTTTGCTCGTGATGAAACCAGAATCTTGCATTCACCTCCTTTTCGACGTCTCAAACACAAGACTCAGGTTTTCTTATCTCCCAATAATGATCATATCTGCACCAGAATGGAACATGTGCTGCATGTTTCCAGTATTGCGGCGGTAATAGGACGATGCCTGAATCTCAATATTGATCTTATTAATGCTATTGCAAAAGGTCATGATCTGGGGCATCCGCCATATGGGCATGCTGGTGAACGTGTTTTGGATAAAATCTTAAAACAAAAGAATGTAAAAGAAGGTTTCAAGCACGAAATTCATGGCTTACGGGTGGTTGATAAGCTCACAAATTATGGTGCAGGATTGAATTTGACCTATGAAGTAAGAGATGGGATAATTACTCATTGTGGTGAATCTTTTGAGAGGATAATTACTCCGGACCGGACCAGAGACATTGAAAAAATCGATTCGATTAATGACCGTGGCCTTTATCCGGCTACCCTGGAGGGGTGTCTTGTAAGAATGGTGGACAGAATCGCTTATCTGGGAAGAGATATGGAGGACGCCATCAAGGCAGGATTGATCAGAAAGGCTGACATTCCCTCAGATATAGCCAGGAATCTGGGTACTGAAAATGGCAAGATCATTGGTATCTTTGTAAACGACACCATTGCCAACAGTCATAACAAGGATTCCATAGAGATGAGCGAAGAGGTGTTTCACTATATGTATCAATTGAAGCTTTTCAATTACAAAAACATCTATCAACATCCTGAGGTGGAGCGCAAATCTCATAAAGCTGCTCATCTGATCGAGCTTTTGTTCAGTGAACTGGAGTATATCCTGGAAAAATCGGAGCGGGGAAAAAATAGCTCCTATATTCTATCTCTTATAAAGGAAGCACCTGTAATGGAAGTGTTTTTTAATTTTATAAAAAACACTAATTACAATGATCAGACACCATCATATTTGATGGTAACCGATTTTATTGCAGGAATGACTGATATCTTTGCTGAACGTACCTTTATGCAGCTTTTCTCACCAGACAGGGTAATCTAAAAAATGGCAGTTCATTCCGACCATCACATACATCGTGATAGGAATATTCTTACTGATCTTTGGAACTCTTTCTGGAACCCACCAGAGCTGACCTGTCCTAAATGTGGATGTAAAGACACGGAATATTATGATCCGTTCTTTTTTGCCCCCATACGGGCTTTCAAGAACAAAAGACGAATAAAGTGCTGTTCTTGTGGTTTTATCTGGCGCCCATCAAGGAAAAATCAATCTTTCTGGGACCGTTATAAAAGAAATTATCTACCATGAAAGACAAGTTTCTTACTCTACCAGAACCTTTTTATTATTGACTAAGCTTGATTCGTATGCCAAAGCTAACTTTTCGCGCACTTCCTGCTGTATTTTGTCCATTTCGTGAGTTTCTATTTGTCGCTTAATTTCACAGTAGAGCTGAGAAATTGCTCGGTCGCGAATCATCTTATGGGTTTCTTCCGGAAGCTTCTGATATTCCAGTGCAATCAGTTCCTCTTTTTTAATTCTGGGTTTTGACAGATAAATTATCAGGAGTGAGATTCCAACAGTCAGCAAGGCTATGGTCCAGGGAAGAAAGGTTGTTGGGAAGTTATTTTGATTAAAGACGGAAAAGTCCTTTCCGGTTTTCTGATTTTGTGTTGGGAAACCGACAAAAGATTCCGGTGAATTATTGCTGTAGATCAGTTCAAGTTTTCCAAAATCAGGAACCGAAACTTTTGAGACTTGTAAAGGCGGATCAGATTGATAAACAATTGCTTTGTCATAAAAAAGGATAAAAGGTGAAAGACTTTTTTCTGCAAGTTCTCCCAGACAGTATTTAAGGTCGATTAGTACCGCTATAACTCCAGCAGCAGAGGTGTTAAGAGTAAGGGGATAAGATTTTAAAAAACATACATTGGAATTTACTGTAAAAACTTCGCCGGTGTAAGATGATCCTTTTTCTATGGAAGTTTGAAACCACGGCCGGTTCTTTACGTTTAAAGTGGCATTGGAATTAGTGCCACGATTTATGTCATTTAATACTTTTCCATCTTGGCAAACTCTTAAAATGCCATACAGTTGAGGATTGTTGTATAGAATATCTCTTAAAAGTGAATCAATTGCTGTTTTGGACCTGTTTTCGAATAACGTACCCTGAGAAAGAAATTCGCTTATAGAATCTGCCTTTTTCAGATGTGAAATAAAAACAGCAGATGCATTGTCCATATCAAATCCGCTGGTTGATACGCACAGAACCAAAAGAGAAAAAGATGTGATTGTTTTTTTCATGATAACATCCTTTTCTGGAAGAGGGTAATACATTCTGTATCATTAACAGCAAAATTATCATCATTATACAATTATTATTTAAAAACTTTCAATACCTCTTTTACGCATAGCAAAGGATATGCACAAAAAACAGATCTTTTATTAGGCTATGTCATAACTTTTGTCATTACAGTGCATTATCATGATTTACTATTAGAGAATACAATGAGGCGACATTTTTATCTGCAGACTGTTTTAAGTCTGAACTCGATTTCTACCATGATTGAATGGATTTGTGAACAGATCGTTTTAAGTGCTTTTTGAGTATGAAGGAGTTTCTGGTAGTCAGAAGAGATGAATGCCTCCAGGAATATCTGATCGGTATTAATACAGATTCTTTGCAGATCTGAATGAAATGATCCCAGAAGCTTATAATAGGGAGTGGTTTTAAATTTCTGCAGAAAAATTCTGCATTTAAAATTAAATTCCCGGATTTCGCAATATGTGCGAGTGATTTCTGATAACACGACTTCTCTTCTTAATCTCTTACCCAGGGTTGTGGCTACATAAAGGCAGATGAAGAAACTGAAAGTGGAAAATAATGTTCCCATTAAGGTAAAAAGACATAGAAATGGCTGAATATCCATCGTTTTTTTCTCTCTTCTCTTTGCAGTAATTAAAGCAATTGCTCTACCATGGCACTTCTGTTGCTTTTAGACTCTTAGCGGAGGAGGTGAAGAGGATGAGGTTGAAATGGTTTCCATGGCAATTCATGGTTAAGCAGGTTGCCCGCTCAAAAGGTTTTATTGATCCAATACTTCTTCTTTCTCATTTCAACCGCTTTGCGCAGCCTTCCGAAGTTTGGGCGCCAGTGGAGCTTTTGCGCGCTGGAACCGTTCTGCATGCAAGGGGTTTGATAAACAGCCAGGTAATCCAACATAATATGGACTGGGTATGGCCTTACTGGGTAGAGCGTCAGTTTGATCCTGAAGACAAATCTTTTATTCCCAGGGCATTCTCACTTACCCAGATTAACCTTACTCACCGAAACTGGACTGCTGTTGGGATACCTGGATACCAGGAATTACCGGTGGTTGATCCCCGGGGACTGGTAATGCCTTTTTTTGACAGTTGGTCTATTGACAGTTGGATTGTGCTGCCAGATGGCGGACGCCTTATTCCTTCAAGAGAGAAAAAGGTGCAGCAAAAGGTCCAATGGACAGACTCTCTTTCTGTGCTGACAAAATCAGAAAATGATAAGATACAGTTAGAATCAGAAGTCAAAGTGATTCTGGAAAATGGAATACCGGTTTGCAGAATCTATTTAAAGGCGATGGCTTTATCCGATGGTTATCTGATAATAGCTTTGCGGCCATACAATCCCGAAGGTGTCAGTTTTATTAACAGAATAGAGCTGCTGAAAAAAACTTACGGGTGGTTTATCGATAGAAAATATCTGGTTTTTTTCGATGAAAAGCCTGAAAAAAACCGTTTTTCCCATTATCGGAAAGGCGATGTATATCATTGGATATTTTCTCCTATCAATGATAAACAAAGTGGGGTCCAGTGTGAAGTGGGGATGGCAACAGCTCTGGCAGCATTTTCCATTAAGGCCGGAGAACAGCGCTATACTGCAATCAGTATACCTCTTGAAAAAGGGAAAAAACTACAGTCGATCTATCCATTAACCAAAACCGCTCATCAGGTTTGGCAGGAAGCTTACGAGGGATGTTGTCAGATTCATCTTCCTTATCGAAATTTCGAGTATCTCTACGAAACTGCAATCAGAACCTTACTTCTGCACACGCCCAGAGAATCCTATGCCGGTCCTTACACTTATAAACGTTTCTGGTTCAGGGATGCTGCTTTTATAGTAAAAGCCCTTTTGTGTACATCAAAAATCGAAAGGGCAGCACGCATAATTAATACTTTTTTTGAAAAACAGAATTCTGATGGTTACTTTCTTTCTCAGGATGGGGAGTGGGATTCCAATGGAGAAGCTCTGTGGGCCATGCAACAGTATTGTCTTTTCAGCGGTAAAAAGCCGCCATATCGATGGAAAGACAGCGTGATGAGAGCTGCAGAGTGGATCATTAACAAAAGAGTGAAAACTGAAGATAAGCTCATATACAATGGTTTATTACCATCTGGTTTCAGTGCTGAACATCTGGGACCTAACGACTTTTACTTTTGGGATGATTTCTGGGGGGTAGCCGGATTAAATGCTGCCGCTTATATGGCCAGGCAATGGGAGGAGCATCGTAGGGCAGAAAGTTTTGAGAACGAATCTAGAGACTTCATGGATGCGATTGTCAGTTGTTTACAGAAAGTAGCAGGAAAGATGCGAAAGCCGGTTATGCCTGCATCACCTTACAGAAGGCCAGACAGTGGAGCAGTGGGATCTTTGGCTGCGGGTTATCCGCTGCAGCTTTGGGCTGAAAAAAACGACAGGTTATTGCTTACCGCAGATCACCTTTTCAATCACTGCCTGATTAATAATGGCTTCTACCACGACATAAGCCACTCCGGAATTAATCCATATCTAACATTGCACATAGCCCAGGTGCTTATGCGTGCAGGAGATATCCGGTTTAGAAGGCTCACTGAAGCGATTGCAGAAATGGCTTCACCAACAGCACAGTGGCCTGAGGCGATTCATCCCAGATTAAAAAGTGGTTGTATGGGTGATGGACAGCATGTCTGGGCTGCATCCGAATGGATTCTTATGGTGCGTAACAGCTTTATCAGAGAGGAGAGAGAGCGTAATACCCTGGTGTTGTGTTCCGGAATTTATAAGGAGATAACCGATTCTGCAGACATTATAAGTTTCGGTCCTGCGCTTAGCTCTTTTGGCTCTGTTTCTATTCAGATAACCAGAGACAAGGGAAAGTTGAAAGTACATTGGGATGGAAAATGGCACCAGGGGGAAAAACCGGAGATAGAGATCGCCTTTCCCGAGAAAGCTGTGATTAAAGTTGAACCAGGAAAACAGATCTGCCATGTTCCGGATTAAGGCTCTATTACTGCTTTACTTTATTCAGGAGGAGATGTGAATATTTTAATGATAACTAACACCTATTTGCCATTTATTGGTGGGGTTGAAAGATCAGTTAAAATATTTACTGAAGAGTATCGCAGAATGGGGCACAAGGTAATAATAGTAGCTCCCAGTTTTGAAAACATGCCCACAGATGAAACGGATGTAATCAGGGTGCCGGCATTGCAGAATTTTAATGGTACCGATTTTTCTGTTCAGCTCCCCATCCCAGGAATCTTGCATAATGCCTTAAAGGATTTTCATCCGGATATTGTTCACTCTCATCATCCATTTCTGATGGGAGATTCGGCTCTGCGGGTAGCTGCTCAGTTTAAGGTACCAATAGTGTTTACTTTTCACACTTTCTATGAACGCTACACTCATTATGTCCCTGGTGATTCTCCGGCTTTAAAGCGTTTTGTGATAGCATTGGCCACAGGGTATGCAAATCTGTGCGACCATGTGTTTGCTCCCAGTAACAGTGTGGCTGATGTGTTGATTAAACGGGGAGTAAATACACCGGTGGATGTAGTTCCTACCGGTATCGAACTCGAGGAGTTTGCCAAAGGTGATGGTCTGAGATTTCGTAAAGCAATGGGGATTCCCTTAAAGGCATTCGTAATTGGATTTGTAAGCAGGATAGCTCCTGAAAAAAATGTGCGGTATCTTGGAGAGGTGGTATGCAGATTTCTTCGCAGCAATGAAAATACCTGTTTTTTGATGATCGGTAAGGGACCTTCAGAAGATTATATCAAGGATATTTTCCACAAATACAATCTTTTTCATCGATTTTTTCATCCTGGCACCCTGGTTTCTCAACCCCTGATAGATGCTTACCATGCGATGGATGTCTTTGTTTTTGCTTCCAGAACAGAGACTCAGGGATTGGTGGTTACCGAAGCGTTGGCTTCAGGTGTACCGGTAGTAGCGGTGGATGGACCGGGGATAGGAGAAATAGTCATGGATTATACCAACGGAAGGTTGCTCAAAAATTACGATCCAGATGCATTTTGCGATGCACTCCTTTGGGTTTACAGATTAAGTAACCAGAAGAAACGTCAGTTAAAGAAAGACGCAAGATTATCGGTATTGTCGTATTCCAAAGATATCTGTGCTGCAAAAGCTCTGGACATCTATATGTCATTATTAACCAGAAATCTTATGGTACGCGATCATCTGGATAGCGCATGGGAAAAAACCAAAAGGCTTATAAAAGCAGAATTTGAGCTTTTACGGAATATGAAAAGAGCCACTGATGCTGCAATTAATGATAATGAGTGAAAAGAGGAAACCAGATAAGGAGTAAAAAATTGTGAGAGCTTTCTGGAATAAAAACGGAAAAACCGGTCTGATTGATCCCTCACCTGAGATTACAAATAAAAGCCCGTCTGCAGGCCAGATGGCTCCACCTGTCAGGTTGACTCTGGAGGAGCTTTGCTGCAGATTCAGTCCAGAAAGTCTGAGTTTTGACACGACAGCCAACCTACCTGTAAAGCACTTATCTGTAGGCCAGGAAAGAGCAGTCAAGGCCATATCGTTTGGACTAAAAATTAAGAGCAGGGGTTTCAATGTATTCGCTTCAGGACTGGCTGGTACAGGTAAAGATAGCGCAATACTTCAGGAATTAAACTCAATTGCCAGATCTGAACCAGTTCCAGAAGATATCTGCTATGTTTATAATCATAAAAACCCCCACTCACCGAAACTTCTCTATTTCCCTGCAGGTTTGGGTAGAAAATTTAAATGTGAAATAAAGGAATTGCTTAGAAAGACTGCAGAACTTTTTCAAAAATACTATCAGAGCGATTACTCGCAGCTACTGGTTTTGTTAGATGGCTTGTTCGGAGAGATGGCACAGAGGTTCAGTACTATCAAAGGACTATCCGATTATCTTATCGGTCTAAAGGAGGATTTATTCAAAAATATAGGAAAACACAAGCCTGATGATTCTTCAAATAAATTTAGCTTTTTGGTGGCTCCTGAGAAATATGAGGTAAACTTACTGGTCGATAACAGTGAAACAACTGGCGCACCTGTGGTAGTCGAGCGTAATCCGTCATACAGCAATCTTTTTGGATATATCCAATACAGAGTAGAGAATTCTTTTGTAGTTGCTGATCACCTCTGTTTGCAGGCAGGTTCTGTTCACAGAGCCAGAGGAGGTTATCTGATATTGGAAGTAGAAGAGATTCTGGGAGATTTACATGCATGGAATGCACTAAAAAAGCTGTTACGTCATGGACATACCAATATAGAATACAGTCCTGAAAGAACATCCATGTTCCCAGGAGTTTTTCTTAAGCCTGAACCAATATCTATTGATTTAAAGGTGATTCTAACCGGAGATCCTGTATTTTATCAGACTCTTTACAATAACGATGATGAGTTTGTAAGAATATTTAAAGTAAAGGCAGACTTTGCCGAGCAGTTGAGTAAAACCGAAGAAAACATAGATGGGCTGGTTTCTTTTATAGCCAGAATCTGTTATGAGGAAAATCTCAGACATTGTGATAGAACGGCTGTAGCCCGGATTATCGATTACAGCTCTCGTCTTGCAGAGCACAAGCATCGTCTGAGTGCTCAGTTCGAAAAGATCGCAGATCTTCTGAGAGAAGCCGATTTCCATGCCGGTCAAAATGAATGTTCCTTTATTACAGGAGAACATATAGTATTGGCTTGCGAAGCCTTGAAGTATAGATGCAGCACGATGGAGGAAAAAATATATGGTCTCATCGAAGACAGTACTCTTTATCTGGATACAACAGGATGGGAAACAGGACAGGTGAACGGTGTTTCTATCGTAAACAATGGAGATTATGTATTCGGAGTGCCATCGAGAATTACTGCCAGGACATTTATAGGTGCTGGCAACATTATCAATATTGAGCGGGAAGCTGAGATGAGTGGAAAAATCCACGCCAAGGGAGTTCTGATTCTAAGTGGATATCTGGGACAGACTTATGCCCAGGATAAACCTCTGGCGTTATCAGCCAGCATCTGTTTTGAACAACACTACGAAGAAATTGATGGTGATAGTGCTTCAAGTGCAGAACTGTATTGTCTCATGTCCAGCCTCTCCGGTCTACCGCTTCGTCAGGACATTGCAGTTACCGGTTCTGTTGACCAGAGAGGTATGATTCAACCGGTGGGTGGAATCAATACAAAAATTGAAGGCTTTTTCAAGGCATGTCAATTAAAGGGGCTAAGCGGTACCCAGGGAATGATTATTCCTAAAGATAATGTTAAAAATCTTATGCTTTCCGATGAAATCCTGGAAGCTGTCAAAAAGAACATGTTTCATATATATGCAGTTTCTACAATAGAGCAGGGATTGCAGATACTTACGGGTAAAGATCCGGGAAAAATCTCCAGTGATGGCTCTTTTCAACCAGATACAATCCATTTTCTGGTCAATCAGAAATTGCGTGATTATGCTTCTGTTGTAGACAGTTACGAGAAGGAGAAAGACCAGTATCTTTAGATGCTCTGAACTGATTGGATTAAGAAACACAAATAATAAACTGCTGCAGTATGTATATCAACCGAATGTCTTTATTCAGAAATGAGAGATTTGAATTCTTTATACATGTTCCGCTTATCTGGCAATCTGCAGTAATTTCATGGACTCTGGCTACTGGAATCTTTCCCTATTATTACAAATACCTTTCCCGGTTTGTTTACTGGTGGATGGGGGTGGCTGCAACTTTGGCACTAATAGCCAGTGTCTTAATGCGTGATACAATCCGCCTTTTGATTTTAAACCGATTTGGGACTACTGTGACAAATCTTACTCTGTTTCTTTTTGGTGGTGTTACAGAGTCTTCGGCCAATGCAGATTCGCAAAAAGGAGAGCTTTTTGCGAATCTGTCTGGCCCAATTATTTATTTTGGTATGGCTTTTTTTGTACATTGTGTAATGATCATCTGCCAGACTCAGAAGCTGCCTCTTGAAATCATTGGAATCGTTGAGTTTGTCAGAATGATAAATGTAGCACTGGGAGTAATAAACATTTTTCCACTGCTGGTTCTGGATGGAGGTAAGATTGTACTGCTTTTTCTCAGTCGATTTTTTGTAAGCTTTAAGAAAGCTGTTGCTTTTTTGGCAGAGATAACAAATGTGGTCGCTTTGTTGATTATGGCAGCGGGATTATTTGTAAGTATAAAGGGGTATTTTCAGGGAGGTTTATGGTGGATTTTGATTGGCATGTATCTGCAGGAGGGGACTGCGCTTTTTCAAAGAAAACACCAGATACGGGAAATATTGAATAGTGAAACTGCAGAGAGAGTTATGAGAAGAGATCCTGTCTCTGTGCGATCTGGTCTTTCCATTATAGATTTCGTACAGAATTATCTTTATGATTTCCATTATAAAATATTTCCAGTCTTAGGTTACGATCTTAAATTACAAGGTGTATTGTTATCCAGAAAGGTGTTCGACCTGTCCTGTCAGCAGTGGAAAGAGCATACAGTAAATGAGATCGCTGTATCACAATTATCAGAACTGACAGTAGATATAAACGAAAACATTTTATCGGTTCTTACCCACATGAAGAGAACTGGCCAAAGTAGATTAGTGGTAATTGATGGTGAGAAAAAACCAAAAGGAACAATAGTGCTCAAGGATATTTTAAAGTACCTTTCAGAAAAAATGAATCTTTAAAGCCCGGATTTCATATAGCGTTAACGGAACAGAATTAAGGGCTGTTTTCTACTAAAATTACTGTTTTCACTGATAAGTGTTGCTAAAATGTCTATAAAACCATTTAAAGTATGGCCTGGAAAGGCATATCCTCTGGGAGCTACCTGGGATGGGGCAGGAGTAAATTTCGCATTGTTTTCTGAGAACGCCACTGGGGTAACTCTGTGTTTGTTTGATGATACCAATGATGAAAAGGAGATCGCATCAATTGATATTAAAGAGCAAACCGATCAGGTCTGGAGTGTATATCTGCCTCAGGCAAGACCAGGAATTCGATATGGCTATCGGGTAAAAGGACCTTATGAACCTTCACAGGGACACAGGTTTAATCCTGCAAAACTGCTTTTAGATCCTTATGCAAAGGCCATTGATGGAACCATAAAATGGAATGATGCTCTTTTTGGTTATGTGATTGGTGGGAAAGAGACTGATCTGACAAAAGATGAACGGGACAGTGCTCCGTTTCTTCCAAAATCGGTAGTGGTAGATCCTGCTTTCAGTTGGGGTGATGACAGCAGGCCTCAGATTCCATGGCACAAAACGGTAATTTACGAACTGCATGTAAAGGGGTTCACTGCACTGCATCCCGATGTCCCCAAAGAGTTGAGAGCTACTTATGCCGGATTAACAAGTCCATCTGTGATTGAATATTTCCATTCGCTGGGAATTACTGCTGTTGAGTTAATGCCGGTGCACCAGTTTATTGATGATCGCACATTGATAGAGAAAAATCTCAGAAATTATTGGGGGTATAATTCAATAGGGTTTTTTGCTCCGGATGCCAGGTATTCATGCTCCGGCTCTTTAGGACAACAGGTAAATGAGTTTAAAACAATGGTAAAGACACTGCACAGGGAGGGTATAGAGGTAATTTTGGATGTAGTGTACAATCACACTGCAGAAGGAAATCATCTGGGGCCAACACTTTGTTTCAGGGGAATCGACAATTCCAGCTATTATAATCTGAGTCCCGAAAAAAGATATTATATGGATTACACTGGTTGCGGCAATACTCTGAATGTGACCCATCAGTATGTGTTGCAATTAATAATGGACAGTCTGAGATATTGGGTTACTGAAATGCATGTTGATGGATTCCGGTTCGATCTTGCCGCAACCCTGGCGCGGGAGCTTCATGATGTAAACAGGTTGGGAACTTTCTTTGCGGTAATTCATCAGGACCCTGTTTTGTCACAGGTAAAACTCATTGCTGAACCATGGGACCTGGGGCCGGGAGGTTATCTGGTAGGTAATTTCCCGATACTCTGGGCTGAATGGAATGGTAAATTCAGGGATACGGTGAGAAGGTTCTGGAAGAGTGATCCAGGGCAGGCTGGTGATCTTGCATACCGGCTTACAGGCAGCTCTGATCTTTACGAAAGCGGAGGAAGGCGGCCTTATGCCAGCATAAATTTTGTGACCGCTCATGATGGGTTTACTTTAAACGATCTGGTAAGTTATAACCAGAAGCATAATGAAGCCAATAAGGAGGACAACCGGGATGGAACTAATGATAATCTGTCATGGAATTGCGGAGTAGAGGGACCTACCACCGATGAAAACATTTTGAATGTACGGGAAAGACAGAAAAGAAATTTCCTGGCTACGCTTCTTCTTTCTCAGGGTGTACCAATGATCACTGCCGGTGATGAGTTTGGCAGAACTCAGGGAGGAAATAACAATGCCTACTGTCAGGATAATGAGATCTCCTGGGTAAACTGGGACATGACTGAAAAAAACAATGAGCTGCTTCAGTTTACCCGGTTTTTGCTCAGATTCTTTCATGAGCATCCTATTCTTCAGAGAAGGAGATTTTTTAACGGCCGAGACACCAGGCAAACAGGAATTAAAGACCTGACCTGGTTCCATCCTGATGGGCATGAGATGACTGAGGCAGACTGGAATAACTCCCAGATTCGTTTTTTGGGATTAAGACTGGCAGGTGATGCTATAGAGGAGATGGATGAGCATGGAGAACCGATTACCGATGATACCATTCTTATTCTGCTCAATGGCCACTATGAACCCATTAATTTTGTTTTGCCGGAGTGTCCTGCTTTTGAGCGCTGGAGACTCATTATGGATACCAGAGAATCTAAAATTCCTCAAGTCCCTATACATTTCGACCCAAAATCCATTTTTAAAATGGAAAGCCGTTCTGTTGCTTTATTTGTCCTCCCTCACACAGTTGGCAAAACTGAACTGCAGATTAAAGTCATGGAAAGCACGCTACAGAAGATTCGAAAATTTCTTTTCCCTTCCAAAAAAAAATGAAACGGGTTTCTGATGAGAATCAGAAATGCGACTGTAGCCGAAATGTTTAATACTATGGCAGATCTGCTTGAAATAAAAGGGGAGAATCCTTTTAGAATCCGGGCTTATCGTACTGCAGCACACACTATTTATAGTCTTTCAAGTGATGTATCTGAGCTTCTGGAAAATGGAGAGGACCTCTCCAGACTTCCGGGAATAGGTAAAGACCTGGCTTCCAAAATCGAGCAGATAGTCATGACCGGACAATTGGAAGTTCTTGAAGAGCTTAAAAAGGAAGTGCCGTTTGAGCTTATTTCTCTCATGCGAATCGCGGGCCTGGGTGGAAAAAGAATAAAAGCGATCAATAGAAGACTGGGTGTACAAAGTGTAGAGCAGCTTGAAAGGGCTGCTCTGGAACACAAAATATGTAAACTTCCCGGGTTCGGAGAAAAAATTGAGAGAAGTATTCTGGATGGAATAAAGCAACTCAGGGAAGAAACCGGTACCAGAATGAAACTTTATGATGCTGAGGAAATCGTAAACCGGATCCGGAAATTTCTTCAATCTGAAAATACAATCGACAAATTGATTGTAGCAGGTTCATTTCGCAGGAAAAGGGAAACCGTTCGTGATATAGACATCCTGATAACAACCGATGTGCCTCTCAGAGTAATCTCTCTGTTTCTTCAGTTCCCAGAAATAGACAAGGTTCTGGTAAGAGGGGAGACCAGATGCACCGTTCTCTTAAATTCAGGAATGCAGGTAGACATCCGGGTTGTGGCAAAAGAGAGTTATGGTGCCGCTCTTCATTACTTCACCGGTTCAAAGGCCCATAATATTGGGATTCGTAAGATGGGAGTCAGACTGGGGCTGAAGATAAATGAATATGGTATATGGAAAGAAGGATCACGGATTGCAGGTGAGAGGGAAGAAGATGTGTTTAGAGTGGTTGGACTTCCTTTTGTAGAGCCGGAGCTCAGAGAGGACAGAGGAGAGCTGGAAGCAGCTAAAAATGGCAAACTTCCTCATCTTGTCGAATTACATCAGATCCGCGGAGATCTTCACACCCACACTTCACGTACCGATGGTAAGGCTACAATTGAAGAGATGGTTGATACTGCCAAAGCTTTAGGTTATGAATATATTGCTATTACTGATCATTCACAGCGTCTGGCTATGACTCACGGACTTAATGAAAATGATCTGGCCTTGCAGATCGATATCATCGATAAAGCAAATGATAATTTAAAAGGATTCAGAATCCTTAAGGGAATAGAGGTAGATATTTTGGAGGATGGAACACTGGATCTTGCCGATAGTATCCTCAAAAGATTGGATCTTACAGTTTGTTCTGTACATTCAAAACTGAATCTGAGCAGAAAACAGCAGACTGAGAGAGTATTAAGGGCTATGGAAAACCCTTATTTCACAATTCTGGCTCATCCTACTGGAAGGCTAATTAACAGAAGAGCTCCCGTTGAAATTGACATGGAAAGGGTTCTTAACAAAGCAAAAGAGCTTCACCGTGTTGTGGAAATAAACAGTTACCCGGACAGACTTGACATGAATGATGTGCATTGTCGTATGGCAAAAGAGCTGGGAGTGAAAGTATCAATAAACACCGATGCTCATAGCACAAATGACCTGAATTTTATTCGTTTTGGTGTGGCACAGGCAAGAAGGGGATGGCTCGAGCCATCCGATGTCATTAACACCAGGGGTTTAAATGATCTTCTCAATCTTCTCTGTTCTATTCGCGAAAACTGATTTTTAAAATAATCAGGTTAATGATTTTTTTGAGGAGCCTTTCGATGAGTACAAGACCCAGAAGCAACATGCTACCTCGGGCTTTGCACGATGTGCAGACTCTGAAGCAACATGTTACCTCGGGCTTTGCACGGTGTGCAGACTCTGATGCAACATGTTACATCAACCTTTGTACGGTGTGCAGACTCTGAAGCAACATGTTACCTCGGGCTTTGCAC
>Ga0209510_1000353_pt1 | contig 66666 bp, 50 predicted proteins | sample BiotimSIPDNA_FD_185749 | JGI IMG/M metagenome (GOLD analysis project Ga0209510, IMG submission 185749) | Anaerobic biogas reactor microbial communites from Washington, USA - Biogas_R1 time_0 SIP DNA (SPAdes) (version 2) | ecosystem: Engineered > Bioreactor > Anaerobic > Unclassified | place...
ATACGCCAAGGATATGTCTTCTTGCAAAGGCGGGGTTTATCAGCGGGCCTATAATCGTATAGAAAATGGTTTTGATGCCAAGCTCCGATTCGGCAGGCAGAACCTTACACATGACCGGATGGAATAAAGGCGCATAAATAAATGCAATGCCTATCTCTTCAATCATTTTCTCAACCTGTTCCGGTGTTAGATTAATGTTGACACCCAATGCCTCCAGTACATCTGCGCTGCCTGAAAGGCTTGAAATTGAACGACTGCCATGCTTGGCAACAGGAATGCCTGCTGCCGCCGCGACGATGGCGGTTGCGGTTGAAATATTGAAAGTGCTCAAGCCGCCGCCTGTACCGCATGTGTCCATTAAATCGCCTTCAACAATTGGCTTCAGGGGTACGCAGTTATGCCGCATTGCCTTCGCTATATAAGCCATTTCCGTCATTGAAGCCCCCTTCATGAGTAGTGCAACTTGAAATGCGGCTATTTGGACATTGCTGATTTTACCGTTGTCTATTGAGCTTATCAGGTCGAAAATCTCCTCTTCGCTAAGCTCTTGACGGGTTGTTGCCTTACCTAATATGCTTTTATACATTTTCAAATCCTCCTTGCTCTTACTTGATTAGTTAAGCCTAATGGCATCATCCATGCCTTTTTTCATAGCTCGGATATACTCAGTGACCGGACCCAGGCTGTTTTTGCCGTATTCTGCGATTAGCTTGACGATTGCGCTTCCTACTATTGCACCATCGGATAGCCTAGCCATCAAACCAGCCTGCTCGGGAGTTGAGACACCAAAGCCTATGGCACAGGGAACATCCGTGACTTCTCGTACCTTTTGCACCAGCTTACCGATGTCCTCGGAGATGCTGCTGCGTACACCCGTTACACCTAACGATGAAACACAGTAGAGAAAGCCCTGTGCCTCCCTGGCGATTATTTCTATTCGCTCTTTAGAGGTTGGAGCAATCATTGAAATCAACTCAACTCCATACTTTCCACACACGCCTGCCAGCTCATCTTTCTCCTCGAAGGGCAAATCCGGGACAATTAATCCGTCTATCCCACATTTTGAGCAGTGACTCATAAATAGCTCCTTTCCATAGACTAAAATCGGGTTTAAGTAAGTCATGAAAAGTAGCGGCACATCAGTCTTCAGCCTAATCCTCTTCACCATGTCGAAAAGCCTGTCTGTGTTACAGCCATTTCCCAGTGCACGTTTGTCTGCCTCCTGTATGACGATGCCCTCTGCCACAGGGTCAGAAAATGGGATTCCTATTTCTATCAGGTCTGCACCTGCCTCAGCCATAGCAGGGATAAGCTTCTCAGTTGTTTCCAGGTCCGGATCACCGCCCGTGATAAAGGCGATAAATGCTTTACGATTTTCGAATGCACCTGCAATTCTACTCATAGGCTTAACCAAAGGCTTGTTTAAGGGCTCTTTCACGGGCTTACTCACGGGCTTATTCACGGGCTTATTCACGGGCCCTTTCACGGGTTTATCAGAGGCTTGGTTTATAGTTTTCCTCATGGCTTCACTCATGTATATCAACCCCCTTGTATCTTGCTATTGCAGCGACGTCCTTGTCGCCTCTGCCTGATATATTAATGACAATAATCTGATCCGTCCGCATCATAGGCGCCAACTTCCTGACATAGGCAACGGCGTGTGAGCTTTCTATGGCAGGGATGATACCCTCGGTGCGCGATAGGTATTCAAAGGCGCTTACCGCTTCTTCGTCCGTAATGGCTACATACCGGGCTCTGCCTGTATCGTTCAGATTTGCGTGTTCAGGGCCTATTCCCGGGTAATCAAGCCCGGCTGATATAGAGTAAACAGGGGCTATCTGACCATACTCATCCTGGCAGAAGTAGGATTTCATTCCGTGAAACACTCCAACCTTGCCATTGGTAATTGTCGCTGCGTTCTTTGGATTGTTTACGCCCAGGCCTGCAGCTTCACAGCCAATCAAACTTACCGATTCATTCTCAATAAACTCATAGAAGGCTCCCATGGCATTGCTTCCGCCGCCAACACATGCGACCACTGCATCAGGCAGCTTGCCCTCAGCCTCCATGAGCTGTTCCTTTATTTCCTTTCCGATTACTCTCTGGAAGTCCCTTACAATTGTGGGAAATGGGTGTGGCCCCATTACAGAGCCCAGGACATACAGTGTGTCATCCATTCGAGCTGTCCACTCCCGCATTGTTTCATTTACGGCATCCTTTAGCGTCATGGTCCCACTGGTTACAGGGTGAACCTTAGCTCCGAGCAGCTCCATTCGAAACACATTTAAAGCCTGACGCTCTGTGTCTTCTTTTCCCATGAATATTTCACATTCCATATCCATAAGGGCAGCCGCTGTAGCTGTGGCAACGCCATGCTGGCCTGCGCCTGTCTCTGCTATAACTCGAGTCTTTCCCATTTTCTTTGCCAAAAGCACCTGGCCGAGAACATTGTTAATCTTGTGTGAGCCTGTATGGTTGAGATCCTCCCTCTTAAGATAAATCTTTGCTCCGCCCAGATCTCTAGTCATTTTCTGTGCGTAATAAAGCAGTGACGGCCTGCCGGCGTATTCCCTCAGCAGGTCCTCCAGCTCGTTTTTAAAGGTGTTGTCATTGCTATAGAACCTATATGCGTCCTCCAACTCCTGAACGGCTTTCATCAATGTCTCCGGCATATATTGCCCTCCATAAATGCCAAATCTTCCTTTTTTCATATTGCTCTCCTTCCTCGTCGCATTGCTTCTCGCCTGACTGTTAGCATTTAAGCAACAAAAAAAGCTCCTGTCCTATATCCATAGGACAAAAGCTTGTAGCTTCTGCGGTACCACCTAGATTGGTGCAAATGCACCCACTCATTAACGTACACTCATACGCTTTCCCTTGGTAACGAGTGGAAATCCCGTTGGGCATTACTAAGTCAAAGACCTTTCTTCCCACCTTTATGAGCCCATTCCATACCCCCTATCTTGCTGCAATCTCACCGTTTGCAACTCTCTTTGAAGAAATCGAAAGTATGTACTCTTCTCAATCAACAGTTTGAATATATGTATTTATTTTCTATTACTTTACTACATAGCATCATGAATTGCAAGTGTTTTTTATATAAAGGCGGAAGCTTTTCCTAAGTTCACTAGCCGTAAAGCCTTAATGCTCAATATTTCAAGAGTTGTGGTGCATTTTTCTTGTTTTTTAGCCTTTTAGGCCGTATTTGAGCGTTTTTCCCAATAATAGCACTACCATAGTTGAATAACTGAGCAGTTAACTAAAAAATACTGATGTATTTGATTTGAGCTCCTGGTCATGTATAATATCAGTAGAAACAGGGTTTGATTTTCTGTCTCGATAGTATTGCAGGCACATATATGGGTAGAGGATGATAGGCATGAGAGTGGAAACTAAGAATTTAATTATCCGCAATTTTGAACTCTCGGACGAGAAAGATTTGTGCGAGTATATGTTACAGCGAGTAAATGTCGAATTTGAATCCTACCCGAATTTTACTCCCCAAAAGGCTAAGGAAGAGGTTGAATATCGTTCGAAAAGCGATGAGTTTTTTGCAGTGGTTTTGAGAGCAAAGCACAAGGTTATTGGTAATATTTACTTAGGTAAAAGGGATTTCAACGCAAGGGAATTAGGGTATGTGCTTAATCAGGATTACCAAAACAAAGGCTATGGCAGCGAGGCGTGTAGGGCTATGATTGAATTTGCTTTTGGGGAAGGGGTTCACAGAATTTATGCTGAATGTGCTCCGCAAAATGTAGCATCCTGGAAGGTCATGGAAAAGGTAGGATTAAAGCGAGAAGCGCATTTTAGGAAAAACGTTTCTTTTCATAACGATGATAGAGGAAACCCTATATATTGGGACACCTATGTGTATGCCGCCTTAAACCCAAATGAAAAGGCTGATGAAAGCATAGATTAGGACAGACAAATTGCTTGCAGCATTCGTTAAATAAATGAGGATATAAAATAGGAGGCAAAATTCATGGATAGATTCGAATACAAAACGCTCTTTACAGACGCAAAAGGTGCACTTGGAGGTAAGGTTGACCGGTATGAATACCAGAATCAATTGAATGAATTAGGCTCGCAGGGATGGGAGCTGGTAAGTGCGGTTCCTGCTACGCAAAGCTATGGTAATACTAGATGGGTAATCTCAATATTCAAGCGAAAGATGGAATAAACCACCTAACATAATATTACAGGGATAGAATAGGTATTAAAAAACTAATGCATTTTGGTTTTCTTTGAGCTATAATGAATTTATCTTAATGAAAGGGTAAGGTATTCAAGAATGAGGATTTGCTAATTCAGCGATTTAACAAAATTTATCGGGGCTGTTTACGCTCTGTTTTGTGCTGGATTGGCTTTTATACATTTGACTGCCTTGCTTTGTAGTGTTCTTGGCTTTTGCCGGATGCTGCGCAATCTTTTTTGGTTGATGAGGTCTTTCCTGCACAGATGATGTGAGAGGAGAGACTTTTTTATGTTGCTTTTAGATGCGAGAAACATTAAGAAATACTATGCCGACAGGCTCATCATTGAGGTTGATGAGTTGAAGATATACACCGGTGACAGAATCGGGGTAGTTGGGTTGAATGGATCCGGCAAGACGACATTGATGGATATTCTGTCAGGCTCCATTGAGCCTGATGAGGGTCATGTGAGGCGTTACTGTGAAGTAGCATATATCCGGCAGTTTGAGAAGGGGGAGACAGAGAGGAAAGAGGGCAAACTAATCAGTGAATTTGAACTTAATCAGAAGCTGCAACGAGATGGGCTCAGCGGCGGTGAACTCACGAGATTGAAAATCGTCGAAGCCTTCAGTACAGATAATGCTCTGCTTTTTGCGGATGAGCCAACCTCAAACCTTGATTATAAGGGGATTGAGCTACTGAAGCAGAAGCTGGATAGGCTGGATTCCTTTGTGCTCATAAGCCATGATAGAAGCCTTTTGGATACACTGTGCACTCACATACTTGAGATCAGGGACGGTAAGGTGCGCATGTACAACGGGAATTATACCTTTTACCGGCAACGGTATGAAATGGAGCAGAACCGTGCTGCTTGTGAATACCAGAAATATATCAGTGAAAAAGCCGCATTGGAGGACGCTATTTCAAACCGGACTAAAAGGGCTATAAAAATGCGGAAGGCTCCCAAAAGAATGGGTAATTCCGAGGCTCGGCTTCATACAAGGGCGGCAAATGAGAAGCAGGAGAAGCTTCATAACACCGTAGGCAGCCTTGTAACAAGGCTTGATAAGCTTGAGGTTAAGGAGAGGCCAAGGGAGCTACCGTCTATTAAGCTGGATTTCTCATTGACAAATCCGCCGGAAAACAGATTTGTAATCACCTGTGAGAAGCTAAGCTTCAGCTATGGCCATGTCCCAGTATTCGAGGATGCAGGCTTTAGGCTTTGCAATGGGCTTAAGACGGCGCTCTGGGGTGAAAACGGTTCGGGAAAGACAACATTGCTGAACCTGATTGCCTCAAGCTACGATGTAAAGTCATCGCAGACGCATCAATCGCTTTTTTCAGTCAATGCAGCCGATGCATCGAGGTATGTGGCGGATTCCGGCTCGCCGAATTCTAATAAGAATAATGCTTGCTGGAATCATGGAGGTGGCAATATAAGCATTGTGCCGAAGGCCAGGATAGCCTATTTCCGTCAGGGCTTTGAAAATCTTATGCCACACGAGACTGTGCTGGATAATGTCATGAGCGACAGCGTGCAACAGGAGACGGTTGCCCGTACTATTTTGGCCAGACTTCTGCTACAAGGGGATGCTGTACACAAGCGGGTGGAGGTGTTAAGCGGAGGAGAAAAAATTAAGACAGCCTTCGCAAAGCTTTTTGTTTCAAATGCCAATGTTCTGTTGATGGACGAACCTACCAACTACCTTGATATGAAGTCTATCGAAGCGCTGGAGAATGTATTAAAGGAATATGAGGGGACGGTTCTCTTTGTCTCTCATGACAGGTCTTTTGTAAACGGCATAGCGGAACGGCTTTTAGTGATAAAGGATAAGGGGATAGAAGCTTTTGATGGGGGCTTGGAGGAGTATGAGGAATACGAGTCTGGCAAAAGCTCCGGCGGCAGAAACTCCTCCGGCAGTAAATCCAGCGCAAGTTACTCAAACGGCAGTAAACCCTGTGAGGGCATGGTAAAAGATGCTCACAGAAGCACACCTGAGGGAATTGAGCGCACGATGCTTCAAATGAGGCTGACAGAGATTATAGCTAAGCTATCCTCAGCCGGGGATGATAGGGATAGGTTGGAGGAAGAATATAACAGGCTGACAGAGCTTTTACGCCAGCCTTGATGGGTACAGATAGTGGCGCAGAGCCTGCATCATAGATGCATGGCCTGCTTTGTAGGTACTGCCGCATATAGATGCAGCGCCTTATAGATAATTATCAATCATTTCCTGTGTGACGCCATTGTGGAGGCATATTTGCCCATAGAGCTCTCCGCTCTTTCTGATAGTGCGTTTTTGCGTCTCGTAATCTACATGAATCAACCCAAAGCGTGCGGATTCTCCCTCGACCCATTCAAAATTGTCCATCAGGGTCCAGTGGTAATAGCGTTGGACCGGGATGCCTTCTTCACTCAGCTTAGAAAGCTCAAGCAGATGCTGATATATGTAATCGGAGCGGAAAGCGTCTTCCTGGTCACAGGTACCGTTTTCCGTGATCCATATTGGCGCCTTGAACATTTTGTAAGCCTTTTTGCACAGGTCGTATAACCCCTTGGGATAGATCTCCCATCCCAGGTCATTCCTTTGGGTGTTCGGCATGACATCATCCTTAAAGCCCTTGAATCGGACGGCACTGCGACTGTAGTAGTTAATCCCGATGAAATCAAAGAACCTTCCCTTGCCCATAGGCGCTCCAAATCCAATGGGGAATCTGAGCCTCCCTGTAGTCATGGATTTGACGATGGCGCCCTGAAACATATGCTCCATTACCTTTGCAGCTAGCAAATCAAGTGGGTTCCTACTGTAGGGATCGAAAATGCGCAGGTGGTTAGCTACGCCTACCATGGTGATGCCCTTAAAGCCCATCTTTTTTCTGACTTCATGTATGGCTCTATAGGAGGCTATGTGGCACAAGGTCATGTTTTTGAACACCTTCAGGGCAAGGCCGAGGTTTTTCTGCCCGGGAGGCCAGTCGCCAAAGAAATAGCCGTTTGCAACATATACATTCGGTTCGTTTATTGTTATATACTCACTGACCAGATCACCAAGATTCTCAACCACATACCTTGTGTACCTTTCAAAATAGCCGACAGCCTTTTCATTCTCAAATTCGCCCTCATCTCGCAGCCATAGGGGGCTTGAAAAATGGTGAAGGGTCACAAGGGGTTTGACGCCGTTTTGAATAAGCATTTCTATTTCATTGCGGTAATGAGAAATTGCTGAAAAATCGAACTGACCATTATTAGGCTCTATGCGGCTCCATTCCAGTCCCAAACGATAAGCCCTGTGATTGAGCTGCCTTATAAGGCCTACATCCTCCTCGACCCTGTTCCAGTGGTCGTTAGCGCGCAGACATGAGCTTCCGTCAAGGATTTTACCCTTTTCGCACCAGTCATACCATGTGTTATTTCTGTCGCCGCCTTCTATTTGTGTGGCAGCAGTGGCAGAGCCCATGAGGAAATCGTCCGGTAGCTTGAAAGGCTTGTACATGATATCCACCCTCTCTATGTAAATATAATAACAGATGCATTTTAGGAGTTATATAATAATATTACAGCATTTGGTGAATACTGGCAACAGGGATCAAGTAATTATATCCACGTGCTATCAGCAACGTTTGCGGAGCATGTGTTTCCCTCTCCAACGACCTGCTTCTTAGTACTGCTGTTTTGGGGAGGGACTGTCATACCCGTGAGACAAGACTGCTTACTATGAAATATTATTTTGTAGAAGGGGGCGTTGCCTTGGGTGCTTGGAAACACAAGCGGAATAAATAAGCTTGAACTTTACGTACCAATATACTAAAATGTACGTGAAACGCACACGAAATAACAGCATTATAACAGCTTTGAAGACCGGCAGGAGGTCGAAAATTGAATATTGTTGAAAAAGAGTTTATCCCCGTTTTTTTAGGTAGTGATATCAATACGTATAGCATGTCCAGAGCATTTTATGAAGCTTACGGTTTAAAATCCTTTGTTATAGGGAAAGTCAATGCAGGACCCAGCTGCAACAGCAAAATCATAAATTTTCGTGCCGTTAGTGATTTGGACAGGCAGGAGACCTTTGTCAGGATAATCACTGAGCTGGCGGAAAGCTACTCTGGTAAAAAGATTATTTTGATAGGCTGCGGTGACAACTATGTAGAGCAGATTATCAGGAATAAGGCAGAGCTGCCGGAGAGTGTAATTACGCCCTACGTGGATGAAGAGCTGATGGGTAGCCTTTTAACGAAGCTAAAGTTTTATAAGATTTGTGATCAACACAATATAGATTATCCGGGCACCTTCATTTATGACAGGTCTATGAAGGACGACTTTGAACTGCCCTTTGGCTTTCCGCTTGTTGTGAAGCCATCTAATGGCATCAAGTACTGGCAGCATGAGTTTGCGCAGCAGAAGAAGGTATATAAGCTGGAAAGTGCCCAGGAGCTTAGGACAGTCATCGGTCAGATATATGATGCGGGGTATGATGATCAGCTGATTATACAGGATTTCATTCCGGGGGATGATTCGAATCTACGGGTCATGATTTGCTACTCCGGTCAGGATAAGAAGGTCAAGATGATGTCTTTGGCTCACGTTATGCTGGAGGAGCATACTCCCCACGGTATTGGCAATACTGCTGTATTAATGAATGAGTACAATCAGGAGCTCTCGGAGACGCTTAGAAGGTTTCTGGATAATATCGGCTACCGCGGCTATTCGACCTTCGACATAAAGTATGATCAGCGAGATGGAAGGTACAAGATACTGGAGATAAATCTCAGACAGGGCAGGAGCAATTATTATGTGACTGCCGGAGGGAACAATCTGGCGCAATATGTTGTCGAAGATTATATATACAATAAAAACCAGCAGCTTGAGATAGCCAATGTCAGAAACCTGTGGACGGCCATTCCCCTTGGAGTAGCATTTCGATATGTAAGGGGAAGCGAGAATCTTGAGCAAATGAGGCAGCTGGTCAGGGAAAAAAGAGTCACCCACCCTCTATTTTTGAAGGGGGACAACAAGCCCAAAAGAATGCTCTTCCTATACAAGTGGCAGCTTAGCCATTACTTTAAATTCAGGAAATATTTGAAGTAGGAAGCGCGCAGTGCCTAAAATGCAGCAGCTAATGGAATAAACCTATGTAGGCTTGAGAAATATGCAGCAAACAAAAGAATAAGAGGTGTAATGATTGACTAGTGAAGACCTATTTAGCGCAAATGAAAAGAACATAGAGAGCAAGGCAAAGTACGAGGCATTTTTACAGTCGCATCCCAAGGGGCATTTTATGCAGTCGCCGCAGTGGGCGCAGGTGAAATCCTTTTGGAAAAACGAAGTGGTGACGGTGGAGGATGAAGATGGCCGGATAAAGGGCTCCATAAGCCTGTTAATCAGGAAAATACCTATTCTACCCTTCACTATGATGTATGCGCCGCGAGGGCCTGTGTGTGATTCTCATGATGCCCAAACGCTGAAGGAACTCCTTGAAAAATGCAAGCGGCTGGCTAAGAAATACAGGAGCTATGCCCTGAAGATGGACCCGGATATAGAGATAGAGGATAGGCAGTTTGAGCAGATCGTTAAGGACCTCGGCTTTAAGGTAAGCCGCGGACTGGAGAACTATGAGGGTATTCAGCCCAGATTTGTATTCAGGCTGGATTTGAGAGGCAAGACAGAGGATGAATTATTGATGGACTTTCACCATAAGGTCCGTTACAATATCCGCCTGGCCGAAAGAAAAGGAGTCGTGGTCAAGGTCGGGGGCAGGGAAGAGGTAGCCGCATTTTATGAAATGATTGTCGAGACCGGAGTACGTGACAACTTCGTTGTCAGAAGTAAGGAATATTATGAAAAGGTCTTTGACTGCCTGGCACCCGAGCATTTGAGGGTATTTATTGCCTATCACGATGATAAGCCTATCGCCGGAACAATAGCTATCCTTTATGGAAACAAGTGCTGGTATTTGTACGGCGCCAGCCGCAATGAGCATCGCAACCTGATGCCCAATTACCTCCTTCAGTGGAACATGATTAGGTGGGCGCTTGAATCAGGGGTTGACATTTATGATTTCAGAGGGGTGCCCGGAGATGGTGATGAAAACAATCCTATGTATGGGCTTTATAAGTTTAAGGTAGGGTTCAAGGGGAAGTTTGTAGAGTTCGTGGGCATGCTTGACTATGTTTTCAATCCCTTTGTCAATTTCCTGGCAGAAAAGTGTATTACCGCTTTCAGAGAGTTTAGAAGGAAAGTATATAAAAGAAAGTAAGATAACAAAGTGAAACATCAATCTGAAACAAAAGGATTTACCATTCTAAGTATTGCAAGTGTTATCAATAAACTGCTTGGCTTGCTTTATGTACCCTTTTTGACGCTTATCCTGGGTAATGTGGGAAATGGCATTTATGACGCGGGATATAAGATTTACCAATTAGTATTCATGATTACAAATGCCGGCATTCCTGTGGCTATATCAAAGCTGATTTCGGAGCAGGCAGCAGTTTCCCGTTACGACCTGTCCCACAAGACATTGAAGGTGTCCGGAGGGTTGCTGGCTGCAATTGGCGCACTCCTAAGCATAATCATAGCCGTCTTTGCAAGGCAGTTTTCTGTCATGATTGGTTTCCCTGAGTCCTACATGACTATTCTTGCGCTTTCGCCGACTTTGCTTTTTACATCAATATCCTGCGCCTTCCGGGGCTACTTCCAGGGAAGGTCCAATATGGTGCCCACTAGCATTTCTCAAGTCATAGAGCAAGGCGTCAACACAGTATTTACGGTGCTGTTTGCATGGATAATGTACCGTTATGGTACCAACTATGCCGTAAGCCACGGAATTACTGGTGAGGCAGAAATACGCCTGGAGGCGGTTAAGTTTGCCGCTGCCGGCGGCACTGTGGGAACCTCGCTTGGGGCACTGACCAGTGCACTGTATCTCTGTAGAGTTTACATAAAAAATAAGGCTGAGATAGTTGCTGAAGTAATTGAATCTTCTCGGAGCGGCCAGTTTATTGACTCCACAAAGATGATATTGAAAAAGATTTTCCGGTATGCTGTTCCAATTACTCTAGGTGCTGTTGCCATATATACAGCCAGCCTTATCGACCTGAGATTCACAAAATCCCAGCTGATTGCCGGAGGCTTTAGTGAAATTGATGCAACCGGTCTTTATGGGATACTTTCAACTCAGTATTTGAAGGTACTGTTTATTCCTATTACCTTTGCTACTGCCCTGGCTACGACAATTCTGCCCTCGGTCTCGGCTGCTTCTGCCAGAAATGATGGGGGTTTGCTGCACAAGAGAATATACAAGAGCATAAAGCTGATCCTTATGATAGCAGTGCCCTCGGCAGTCGGTCTGACAGTACTGGCCAAGCCGATAATATACAGCATTTTCCCTCAGTCCCCCGATGGCTGGGACTTACTAATGGTTGGGTCATGGACGCTGATACTGATATCTCTGGTGTCCATACAGACAGCTATTTTACAGGGGATGGGGAAAACCTATGTTCCCACAATACACATGGCGATAGGCCTGGTATTGAAGGTTTTTGTCAACTATAATCTAATAGTGATTCCGTCAGTCAATATAAAGGGCGCCATTGCAGGCAGTGCGGTCTGTTATGGATTTGCTGCATTTATGAACTATAGGTCTATAAAGAAGCTGACCGGTGTGAGATTGAGTGTAAAGCGGCTATTCAACAGGCCACTTACTGTATCTGTGGTAATGGGCGTTTTAGTTTTTCTGATATATCATGGGCTTACCCTCATGACGGATTGGCTAATAAAGTCCCCGTTTTTGCAGAATATAATTTGCACTGCCATATCCATAGGGGCTGGAGCACTGATTTACTATCTTCTGATGATTGTTGCCAGAGGTATAACTGAGGATGAAATCAGGAGCTTTCCTAAGGGCGATTTGATTCTTGAAATCACCAGGAAGATTCCCTATATGGAGAGGTTTATCTAAGGCTTTTGCGATGTAACCTCGCAATATATTGTTCAGCGGAACGTAAAACATGCTACATCGAAAAGTGCCCTTGTCTAGTAGCCAGTCCTTTGCCGCCTTCTGATTCTTGAAATTTTTCGCAGGACCATTCTCAAAAGCACTAAAAAGCTGAGAGCAAGAAGTACGCCCAACAGCACGTATGAGTACTCCGGCTCAGGGGCTTCGGCTACCGTGCGTAGGGGAATATCTGCCGGAACCGCAGCTATTGATTTTGATGCGAGAAGATTCACCTTGCCAAGTAAAACACCATTGTCCCAGTATTCTGCATAGCCTAAAACATCGCCTTTTTTGACCGGAGCTATTACATTATTGTCTACAATCACCTTTGTTTCAATGTCTTCATCGCCCTGGCCTATACGAACTGCGGTGCTGAATTCACTTTCAGTTACCAGGCTGAGGATACTCTCGTTCTTGTCGGCTCCCTCAACAGTTACCGTTTTCACATTCATGCCCGCCTCAGATACAGTCTGGAGTGAATAGTTTTCGAAGCCGTAACGCATCAGTTCCTTGGAGTAGCCATATACCATATTGGGCTGCATGACATGCATAACAACTGCGATTATCTCCATGCCGTCCTCTCCCAAGGCTGCTGTTACAAGGTTGTTACCGGCCGAAGCCGTATAGCCTGTTTTCACGCCGATTACAGTATATCTGTGACCTATGTTATCCAAGGTGTAGGGATTAGTATTGTCATGCCAAAGAAACTGGTTTGTAGTCCGCAGAGGATCCCAGCTATCATGCTTGTTCGTTATGGGCATGTGGTTGTAATATTCCGTTGAGACAATCTCCCGAAACTTGGGTATTGTCATGGCATGGCGGGTTAGGATGGCCATATCGCGAGCTGTGGATAAGTGCCCCTCATCCTCCTCATCGGTGTCCTTGCCGCAGGGGTTCATGAAGGTTGTGTTGACTGCGCCTAACTCCTTAGCCCTCTTGTTCATTATATCCACATATTCTTTGCGCGAGGGAGCAAGGTTTTCAGCAATTATATTGGCAGTCTCATTGGCGGACTTGATCAGAAGCAGGTTCAGCATGTTTTCCAGAGTAAGGCCTTCTTCTCCTGCCATTATTCCGACGTTCATGCCACCTCGGCCTATATCAAATACGGCCTGCTGGGAGACGGTCATTTCCTGATTGAGGTCACCGTTCTCCAGCGCGACAATTGCTGTCAATATCTTAGTGGTGCTTGCAGGCGCTATCAGCAGGTCAGCGTTCTGCTCAGCCAGAATACGGCCTGTTTTAGCTTCAATTAGAATGTATGGTATGTCATCGGGTATGCCGATGGATTGCGCCTTGGTTGAGATAGGAAAAAGCATAATGGTTGACAAGAGTACAATAATTAAACATAAAAGATTAAAAGAATAAAGACTTAAGGATTTTTTCATATGTGACTCCGGTATTATCATTAGTTTAGTTCGGGATGAATAATATTATCTCCCGGGGGAATAAATTTATTTTAGTATGTTTTATAGCATTTTATCATCTTTCCTCATATTCTTCAAGATGCGGGGTTGGAGAAATGATGCTGATGTAGTACAATATACCGTAGAAAAAGAATAAAGAATAACAGGTCAATGTTCTTGGGAGGGTATTCTACATATGAATTTCAAGGTTTTTGCCAGGTCGCTGTTTTTAGTATTACTGACAATAACTGTTGCGTTTGTAGCATATGCAAATGTTATAAAGCCGGGCGAGCTCAGCAGGGTTGTGAATGACACAACTAAGGCCGACACTACACTGAATAAGGGTAATCGCGGGGAAGAAGACACTACTAATAGGGTAGACACCCAGACTGCCACGGCGCCGGAGGACGACATCCCGGAGCCCTTATATGTGAAGGAAAACACAACCATTTTGATCAATGTTCTTGGCGACGTTGCGCTGGGGCAGGATTGGCGATACAAACTTGTGGATGGCTTCGATTATGTTTTTGACAAAAGGGAAGGCGATTACAGCTATTTTTTCTCGGAGGTTGTACACCTGCTAAATCAAGATGATTTAACCATCGCAAATCTTGAAACCACGCTGACAAAGGAAACCGAGCAGGCAGAAAAGTATGATTACGGCAATAATTACTGGTTTAAAGGAAGGCCGGAATTTGCGCATATTCTGAAGGCCGGCAGTGTAGAGGTTGCCAATCTGGCAAATAATCATACATATGATTTCGGCCCGAAGGGCTACGAGGATACAAAGCAGGCTCTCGACGATGCGGGAGTTGAGCATTTCGGTTACAATGATGTCTTGTATAAAGAGGTCAAGGGCATCAAGATAGGCATAGTCGGGTTCAATCAGCTCGGAGAATACGAACAGGGCCTAGACATGGATGTGTTCAAGGCCGAGGTTGAGGAAATGACGAAAAAGGTGAAAGCGGAATCCGATCTGGTGATTGCCAATTTTCATTGGGGAAAGGAATACAAGTACCTTCATGAGAAGCTGCAGACGGAGCTTGCATACCTGGCCATAGATTCCGGGGCGGACATGGTCATCGGACACCATCCTCATGTATTACAGCCAATTGAGCAATACAAGGGCAGGTATATCGCCTATAGCCTGGGTAACTTTTGTTATGGAGGCGTTAAGAAGCCAAAAGATTATGACACGGCTATTTTTCAACAGACATTTGTCTTTGACTCCGATAATGTTCTGCAGATTATAAAGGATCCCAATATCATTCCCTGCTCAGTTTCATCTGCCAACGGCTTTAACAACTACAAGCCCATGGTTGCATCCGGCGAACAGCGGACCAGCGTATTTGAAAAGATGAACTACACCCCGGCTCTGAGCGAAGAAGAGAAGGCCGCTGCGGCAGGGAAGACTGATATGGTGAGGCTCGATGCGGCGGTGAAGGATATTGTTATTGAGATGAGATATGCCGGGAGCAACAATATCATAGGTAGGCCCGTATACGACTCTGATGTTGCATACCTTCGCAAGGGAACTGCGGATAAGCTGGCAAAGGCGAATGAAATTCTTCTTAAGCAGGGATATAAAATTAAGGTTTGGGATGCCTACAGAGCTAAGGCACATCAACAATTTCTTTATGACAATGCGCCGAATAAGGCTGTTTTCTTGAACCCGGCTAAGGGCTACTCTGTTCATACCAGAGGAGCTGCCGTTGACTGTACCCTCCTTACCCTGGATGGCAAGGAGGTCGACATGCCAAGTAGCTTTGATGATGGGACAGCCTTGGCATACAGGGATTATTTGCAGTGTACCCAAGAGCAGAAGCGCAATTCGCTGATACTTGAGGATGCTATGAAGAGTGTGGGATTCCTCCCACTCAAAAATGAATGGTGGCATTTTGACGATGCTGATTACAAAAATTACAAGCCCCTTGATGTCTATCCCTAGGGTATTTTGTGATACAGGCGACCCAAGTGCTACATGCTGACGAGCGCAGACGATGGTCTCCACGGCGGTGAGACAAGCTGGTCAAGACAACAACTGAGGATGAGGTAGAAGATGGAAAGATACGCTCTTGAAGTATATATGGAGAAGCTACAGGGAGAGAAGCTGATGCTTTATCACAACTGTACTCGCGAAACCGGATTGAAGGTAATCGGAAATGTTGCATACGATTCAAACAAGACAACACCCAATACGCTGTTTGTCTGCAAGGGGGCAGGCTTCAAGGAGGTTTATCTGGATGCGGCGGCTCAAAGCGGGGCAGTTGCATATATTAGCGAAAAGGATTACCACAGGGAGCTTCCCTGTATCATCGTCAATGATGTGAAGAAGGCATTGGCTCTTGTTGCCGAGATTTATTACAATTACCCCGCCATGAAGCTGAAGCTTATTGGCATCACCGGAACGAAGGGCAAATCTACGACGGCTTATTATGTGAAGTACATATTGGATGAACTTCTACGTGAGCAGGACAAGCCTGAAACGGGTATTATCTCGTCCATTAACACATATGACGGTGTTACTTACGAGGAGTCCCATCTGACCACTCCCGAGTCTCTTGAATTGCAGATGCATTTCAATAACGCTGTGAACAGTGGCCTGCAGTACATGGTTATGGAAACCTCCAGTCAGGCGTTGAAATATGGTCGGGTGCACGGCATTGAGTACGATATTGGTGTTTTTCTTAATATTTCTGAGGATCATATCAGCCCTATAGAGCACAGTGACATGGAGGATTATTTTTCCGCCAAGCTAGCGATTTTCGGCAATTGCAAAACGGCCTGTGTAAATATGGAATCTGAGAGGTTTCCTGAAGTAATGGAAGCGGCGAGAGCTGCGGGTAAGGTGCTTACCTTTGGCATAAATGATGCGGCTGACATATACGGCTACAATTTAAGGAAACAGGGCTTTAATACACATTTCCAGGTTAGGTGTGACCGCTTTGACAGGGAGTTTGTACTGACCATGCCCGGCCTTTTCAATGTGGAAAATGCGCTGGCTGCCATCGCTGTGGCCTACACACTCAGGATTCCGGAGCGACACATATATACGGGACTAAGAAAGGCGCGATCAGGCGGAAGGATGGAGATATTTGCAAACAGGAGCAGGGACAGGATTGTTATTGTAGATTATGCTCATAACAGGCTGAGCTTCTCAAAGCTTTATGAAACAGTTAGAGAAGAGTTCCCAGGGATGAAGATTTACACCGTATTTGGTTGCCCCGGCGGCAAGGCATACCTGCGCAGAAAAGATCTGGGGCTACTGGCCGGGTTGAATTCAGAAAGGGTATTCCTAACGGCAGAGGATCCGGGCATGGAGGATGTTAGGGTCATTAGCGAGGATATTGCCCAATATGTCCGCCAGAACAACGAGAACTGTGAGCTAATAGACGATAGGGAGGAAGCGGTTAAGGAGGCCATACTGACATCTGAACCGGGTACAATTATACTGATTACCGGCAAGGGTGCAGAAACACGCCAAAAGTACGGGAAAGAGTATATTCCCGTACCATCGGACGTTGAATTGACAATAAAGTATCTGGCGAAACTGGAGAATCACGAAAATGATTAGCTGCTACGCTGTCTTTTTATGGTTATACTCAAAGATAAGACTATTTCTTCTTGCTGCGTTCATATTATCAAGCCAATCCATTAAATCCCCTCCCTTCAAGATTAAACATTATCACAATGAAGATATTGCTACCTTGCTTTTCATGCACAAGTAAATCATGGAAGGCTCAAATAAGTATAGCATTTGTGCTTTTTGCAGCCAAGGCAAAGCGAAAAAAGGATGGATTACCTATGTAATAATCTACCTGTCTTTCATTTTTATTTATCTGCCTATGTTTGCAGAAAGGTCATTTGGCGATCACGAATGGCTGCGGTCGATTTTTTCTGCCAGCTCATTAAGATAAACCCAGCGATCCATTGCCTCTTCCAGCCTGCTCTCCAGATCTTTCTTTTCCGGAAGAAGCTCCTGTAAGCATTCAAAATCAGCCGAGGCAGCGTCGATACGGGTATCAAGCTCACTTATTTTACTTTCGAGTTCGGCTATGAGGCCGTCAATTTGCTCATACTCCTTTTGCTCCTTATATGAGAAGCGAAGGGGTCTGGTCCTCTGTGCGGGCACCTTAGTTTCCGGGGCTTTCACCTGACTTGATTTTGTGGGGCTGAGTTTTACGGTGCCTTGTTTTGAGTGGGTCGATGCGTTATTGGTGGCAGATCTCTCGCAGTTCGTCCCTTTGGAAGCGGTCGCTCCGCAGTTCGCACCTTTGTAGTTTGCTTCCTTGGAGCTTGTACCCCCTGACTTCGTCCCTGCCGAATTCTGTTGATTGTTTTTCAAGCAGTCAATATAATATGAGTAATTGCCCTCAAAACGATCCACCGATCCATTGCCGTCAAGGAGAAAGATTTTTTCAGCTATTCTGTCCAGAAAATATCTATCATGAGATACGGCAATAACGGCGCCCTGAAAATCGTCCAGATAGTTTTCAAGGATGGTAAGAGTATGGATATCAAGATCATTGGTAGGCTCGTCCAGAAGCAGTATATTCGGCGCACTCATCAAAATACGCAGTAGGTAGAGCCGCCTTTTTTCTCCGCCGGACAGCTTGGATATAGGTGTCCATTGAGCAGACGGAGGAAAGAGAAACATCTCCAGCATCTGTGAGGCACTGACTGTACCGCCATTCACAGTAAGGTATTCGGCCTCATCCCTTATGTATTCGATGACCCGCAGGCTATCGTCCATCTCATCATTTTCCTGGGCAAAGAAGCCGATTTTTATTGTTTCGCCGGTTTCTACAAAACCTGTATCAGGTTGTAGCCTGCCTGCAATCATTTTGAGCAGCGTAGATTTTCCTGCGCCGTTTGGGCCAACTATCCCGATCCTGTCATCCCGCAATACAATGTAGCTGAAGTCTCGTATGAGCTCCTTATAATCATATCCCTTGCCCACATGGGATAGCTCGATTGTCTTTTTGCCAAGGCGGGTTGAAACGGTCTGTATCTCAATTTTATCGTTCATAGACAGAGCCTTTTGGTCCTTCAGCTCCTTAAATCTTTCCACTCTGTACTTTTGCTTTGTGGAACGTGCCTGAGCTCCCCTGCTAATCCATTCAAGCTCACGGCGAAAAAGATTCTGGCGTTTCCGTTCGGAGGCCTGCTCCATATCGTCTCTTTCGGCTTTCATCTGCAGAAACCTGCTGTAATTGGCTTGATAAGAGAATAGCCTGCCTCGATCCAACTCAATGATCCTGTTGCATACCCTGTCGAGAAAATATCTGTCGTGGGTGACCATCAGCAATGCTCCACTGCGGCTGTTCAGAAGCTTCTCCAGCCAGTCCACAGTTGCATTGTCAATGTGGTTTGTAGGCTCGTCCAGAATTAGCAAATCAGCCGGATTAATCAGTGCAGCCGCCATAGCGACTCTTTTTTTCTGACCCCCGGATAGTGTAGCTACCTTTGCATCAAAGTCAAATATACCGAGCTTGGTGAGTATAGACTTAGCATCGCTTTCCACAGTCCAGGCTTGTTGATTCTCCATCTCCTGTGTAAGTGAAAGAAGCCTTTTCTCTAAAAGCACGTCTGTGGGAGTTTTCTCAAACTTCTGCCGAGCGTCCTCATAATTTCTTAGAAGCTGCATAAGGGGAGATGTGCACTTGAAGACCTGAGCCAGCACTGTTGTATTCTCATCGAATAGAGGGTTTTGAGGCAGGTATTCTACCCGCAGGTCGTTGGCATGAATGATTTTGCCCTCATCCGGGTATTCTACGCCGGCGATCAGCTTCAATAACGTAGACTTGCCTGTTCCGTTTATTCCGATGACACCGATTTTGTCCCCCTCATTTATCCCAAGGGAAATCTGGTCCAGTAGAACCTTCTCGCTATAGCTCTTTGAAATTTTTTCAGATGATAACAGATTCACCTAGCGATACATTTCCTTTCTCGGCTCTTGGCCAAAGTATATGGGGTATGCCGATTATGCCAATTGTAATCAAAGGCCTTTGCGATGTAACCTTAATCAAACTTAGCAGCACAATATGAACTACAACAAGGAATTATAGCATACATTAGTTGAATTTGCATAGGAGCCACAGCAATCTATAGAACAGGTTGATTTATCAAATGCTCCTAAGACCTCCGCCTCTATAGGCAGGGGATAAGCAGATTCGCACTTCAGTGGTGGGTTCAATCCCCCTCAGAAGAGCACTTGATAAAATGTTCGCGGCGCGATACACACAAAATGCGTAGGGAAGGCGCTAAAGCGCCCGCAGCGTATTTTGCTTTGCAAAAACGCGGTTTGGCAGCAATTCGAGCAAGCGCTCATTGAATCTGCATCTATCTTCAAAAATGTCGGTACCACTCAAATGAGTATGTTGACCATATACCGCCGGTGAACCACCGGCGGCATTTTTGCATAGTATGAATAGAAAACGTATTATGTAAAGGTGATTTCTTATGGCAAATGTTTATGTATATAATAACCAAAGCGGGGCAATGGAATACTATGTGCTGGCAGAGTCGGATGCAATGCCCTACAATATCGGAAGAACGCTGACGGTGAACGAATTTCGGGGAAGCTCACGGACAGGTACTCTTTGGACTACCAGACGAGCAATGGAGGCTTTCAACGTGACCAGAACAGCCTGGGGGCGTCCCATCTATGTGGGTTATGCTTTCAAACGCATATGGGAGGGAGGACACGCCGCCATGTCACAGCATTATGCAGGCGTATCCTTCGATGTGGGACAAAATCTTGACAGCGCCACAAGAGACCAGCTTCGTGTGACGGCAGAGCAAACCGGTGTATGGAGCTATGTAGAGCCGGCTTATCTTACGCCCACATGGGTGCACTTCGATGCTCGAGCTACTCCACCCGCATGTGCAGCAGGTGGTTATCCACTAGTAAGACAGGGAAGCGTCGGTAATTATGTACTTACGTTGCAGGATGCACTCAATGCGCTGGGCTATACCGGCTCAGGTCTGGATGGCTATTTTGGTAGTGGTACACGCAATGCGGTAATCAGCTTTCAACGGGCTCAGGGGCTTGATGCAGACGGCATTGTTGGTTGCCTGACCTGGGAACGACTCACGGAGCTTGCCGTATCTATAGGACAAACTGCGACGGTAGTGAATCCTTAACGGAAGCCATTTCTATCGGGTTGTGATTAAGTTGTCATCCATCAACATGTCAGCACCTAAGAATGTTAATATGCTCCGATAAATGCCCAAATATACAAGTGTTGTGGTGCCTTTTTACGATAAAATGCCCCTTTTCGGCCTAAATCACGACTTTTCAAGGGAAAAATCACTACAAAACATGAATTTATGAGCATCGCATTAAATTTGAGAGCGAATTAAAATACCAGCTACCGCGGGTTAAACATATGTTCAAACGGCGAGAAGCCTGATGTTGAAATAGACCTTGATTATCCACAGCCCACAGGATACAATAACCGGTATATATGGTAAAGTGCGAAAGCTGAATAATATAGGCCGATAAATAATGAAAGCCGATAAATAATGAAAGCAGAGGGCGGGCATATGGATAACAATATGATTAAGAAGGTACCCACACAAGAGCTTAAAAGCAGGCTGCAACGTTTTAGGGCTATTATGGACTCAAAGGAGCCTGAATGGAAGCTGGCTTTGATTATAAGCAAGGTCAATCAGTATTATTTTACAGGGACAATGCAGGAGGGCCTGCTTTTGATACCCCGAAACGCAGAAGCGGTATACTATGTGCGGCGCAGCTATGAACGTGCTGTCGCCGAGTCGCTGTTTCATGAAATAATGCCCATGCAGACATATCGTGATGCAGCTGCTGATGTGGCAACTGTGGTTGGCAGCTTGCCTGATACCGTTCATCTGGAAGCGGAATTCGTACCCCTTGCCATGTATGAGCGGCTGCAAAAATACTTTGGCTTCAAAGTGTTCAAATCGATGGATGCCTGCATGTCTAAGGTCAGATCTGTGAAAAGTCCCTACGAGCTGGATTTGATGATGAAGGCAGGGAACATCCACAAGATAGTGTTGGAGGAACGTGTACCTGCCATGCTGGAGTCAGATATGACAGAAATCGACCTGGCAGCGAGGGTTTTTGCAGCCCTTGTGGAGGAGGGACACGATGGAATAGCACGCTTCAACATGTTTGATACAGAAATATTATTGGGGCACATCGCCTTCGGAGAAAGCTCACTATATCCCACATATTTCAACGGGCCCGGCGGCAATTACGGGCTAAGCCCTGCCATGCAAATGATGGGAAGCCGTAATCGCAGGCTCGGTGAGGGAGATCTGATATTCATTGATACCGGGTGCAGCTTTGAAGGCTATCAGTCGGACAAGACCATGACTTATGTCTTCGGAAGGCCGTTGCCGACTCATGCTCAGGATATCCATAAAAGATGCGTGGAGATTCAAAACAAAATCGCACAGATGCTGAAGCCGGGCGAGCTACCATCAAGCATTTACAATAGTATCATGAAGAGTGTAGACGAAGATAGGCTGCCGAATTTTATGGGATATGGGGATAGAAGGGTAAAGTTCCTGGGGCACGCAATAGGACTTCAGGTGGACGAACTACCTGTTCTGGCAAAGGGCTTTGATGAACCACTGCAGGAGGGGATGGTGTTCGCGGTTGAGCCTAAGGCAGGAGTTGAAGGCATAGGAATGGTTGGAATAGAAAACACCTTCGTTGTTACCGCAAATGGCGGCAAGTGCCTTACAGGTGACAGCGCAGGGCTGTTAATGGTATAAATAGGGGCATAGACATGTAGGGGTATATCTATGCCCTTTGTAGTGCTATAATCAGCTGGAATGCACCAGGCATTAACCGGCTGAAACATCTGTCTCTTTCATTTTTAGCGTCATTGGCAGCTCGATAGCCGTTAAGACCACAAAAAGCAGCATTGGCCAGACTATTGTTCCGGTTTTGTTTTGCAGTAATTCAAACAGATAAATGAACAAGACTCCGGAAATCTGCCCCATTAAGAGAATGACTCCCAGGGAAGTACCCTCCTGTATGGGGTATGCCGCTTCAGTTCCATACTGGAATAATATGGGGGCAACTCCCATAATCGAGAAACCTGTTATTCCCGCTATAATCACCAGCAGGGTGAAATTTTCTACGAAGGTAAGCCCCAGATATAGGAATATTAATAGCGCAATAACAGCTACGAAAAAGGGAGTGCGAACTCGAAGCTTATCTGAAATAATGGGCAATACTACGGCCCCAACGATTCCCGCAACCACAAAAACCGCACCAACAACTCCTGCCTGAGCTGATGTTATTCCACGGGGAAGTAAAATCCCCTCAATCAGCGTCAAAAACGCGTTGAATATTCCCATGGAAATAAAGCATATAATCAGTGGTAGCAGGAAGGTTCTTTTGGAGAATAATTTTCTTATTGAGGCCAGGCTCAGGTCTTCCTTTGGCGCAACAGGTCCGGGTGGGGGAACGGGAGGTTTTTCTCTTGTGAACACAATAGCGATAAAGGCAGAAATTATCGCAATAAATGCAAAGTCCATAAATGTCTTTGGGATGCCTGAGCTTTCCGATATCATGGGAGCCAGAACCATCGGCACCGCAAACCCCAGGTATTGTGCCATAGTCAATATGCCTGCTGCTGTGGAACGCTCCGAAGCCGGAAACCAGTTGGCCGGAACCTTGGTCGAAATATTTAGCAGGAAGGGCTGCCCGATGGCTATGATAAACTGCGCCAGCATTACGATTAGGTAATCTTCGGCAAAGATTGCACGAACCAGCCCAAAAATTGCAGTGATTAAAGAGCCAATAATGAGAGAATGCCTGTATCCATAACGATCCACTACCCATGAGGCAGGAAGCGAGAAAATGATGTACATTATCATGTAGCTCATTGAAAAAAGTGATATGCTCATACTACTGACGCCGTAGAAGCTCTCCGCCATACTTGATATGGGAGCAAGTGACAGCCACATTATCTCGGTAGAAACGATGATGGGAACTATCGCCAGTAGAATTATCCAACGATAACCGGAACCAGCCTTATCCTTTGACATTTTGAACACTCCTTATTTTGTTTTTAACTTAGAGTATTTTTTCTTGTATACAAATCTCATCAGGTGGCACTCCAAGCGGTTTATAGGCTTAATTTTGCCATATAGGGCAGCACTGATGTAGGCCATGCAGTTCTTTTCCAATACCATGCTCAAGGCTTCGGCATCGCTCCTTGAGGATCCGCAGCATAAGGCGCCGTTGTTGTGGATAAGCACTGCTGATGAGCCTTTCAGTGCTGAGAGAATCTTATAAGGATCTATGTCAACATTGTCTACGCCTACTCCTGCAATTTGTGCAAAATCGTCGAGTAAAGGCTTCGGTCTTATTCCGGCGCAGGATACAGCTAATGTAGCCAGTGACTTAGAGTGGAGAATATGGTTTATTTCAGTGTTACTATTGTAAATTTCCTTGTGTATTTCAGAGTGCTTTTCGTCACCTCTTTCACTATCCATAGGAATAGGCGAGATGGTCTTGTTTACAACCACTTGCCTTCCTGTCATTTTTGAAAGGGCATATTCACTTATATCAATCATATCAGCACAGCTCTGATTACTAATGCTGTAGAATTGCTCCTTGATAACGAGCTCGCAAGCCATTTCGAGCTCATGAGACGTTTTGAAGGCTTCCTCATAGTCTGGCCCAAAACACAGTGCCCCATGGTTTTTCATAATAACGGCATTACCCTTTGAACTAATAAGTGCTTTTTCTACATTGCGACGAAGCTTCTTTGTTCCGGGCAGGCCGTAAGCGGCACAGAGCACTTCACCGTGAAGGGAGGGGAAGGACTCCTCCGAGACCTTGATGGAGTCGACCGGTGCTGCGCTTATTGCCGAAGCATTATCCTGATGGGTGTGAATCACAAAATTCATCTCAGGATGCAGTTTATAGACCAGCGCGTGAACGCCTTTTTCGGAAGAGGGCTTTACATCACCTGTGTAGCTGCAATCTGAGATGGCAACTTCTACAATGTCCTCCGGTGTCAACGATAAATAGTCTCTTCCGCTTGGGGTTATGACGAAATGGCTTTCGCTGATCCTGCAGCTCACATTTCCCCAGGTGCGAGCAATGAGTCCTGCTTCTACAAGTTTTTTTCCCGCGAGTACAACTGTATTTTTCGCATCTGCTATTGTCATACTATCACCGCCATTCTGCCTGAGCGCGCCGTTTAGATGCGCCGGCTATAATTTCAACCTGAGTCTTCCACCCGAGCAACCAACTCAGGCTCTCCACTTAAGTTTCACACTTAAGCTCAAGGCTTAAGCTTTTATCGCAACATTTGAAAAGACCCTGTCAAACCTGTTCAGAACGTCTTCAATCATTTCGTCCGTATATGCAGCACTTGTATAAAGCCTGCTGCCGGCAAGGGTTACAATGCCTTCGGCCATGTATGCGGCGCCCATGTGCTCCATTTCCTTTTTACGCTCGGAAGTAGCCTTTAGTGTAGCAGGAATCTGCCAGGGCTTTGCCCAATTTATAGAGAAATGCATAGTCCCAACAGTCTCAAGATGACAAATGGAGCCCTGATTGAAGGCGACGAAAGGAAGATTATACTTCTTGATGAGAGCCTGCAGTCCCTTTGTCAGCTTATCTCCTACCTGTCCTGCTACCTGAGCAGCATTAAGTCTCTCAATTTCACACAGCGTATAATATCCGGCAAGGCAGCTTAGTGGATTTGCAGCCATAGTACCGCCTGTCAGTGCCTTTTTATGCTTATCTGACGAGTCAAGACCTGCGGCCAGATACTTCATATACTTTCTCTTGCCGCCAAGGCCGCCTGCGCTAGGATAACCACCTGCCAGAACCTTCCCGAACACAGTCAGGTCAGGAGAGACACCGAAATAGCCCTGTGCTCCTGCCATTCCGATTCTAAATGCCGTAACAACCTCATCAAATATTAGAAGTGCCCCATATTTTCTGCATAATTCCTCAACGCCCTTGTTAAAGTCCTTATCAATAGGCCTTGTGCCACTCTCGGGACCAACCGGCTCAATCATTACAGCGGCAGTACCGCCGCGAAGAGAGTTCATGCGCAGCTTTCTTTCCAAATCACTCAAATCATTGGGGAAGAACTCCTGAGTGCCCTTAAAGCAGTAGCGAGGTACTCCGTTGGCCTGTGTCCATTTTGATCCGGGAACACGAATGCCGTATGCAAGCTGGTCGCTCCAGCCATGATAAGCCCCGCCCATTTTCAATATATACTTCTTCTTGGTGGCAAGGCGCGCAACCCTGATTGCAGCCATACAGGCTTCAGTTCCGGAACCGAGCATTCTGAACATTTCTACCGTTTCAAAATTGTCGGAAATCTTTTTGGCAAGCTTGTACTCGTATTCGTGGAAAAGTCCGGTGGATGGTCCGCATTCATTCAGCAGCTCGATAACCTTGCTTCGAACCTCAATGGGGTTGCTTCCAAGCACTGTCGGTCCGCCTGCCTGCAAAAAATCATAATAGCGGTTGCCGTCAATATCATAAAGGTAAGCACCTTCTGCCTTTGTGAAAACAAGCGGGAAGGGATAGTTAAAGGCCAGGTTGTGTTGGACTCCCCCGGGGATAAGTGCTTTGGCTTCATCAATCATTTCTTTCGACTTTACACACTTTACGCCGTAATATTCTTCTTCATATTTTTTTAGGGCATCCGGCCGAATTGTATAAATTGGTTTTTGAATCAGCTCGTCTAGCTGTTTTGTAATGACAGAGGCGTCGTGGTATTCTGAAATAGCAAATCTGGTATCCATAAGCCCTCCAATCGACATAATAAACCATAATGCAGCAGGGTTTACCATGGCACATATATTATTTTAATAGTGAATGAACGTTCACTCACTATTTTAGTATACCATGCTATTGGAAAAAGTCAACAATCTTAAAAAAACATGTGTGAGGCTGTAAGGCATAAATATCAATGGTTACATGTGACGATGGCAAAAATTAAAAATTTTGTATTGAAATAATTTCATATCATGATAAAATATGAGTGAGCATTCACTCACCTGCGTCTAGCTGCAAAGTGAAATTTTTAAGTGCCAAATGAGGCACTTAAGCCATCGAAGGAATGCTAAGAATACCAAATGAACGTTTATAACACCGATGAAATATTAAGAATGCCAATGGAATGCTTTAATACCAGGAAGACTGTTTTAAACACCAAGAAGAATGTTTTTACAATGAGGAATACTCAAATAATTTCCATTAAAGAGGTGAAGGAATGAAAGCAGAATACTTTACGGATACCTTCAATAAAATTTCCGGTGAGAAAAGACAGAAGATACTGGATGTAGCTATTGCCGAGTTTTCAGAGCGTGGTTTTGAGAGCGCTAATGTTAATAGCATCGCACAGAAAGCCGGGATCAGCGTTGGCTCAATATATAAGTACTTTGAAAATAAGGAGAATCTGTTTCTGACCGTTATTCATTTTGCGGTCGAGACACTAAGAGACGTGCTAAAGGAAATAATGCAAAGTGAGGATGACCTGGAAAGCAGGATTGAAAAAATAATTAGGGCTATACAGTCTCGTACCCGCGATAATGTTCAGTTGACAAAGCTCTATAATGAGATGACTACGGAGAACAGGTCAAGTCTGGTCTGGAAGATCGCATCCGAAATGGAGAATACAACAGCGGGCCTTTATGCTTCATTCATTAAGCAGGCTCAAGAAGCTGGAGAGGTAAAAGATGATGTGGATCCCAACGCATTTGCCTTTTTTCTTGATAATCTATTCCTGCTGCTTCAGTTCTCGTATGCCTGCGAGTACTATAAGGAGCGGATGAAGATATATATCAGAGAAGATATTTTTGATAATGATGATTTGGTTGTTGAGCAGCTGATGAAGTTTATAAGGGGTGCCTTTTTCTCAAAATAAGCGAAGAAAGTAAATAATGAGCAAAGAAAAAAGCGAACACATTAATCATGCAAAATAAGTGATTGCGGAGGGATATTATATGGCAGCGCATATAATTGCCTATGATGTAGGAACGACAGGTATTAAGACATGCATCTTCGAGGTTGCTGATACCATTAAGCTTACGGCCTCTGCCATGGAGGGCTATGAGCTTTACGTCACAGGTGACGGAGGTGTTGAGCAGGACCCCTGGAGCTGGTGGAATGCCATGTGCACTACAACAAAGAAGGTCCTCGGGGAGAGTAATATCCCGGCAGAAAGCATTCTCGGCATTTCCTTCTGCTCACAAATGCAGGGGCTTGTGCTTGTGGATCGTGAGGGCAATCCTGTGCGGAGGGCTATGAGCTATATGGATCAGCGCGCAAAGGCTGAGCTTAAGCAGGGCATGGCAAATGGCATACAAATTGCCGGGGCAAATATATACAAGCTTATCAGATCCCTAACGATTACCGGAGCGGTAGCAGCAAGTGTGAAGGATCCAGTTTGGAAATATAAATGGGTTGAGCGCAATGAACCCGAGCTATTTAAAAGAGTGTATAAATGGCTTGATGTTAAGGAGTTTTTGATATGCCGATGTACTGGTGAGTTTGTCATGACGTCGGACAGCGCCTATGCCACAATGCTTTATGATACCAGAGAGGGTAAAGAAGGCTTCAGCAGTGAAATGTGTAAAATGCTTGGGGTTAACATGGAACACCTCCCCAGAATTGTGGATTGCACTGATATAGCGGGAAGAATAACAAAGGAGGCGGCACATAAGCTCCATCTGATTGAGGGTACGCCCGTGTTTGGCGGCGGCGGTGATGCTTCTCTCATTGGTGTTGGGGCTGGAGCGGTTCTGCCTGGTGATACGCATATTTATTCCGGAACCTCCGGCTGGGTGTCCACGGTTGTTGAGAAGCAATTGGTGGACACTTCTTCTATGATTGCAGCTATTGTGGGTGCAGATAGCAAGACCTTTAATTATTTCGCAGAGCTGGAAACAGCCGGGAAATGCCTTGAATGGGTGAAAGATCATCTGGCTCTGGATGAAATAGGAATTTATCTTGAAAAGAAGAATATATCTGATTCCAGGGAATCTATTTATAAAAGCCTTTATGACTATATGATGTTTGCTGTCAAGGATGTGCCTGCCGGTAGTAATGGAGTGATTTTTACACCCTGGCTCCACGGGAACCGCTGTCCCTTCGAGGATCCGAATGCAAGAGGCATGTTTTTCAATATCAGCCTCGAGACAGGTAAAACCGAGCTAATCCACGCAGTAATTGAAGGGATATGCTATCATCTTAGGTGGCAACTGGAGGCGCAGGAAAAGAAGGTTAAAACGTCTCCTGTCATTCGTTTTGTTGGAGGAGGTGCATTAGCACCCCTGACATGTCAGATGCTGTCTGATATGCTCGGTAGAAAAATAGAAACAGTTGAAAGCCCACAAAATGCCGGGTCAGTAGGTGCGGCATTGCTTGTAGCCGTTGGACTTGGTATAATAAATAGCCTTGCTGAGGCTAAAAAGCTGGTTGAGGTCACCGAATGCTACGCTCCGAACATGAGCAATAAAGCGATATATGACGATGCATTTGAAGTGTTTAAGGCTTTATACAAATGTAATAAAAAGAATTTCTATAAGCTAAATGAATTCCAAGCTAAATTGTCTTGAGGCTACACAGTAAAAGCCCTTGTTAAGAGGCTTTCAGTAAATGGTAACAAGTTATTCGCAGTATTGATAATGTCGCCGTGGAATTATCCCTTTCAGCTTGCCCTTACACCTTTGATAGGAGTCATAGCAGGCGGGAACTGTGCTGTTGTGAAGCCTTCGGCCTACTCTCCGGCTGTATCTGCTATAATAGTTGAAATAATGCAGGAATGCTTTAGCGGAAGGTACATTTCGGTAATAGAGGGTGGTAGAGAAGCCAACCAGCAGCTTCTTAAGGAGAAATTTGACTATATCTTCTTTACCGCTATCACGGGAGATGGAGTTTCGACACATTTACCCATGAAAAGAGCATATAAGGCATGCATAATTCTGCTAATTGGATTCAGACTATTTACTAGCGGTCTGTGGCACAGAAAATTTTAGTTGTCGAATGTTTTGATTCCCGGACGATGTATGTTTTGATGCTTCTGACCGTAAATCCGATTGAAAAGGAGAATTAATATGCCTGACAGACGGAAGGATTGCAATCTAAGTGTCCCGGTAGAAAAGCACCATACTGCAGCCTGGGCTAATGTAGAAAAGAAGAAAACCCATTCGCAGGTGACGATCCCTTCGGAATTCCAGATTACAAATGCAAAAGAGCATGTGGATGACAACGAAAAGTAGGGGAGACAAGGGGACAGTGAACCTGTCTCCCTATCTCCTGTCATTGTCCTATTTCTGCTCTGCCAATTGCCTGTATGTCTCGTATCGCTCGCGTGCATATTTCTCCGCTTCGGTGAACAGCTGATCTGCTTGCTCGGGGAAGGTGTTCATCAGCTGGGTATAACGTATTTCGCCCTTGAGGAAGTCCTGGAAGGGTTCGGTCGGCTCCTTTGACTCCAGCAGGAAGGGGTTTTTACCAGCTTCACGCAGCTCGGGGTTGAAGCGGTACAGGTGCCAGTAACCTGCGTCCACTGCCTTCTTTTCCTCGGCGATGCTTGTTCCCATGCCCGATTTAATGCCGTGAGAAATACAGGGTGCATATGCAATAATTAGTGAAGGCCCTTTATAGCTTTCAGCCTCGGTGATAGCCTTAATTGTCTGGTTCATGTTCGCACCCATAGCGATTTGGGCCACATATACATATCCATAGCTCATAGCCATCATCCCTAGATCCTTCTTCCTCATTTTCTTGCCCGATGCGGCAAATTTAGCCACAGCTGCCGTAGGCGTTGCTTTGGAGGATTGGCCGCCGGTATTGGAGTAAATCTCTGTGTCCATGACAAAGAGGTTCACATCGTCTCCAGATGCCAGCACATGATCAAGCCCGCCATAACCGATGTCGTAGGCCCAGCCGTCGCCACCCAGTATCCAGAAGGACTTCTTGACAAGAAAATCTTTCTTCTCGAATATTTCTTCCAACAGGGGATTACTCTTCCTGTCTATGTCTGTCAAGGCTTTAATTACACTTTTCGATGCGGCCTTTGAAGCTTCACCGTCGTCCATTACCTCAAGCCATTGTCGAAATGCCTTGGCAACTTCTACCGGCACACTCTGACTCACCGCTTGTGGTGTATCTTGGCTCACTTCTTGTAGTGGACCCTGACCAGCCTGCACTGCTGTACCCTGGCCGGCCTGCACTACTGTACCCTGACTAGCCTGCACTGCTGTACCTTGTGCCAGTAGCTGCTGCATCAGATCAGCCAGCCTTTCTCTGATATGCCGCACGCCCAGAAACATACCGTAGCCATATTCCGCATTGTCCTCAAACAGCGAGTTAGCCCATGCGGGGCCCTTGCCTTCTGCATTTACCGTATATGCAATTGATGGGGCGCTGGCACTCCAAATGGAGGAGCAGCCCGTTGCATTGGCTATCATCATTCGCTCGCCAAACAGCTGTGTAATAAGTCTCACATAAGGTGTCTCGCCGCAGCCCGGGCAAGCGCCGTTGTATTCCAACAGAGGCTGAGCAAACTGGCTGCCCTTAAGGGTGCTTCTATCCATCAGATTATCCTTTGCGGACAATGTCAGCGAAAACTCCCAGTTAGGGTTTTGCTCCTGACTTTCACCTTGCGCGGGTTTCATGACCAATGCTTTTTCCTTGGTGGGGCATACATCGGCACAATTGCCGCAACCGGTACAATCCAAAGGGTTTACCTGAACGCGGAATCGGTAGGATTCCAAACCTCTTCCGCTAGCCTTCAAGGTTGTGTATCCGGATGGAGCTTTGCCTGCCTCGCTGTCATTCAACAAAAATAGCCTAATGGTGGCATGAGGGCATACGTAGGAGCATCTGCCACACTGTATGCAGTTATCGGGCTGCCACTGGGGTAGGGTTACAGCGATACCACGCTTTTCATAGGCTGTGGTGCCCAGAGGATAGGAACCATCCTCCATGCCCGAAAATGCACTTACAGGCAGTTCATCGCCCTCCATACGCGCCATTGGCCGCTGAATCCTATTAATGAAATATGGCACATTCTCCGTTGGCCCTTCATCATCCTGGGCAGTTGACCAGTCAGACGGAACCTCAACCCTTTGTAAGGCATCCAGTGACCTGTCTACGGCTTGATTGTTCATATCCACGATTTTTTGTCCCTTTTTGCCGTAGGTCTCCTCAATAGATGCCTTTAGATATTTAATGGCTTCATCGACAGGAATGACATTTGCCAGCTTAAAGAATGCAGTTTGCATAATCATGTTGATCCTGTTTCCCAGACCGACTTCGCCGGCTATTTTAATGGCGTCGATTGTGTAAAAATCTATCTTCTTGTGAGCAATAGTATTCTTAATCAGGGCGGGAAGATTGGTCTCAAGGCCCTCCATGTCCCAGGGGCAATTTAACACAAATATGCCCTTCTCCTTAATCCCCTTCAATATGTCATAATTATTCAGGAAAGTACTGTTATGGCATGCTATATAATTGGCATCATAGACCAGATAAGGGCTTCTGATGGGCTTTTGACCAAAACGCAAATGTGATACCGTTGTACCGCCGGACTTTTTGCTGTCGTAGGAAAAATAGGCCTGCACATAAAGGTCGGTATTGTCGCCTATTATTTTTATTGCGGATTTATTTGCTCCCACTGTGCCGTCCGACCCAAGCCCCCAGAATTTGCAGCTTATGGTTCCCTGAGGCGTTGTTTCAACTGGATTGGCTTCAGGGAGAGAGGTGTTGGTGACATCGTCTGTGATACCTATTGTAAAGCCGTCCTTGGGGCTTTCGCCCTTAAGATTGTCAAAGACAGAAAGTATTTGCGAAGGCCGTACATCCTTTGAACCCAAGCCGTATCTCCCACCAACGATAAGAGGCATATGAGCACCGGTATATAACTGGGCTGCCTCTGCCTTGGCATCTTTGGAACTCCCTGCATCAGTCACTGCTGCTGCAAGCCTGTCGCCTTTAGCCCTGCTTGCGTTGTAGAGCGCTTTGCAAATGTCCAGATAGAGCGGTTCTCCCGGGGATCCCGGTTCCTTCGTGCGATCTAAAACAGCTATCCTTTTTGCGGTTTTAGGAAGCACATCAAGCAGGTGCTTTTCTGAGAAGGGCCTGTAGAGTCTCACTATCACAAGGCCTGTTTTTTGCCCTGAGGCATTTAGGTAATCAACCATCTCACTTATAGTTTCACAAGCCGAGCCCATTGCGACAACAATATATTCGGCATCCGGTGCTCCATAATAGTCGAATGGCTTGTAGTATCTTCCGCTAATGCGGCCTATTTCATACATATAGTTTTCTACAATGGAGGGTACCGCTAAATAGAACGGATTGGCGGCCTCCCTGCCCTGAAAATATATGTCGGGATTCTGAGCAGTGCCTCTGACCACAGGGTGTTCCGGATTCAATGCCCTATCTCTGAAGCCCTTGAGGGCATCTGCATCCAAAAGGCCGGACAACTCCTCATATTCTATCACACTGATTTTTTGGTACTCGTGAGAGGTTCTAAAGCCGTCGAAGAAATGTATAAAGGGTAGTCTTGATCGAATTGCAGAAAGGTGGGCTACATATGCCAGGTCCATAGCTTCCTGAACGTTTGAAGAGGCAAGAATGGCGGCGCCTGTCTGCCTGCAGGCCATAACGTCCTGATGGTCGCCGAATATAGAAAGCGCATGTGCTGCCAGGGCACGAGCGGAAACATGCAGCACTCCCGGTAGCAGCTCTCCGGCCATCTTGTACAAATTCGGTATCATCAGTAATAATCCTTGTGATGCAGTATAGGTTGAGGTGAGGGCGCCGGCTTGCAAGGAACCGTGCATTGCGCCAGCGGCACCAGCCTCCGATTGCATTTCTACAACATCAATCGGTTGACCAAAAATATTTTGTTTACCATGGGCTGCCCATTCATCTACCATCTCTGCCATTGGCGAGGATGGGGTTATGGGAAATATTGCTGCGACCTCGGTGAAGGCATATGAGGCGTATGCGGCAGCTTGATTTCCGTCCATTGTTAGCATTTTCATATCGGTGTACTCCTTTGTTAAAGCGGGGCGACGGTTCTATAAAACAAGCACTAGCTTAGAACCGTGCCCTTTTTACGCTATATTTTGCTTTTCACGTTTATATTATTTCTAAAATGGGTTGATTAATGTATAGTAGTAAAAATGTGCGTGCAACCGTGTCCATAATTGTCGGGTTTTGTTGATAAAAACAGTTAGAATAGTTATAATGTAAGGGGACGGTTCTGTCAAAAGCACATTGCCGAGAACCGTCCCCTTTTGATGCTAAAGCGACTTAAAGTTTTTTCATTGACTAACTAGGAGCGTGGTCGATCACTATGGATAGGAGAAACGCTAGAATTCTTGTAGCTGATGACAATAAGGATATTCATGATGACATAAAGTATATATTGGATTCTTCATCAGATGAAATGGAGGATTACCAGGAGACCAGGCTTCTTAAAGAGGAGCTATTTGGTAAGAATTCCGCACCCGATAAACTCGAAACAATTATTGACATCAAGTACAGAATAGACGATGCATATCAAGGTGAAGAGGCCGTTAAAATGGTAAAGACGGCCAAGGAGTCAGGCGATCCTTATTCGCTTGTTTTTATGGATGTCAGAATGCCGCCGGGAATCGACGGCATAGAGGCTATTGAAAGAATATGGGAAATAGATTCCGATGTAGGCGTAGTAATTTGCACAGCCTATTCCGATTATTCATGGGATCAGATAATTACAAAGCTCGGACAAAATGATAATCTGCTTTTTCTTAGGAAGCCTTTTGATAATGTTTCGCTAAAACAGGTTACACTTACTATGACCACGAAATGGAGCCTCAAAATCCAGGTGAATGAGCATATCGAAAACCTTGAAAAACAGGTAGATATGCGTACATCTGAGCTTACTGAAATGGTTCAAAAGCTGAAGGCTGAGATATCTCTTCGAAAAGAAAAGGAAAAGCTGCTTGTTTACAGTGCTCATTACGATCAATTGACTGAATTATTAAATCGAAGATCCTTCTACTCGTTTTTATACAGCCTACCCTATGGAGAGTCAGACGATACAGAATGTGAAAAACTATCCCTATTCTATATCGATATGGATGATTTTAAAAGTGTTAACGACCTTTTCGGGCACGACACCGGAGACAGGTTTCTTATCGAGGTTTCGGATAGAATTAGAAGGGCGCTGGCCGGTCACGCCTTGAAAGTTAATGATTATGTCAGTGCGGAGGGACAGGTAGAGGCCATATACCGACTTGGAGGGGACGAATTTATTGCTGTTATACAAGAAGATGATAAGCAGGTGCTCGGAACTATAGCTCAAAAGCTTATTGACTCCATAAAGGAGCCTATTTTCATATCAGGCTATGAGCTTAATAGCGCATGCTCTATCGGCATAAGTATTTTTCGCCGAAGGGAGAATTTGACCCATGATACTCAGCTCAAGTTTGCTGACATGGCTCTATATGATGCAAAAAAGGTGCGTGGTACATACAGATTTTACAGTCAGTCAGATGCTCTATCCTTACTAAATGAGCTAAAGCTTGAAAAGGATTTGAAGCAGGCTGTTGATAGTGACCAAATTGATGTTTATTTTCAGCGGCTGGTAAATACTAAGGACGAAATAATAGGAGTACAGTCGCTGGTACGCTGGTTTCACCCTGATTTTGGCGAACTTGGTCCGGATCAGTTTATTCATATTGCCGGGAAAACAGACTTAATCATTTCAATAGGACAGCATGTTTTGCGTAAGTCCCTGGGTTATTTAAAACAGATGCATAGAAGCGGCTATGAGGATTTTTTTGTGATGGTTAACTGTACTGCAAAAGAGTTCTACAATCCCGGCTTTGTTAGCATTGTTAGAAATGAGCTTTTGCATGCCGGCCTTGATCCGGCTAGTCTTAAGCTGAGCCTTGAGGAAAGGTTCTCATCTCAGTCGACCCCGTCTGCTTTGGCAATTATCAGGGAGCTCAACAATTTTGGGGTGCAGTTTGCTGTTAATGGCTTTGAGAATGATTACCAAACCTTTTCATTTTTACAGCAGGTGCCACGAGACACTATTATCAGACTAAACAGGGACTATGTAAAGAATATCACGAAAGAAGAAAAGGACCTCAAGTTTCTGCTTTCGCTAATGGATATTATCGACACATGGAATCTGAATATCATTATCACCGGGATAGAGACTAAGGAGCAGAAGCAGTTCCTTGACACCAGAAACTGCATCCTTCAAGGGTACCATTTCAATATTCCCAAGCCCTTTGACCGCTTTATGAATGACCTGAAAGCAGGGGATTGATATGGAATATTTCGAGAAATCTAAGCCAGCCACCAAGAATAGATATACGATTGGATTTTTGGATGATAGCATAAATGGTGAATTTCACAACCACATTTTAACAGGAATTTCTGAAGCAGCCAGAGAGTTGGATATTAATGTCATCCGCTTCAGTTATTATTCCTCTCATATTGCCTACAAATTTTCACACCAGGTGGAGATGGTGCTCGACCATATTAGTCAGTATCATTTAGATGGACTCATATTTCTGGGGTGGACCCAGGCCGGAGCAATGTATAATTATGATAATTTCATGAGGCATTTCGGCAATATTCCGCTTATAAGTGTAGGTACAACTTATAAAGACATCCCCAGTGTTGTCTTCGAGGGTGACGAGTTTGTCAGAAAATTGATATTACATCTCATTGAGGAGCACCATTGTAAAAGGATTGCCTTCATTGAGCATCACAGACCGGACAGCAGGACCGGAATCTATATGCAGCTGCTTAAGGAGTTTGGATTATATGATCCGCAGCTATATGTCAGCGACTATGACTTGCAGGGGATGGATATGGCCGATCGCTCCAAGCGGGCTGTAGAGATATTGCTCGATGAGAGAAAGCTGGATGTGGACGCAATTGTTTCCCTAAACATTCATGAGACCGGGTTTTTATTGGCTGAACTGGAGGACAGAGGTATCAAGATACCCATGGATATGGCCGTTGTGGCGTATGATGACAACGATTTTGCCAAGTATTCTGCCCTGGGGATTACGACAGTTCATTATCCATGGAAGGAATTAGGGCGGACGGGCTGTGAATGCATGGAAAGGCTTCTGCGAGAAGGAAGTATACCCATGGCGACAACGATAAACAGTTTTGGACACATTGTTTACAGAGAATCATGTGGATGTATGCCAAGATATACCGAATCAGTTGCAAGCGGCAATATAGTTGCTGCTGATAATGCTTTAGCAGAATTGACACCAATCCAGTTCCGTAAAATAGTAAATTCACTGAAGGATCTATATAGCGCAAACGGAGTCGACCCTGAGCCGTTGTTGCAAGCTTTTATTTCCTCGTGCTCAAAACGCGACCATGATATCTTCCTTGCGGAACTGGACAGGCAGCTAAGAAAGATAAAGGCAGCTCATAATATAGTGATGCTGCCTTGTGACATGAGAAGACTTTTATACCCATATTTGATTAACGACATTGATTTGCTTTTGTGGTCAGGAGAGCTGTTCTTGCAGTCGCAGGTTCTGGTTAACGAGGCTCGTGCGTGTCTACATGGAACCAGCGTGCTTGAAGCGAGACAGCTAGACCAAAGCTTGCAGCTTGTCAGTCAGGCGCTCTTATTTAACTTTAACCTTCAGAGCCTTATAGATACTTTAGAATGGGGATTACCGTTACTAAAGATAAAGAGCTGCCTTATTTTCATATCCAATGCAATTTTTTCAGGCTCAGACATGGAAGAAAACCTCTTTGACAATAGTGTGCTGATTTTTTGCTACAAGAATGGGAGGAGAGAAAAAACCTCAGGAATCGCAGGGGTTCTAAAGGACCAGCTTGCACACACATTGTCAAATATGAATGAACCGGCAAGCCTTGCATATTTGCTTCACATAACAGATGAGGTCATGGGCTTTGCCCTGTTTAGCCTGGGCCATGATGATGAAAACCTTTATCAATCATTATCGACTCACATCAGTACTGCTTTGAGTGGAATCGTCCTTCTGAACAGATTGAACATCACATACCGTAAGCTCGTCGAGCATGCACAAAGGGAAGGCATGGCGGACATTGCCACAAACGTTTTGCATAGTATAGGCAATATTCTCAACAGCATCGGCGTGTCTATTCATTTGATGGAAAGGGCTGTGAACTCAAACGTTAAAGATGATGTTTTGATGGCGGGCAAGCTGTTACAGGATAATATGGATCGGCTCGAGGAGCTTATCGGTGAGGGTGGAAGGGGCAAAAAGCTGGTGCCATTTTATCAAAGTCTGGGAAGGCAGGCGAAGAAAATGCAACAGCAGCTTCAAAGCAATTTGGACAGGATTAATATGAAGGTCAAAGCTATCAATGAAGCTGTTACGGCTCAGCAAAGCTATGGAGGCGTGGACTTGAGGCTGGAGGAACAGTATATTGAACCGATATTGAAGGATGCCCTAAGACTGAATCGAGATTTCCTCGAGAAATTTGGAGTAGAGGTTGTTGAGGAGTATAAGAGCAGTATTAAGGCTTACGTGAACCGAGCAAAGCTTTTCTTCATAATACACAAAATTCTTTTGAATGCTCAGGAGGCAATGGCCGATTCATCTGTTCGTGATAGGAGACTGAGCGTATCCTTATATGAGGATGACAGCGGCAAGTATCTAAGAATTAGCGATACAGGCGTTGGGATACATGAGGATTTGCTGGACAAGATTTTTGATTATGGTTTTACAACTAAGCAGGGAAAGTACGGTTATGGTTTGTACAGCTGCAGCAGCTACATTAGTGATATGGGCGGCTCCATATGCGTGCAAAGTGACGGAGAGGGTAAGGGAACATCTCTTGTTCTCAAATTCGCATGAGATAAGGTAAAGACGGGAGTGCTTTAGATGGGGAAAAGACTGACCATAGGCCTTTTGGACGAGAATGCCTATAACGAATATCACGGTATGATAGCCTCGGGGGTCAGAATGTCTGCAAAGAAACATGATATCAATGTTATTCGTATTGGGCATTTTTTGACAGATATTACAACACGGTCTGAATATCATGAAAAAATTCTCCATGAGTACATCGAACAGTTTAATTTTGATGGACTTATGTTTCTTGGATGGGGGCGAGCTTTCTCTAATGATAACTTTAGGAGCATGTTTAAGGACATCCCGACCGTAAGCATTGGTATGGGTGTTGCCGGAATTCCAAGTATAGTTTTTCTCGGCGAGTCTTATATTGAGGAAATTCTCAATCACTTGATACAGGTCCACAAAAGGAGCAAAATTGCATTTATTGCACCAATATCGCCTGATACGCGAGTTAAGGCTTATACCAGAACAATGAAGCAGTACAATCTCTATGATCCTCAGCTTTACATCAGCGAAAAGGATTTGATTGACTTAAGTATTAACGCAAGGGGTGTCAGAGCTGTTGACATATTGCTCGATGAGAGAAAGCTTAAAATTGATGCCATAGTGTCCCTTTATAATGCAGAGACCTACGAAATAATCAAAGCGCTAAATGCCAGAGGAATTAGAGTCCCTGAGGATATTGCTGTGACCAGCTATGAGGAGGGTGAAATCAGCAGATTCTCATCGCCTTCCTTTACGACGGTAAACTTCCTGTGGAAGGAGCTGGGCTATTATGGCTGTGAGACTCTGCACACCCTAATAACCAATGGAGAAGCGCCCTTGGTGACTGAAATTTCAGGCGGAGTAATATACAGAAATTCCTGTGGCTGCATCCCTCATTCAGCCGAGGTAGCTGACCTGGATCTCTCACGGCAACTGAAGAAAGGATTTCTAGAGCTTAGCCAGATCGAGCTGGAGGAGATAGCCGAAAGGATTGCAGCGGTGACGTTCTTTACTATAAAGGAAGCCTGGCTTCTGCTGGATAAATTTAGGCAAGCAATTGCCGGCAGCTCCGAAAAGCCTTTTCTATCAGAGCTTGAAATGATACTGCGTAGAGCCTTTCTTTATGAGAAGCACGATGACATTGGGCAGGCTAGTGTGATGTTCCGGAGAATATTGATACCCCATTTCCTGCCTTATAGAAGAAATAGAAAAGAGCTTATAGTAAGGGCAGAGGACTTGTTTGTCCAAATGCAGACTATACTGCAAGCCAAAAGAACCGTTGCCTGGTTTAGCGATGAGATACGTTCCAACTTACTTAAGCTAACGCTTAATGAGGTAGGTCAGATATTCATTACAAACTTTAATGTGAAAAGCCTTATGGACTCCATTGAAACAAATTTACCCAGAATAGGTGTAAATGGCTGCTATATCTATCTTTTCGACAAATCGGACAGTAGCTCAGGCTTATTTGATAATTACAGCTTGGAGTTTGAATACAGGGACGGTAGAAAAGTAAGGCGCAGAAAAGTAAGGCGCAGAAAAACCAATAGCAGGAATGAAAAAGCAAATTTTGATGAGGTTTTGTTCAGGGACGATAGATCATATTTCTTGCTTTCCCACCTACTGTATGTTGGAGACGAATTCATGGGATTTATACTGTTTGATCCATCTTACATGGATTTACGAATTTATCGTACTTTGGGGCTGCAAATCTCAACTGCTCTCAATAACATAATTATGTTTAAGAAATTGGATGACGGCTATAGAAAGCTTATGGATCAGGCACATAGGAGGGGAATGGCCGATTCAACGGCTGTGTTACACGATATTGCCAACATAATGAACAGTGTAAATGTAACGACACAGGCAATGGAGAATTTGATGGGCAATTGTCCTGTTGATGATTTAGTAATGGCAAACGGCCTGCTTAGTGAAAAGGCTGATGAGCTGGAGAGCTTTGTTCGTGATGATAGGAAAGGCAAACTACTCATGCAGTTCTATGCAGATTTAGGGGGAGAGTTTGAAAAATTCAGTGAAAAAATGCAGGCAAGCATTAATAGGCTGATGGATAGTACTAGGCTGATAGAGGATATCATCAATGTTCAGCAGAGCTATACAGGTGTTCGTTCAAATCTGGAGAGTGTTGAATTGGGTGCAATTGTTGACGACATAATACGAATGTATAGCGCGATGATTGACAAAGCCGGCATAAAGGTGGTTAAAAGCTATGAGACACTGGTACCGGCATTGGTACAAAGAACCAAGCTCTATCACGTATTGACCAACATTATTAAGAATGCCATAGAATCCATGGAAAAGACTGATAGGGAAAAGGTACTGACAATAATAATCAATGAGGAGGACCAGAAGATCTGCATCCGTATCTGTGATACCGGGGAGGGTATATCGGAGGAAAATCTGGAGAGTATATTTGCTTATGGATATACAACTAAGAAGGATGGGCATGGATTTGGCTTGCATAGCTGCGCAAACTATATGACAGAGATGAAGGGAAGGCTGAGGGCTGAGCGTTCCGAAAGCGGGAAAGGTGCAGTTTTTGTGCTGGAGCTCATGACTCGTGAAGACAGTTGTTGACCAGACGACTCGAAGCAAACATAGTTAAGAAGCAGGTAATGACTATAGCTGCCGTTCTGATAAGTGGGTGGGCGGCGCCGGTAAGATTTCCGATGAATTCTGATGCCAACCAGGCTAGGACAGCTGATAGAAGCAGCGAAATCACATCATGACAATCCGCTTTTATTTCGCAAATTTTCTTAATTTCTTTAATATTCAAAATTAGTGATGCCAAGTATGCCAACATGATGGACGATCCATGTCCGTATATGTTTAACGTTGGGATACCTACCAGTATAAATGTGAGAAGAAGGCCAAGTGCCGAGTGTATCAGAGAGTGCTTCAGGAAAGTGTTTTGCTTACCCAGAGCATTTAGAATTCCATAGGACGGCAGTGCGATAAACATAATCAGGCAGATGGGTGCGGAGAACCTTATCATGCCGGCAAGGTCGTTTCTTCTATAAAACACTACTCCCAGTGTTTCGGGGATCTGAAGGCATATTATTGCTGTGGAAATACCTACCAGGGCTGCCATTCTCAGCACCTGTGTAATTCTTTCCTCGGCGGCCCAAAAGTTCCTTTTACTTATGTGGAGTGAAAGCTCCGGAACCAGAACTGTTAGCATTGAGCTGACAATAATGTAAGGGAGGGTCGTGATGTTAAGGGCCATGCCACCAAACCGTCCTATCATTGCAAGAGCCTCGCTGTAGGTGAAGCCTGCGCTGACAAGCCTGCGAGGCAGCACAAGTGCAGATATTGCGGAGATTGAAGAGGCCAGGATACCCTCTACACCCAGAGGCACTGATACAACAAGTACATCAAACATAAGCTGAATCCTGGATTTTGATCTGCCGGAGCGAATTTTGTTTAGAGTGTTGCCTGCCATCTTAGTGGCATTTGCAAATGAGCGATTACTTGTAATCCCAAATTCCCTAATCATTTTTGACTTACGCATTCTGTAGCATATGAACAGCAGGGTCATGCTGACTAATTCACCCACTGCCAGCGCAAGAAAAGCGATCGTGACTGTCTTGCTTACTTCAGAGCCGGGAGAAACGAATGAAATGGCACTGAGCAGGACAATTACCCTTAGCAGCTTCTCAAAAATATCAACGGAGGCTGTAGTCTTATACTGCCCTAGTCCATAAAAGTACCCCTTCAGTATTGCTGACATTGGTACGAAAATCAAGGCGGGACACAGCATCATAATGGCACCGGCCGCCCTCGCATCTCTGACTATATGTATGGCAATAATATTGTGACAGACCAGCACAAGAAAGGCTACACATGAAACATACAGTAGCACAAACACGAAGACAGTACTTATAGTCCTGTATAAATTGCTTAATTCCTTTCGACTATGGTATAGAGCCGATGTTCTTGAGATGGCTGTAATCAAACCATCGCTTGTTAGGCACAGTAAGAAACCATAGACAGGCGAAATCAGGCCAAACAGACCCAATCCCTCTGCCCCGAGCTCCCGAGACAGGATGATCGAAAAAATGAATGCGATCGTGCCTGTGGTCATATTCGACAGTGTCAGTATTAATGAATCCTTATAAAACTTATCAATATGTACAGCTGAAATTCTTCTCATAGGTCTAAATTATTCAGACGCCGGGCTAATTATGATAAGCTTCTTATGTGTATTCTTTATCAAATGCTCCTAAGATCTCCGCCTCGCTCACAGAATTACCAAGTATTATCAGGAGTTCTTCCAGTACATATAGAGGCTGCCGAAATCAGGACGCGTTGCAGTGTCCATCAGGTAGGCCGAGATGGTAGAGTCCGCGACTCTGTTTTGATTCAGTACTGCAATAATTCTATTGGCGTCACTGATTCCTATTCCGTGGCCGTAGTATTTGCCGTTACCCATATCAATGGCATTCTCGCCTTGCCATTCGGGTGTAAGTGGATTTACATCAGGGTTCCTGAAGTATCTACAGTCACCCGGTATGTAATCGGGCAGCTTGCGGTATGTTGCGATGCTAAGAAGCTCATCCATCTGCTGCCAGTTCATCAATACTATATCTGTAAAGGCTTTGTCGAACAGACTAGCACCATAAACCTCAAGCACTGCTTTGTAGTAGACAATTACGATTGCTGTAGCACATTCGGTTCCGTACTGTCTTGTGTTTCGGTAAATATCATTTATGGCATCTGAGGCCTTTACTCCCTGCTTAAGTGCAAAGCCGCCGTTTGACATCCGTCTCCAAAAATCCTCGTTGCACTTTGAATCCTGGAATGTGCGAAAGGACAGGCGGGCTCTGTACAGGTCGAGAGAAGCATTTATTATGGCCCTCCTCATTTTTATTTCAAAGGTCAACTCATCAAGGTCGGGGTATTTATAAGTATGGGTGCTTTCATTCAGCTTCTTGAGCATCTCATATTCAGCACTGCCGCTGGTGTATTGGTCCAAAAAAGACTGGGCGTTGAACTCGCCGGATGTTAATTCAATCATGCAAATCCTCCCATCCACCTTGCTGCCAGAGCAGCCTGTTCATTAATAGGAAGCACAAGCCAGGTACGCCATTGATAGACATTTCTTCTGTAGAGCTGCCATGAGAAATCAGCCAAGTAACATTGACTGTTATAGGGCAGCTTTTCAAAAGCGGCCAAAAGCTTTTCTTCATCATCATTAAGGCGCATTAAAGGTTTACCGCTATCGACTGAAACAGGACGGCACAGGTATCTGGCAGACTTACAAACATCGTAATGCATGGGCTTATTGCACAGATGAAGGCTTTCGCCCGTGAAATATAAGAAGGGCCTGTTTTCCTGGAGCCAGTAAAAGGCGAATCTGGCCAAGCTGGAGCCGCTATGTAAGGTATTGCCCGAAATGCCCGGAATAAAGCATAGAAGGTCCTTTGCAAGCTTTACATCTGCGCTGTGGGGGGAGCTGAGCCTTTGTATGAGCAGCACTAAGCTCTCCGGGCTGCGTGCCTCAAAAAACGCCCAGACAAGCTCGTGAATGAGGGCTCCACGCCTGTTGCGGGCAAAGATTAGGTTTGCAAGCTCGGGCAGCATTGCTGTGTTTGCCAGGCTCCTTACAAGCACGGCTGCGCAGCGGTCAATAAGCTGCTCGTATTTACCATCCATACCTTCCTCGGGCTCCGCCGTTGAGACAATCCACCTTAGCGCGGGGACTATACATTCCCCGGCTGAACGCATTTGACTTTCTGCTTTTAGAGATGCTTGGCCGGAGAGCTTCCCGGATAGAGCTTCCGATATTTCAAAGGCCTTTTGGTATAGCGGATTTAACTCATCCAGGGCCGATCTTTGCTTTAGTAAGGGCCTCAACAGGTATGCTGTGCTAAAGTGTATATCCTGGTCGTTTATTAGCTCCAGGGCTTTACTGCGATTAGTCCGGAGCAGGTCGCTATAATAATTCTTTAAGTACTCAGATCCATTGCTTAACCTTACATTGTCAAGCAAGCTCATCGGTACGATGCTCATATGCATTCGCCTCCCTTCGGATAGCTGTTTATTTTGGCCAGTATCTAGCGCCTGCCGGTAGTCATTTTGAAGACTGCTCATTTTCTTGCTGCAGTCACCTTCAAACGGTAGCTTGCTCACGGCTATAGCTCGCTTTTGAGAGAATTGAACCTGCTTTTGAGCACTTCATCGGGATTACGCCCTAGTCCGAGACTGACTGCTCTCGCTGCATTAGCCTTGTCCCCAGCTCTTGAGAAGGATTTGGCCAGATTGTACCAGCTGATGGTATCGTCGGGGTTTTGTCTTAGCTTGTTGACATAGTAGGGAATCACTCTGCCTGCCAAATACCGTGATTGGTTTGCTTTTTCCAGGTCAATACCATTCCAGTGAACTAGGTCAATATTGTAAATACCGTCTGCCTCCTCATCCCAAAAGGCGATGCCGCTTTTAACCGTGCCTGAAGCGGTGCGCAGCTTCTGAAGCTCCAGCTTGTTGTAGCCTCTGCTGAATATTTTTCTTGCACCGGCATCTGAGAGAGAGTAGGCGAAAAGGTAACGGCTTTGATTCCGTGAGACAAATCCCAGCAGCAGATATTTCTTGCCGTCCCCTGCTACGTCAGCGCTGTTGCGATAGTGAATCGTGTCGAACTCAGGATTGCTGATTTCGGCTAACTTATGCCACTGTACTTCATCCCTTTTAAGGATTAAGGTTCTAATGCCATCATTGGTTTTATAGGAAGTAACCAGCTCGCTTCGCCCGTCACCATCCAAATCGGAGAACTGTATCTCGTTTGAATTCTCAGGATATTGCGGCCTCAAAAGCTTAGCGCCTGGAGGCAAAAAGCTGTACACAATAGCGCTGTAATCAACCTTTTCGGGTTTGGCGGTTACTTTTGAAACTGCATCACTTATGCCCTTTATAAGCGACTCCATTGGCCTTTTCAAGCCATCGGCAGAGGGCAGCTTGAGGGATTGTATATTTATTGCTGGAATTGTCGGGAGAAATTGACCTTGTTGGAAAGGGCTTGATTTCAACAGGTCGGCATAGTATTGCAGGCTTTTGCGGGTTATTCTATCCAGGGCTTCAAGCCCTGAGCCTTTAGGCAGCTGCATAGTCATTACCTCTTTATAGGGATACTACTCCTATATTCTATGCGGCCCACCTGGAAAGCGTTAAAAGATAAGAGTTAAAACATAATGATTTTTAATATGTGTGGTGTATTCATTAGACAATTGTTTGACAATACCATTAGTCAAAAACGAATAGGTTTCATCTTTTTATTCAAATTCTTACTTGAGAAATTGTTGCAACTGGATATTTATCAATATGCAATATAAAAAATGGAGTATATGGAAAAATATAACACCAGGGAGGTTGTGGTTCTATTGTGCTAATTCAATTGAATTAATTAGAGCAAAATCAAAAATGAAGAGAGGATATTAATGATGAAATTTGATTATTTACGTTTAAGAAAACTACTGTCTTTACTTTTATTGTTTATTCTTATTTACACTACAGTACCTATTTACGCAAATAGCACACCATCATTAAAAAGTATTGTGTGAAGCTCATCTAAAATGGATAATTCGATAAATATTGAGCTACCAAATGAGAAGAGATAATAGCATTTGTTTTTACTGATTACAGGTTTTTTTCTTCCTGAATACAACCAATTTATATCCGAAGTAGTTTACCAATTGTGCAAGGATAGTTGCTATTACTTTTGACAGATAAACATTAATTCCCAAAGTATCGTTTGCAAATCTAAGTCCAATTAGTGTAATTGTTAAAGAAAGAGCATTAACGAAAATAAAACGGGGGATCTGACTTTGGGTTCTATAAATAGAAAGCTCTACTCCGAATGACCATATCTTGTTCATAATAAAGCTATTTATAATCCCCAAGGTGTACGCTATAATCTGACTGGGAAACTTATTTATGGAAAACAGGCCATGCAATATGGTAAAACTTATAAAATCGATGCCTGTATTGATACACCCTACAATTGCAAACCTAATAAAGGTTCTGTACTTCTGGTAAAGCCTAAATTGTTTGGTTTTGTTAATCATTGCTTTTATCCTCTGTAACATTGTCATAGCCTTCTTTATCTTTGATAATATAGAGTGGCCTTCCTTTTGATTCGTCATAGATTCTTCCGATGTACTCTCCGATTATACCAAGCACTATCAATACAAGCCCGTTCATCAATAAACAGGCGGCTATTATAAATGATTCGCCGGAAATGGTTATATGTGTTAAAAGCTTCTTGTACAATATGATAATAAGGTAAACGAAGCTTAAAATCGAAACTGTAGTCCCTAAAAAAGTAGCAATTTTTAAAGGCTTGTACGAAAAAGATGTAATTGCGTCCGCACTAAACTTCATCATTTTCTTTAATGAATACTTAGTTTCGCCTGCAAACCTTTCTTCTCTAATAAATTCTACTCCTGTCTGTTTAAAACCTAACCAACTAATGAGCCCTCTAACATATCGATTTCTTTCAGGTAGTGACTTAAGATAATTGCATACATTTCTGTCGATTAGCCTGAAATCGCCGGTATCTACCGGAATTTCCACATCGGTCATGTGTTTCAATACTCTGTAAAAGATGCTGGCTGTAGCTTTTTTAAAAAAGGTTTCACCTTTGCGCTTTATTCTTTTGCCATATACAACGTCATATCCATTTTCCCACTCCTTAATCATTTCGATTATTACCTCAGGAGGATCTTGCAAATCAGCATCAATAACGATTACGGCCATGCCACATGCATGATCCATACCTGCAGTAATAGCCATTTGATGGCCGAAATTCCGAGAGAAGGATAATAACTTTACATGCGAATCATTATTGCAGATCTTATTCGCTAATTCCTCGGTTTTGTCAGTGCTCCCGTCATTTACAAATATAATTTCATATGCTTTTCCTGTGTGCTCTATAACCCTTTTTATTCTTTCGTATGATTCCTGTATGACTTGCTCTTCATTGAATAAGGGGACGATAATGGAGATCTGTATATCTTGTCCAGCCAAGAAAAACACTCTACTTAAATATTAAAATACTTAAATACATAATAATCTAATAATTCATACAAAGTCAATTATTACATTAAATTATGTTAACTTCAAAAGAGATATTTAATTGACAATGCGTTCATGATTTGATAACATTACATAACGTATGTATAGAGTTGGTGAAGTTAGGAAGGCATGAATATGACATTAAAAAAGTTAGTCTTAATCGGGTCACTCATATTTATCGGATTTATCCTAGCTTTAAATATTAAGTTCATTTTGGAAGATAATTTGTTAAAGTATTTTATCCTTACTACTATTTTGTTTATACTGTTATACCTGTGTGTTTCCTTTTTAAAAATTAAAGATACTTATTTTATTATCGCATTATTCCTATTTTGCTTTCTATTTAAGTCAATGCTTGTAGTGTTTACATATACTGAGCCAACTTCAGATTTCTCGTTGTTTTTCAACGCAGCCAGGTCTGTATCAGTTGGTGATTTTTCATTTGCTAACGACCAATATTTTAGTACGTGGGCATACCAAACAGGAATAGTTTTGTATTATGGCTTTTTAATGAAGTTATTAGGGGTGGGTTTATTGCCGCTTTTGCTTATTAATTGTGCTTATATGGCAGGCACTAATGTTTTTATATATTTGATAGCAAAAAACTATGTCGATGAAAAATATGCCAGAATTGCGGCTGTTTTATATCTGTTTTACCCGGCAACTTATTTCTTAGCGCCAGTTCTTACAAATCAGCATGTGTCTAACTTTTGTATTGTATGGGGAATCTATTTGATGCTTAATCTGACAAAATCAAAAAAAGCTGGAACAATAACGGCGCCTTTGCTCATGTCCGGTGTACTTATAGCGATAGGGAATATTATGCGTCCACAGGGCATTATAATTATTGCTTCTTTAGTTGTACTAATGGTTTTGAATATGAAAAGGGTTATTAAGAATAAGGATTTTACTTTTCTTAAAAATGGACTTGTTATTATGATTGTATACTTTTTGATTAACACTTCAGTCTCTGCTATAGTATCATCGACTAATATTAATAAAAACGGATTAAAAAATAATTATCCCTTATGGAAATTTGTTGTTGGATTGAATCATGAAACTAAAGGTATTTATTCAAGCGAGGATGCATCGACTCTATTTTCTGTCAAAGATATCAAGGAAAGAGACCGCCTATCAAAGGAATTGATTGTTGAGAGGGTTTCCAATCCGATTGGTTTGCTAAAACTCATATATGATAAGAATGAGGTAATGTGGTCGTACTACGACAATTTGGAATGGGGGTTTATTAGTTATTCAGGTAAAAACATTGATGTATTGGGCTATAGTATACCATTCAATTCAATATCCCAAAGGGTGCTAAAGTTTGAGAAAGTTTTTTATGTATTAGTGTTCTTAGCCGCTTGGTTGAGCATAATTAAGTTATTAAAAAGAAATCAAGATAACGACTTTGACGCACTTTTCTTTCTTGTATTTATTTTAGTGGCATACATGGGAATGCACAGTTTTATAGAGATTCAGCCTCGTTACCGCGATTTTGCTATGATTTTCGTCTTCGTATTAAGTTCTGCAGGATTATCAACAGTGGGTAATTTCGTCAAGAAATTCATGCCTTGAGTAGTCTCGGCGGATGCGAACATAACCTTTCATGTTATTATTGCACACCATAATGCCACTTTGAGTGTTGCTTGTCGGCTTTCAGTATGAGCACATCGCAAAAACCATCAGAAAAGAATGTATTGACAACGGTACTGAAAGGTATTACTATTTATGTAACAGATAATACATACAAAACATATATGTATTATACAGAAATTTGACTATTGGGGAGGTAATATAATGGGGAAAGTATATAAGAGCCTGACACAGCTCATTGGGAATACGCCCTTGCTAGAGCTTGGGAGCTATGGAAGGAAGCAGAAAACTAAGGCAGCTCTTCTTGCAAAGCTCGAGTATCTTAATCCTGCAGGAAGCGTAAAGGACAGGATTGCTAAGGCAATGATCGACGATGCCGAGAAAAAAGGTTTATTGAAGCCGGATTCCGTTATCATCGAGCCAACCAGCGGTAATACCGGGATTGGCCTTGCATCAGTGGCAGCGGCCAGAGGCTATAGGATTATCATTACAATGCCTGAAACAATGAGCCTGGAGCGCAGAAATCTCTTGAAGGCATACGGCGCCGAGCTCATATTGACTGAGGGTTCAAAGGGCATGAAGGGTGCGATTGAAAAGGCTGATGAGCTTGCCAAGGAAATTCCGAACGCATTTATACCTGGGCAATTCGTGAATCCCGCCAACCCGGCGGCGCATAAGGCGACGACAGGACCTGAGATATGGGAGGATACGGATGGCAGGGTGGACTTTTTTGTGTCTGGTATCGGTACGGGAGGGACCATTACAGGTACAGGAGAATTCCTTAAGTCTAAAAATCCGAATATTGGTATCATAGCTGTTGAACCATTTGATTCTCCCGTGCTGTCGGAGGGCAAGGTCGGGCCGCATAAGATTCAGGGCATCGGAGCAGGCTTTGTGCCCGAAGTGCTCAACACGGCTATTTACGATGAAGTTATAAGAGTGAAAATAGAGGATGCCTACGAGGCTGTAAGAGAGCTATCAAAGACAGAAGGTCTGCTTGTTGGGGTTTCATCGGGTGCTGCCTTGTGGGCCGCAACACAAATCGCAAAGCGACCTGATAACGCAGGCAAGACCGTTGCGGTGCTTCTGCCTGACGGGGGTGAAAGATATTTATCCACATCACTTTTTAGCTAGTGATAAATGTAGTATAATCTTTACCATATATGTACAATGCAGCTGAACCATCAATTTGCTTTGTTCAGGTCTTCAACCATTGCAGACCTGTAAGGGGCAGCTTTTTTGAAGACATAGATGAATTATGAAAGAGGGGATAGAATGTCAAAGGATAGAAAATTGAGATTTGAAACAATGCAGCTTCATGTAGGGCAGGAGAAGCCCGATCCGGCTACCGATGCGAGGGCAGTTCCGATTTACCAGACGACCTCTTATGTATTTGCAAACTGTGCCCAGGCTGAAAGGCGCTTTGACCTTACTGAGGCAGGAAATATTTACTCACGAATATCGAACCCGACAACGGATGTTTTTGAAAAGAGAATTGCAGCCCTGGAAGGCGGAATTGCTGCTCTTGCAACCTCCAGCGGTGCTGCTGCGGTTACCTATGCAATCCAGAACATAGCCCATGCAGGTGATCATATTGTTTCAGCCAACACCTTATATGGCGGCACCTACAACCTGTTTGCACATACCTTCAAGGATTTCGGAATTGATGTGACCTTTGTAGACGCAGATCAGGAGGGAAGCTTTGAATCGGCGATTAAGCCCAACACCAAGGCTATCTTTATAGAAACCCTTGGTAACCCCAATTCCAGCATTATTGATATAGATAGGACGGCTGAAATAGCGCACAGGTATGCTATTCCCCTAATTATCGATAATACCTTCGCGACGCCCTATCTTCTTCGACCAATTGAGCATGGCGCGGATATCGTTGTGCACTCGACTACCAAGTTCATAGGCGGTCATGGAACCTCCATAGGCGGAGTCATTATTGACAGCGGCAAATTCGATTGGGAAGCCTCGGACAGGTTTCCCTGTTTGACACAGCCTGATCCGAGTTATCACGGAGTAAGGTTTACCGAAGTCGCCGGCGCTGCGGCATATATAACAAAGGCCAGGGCGACTCTTATGAGGGATACCGGCGCAGTGCTCAGCCCATTTCATTCATTCATATTCCTGCAGGGTCTTGAGACACTTTCCTTGCGTGTTGAGCGCCATGTGGAAAATACTATTAAGATTATCGATTACCTAAGGAAGCATCCCAGGGTGGAACGTGTAAATCACCCTTCGCTTCCTGACAGCCCCTACAATGAGCTTTACAAGAAATATTTCCCAAGGGGAGCAGGCTCCATATTTACATTCGAAATAAAGGGCGGCGCAGATGAAGCAAAGGCCTTCATCGACAGGCTTGAAATCTTCTCGCTGCTTGCAAATGTTGCAGACGTGAAATCCCTGGTCATACATCCGGCAAGCACGACCCACTCCCAGATGAACGAGCAGGAGCTGCTTGCTTCGGGCATTAAAAAGAACACGATACGCCTGTCCATAGGAACAGAGCACATAGACGATTTGATTTACGATTTGGATCAGGCCCTGGGAGTATAAGATGATTAGAATCACCAAGCTAAAGATACCATTAACCTACGATGATGAGATGCTAAGAAGCATAATTGCCAGGAGGTTGGGCGTAGAGCCCGGCCTCTTTGTGCGTGTAGATATTGCTAAACGCGATATAAATGCCAGTAATAAGCAGGATATTCATTTTGATATGGAGGTAGATGTATCCGTATCGAGGGACGAGGATGAAATAATCACGCGCAATAAAAGAAGGGGTGTCACGAAAGCCCCGGAGCTTTTTTATACTGTCCCGGCTGCAAAAAGGCTTGAAAAGCGGCCAATAGTAGTGGGCTGTGGTCCTGCAGGCATGTTCGCTGCGCTTATTCTCGCACAGGCAGGCGCAAGGCCGTTTTTGCTGGAGCGTGGCCTTGATGTGGACAGGCGCACAGAAAGGGTCTTGAAGTTCTGGGAGACCGGGATTCTTGACACCGACTCCAATGTGCAATTCGGGGAGGGCGGAGCAGGAGCATTCTCCGACGGCAAGCTGAAGATCGGCTTCAAGGATGCCCGCAAGATGAAGATACTCCGAGAATTTGTTGAGGCGGGAGCGCCTGAGGAAATAATGTATCTGGCTAAGCCCCATATCGGTACCGATCGGCTGGCATCAGCAGTGAAGAGGATTAGGGATAAGACCATAAGCCTTGGGGGAGAGGTACACTTTGGCGCGAATGTAACGGAAATTGTCCATCGAAAGGGGGCAGTGGCGGCAGTGCGCTATTTAAAAGGTGGAAAAGTCTTTGAACAGCCCGCTGACAACATCATACTGGCCATAGGGCATAGTGCCCGGGACACCTTCGAACGTCTGATAGTTGATGGTGTGCATATGGAGCAGAAGCCCTTTTCAGTCGGCGTGAGGATAGAGCATCCCCAGAAGTTGATTGATAAGATACGATACGGAGACTTTGCGGGAAATCCCTTGCTGGGGGCGGCCGATTACAGGATGGTATTGCATCTTCCTAATGGAAGGAGTGTCTACACCTTTTGCATGTGCCCCGGGGGCAGGGTAGTTGCGGCTACCTCCGAAGAAAAAAGGCTGTTGACAAATGGGATGAGCCTTTATGCCCGTGATGGCAACAATGCAAATACAGCCCTGTTAGTGACCGTTAAAAGCGAGGATCTGGGCAGTGAGGACCCTCTTGCGGGTGTGGTATATCAGCGCGGGATAGAGGAAGCAGCATTTGCGGCGGGAGGCGGAGGATACAGGGCACCTGTGCAAAGACTTGAGGATTTCATCAATAGGCGGGAGACAAGAAATTTCGGAGATGTGCTGCCCACCTATAAGCCCGGAACCGGCTTTGCGGCAGTTGATTCCTATTTGCCCGGGATTATCGCAGATTCGTTGCGGGAAAGCATACCTGAGATGGAAGCATGGATGCCCGGCTTTGCTTATGCGGATGCGCTTCTTACCGGGGCAGAAACCCGCAGCTCTTCGCCTGTACGCATCACAAGAGGAGAGAGCCTGGAGGCTATCGGAATCAAAGGCCTATACCCCTGCGGAGAAGGAGCAGGTTACGGGGGAGGGATTATCTCCGCTGCCGTGGATGGAATTCTCTGCGCAGAACAGATTCTCGGGAGGTAATTTAACACTAAATAATATCCACTACTTCAAACAAGTCCTGCGATTTTTTTGAAATAAAACTTACAAAGTCTGCCACATCATGAGAAGCTAAGTCCTTCTTTTGAAGAATAGTAATTCTGTGATTCCAAATGAGAATAAAGAAATCCGTTGTGATGAAGAATTTTTCTATTTCCTCATAGCTAATTGCAGCGTTTTCTTCTAGCCGTATATTTTCATTGGCAAAGGTAACCTTGTGTGCGGGTAAATTTTCATATTCGTTAAACAGTTTAGCCGCAGCTCTATCAAACGCAGTGAGCTTTTTTATTTTCGGTTTTCTTCCGCGATTTATATATGCAATTCCTATGCCGACTGAAAGTGAGCCTACTATCAGTGGAATTTTAAGCTCCTCGGGACTCATTAGCGAAGTTACTAGAAGAAAAACCCCCATAAAAAATAACAATACTCCATATATCATATATCTGCCACGCCGCTTCTCCAGTACTTCCCCGGAGCCTTTTTCCTTTGAGTTCATTTTGTCTGTAAAACTCCAGAGCCGCGGGTGCTCTTTTCTTGATACTAACTCTGTTCTCTTTTCCAGTGTCTTACTCACTTGTGACTTAAATGATACTTCATTATACTTGGTTAATTCAAAAATAAACTCCATATCTTTCTCCTCTTTTGTCGCCGCAGAACATTCCAAATGCTCTTTAAATGTAAAGCGGTGTGCATAATTAAATCATTTCGCAGCACTACCTGACTAGCTCGCCAATATAGGGCAAATGCCTGCACTCCTGATTATGGTCAAGGCCATAACCGATGAGGTATATATCCGGGACTTCAAAGCCCACGTATTCCAGGGGTATATTCATAAGCCTCTTTCTGGGGTTGTCTAAAAGAGTGCAAATCTTAATACTTGCGGGCTTTCTTGCTTCTAAATTCTGTACCAGGTAGCCAATGGTAAGGCCTGTGTTTATTATGTCCTCCACAAAAAGCACATGCCTCCCGCTTATATCGAAATCCAGATCCTTGTCAATTCGAACGATTCCGGAATTACTAGTCACTCCATGATAGACGCTAATTGACATGAAATCAATATTTAGAGGGAAGTCAAGAGTTCTGGTTAGGTCTGCTATAAAGTACATGGTACCCTTTAAAACACTTATAAGTATGGGATGCTTATCCGCATAGTCCTGACTTATTTGCTCTCCCAGCTCCTTAACCCTGTTTCTTATTTGCTCCTCAGAAAAAACAACACGCTTAATCTGCGTTGAATTCATTTGCTTCATCCTTTCTGCTTAAGCCGAATCTTTCAAGGAGGGAGTAGAAATCCTTCTTATAGACGATATTTATGCTTATGTTCGGGTAAAGCTCCCTGACAAGCCTTACCTTTTTGTTCTTGGTGGTCACATACTTTTGATCCATGGTTGTGATTTCAATATACGTATTAAATTTGGGCAGATAGAAATCCGGGCTAATGGCCATAGTTACATTACCCTCAGCATCCCATTTTACGGGGAAGGTGTTCGGCTCGTATTGCCAGACAATGCCGTACATATCAAGGATATTGGCAAACTCCTCTTCAGCAGGATGCTTGAATGTGGGCTTGCTCTCGGAGAATCTCTTAATCATATTGTTTTCGGCGTTAATTGATTTGTTGAACTTCAAGCTCTCATTAAGGCTAATGTTAAAGGCGATAAGCTCCACGCAATGCTCGATAGACATCCTATCGGTGTTGAGGATAATATCGTATAGAAGGGGATCATCCCAATCCAGCTCATAAAGGGTATAAATAAACCTCTTATGGCGCCTATCACTTTGCTTGAGGAGCTTTTCTGCTTCCGTCGCCTGCAGGCCGTATTTCTTGGAAAATACTTCAAACCTTTTTGCATCGGAGGCCGTAACCCTTATGTTAATAGCATCGGGATGATTGGCAAAAATAATCTGGCTTCCCATTCCCAGTATTACACAGGAGCCTTTTGTTGCTTCCTTCATCAGCCTGTGTTGCATGTGCTCTTTAAAGCTTATCCCATCCTTAGCCGCATTTAGGTAGAACTTTGGACTTTGCTCGAGCATACTCATCTCATAAGGTGTTGCAAGGTCTGTAAAATGCTCAGCAACAAACCTCTTTCTTGTTATAAGAGGCATTTTGAGCTTTTCAGATATCTGCTCCGCGATTTCGCGTCCCAGACTACCGCTCTGCCTGGAAATAGTTATGATCGTCAATGAATCACGCTCCCATAGCTAATATATCATAAATAGGGCAAATTCTAAACAGGTTTCTGAGAAAAGCATAAGAATGTACAAAAATAAATGCATTATAGAAAAATAGATAGCATACGGGAGCAAAACGGTGATACTTTTACTTAACGGCACTTTCACAGCCTTGCGAAAAATTCGATTTGTCGGTATACTTAAATCAAGCTCTAGGGAATACCTAAAGGAAATTACTTAATCGTAAGAGCCGCCGCGCCGAAAGGATGCGGAAGGATGTGTAGATGTATAGTTGTAAAAAGATTATGGTCTACTATGTCAGGAAGCTGAATGTGGAAGTCTGGTTATTGTGAAGGCAATGAGGTCTTGAAAGAGAGAAATCTTGAAAGAGAAAGAGTTGTTGGAAGAGTAGTTAGATAGAGAAATTTGGTTGGAATGATGAAATAACATCTACAAAAGGGCAATACGAACAGTAATGGAATGATAAAGATTCGCTAGAGCTTTTTATATTCTGGGAAAGGATAAAAGCCTCCGTAATTGGGAGGCTTTTATCTATGGCGCCAGCTTTGGCTTAATTCTTCGGCTTTAGGCGATGGAACACAGAGATTTACAATAACAGGTAAATTTGCTTAAGGGCATTCATGCCCCAGCTTTCATTGCTGCTTATCCCCCCGAACATATAATCTTGTACCATTCTGTATCCGAACTTAATTAGGATCATTTCTAAAACATGCATTTCCATGACCGGAGAAATGTCCATATTCTCCGTAAGACCCTTCAAGTATGCGGGCACAAGCCGGCTATAGTTTTCTTCAAATCTCCCAGCATCCATGCCATCTACGATTAAACTGGCAATATCCTCGCCCAGAAAGCCCCAGCCAGCTGTGTCCCAATCAATCAGCCTTATTGCACCGTCGGTAAAGAATATGTTTTCATTCCAAAAATCCCGGTGGCACAGCAGGATGGGGAGCTTATTCAGCTTATTGAATAATTCATCTTTGCGATTGTCAATATCCATAATCATTTGCTTTAAGTTCTCGGGAATGTCGCAACCTCTTGAACGAAGGCAGCTGTATTCAAATGATTTACCATCTACTAGCTGAATATCGCTATTTTTGAGCATTTCCTTTAAGTGCTCCGGAATGCGGCAGGGCTCAGACACCAGAAAATCATATGAGAATGACTGGTTATGCCATTGTTCGAACTCTCTGGCCAAAAAACCCGCATCCCCAAGACATGAGATATCCCTTATATCATCATGCTGTTTGGTAATTCTGCCTTGAAAACGCCCTAATTCCAATGCCGCTTGCTCAAGCATTTCGATGGTAAGGTCCTTACCCGATACTCCGTCTATGTACTCGATCCACAGCTCTATACTCTCATCCCCAAGCTTCGAATGGTAGCATTTGGGCCAGCGGAGGTGTGATGCAAAGGTCTCTGCGAGGTTGCTTTGATATAAATCGTACTCTCTGCGCCATGAATTCGGGTCGCCGGGACGCTCCCACTTCTTCTGCTTCTTACAAACGACTTTATAGGGAACTTTGCCAGCTTCTACTGTATCCGCAATACCCGTAACAAGCTGCACATCACCCAATGTTCCGCCTTGTAGCTGCTTAGTTTGATAAGTCGCGTTGGTTATGGCCTTGCCGAGCATTTTGCTTAAAACACATGTTAGTATTTCATTTTCGACGACATTATTCATTTCTTGTATCCTCCGTTTTTCTTTATTTCCTTATTCCGCATTACTATTGATTTGTGGTGCGCTCGCTTGGCATTTAGATAACCTGTTCTGTTATCCACAAATTCGTTTTCGCGCTTCTGAGCGATGTAATGATCCCAACGCTCCTGAGGCAGAGTGCCGTCGCTGAGTGCAGCGAGAACAGCACACCCCGGTTCGGTCTGATGGCGGCAGTTGTTAAAGCGGCACTGCAGGAATAAGTCCTCAACATCCGTAAAGCCTGCACTGATTCCTTCCTCCGCATCAAACAATCCAAGCTCGCGCATACCCGGCGTATCTATAACCATCGCGCCGGATGGTAGCACGATAAGCTGACGGTGCGTTGTAGTGTGTCGTCCACGGCTGTCGTCCTCGCGGATAGCCTTTACGGCCATTACTTCCTGTCCCATAAGGGAATTTAGCAGCGATGATTTGCCTACACCTGACATCCCAAGGAAGACTACAGTCTTACCAGGCTGCAAGTATTCGTCCAGTGAATCCAGTCCAAAGCCCGTGTAACTGGAAACTGCATGCACGGGCACATCCGGCGCTATTTCCTTTATGCCATGCAAAAACACTTCATAATCCGGTTGCAAATCAGCTTTTGTCAAAATCACAACAGGCTGGCCGCCGCTTTGTCTCGCTTGCGTTAGATAACGCATGATACGGTTGACGTTGTAATCGCAGTTTAAGGACGTCAGGATAAAAACGAAGTCGAAATTCGCTGCAACAACCTGTTCCAGAATAGTTTTGACATATCCAGCCGCATGGCCGGAGAAGTTGCTTCTTACAAATTTGGACTTGCGGGGGAGTGTTTTGACAATCTGACTATCTCCATTGGGATTATATTTAATCAGCACAAAATCACCTGTTGTAGGGAAGTCCTCCTCTGAACCACCAACAAAATAATTGCTTGCTTTTAATCTCGCAAAACAATCGCCATGTTCACATAAAATAGCATAACGCTCTTTGTAAACAGCAGTAACCCTTGCAGGCATATAATCTTCCTGCATATAATCATTTGATAGGTCCATTTTTCCTCCTTCAATAAGTACATAAAAATACCGCAGCAAGCAGCCATCGATAGCTGCAAACTACGGTTCGTCACGGGATGCATGTGTTCATAAGGTAAACATGTGCATACCCAATCGTATACCTATATAATTCTACAGTATTAACGAAAGGTTACTTGAAACGGCACAACAATAAAAGTCGTCCATACATCTTGTGGAATATTGCCATGCCCACTATTCTGTTTTAGACGAAAGCCACCTCAAAAACAATCGCCATATATGAACAGCTCCTTTCGTTCTCTGCGAAGAAGTTAATGATCTATCGCAAAATTTTCATTAAATTTAGCATAACATCTCTTACCTGAAAAAACAATCCTTGATTTTGCCTATTTCACCTTCTTTCAATTACCAGCCTTGCATCAAAACATGCCGGGAATCCAATAGGCCAATACGACACCGAGAGCGAAAGAAAAAGCGTTTGCCGTCAGCGCATATACAGTTGGTTTCCAAGCAGGAAGCTCTTTTGGGCTGTGTTTTTTTAGATACCAGCTGTAAAGAACTGCTTCGGTAATGAATACTGCAATTTCCAAAAGAACATAGAAGACTATGAATGCCATTGCGCCGGATTTGTAATTGATAGCATTAAGTCCTAGGTTCAGCGAAATCTGCGTTACAAGGTTGACAAGCATGATAATGAGAATTTGTTTTTTTGCTCGATAACCGAATAGGAGCGCAATCACAAGCTCAATGGCAATGGTTAGTAAAATGCGCAAAACCAGAGAAAGCGTTTCACCGGAATACTTATAGGATTGATAGGCAGACAGGCCTGTGCCGGTAAGCTCAGCGGTAAAATAGCTGTCAAAGGCATAACGCTCATAGGTGGCATCACTGACTATGAAGCTATCTGTTTCGGGGAAATACACAAGTATTTTAAACACCTGGGGAGGATAATAAGTCCAGCTGAATTGGTGCGTTTGAGTACAGTTTTTAAAGAATTGCAGAAAATAAAAGCCATCACAGTCCTTATATTCAGCGAATTTCAGAAAAATATCATAGTCCTCATCGCCCTCTTCGTAATGTCTATTGGCATTATTACTGTCACTAAGTGCAGAAAAAGGACCGGTTGATTCTACGCTGGAAAGAAGCGTCACATAATATGTCTGCCCCTCAAGCCCTGTAAAATCAATCACAACAGAGGGTTTAGGCCCGGTATCCGCATTGATGGCTAAAGGAAACACAACAGTGATTAGTATTATGCAAAGCAGCACTATGATTATTTTCTTCATGATGGATTCTCCCTTGAGCGAATAAAGCAAGCTCGTTAACACTACAAAGCCTAATCAAACATTATAGTCCTCAGGCTCCTCGGCAATAATTAAGTTCCCTAAGGTACTGGCATCATAAAACACAGTAGGGGATGAGCGTGATTTAAGATACTCAGAAAGGCTTTCATCCGTACAATACACTCTGCAGCCCTTCATTCCTCTAGTCATTAACGTTCGATATGTATTTTTTATTATTCGCTCGGCAATTCGCTCGGCTTTTTCGGGGCTTTCTCTTTTCATCTTTTTTATCCCCTTAATTGACATGTCTGATGAGGCCCGCTTATCAACATCTGTAATCACATGGCCATTTTTATAGCTCATATCGGGACCAATAATAACTCCAACGTATTCGAACTCAAGCCCTTGAGATGTGTGAATGCAGCCAGCTTGCTCGACTGAGTCTGGATCGATAGCCCAAATCTGGCCGTTGAGATTCCAGCTTATCTCAAAGTCCTTATCAGTTATTTGTATATCAGAATAGCTTGCGTTTCTTCGCTCATCAGTCGGCCATTCCCAGCAATATCCCGCTAGCATTCGTGACTTGTTGTTCTCGTTCTTTTGGCGGACCCAGTTCATCAGTTCATTGGGGTCATCCACAACACCGAAATCATAATCCAAATCAAAAATGGGGTTTGCGGTTTCCCTAATATGAAGCACATCATCAAGCCAGGCAATATATCCAGCAGAGCCATTACAACGGAACTGGGAAACTAATTCATCTTCGTAAATATGCGCTTTTTCCAGCTTGGCATATTTCTTTATGTCCTCAATGGTTCCGATATCCGCTAAGCTAATTCGCTGATCCTCATCGATAAAGAATATAGAAACCTTACTCGCATGGATTATTTCCTTAATCTGATTCTCTCCCTGATTCGAGTAAAAACCCGATTTAGCATTTAATCTATGGGCCTCATCGACGATTGCTACATCCAACGTGCCTTCTATCATATCAAAGTATGAGCCGGATCCTTTAAAAAGGTTATCTACTGAGTTTGCTTTTTCATTTCCTTTTAACTTAGTTTTATATACTTCACGGGGTGCAGAGTTTTTCGAGATGTAATGGCAGGTCATTCCCCGGCTTAATAATTCACTTAATAATCTAATTGCCACAACACTTTTCCCTGTGCCCGGCCCGCCTTCCACAATAAATACTCGTTTAATATCATCCAATCTTGTCTTTTCAGCCATTGATATTGCCCGTTCAAAAACTAATTTCTGTTCATCGATTAGTGTGAATTCTGGATTACCATTCAGCATGCTGGCAAGGCTGTCTTGCAAAGATTTCGACGGCCTAATCTTTCCGTTCTCGAGTTCATAAAGGGTCTTTCTTTGATCGCCTTTTCGGACAAATGACTTTATAAATTTGCGTAATTCGTTAACACCATTTCCATCAAACAGTGGCGCCTTGCCGAGAATATCAGAATAGTGTTCATCTGTTATAGGATCGTTTGGGACTCTTCTGCGATAGTTGTGCAAATATGCGCATGGATGTAGCTTAATGATACCGTTCTGAACCGTTTCATTGAAGTCTGTCAATAATGCTGCGTAGGACCATGCTTGATACGATGGATGGAGAACCTCTCTGATGCCATGATTTATGGCCGTTTCCACGATATCTTCCTTGTCCTCCACCAGCTCTGCCCTTGACCATTGCTTCAGTTCAATAATTACTGCATTGGAGCAATTGTCTGAATCATATCCGGTGATTAGAAAGTCGATTCGTTTTGCTGAAGTGGGAATCACATATTCAATAGCGACACCGGATTCGTCCGGGATTTCTTGATCGTTCATTACCATATACATATAAGATAAAGAATTTCGCCAGGACATAATCTCATTTAAGGCTGAGTGTCTCAGCCGCTGACTCAAAAGAGTATCTAATTTCCCTATCAGGTTGCCCTTCTCAAAATCCCTCATAAAGCCATTCTTGGTTTCATTATAAATAATCATAAGTCAAACTCCGTATATTTCTTGCTGTTTCCTTTAGCCTTTTGAACAGGATATTTCTCTTCATTACGATCCAGCTTATTGTTCATTATTTCTTCAACGCCCAACTCGAGCTTATCCGCAAGCTGATAGCAATAAATCATCACATCTGCCAATTCTTCACTGACCTTTTGTATATCAAACTCCTTATCATTCCATTGGAAGTTTTCCAAGAGCTCTGCTGCTTCTATGACTATAGATTTTGCTAGATTAGAAGGGGAATGAAACTGATCCCAATTTCGCTCCTCATTAAAGGTCCTGATTCTCTGTTTAATATCCCTTTTCATTTGCACCTCCAAAAAGCAAGTGTAAACTCTTAACTGGTACTTTTTTTATTATACCATAATTTATTATGGTATAATTGTGCATGTGCATTTTCGCGTCAGCGAAAAACTTGCACGCACCTAAATTCCGCCGGAGGCGTATAATAACCTCACGCTATGGAATAGTGAGGTTATTATACCATGAATTTAATAGGTTTGTAGAATTCAGGGGATATATTTGTATACTTGCATTTATTACACTTGCTAATAATACCTGCATAGCGTATAATAAAATCAGCTAAAGTGGCCAATGTAGCTAATGCACCTTAACCTAGTGCTACCGAAGCTACAATGCCAATACGGAGGTGCTTTATGATTGTCAGTGCTACCGATCTTAAGAATAATCTCGGGAAATACCTCAGAGCTTCTGCCACAGAGGACATCCTCATTACCAGCAATGGTAGAGAAGTAGCTCGATTAACCGGTATCGAGTCTGTGGGACAGGCTGTGGGTAGGCCTGTGATTCAGTTTGTGGAAAAACCCTCAGACAAATCCGTAGATGAGTCCGCAAGCTATTCCCAGTCCCAGCCTGCCTATGATGCCAATAAGGCTGCTTTTTATGAATCCTACCTGAGGGAGCAGGCCGAGGCCTTCGCGCAGTTCCCTCGTAAGGCTTCTTTTGAGGAATTCCAACAGCTTTCAGAAAGTAGTGATGAGCGGTATGAGTACATCGATGGAGAAATCTATATGATGGCTTCACCTAGAGCTACCCACCAGCAAATACTGGGAGAACTTCATGGTATATTCTACAACTGGTTTGCCGGAAAACAATGCAGGCCTATGCTGGCGCCCTTTGACATTACACTGAGGCGGTTTGAAAATGGTAAAAACAAGAGTGTTGTACAGCCTGACATTATGGTTATCTGCGATTTAGAGGAGAAGTTGAATGAAAGGGATTACTACGATGGCGTACCGTCGCTTGTGGTCGAGATTCTATCTGAGAGAACAAGAGGCAAGGATTCGGTTAAGAAATTGGATTTGTATATGTCCACCGGTATTCACGAGTATTGGATTGTGAATCCGCTCAGCAGTGAGGTGACTGTGTTTTTGTTTGAGAACAATGACCTAACAAAAAGCCTGACCTACAAAAAGGGCGAAAGAATTGCGTCCTTCATTTTTGAGGGACTGGAAGTCAATCTTGACAGCATCATGCCGGGGATATAATTAGCATAAACAGGAGGAGATTATGAAAATAACAATCATTTATGACACCAAGACAGGCAATACAAAAAGGATGGCGCAAGCCGTTGCTGAAGGCGCGGAGGGCTTCGAGGGCATAGAGGTGATTATGAAGCATATTGATGACGCATCCCCGGAGGATTTACTTTCTGAGGGTCTTGTTATTGGTTCTCCCACATACTGCGGCTTAATGACTTGGAAGCTTAAGAAACTTTTCGATGAAAGCGTGAAGACTGCATGGGGGAAGGTTGATGGACACATAGGGGCCGCTTTTTCTTCTTCAGGTGGACTTGGAGGCGGGAACGAAATCAGCCTCTGCAGCATTCTTACTTCACTGATGAATTATGGTTTTATAGTATTCGGACTGACCGAATATGCCGGCAGAGGAGTTACGGCGCATTATGGTGCTGTTGCTGTTGGCGATCCGGGGGAGTTGGAGGTCAAAGCATGCAGGAGGCTAGGGGAGAAAACTGCAGAATATGTCAGCAGAATGTTTGGCGGCAATAGAAAAGAAGAGTAATCTGGCCTTTAGCAGAGAGGATTTGGCTACGATTGGGTGAGAAAGCCCGAATTGACATATCAGTAAACAAATTGTATGATTAAATTACATTAGCAGGTACAGGGTCAGGCTTTGATGTCTCCTTGGCGATTATACGGCAGGAGGTACTAGACCTGCTCCTTTGTATCTTTAGGTGAGGTTAAATATGAAGGGCATTATATTGGCAGCTGGATATGCGACAAGGCTTTATCCCCTGACGAAGGATTTTCCAAAGGCCTTGCTCACTATAGGTGGTAGAGCTATCATGGACTATATTTGTGATGAGCTGGATACCATTGATGAAATTGATGAGATTTTAGTAGTCAGCAATCACAAGTTCATAGATCATTTCCTATCGTGGGTGCAAAAAAGATCAGGAGTGAAAAAGATAAAAATTGTCGATGATGGTTCTACAAGCGAAGAGAACCGGCTTGGAGCTATCGGAGATATTGTATATGTACTAGACAGTGAAAATGTACAGGAGGATGTTCTTATCATTGCTGGAGATAATTTTTTCACATACAGCCTGAAGGGCTTTTATGATTACTATAAGAAGGTAAGGAGCGATTGTATAGCTGTCTGCGAAATTGACAGCATTGAGGATTTGCGCAGGATGGGAGTTGTGCAGTTGGATCAGGAGGGCAGGGTCGCGGACTTTGTTGAAAAGCCGGAGAACCCGGCTTCCAACATTGCAGTATATGCTTCATATATTTATTGCAGGGACACTCTACCCTTGTTTCATACCTACCTGCAGGAAGGGAACAAGCCCGATGCACCCGGATATTTCCCAGCCTGGCTCTATAAGAGAAAAAGCATTTATGCCTATTCCTTTGAGGGAGAATGCTATGATATAGGCACCCATGAGTCATTAGCTGAGGTCCGCAGGCGATACGAAGCCGGATTATAAGGCGAAGTAGCTATAGGCGTTATTATAGCATATGTCTTCTACCATTTTCCCTAACTGGTCCATATCTCTTGGGGCTTCGCCGTTTTCTACCCATTTGCCCAGCAAATTACATAAAATTCTCCTAAAGTATTCGTGGCGGGTGTAGGACAGGAAGCTTCTGGAATCAGTGAGCATGCCGACAAAATTGCTGACAAGTCCCAGGCTGGCGAGGGCAGTAAGCTGCCTTTCCATGCCGTCCTTTTGATCGTTAAACCACCAGGCGGAGCCTAATTGAATTTTACCGCGCACGGGTCCCTTTTGGAAGCAACCCGCAATCGTTCCTAAAATCTCATTCTTTGATGGATTTAAGCTGTAAAGAATAGTTTTAGGGAGCTCATCGGTTACATCAAGCTTATCAAGGAAGCGGCAGAGCTCGGAAGCTGTATTCCAGTCGCCGATAGCATCGAAGCCGGTATCGGGCCCCAGCTTATTCATCATCCGGGTATTGTTGCTTCTCATCACGTCCATATGGAGCTGCATAGCCCATCCGAGACGCGCATACTGCCTTCCTAAGAAGAGCAAAATCTCTGTCCTATACAGGTTTACCTCGTGCTTAGTCAGAGCCTGGCCGGCTATAGCCTTATCGAAGGCCCTGGCAGGGCTCGTTTCGCCCCCTTCTATTTCAGGATCACAGTAGACGAAGGGATCGAGGCCGTGGTCTGATATGCGACAGCCTGTGCTGTGGAAGAATTCCAGCCTTTTCAAAAGAGCAGCTTTAACATCTTCGATTCCCTTAATAGTCACGCCTGAAGCCTTCGACAGCTTTTGCATATAGTCGACAAAGCCGGTTTTTTCAATGTTGATGGCTTTATCGGGTCTAAGGGCCGGAAGCACTTTAACATCGAAGGACTTGTCCCCGGCAAGGGCTATATGTGCAGAAAGGTCATCCACAGGATCATCTGTGGTGCACAGTGCTTTGACATTGGAGCGTTTTATAAGGCTTCTTGCCGTAAAATCCTTTGTTTTCAACTGCTCATTACATAAGTCCCATATTCTTTCAGCCGATTCGGGAGTAAGCAGCTCTTCAATGCCGAAATAACGGCGCAATTCCAGATGTGCCCACTGGTACAGGGGATTGCCAATGCATTGTGTAATAGTTTCTGCCCATTTGATAAACTTTTCCTTGTCATCTGCATCGCCTGTTATATAGCGTTCTTCTATCCCATTTGCGCGCATTGCACGCCATTTATAATGATCTCCGCCAAGCCACACCTCGGTGATGTTGCGATATTGCTTGTCTTCAGCGATTTCCGCGGCATTTAAGTGGCAATGATAGTCCAGAATTGGTGCCGCTTTGGCGAATTTGTGATAAAGCTCAACTGCCGTTTGATTCTCAAGCATAAAATCATCATTTAGAAAATTTGGATCCTTCATGTTAACACATACCTCCCATAGAATATATAAATATATAAGCCAAAACCCTTATACCGGTTCGTAATCTAGCTCATTTGACAATCCCCAGCGAATTCATGTGCCTTTTGAGGTGCTCGTCTACGGTAGCGTCATACTGGGATTCATGTTCATAGAGGAACTTGTACAGCTCGTCTTTAAAGGTATATGAGCCATCACTGTTTTTTGCCGTTAGAAGAAGGCCATAGGTGATATGCAAAACCTGTCGAGATGGTTCCTCTTCGAGGAAAGTTGGCAACTGCGAGTCGGCTACCTTATTTACATCGGGTATCTTTGTAATATCTGCGCTAATGCTATAGTAGCTCCTCGCCTCATCCAGGTGCTCCAGGGCGTAGCTGAAAATCCTCCTGAAGAAGCTGGGTTCATAGCGGGAAACCACACGAAGAGCCTCCAACCAGTGAGTTCCGGCAGTTTTAAGATGGTAGATGCCTTCTGCATATTTCCCTATATATGGGAAAATGGAGAATTTATCGCTTCCGGAATGAACGCTGATTCTGTAGCCAAGCTTTCTTGCTATCTTCAAATGTACCTGCAGTGTTTTGTCGAATTCAACAGCAGAGCCTATGTAATCAATGCCCTTCTCAAACCTGCCACAGAATCTGGGAGCCATACTGTCAAACACTACATTGGCATCTAAAAGCTCCGCGGCTACAAAGAAATGATCCTCAGGAGACGTCTCAGTCAAGGTCTCGTCGATGGAGATTTCAAAGTCCGGCTTATCTGACATTGGCTCAATCAGCTCTCTATATATGTCA
>Ga0209510_1000355_pt1 | contig 66558 bp, 62 predicted proteins | sample BiotimSIPDNA_FD_185749 | JGI IMG/M metagenome (GOLD analysis project Ga0209510, IMG submission 185749) | Anaerobic biogas reactor microbial communites from Washington, USA - Biogas_R1 time_0 SIP DNA (SPAdes) (version 2) | ecosystem: Engineered > Bioreactor > Anaerobic > Unclassified | place...
ATTGGGCAAAGACAACGACGGACCGGCCAAAAGCAGGGCCAACGCAGGGCCCTTGCCCATGCCCGATGCCAGAAGGCCCTGAATAATGGGCACCTCGGTCAATGTGGCAAAATACATGAACGCTCCTACAATGCTGGCAAAAAAGTTGGAAAGGAGCGAGTTGCCTCCTACGGCCCACTGAACCCATTCGTTGGGAATGACCCCCGGGATGGCCACATCATCGTGCGTGGAACCCAGCAGGAACCCGGCAGTAACCACACCTACGGCCAGCAAAGGCATGATTTGCTTGGCAAAAGCCCAGGCAGACAGCGTCCATTCCCGGTTTTCGTCGTTCTTCTTGTCCCGGAGCGTCATCAGGGAAAGGGCAATGATCCCCGTCATCATGGGAACCAGCGGAGCCAGCTTGGCCGGCGTCACGTAAACCTTGGCCAGGAAAGCCGAGGCGGTGGTCACCACCGCTCCGGTCAGCACCCAACGCCAGTCGATCTTCAGGATGCGGATCAGAGAGTAGCACAGGATAAGGGCCAGTGCCCCGGTGATAAACCATTTGTAGGTAAAAATGAAATGCCAGGCACCGGTAGTGTCTCCGGCCGAGGGAGCTCCCCAGTTGGCAAATACCAGGATGAGCACCAGGGTGAAAAAGTGGAACGAGGTCTGCCACATGGGCCTTTTTTCGGGCGGAGGTGTGATATTCATCTGCTCTTCCTTTTTGACCTTTTCCTCTTTGCGATAGATCAAAGACATGATGAGCCCGATGACAATAGCGAAAACAATGGCCCCTACGGCACGGGCCAGTCCCATTTCAAACCCCAGGATCTTGGCCGTCAAAATGATGGACAGAATGCTTATGGCCGGACCTGAATACAGAAAGGCAACGGCGGGACCCAGGCCGGCACCCCTTTTATAAATACTTGAGAATAATGGAAGTATGGTGCAGGAACAAACGGCCAGCACGGCTCCCGATACGCTTGCCACCGTATAGGAAAGCCATTTTTTGGCATTGGCTCCAAAATATTTCAGTACCGATCCCTGGCTGATAAAGACCGAGATGACTCCCGCAATAAAAAAGGCCGGCAGCAAACATAGAACCACATGCTCGCGGGCATACCATTTGGCCAGGTCCAGGGTGGCGTTGATGGCCGTCATGAAACGACCGCTTTCCAGAGGCAGGAAGAATACGGCGGCAAAAACCACCAGTATCCATAAAAGTATTTTAAGTTCTTTTTTAAAATCCATGATAAAATCTATTAAAGGAACAACAACACAACATAATAGATCCCGACAGCAATAAATACGACGGCCACTATCCGCCGGAACCAGAATTCAAACGCTTTGATCTTATTATACACTTTCCCGATGGAACCCAGTGAAAAGGCGATCAACCAGGCGAAAAGGATCACGGGAATACCTGTGGCCAGGGCAAATACCAGGGGTAGGTAAAGTCCCGATGCACTACCTATGGTCATAGGAATCAGCATCCCGAAATAAAGCACCCCGCTGTAAGGACAGAAGGCCAGGGCAAAAACGATGCCCAGCAGCAAAACACCCCAAAATCCTTTATTGGCGCGTTCTTCCATGCGGGCAGTCAAAGATCCGGCACCGGGCAATTTTATGAAATTGAAAACTCCCAACATAAAAAGACCTATGATGATCAACAAAGGTCCCAAAAGCTTTTCCCCCCATTGCTGCAGTATCCCGGATACGTTGAGCTCACCCACAGTAAAGAACATTATCAGCCCTATTGCCGTATAGGTTATAGCGCGGCCCAAGGTATAAACCAGGCCGTTGTAAAATACTTTACGCCTGTCCTGAATGTCCTTGCTAATAAAACCAATCGCCGTTATATTAGTTGCAAGAGGACAGGGGCTTATTGCTGTCATCAAACCCAAAATAAAAGCAGAAACAAAGGGAAATTGTGTATTCCCCAGAAGGTTTTGCAGAAACTCCATTCGGGCGCGGTATTATTTTAAAGAATCCAGAGCTTCCCTGATCTTTTGGACAAGTTTGTCGGGATCGCTACGCGCATAAAGGAACCCTTCGGTAGTTAGATCAATCTTCTTGTCTCCTTTTACAATAAGTAATGCCTGACCTTTTGCCCCAACCTTATTGATCAGATTTTTGTTGGTTTTATTATCCAGGTTGACTGCTTTAAGTATGATCTTTCCTCCGGAAAGTTCTTTAAGAGCATTGTAGGCTACATCCTCCACCGCCTTACAGGTAACACAACGCCGGGCATTGTGAAAATAATACGCAGTAATCTCAGATGACACTTCATCTTTATCTGTTCCTGTAGTGAAAAGGGCTATAAAAGAAAAAGCCAGTAATAATAGTACTTTTTTCATAGCATCTTATTATTTAAGGATTTTTTTTATTTCTTCGACGGAGGCAACACGACCTTTCAGGACAATTTTTCCGTCCACCACCAAGGCAGGAGTGGTCATGATCCCGTAATTGAGGATTTCAGCCATATCTTCCACTTTGATGATCTTAGCCTCAAGATTCATTTCCATGACGGCTTTTCTGACGGCTTCCTCAAGGGCCTTGCAACTGGGACACCCTGTGCCCAAAACCTTGATTTCCATAATATTCTTATTAATCGTTTATTGTTAATTCTTTATAAAACGCTAAAAAAGCTTCTTTTATCCGGTCTCTTACCCTTAGGAATACAGACAAGACTTCTTCCGGAGTTCCAGTTGCCATGGCCGGATCTTCAAACCCCATATGAAGTCTGTGTTTTACTTTGCCTGTGAAAAGAGGACAACTTTCGTTGGCCCGGTCGCAAACGGTAATCACGTAATCCCATTCACGGTCCAGGTAGTCGTCAACCCGGGCAGGGACATTCTTACTGATGTCAATACCCGCCTCGGCCATTACCTGTATGGCCATCGGATGCACCTCTTTGGCAGGGTCAGTTCCGGCAGAATATACCGAAAGTGTCTGACTGAACGATTGCAGGAAACCTTCTGCCATCTGGCTGCGGCAACTGTTCCCGGTACATAAGATCAAGATGTTCACAAACATGTTCGCAAATATACGAACAGTTCGTAAAAATACAAATAAAAGAAAAAATTAAGATTTGTTTTTTTCGTCCCGATTCAACCAAGAGACAGTCTGGTGCGGAAAATGTTCCTGCCCGAGTATGTCTTTGTACAGTACGGGCCGCCGTGCGTTTTTATAACGGGTGCCTCCGGCCCGGGCGAGTTTTTCCCTGGTGAGATTTGCCGAGGCAAAGCTGTCACCCAGCTCCCGGCATTCTGCCAGGATGTCCCCAAAGGGATCAAGGATCATAGAACAGCCGTTTTTTAATTGATCGTCGTCCATGCCGATTGGATTTGAAAATACTACGTAAATACCATTGTCGTATGCGCGGGAGGGAAGCCATTTCATGAGCCATGAACGGCCTTTGGCGCCATCGAATTCCAGCCGGAGTGAAGTCGGATCGACATGGCGGTTTTGCCACAGAACAGGGTCCACAAAACCGGCACCTGGTCGCGGGGATGGGGTGCACATGGTCACATGGGGCATGAAAATAATCTCGGCTCCCAAAAGAGTCGTGGCTCGAACATTTTCTATGATGTTGTTGTCGTAACAGATCAGGATCCCGCATTTCCAGCCTTCCAGCTCAAAGACACAATATTCGTTTCCCGGGCTAATAAACGGATTGATAAAAGGATGCAGTTTGCGGTATTTGGCAACCAATCCGTCTTTATTAACACAAACATAGGCTTTGTACAGGTTATCGGCTCTGTCTTTTTCAAACAGACCGGCCAAAAGGGTCATTCCGGTTGCGGCGGCTATTTGCTGCAGCTGTTTTAGGCTGTTTCCTTCCGGGATATACTCTGCCAGGTCCAACATTTGTTGCCGGGACAATTGGCGTGCAAACGTATAACCGGTAACGGAACACTCATGAAAAGCAATAATTCCGGCTCCGGCCTTAGAGGCTTCTGAGGACAGCTTTTCTATAACGGACAGGTTATACGCTTTATCACCGCTTTTGTGTTCAAATTGTGCGGTAGCGATCTTCAGGATGTTCATATTCACAAATATTATTACATTTGAAACGATCTGTCTGACCAATAACAAAATTTCTAATTGACGACAAAATGAAAAATTTAAAAATCTGCCTGGCGGGGTTTATGTGCTTTTTTATGGTATCATGCGGACAACAAGATAATGAAACCTTCCATGAAATCCATGCATTGATTGAAAAAAGCAATTATTTCGCTGCCCGCGATCTCTTTAATCAGCAAAGGCACAACTTGTCTGCCAGAAATCAACTGGTAATAGGTGCGGTATTGGACAACGCTTTTAACAGAAACAACCTGTCACAGGAAAAAACAAACCGTTTGCTTGATAAATACCACTTGTTGCCGGACACGCTGTTATCCGCGATATATGCCATTCGCCAGGACAATGCCGTAAAACTTCATCAGTACCGGGAAGCCGCCAAGGCAGATTCCATCAGGTTAAAGGATTTTGGAGAAACACTTTCTGAAACGCAGAAAAAAGACATACAAAACAACTTGAAATTGTGGTCGGCCCTGTCAGATGTACCGCCGCAGCAGGTTTCCGTTCAGGGAGAAACTTTTCTGAAGTTGGAAAAAGACATGGCCGGACTGGATAACATTACCGTATCTGCAGGCGGAGATACGTTGGGATTCATATTCGATACAGGGGCCAATCTTTCCACAATATGTTTGTCTGTTGCAGAAACAATGGGAATGCACATCATTCCCTCGGAAATCCTTGTGGGGTCAATAACAGGAGAGAAGGTGCCCGCACAATTGGCTGTATGCCGTCAATTGAAAATAGGACATATAGCCGTGGATCATGTCGTTTTCCTGGTTTTGCCGGATGAGCAACTGACATTTCCGCAAATAGGTTATAAAATCAGGGGAATTTTAGGGTATCCCGTCCTGGAAGCTTTTGGAGAAATTCAAATCACACGGGCAGGAACCATGGTCATTCCGGTAAATCATTCAAAATTTTCCGGCCCGTCAAACATGGCCATGGACGGACTGACACCTTTAATATGCCTGGAAGGAAATCCCTACACATTTGATACAGGAGCTGATCACACGATGCTTTATGCAGCTTATTATACTGATAACAAAAATGAAGTTGAGGCATGCTGCGAACTTGAAAAAATTCAATTCGGAGGGGCAGGAGGCGTGCGTGAATTTGACGGCTTTGTCATAGACAAAACCTTTAACATATCGGGTAAAGAAATTTCAGTAGAAGGAATTCACCTGATTAAGGAGAAGATCAAAGAATCAGAAACCGTTTACGGGAATATTGGACAGGATGTCATGGGACAATTCAGTAAAATGATCCTGAATTTTGACAAAATGTTTATTCTTTTTGAATAATGGCGCAGTCAAACTCCATTTGGGGCGCAGTCAAACTCCATTTGACCCCTAAACGAATAAGCCGTTCAGCTTGGATGCTCGAACGGCTTAAATATTCATTATGAGTTGCAAAGATACGCCTGTTTTTTAATAAAACAAATTTTTACATAAAAGTTTATCAACATTTTGTTCACGCAGGGGGATGGAGACACTAATACTCGATTCCTTTTCTGGCTTCTGTTCCTTTTGTGTAATAATGTTTAATTTCTTTCATTTCGGTTACAAGATCTGCCCGTTCAATTAATGCTTTTGGGGCATACCTGCCCGTGATGACGAGTTCAGCTTCCGGTTTTAACAAATCAATAACACCCATGAATTCATCCAGGGTAAACAACTTGTAATAGAGAGCTATGCAAGCTTCATCCAGAACGATTAGTTTATACGTTCCGGATTTTATGACAGCAGCAACTTCCTGCAATCCGTCCCGGGCTGCCTTAATATCGGGTTCGGTAGGGGCCTTGACAATAAAACATTCCAGTCCGTACTGTTTAACAACGACGGACGGAATGTTTTTTAATACGTTCAATTCCGAATAAGGCCTGCCTTTGACGAACTGAGCGAAAAAAACCTTATAACCGGCACCGGCGGCTCGAATGGCCATACCTATGGCCGCTGTGGTTTTTCCTTTTCCGTTACCGGTATAAACGTGGATCATTCCAATGTTTTTTGCATCCAGATGATATCATAGGGAGTGCCTTTTTTTGTAATGATCTTCTGGAACCTGCCGCATTCAACAAATCCGTTCTTTGTGTGAAAATCAATGCTTTCGGTATTTACGGATGAAATGTTGGCCAGAATCGTTTTGATGCCTACTTTGAGAGCATCCTCTTCAAGCTTTTTGAGCGCCATGGTTCCCAGACCCTTGCCGGTGTGATCCTTGTCAATAAAATAGGAAATCTCGGCACATTGTTTAAAGGTGGGGAACGGATTGTAGGCGTGTAACAGGCAGAATCCTACAATTTCATCATTCTCTTTGATCACGTATGCCGGGTAACATTTGGTCATATCCAGGAACTTTTCGTAATACTCATAAGGTAAAACATCATCCGGATAGGCGGCAAGACTGTTGTCCACGTAATAGTTATAGATATCCATTACGGCTTGTCGGTGCTCGACAGACATTGTTTCAAAGGTAACTTTCATAGATCAGTGGTTTAAGCAATTGCAATATAATAAAAAAACAAATACCTGATCATCTGAAATCCCACGGAGCTACCGGATCCGGGTCAAGCCACAGGCCAATATGTTCTTTTCTGGCCTTGGCTTCCAGTTCTGCGTATAGGGGGGTGTCGTCATATTCTTTGTAATGCCAGGCAAGTCCCAGACGAAGCATTTCTGCAGATATGTCTTTGATCTTTTTGGCTTTTACAGTAACAAAATAACGACCCCACCCGTCACGTGAATGAACGGTAACCGTCACTTTTTTACCGTGAATCATCTCTTTGAGTTTATCCGTAGAGACGCTGCTAAAAGCCTGTTTGCGTTCCGGGGCATCAATGCCGTAGATGCGAAAACGAATTTGCAGGTCGTCCCGGTTAAGGGCCGTAAAGGTGTCGCCGTCACTGATAGAAACCACTTTGACCTTAAATGTCTGTGCCTGTGAAATGATTGCCGATAGTATCAGCAACAGCAAGATTGAAGTCTTTTTCATTTACCGGCAGGACCCTGGTATTCGGATTTGCCAAAACCCAGTATGGGGAGAAAAATCCAGGGAAGAAGAATCAGTCCGATGGTAAAATCGGCTTTTTTTCCGAAACTTTTTGCCAGCAGGTTCAGACCCCAAATCAGAAAAACAAGGTTTACAAAAGGAATCAGCAACAACAAGAGCCACCACCACGGTTTGCCTATGATCTTCAGACCCACCAGGTAATCATAAACGGGAATGAGACAGGCCCACCCGGGTTTTCCGGCTTTTGTGAAAATATACCACAGAGCTATGATCTGTATAACCGACATGTAAATGCCGAAACTTACCCACATGATGAGCAGGGGCAATAAAAACAGGAATTCACTGTTTGCGAATTCAAAATTTTCCAGGTTTTCAATAAAACATTCCATAATGTTATTTTTTTAGGGTTAATATTTTAAAGTGGCACGGAAAGGTCCCGTTTTCAAGGCATCCCTAATTGCCTCTTCGGTTGTCAGGAAGGTCATGTTAAAACGGGAAACAGCTTTCCGGTTGGTATAATAATTTTTTATGCAAAGGATCTTCATATTATTAAGTGAAAGAGATGTGGGAATACCCAGAAAGCGAAGAACACTTCCTGCACCACCCAGAGCCATCAATGCAGGCTTCATAAGAGGGATCATCAATGGTTTATTGCCTGTCAGGCGGGCAATGATTCTGAAAAATTCACAATAAGAAAGGTTTTCGTTTGCCATTAGGTATTTTTCACCGGGGAAACCTTCTTGCAGCGCATTGACTACGCCGCGGGCTACGTCAGCGGCGTGTACGAAATTTTTTCCTCCGGGGGGATAAAAAACGATTTTCCGGTTAAGCGCCATACGGAGGATCCGTCCCGAACTCGGCTTAAAATCATAAGGGCCTATCATGAACGAAGGGCTTATTGTGACTACGTTAATGCCGTTACGGGCTGCGGCATCCACCATTTCCTGCACCTGAATTTTGCTTAGGGCGTACAGACAACGTGTAAAAGGAGCTGCGGGCGGGCGGTCTTCATTGCCGGGGTCTTTCTCGGTTCCGTATCCGAATGTATTGGCAGTCCCGATATAGACCAATTTTTCCATGTGCATTGACCGGCAGATTTCTAAAATGTTTTTTGTGCCTTGCATGTTTACGGCATCATAATCCTGAAGTTTCAGGTGTTTCACAGAGGTGTCGGCTGCCGTGTGAACAACAAGAGTACAATCCTGCATGTTTTTTTCCAGTGTATCCCGGTCTCTGACATCTCCGATAACCAGTTGAAGGTTGGGATGTGTGTAATCTATGAACCTCTTTTTGTCACGAACCAATGCTTTTACGGCATAATTTCTCCTGAGCAGCTCCAATACCAGGTTGGTGCCCAAAAGTCCGTTTGCGCCGGTAACAAATACGGTTTTCATTCAGAAGCGTTATCTGTAGTGTTTATTTCCTTTCTGACGGCACGGCTAAGTAACGGTAAACGGATATATATGGGAACCAATTTCAGGATCAGCCAGTTAAATCCGTTTGCCAGGCTTAGCATGATCATGGTGTCCCGTTTAAACAATTTACGTATGGAAATCGCAGCCACTTTTTCAGGACTCATAACACCCCAATGGCTGAAGAATCCCTGTTTTTCAATACGACGTGTGACTTCCGGATTGGTTTTCATAGGGCCCGGGTTAACTACGCTGACAAACAGGTTCGTGTGCTTGTATTCCTGGTAAAGGCTGCGGGAAAAATAATGCACGAAAACTTTGGAAGCCGGATATACCGTTTTGTATCCTATGGGACTGAATGCAGCCATGCTGGAAACATTCAGGATGTATGACTTTTCCTGTTTCAGCAAATTTGGGATCAGCAGCCGTGTGAGCAAGGTCGTTGCCATAACGTTCAGCTGTATGATCCTATCCAGGTATTCCGCAGTAGCATTCTCAAATCTTACGGTCCCTCCTGTACCCGCGTTGTTGATCAATAAAAAGACGTTGTAATTATTGTTGATACGCTCTGCAAGTTCAGTGATCTGCTGTTTTTGTGTAAGGTCACATTCATAACAGCAAGACGACACCTGATATTGGTTCCGGATCTCTTCACAAAATCCGGAAAGGTTGTTTTCCGGCAGGTCTACCAGGATGGTGTTTAATCGCCGTTGTGACAATTCTTTTGCAAAAGCCCGCCCCAGGCCGTGGGCTGCTCCCGTAACAACGCAATAGCCATTTGTAGGCACGGATTTCATAAGGTGCAATATACAAAAAAAGTAACAAATTTCTTATATTTGTATATTATGGGACATATAGACACAGTAAATGCTAATTGGCTGGAAAACATGGTATTCCAAGCCGGAATTAATGGTCACCAAATAGTAATGGATGCCGATACACAATTTGGCGGACAAGACAAAGGGCCCCGGCCAAAACCTTTCATGTTGGCGGCTTTGGCCGGTTGTACGGCGATGGATGTGATTTCCATTTTAAAAAAAATGCGTATTGAGCTGAAACATTTTAATGTCAGGGTGGAAGGAGAATTAACGGACGAACATCCCGTTCATTACAAAAAGATCCATGTGACTTATGAATTTACCGGGGATGATCTGCCTATGGATAAGCTCAAACGTGCCGTGGAATTATCCGAGAACAATTACTGCGGGGTGGCATACGTTTACAAGCAAGTCATGGAAGTAGACTCTCGGATCGTAACCAAATCAGAAGAGTAAAACACCCAGGATCAGCAAGGTGCTTATATGCGCGATGATCAGAACAGCCAGGGATCGGTATTTCAGGTAATAAAATCCAAAAATGATTCCTATCAGGAACGGTATAAGCATATTGAGCCAGCTGCCGTACGTGTAATGCAACGCGGCATACAAAACAGCTCCTATCAACACTGCAGCCCACTGTTTATTCAATAGCGAATGAAGACGTGGCAACATATACCCTCTGAAAATGCATTCTTCCACAATTCCGGCCGAGATAGCAGTAATTATGAGCAACAAGGGCCTTTCGTGCAGGTATGCGTTCATCTCGGCCTGAACGTGTGTGTCGGCCAGGGTCATTTGCATACTGGAAAAAAGATAGGGAATAAAATTGATGGCAAAAAACACTACCATTAAAACGGACACGGTCCAAACATAAAACCAGAAGGGGTATTTAGATTCTTTTAGAAGAAAAAAAGGTTTTCTTTCTATGTAATGCACATAAAGCCATATTAAAAGCAACCAAAACCAGAGCACTCCCCTGGAAACATAACCCCAGGGCAGGTAATCGGGAATGCTCAGGGAGGCTACGGAATAGAGAATCAGTTTTAGTGTGACTGCAAGGATAATTCCTACAATGAAAGGTGCCTTAAATTCGTTCTCCGTTAAATACTTCTGTAAAATCATAGATACTGAATATGGTTGACGCCACTAATTTACGAAATTTTAAACCGGCAGGTCTTTTTCTATCCCGACAGGTTCCCTTTTTTTGTACCTTTATAACGATGAAAACTGACAGAGATGAAAACATACAGACGAGAATTTTACATTGAAACACCCACCCGCCGTGCCTTTGTGAACATTACCCCTCAGGTTCTTAAGTACCTGGAGGAAAGTGGAATACAGGAGGGGTTGCTGCTGTGCAATTCCATGCACATTACATCAAGCGTTTTCATTAACGATGATGAATCGGGACTTCATCATGATTTTGAAAAATGGCTGGAACGTCTGGCTCCCGAACAACCTTATTCACAATACCGTCATAACGGAGTGGAAAATAATGCCGATGCACACCTAAAACGCCAGGTCATGGGGCGTGAAGTCGTAATTGCCGTTACACAGGGCCGGCTGGATTTTGGAACGTGGGAGCAAATTTTTTACGGAGAATTTGACGGTAAACGAAAAAAACGAATCCTGGTTAAGATTATCGGGGAATAAAAATGTATTTGCACAGAATCCCGGAGATTCTATGGTCACATGAAGGGAGCAAGGTAACCTGTTTGCTTTGTCCTCATTACTGTGTTATTCCTGAAGGCAAAACCGGCAAATGCCGTACCAGGATCAATAAAGAGGGCGTTTTGTATTCCCTGGCGTACGGCAATCCCTGTTCTGTTGCCATAGATCCGATTGAAAAAAAACCGTTGTATCATTTTCTCCCTGGATCGCAGGTTTTATCCATAGCCACTGCAGGATGCAATTTCCGTTGTCTGAATTGTCAGAACTGGACCATATCCCAGGCTTCTCCCGCCAATATGGATCACTATGATCTTTCTCCCGGGCAGATAATCAATATGGCCTTGCGCCACAAAACCCCGTCCATAGCATTCACTTATACGGAACCTACGGTTTTCTACGAATATATGTTTGACATTGCGGTTAAGGCGCATGAAAAAGGCTTGAAAACCATTATGGTATCTAACGGGTATATCAATTCCGGACCACTTGAAGCGCTTTGTCCCTGTATAGATGCTGCCAACATAGACTTGAAGTGTTTTGATGACAAAATGTACCGACGTCTAACCGGAGGAAAACTGCAACCGGTCCTGGATACATTGCTGACTTTGCATAAGACCGGTGTATGGATTGAGATCACCCACCTTATCATTCCCGGAATGACTGACAACCCGGTCTGGTTTGAATCCATGTGCCGGTGGCTTGTGGACAATGGTTTTGCATCTGCGCCGTTACATATAAGCCGTTTCTTTCCTGCTTATAAACTTGCCCATCTGCCTCCCACACCAGTAGAAAAGGTAATGAAAGAAAAAGAAATTGCAGAAAAATGCGGTTTGAAATTTGTCTATCCGGGGAACATTTAACCCTGAATGTCAATGGTTGTAAAGACAAATATCCGGGCGGTTCTCCATCCGTCCCAACCCAATCCGGCTTTATCGCGGGAACAGTGACCCAGAAATTCTTCCAGGCTCCAGCCGGTTTCCGTGGCAACCCGGGGAAGAAAAACGCCTGAACGGCCCCGGCTTTCAACCAAGATTCCGTGTTTGCCGAGTTGAATCTGCCCGACATCCTTGATTTCTTCAAGCGGAGAAAGCACCGAAATGTGGATTTCCAGATCCCCGAGTTCTTGTTTTTGTAGGGGAAGAAAGCGGTCATCATACAGGGCAGCGGCCACGGCCATATCTCTTACCAGTTGGTATAGAGGTATGTCAGAGGACATCCGCCCAATACAACCGCGGAGTTTTTTCCCCTTGTACAGTGTAACAAAAGCGCCTCGATGCTCATTCAAGACAGGAGCATACTCAGAAGGTTGACCCACGGAAAGCTTTTTCCCGGAAAGAACCATGGATTCAATAGATTTTCCGGCAATTTCCAGCAACATGGATCGTTCTTCCGGAGTCATTTTGTCCCCGGAGACTTCACTTTTCTCAGTTACTGCAATAGCCCAGTATCCTACCACATTGTTTTTATCGGCATACAAAGGAGCATCCCCTGAATTTTTATAATCAATAGCCTTGAACGTGTAAGATTTGTTGCCGGTTGTGATATACAGAAGTGTCAGGATTGAGGTCCACCCACACAGGCTGGTGACCAGCCCCGGAATAGCAAGCCGGCTATTGTTGGCAAGTGTCTGCAGCAACACTCCGGGATCGTTTTGCAATATGGCATTTTTGGTGGCCTTATCTACTGTAAGGGCATTTTCGTATTCCGGGTAGTGGGAAAAATCGGAACTGATAACGAACAGATTATCCGGATTGAAATAAGGAGAAAGCACTTGGGCTATTTTTTTGCATACCGCAGGATCCGAAGTTCCTATGATAATGGGAACAATCACGTATTCATGCCTTAGCACATGATGCAGAAAGGGAAGCTGGACTTCCAGACTGTGTTCGTCGCGGTGTGCCCGTTCATCTTCCTTAAACAGTTCGGGATGGGCTATAACAAGGTTTTTGCATAAGTCAACATCTGTTCTGACTGTGCCGTATGGCATCAAAAAATTGCCCTGAGTGTAAACAGCCGCTCCTTGTAGCGTTACGTGGTGGGAGGAGCCTATAATAAATATTCTTTCATATTTTTTTCCTCCGTCCACCTGATTGAATGCCGAGGCAGCCACCGTACCCGAAAACACATACCCGGCATGAGGACTGATAACGGCCCGGACGTTTTCATACTCTTTGGGTCCGGCGCCGGCGAAAAGTTGTTTCATTTCCCGTTCCAGCTCCAGGGGTGAAGCCGGATAAAACTTGCCGGCAACGGCCGGTATGCGTTCACGGGATTTCATGTCAATGCCATTGGTATATGGATCCTTCCAACGGATCTACGTTTTTGTACAGAAAAAACAACATGTTTTCATGATTTTTCCACCAATCCCGGTAAGCTTGTGCCACCTGTGAGTGAGATGTTTCATCGTCTGTGTCCAGGGGCTGAAATTGTGCCGATTCTGCATTTTCTTTCTTTATCAGCAGCGGGTTCTGTGAGGCGTAAGGCATGCTGCCGTCTTCGCTTTTATTGGGAGCCAGGCGGATAGCCTCGATAATCCATAAAACATAGATACCCAGCCGGCATTCTTCCCGGTAAAAAGAAGAAATGGGATTGACCGGAAAATGGGTGATATGTTCTTTGGAACTTGCATACTTCAGGAGGGTTGGTATAGATTCGCTCGTTAGTTTAGGAAGCATTAAGGCATCATACTCTCCCGATCGTAGAAGATCAACAAAATATTCGGCTTCGGGCTGATTGTCATCAATGTTGCGCTCACAGGACACAACGGACAATGCAAAAATTAGCAGTGATATGATCTTTAGCTGTTTCATAAAGCAAATATACTCAATACATGGTTTTAAGCTGAAAAACAGTTACCGCCTGTCCGCGGATCTCCACTTTTTCTCCAAGCAGCCGGACTTTCATCCTTCCGGTCCTTTCGGACAGTTGCATGGATTCCAAAGACTCTTTCCCAAGTTTTTCAGCCCACAGGGGAGTCAGGGCACAATGGGCCGAACCGGTCACCGGATCTTCGTTCACCCCCAGGGAAGGAGCAAAGCATCGGCACACAAAATCCACCGGGTAGGTTTCACTTTCAGCCGTTATGATCAGGTGTCCCGGACCCTCTGTTTTCAGTCTTTCAAAATCGGGCCGGGCCGACCGGATGTGGTCCTGACTCGCGGCGACTGCCAGAAACCACCCGTAGTCGCTTTGGTAATATTCCTGCGGCTGAAAGCCAATCAGTTCTTTGAACCGGCCCGGTATGGGAATGGGATCCAGCTTGTAACGCGGAAAAATCATTAAGATTCCGTCCCCGTCCTTCCGTGCCGTTAGCGTGGTGTCGTTGGTCCTGAAGCAGATATCATCTTCCGGCTCTTTTAAGCCGAGTTGATAAATGATATGGGCCGAGGCCAACGTCGCGTGCCCGCATAGCGGTATTTCGCTTGCCGGCGTAAAATACCGGATCCGGAAAACGTCTTGTTTCTCTTGATAAAAAAACGCGGTTTCCGAAAGGTTCATCTCCCGGGCAATGAGCTGCATCTGCTCCGGAGCTAGAGCTTCTTCCAGGATCATCACCCCGGCGGGATTGCCTTTGAAAGGAAGATCGGTGAAAGAATCTACCTGGTAAATATTGTTTTTTTCCATAAGCCGGGTGTTTCGGGAAACAACCCCATGAAAGCCTATAAAGAGCCTTTCAAATGCTTTAAAGCGGCTTCGTAGTCCGGCTCCTGAGTGATCTCGGGTACATATTCAACGTACTGAACGATTCCCTGAGGATCTATGATTACCGTTCCCCGGGCCAAAAGCCGCACTTCCTGCATCAGGAATCCGTACTTTTTGCCAAAATCCACGTCCCTATGATCCGATAATGTGATCACATGGTCAAGACCTTCTGCGGCACAAAAGCGACGTTGGGCAAAAGGAAGGTCACATGAAATGGATAAGACTACAAGGTCTTTGAAATTTGCCGCTTCTGCATTGAAACGCCTGTTTTGTGCCTGGCAGACGCCGGTGTCTATGGAGGGATAAACTGCAATGACCCTTGTTTTCCCGGCATAATCTGAAAGTTTTACGGACTCCAGCTTGGCATTGACAACCGTGAAATCGGGTGCCTGGTGGCCGGGCTTGATTGCTTCTCCGGCCAGTTCTATAGGTTTACCACCAAAAATTACTGTTCTTTTCATAAACACAAATATAAAAAAAGATAAGAGTGGATGTTACTAGTAAACACCGGGAATGATCCGGTACTTTACTTCATTTTTATACGTATCCCACAATTCGCCGTATTTTGCACGGCAACGTCTGTCATCGTCTCTTTGACGTGTTCCCAGCAGGAATACATAGTATAACGGGTAGAGCCATACCCAGGGAATGGCGGGATATCCCACGCTCAGGGCTATGCCCACACCCATAAGCACTTCACCCAGGTAATTGATGTGACGGCTTAAACCCCAGAACCCGCTTACCAGCAATGTATGACGGCCATCGCTGATTGTTCTGGGAGAGATCCCCAGGAAAACCCTTTCAGGCTCCGTTTTGAAGAAATACTTTTGCATATTGGCCCCCCGGGCAATACTCCAACCGGAAAGAAAGATCAGTGCGTAAATTATCAGAAGCCATACAGGTGTGCCGGGATCCGGCAATTCCACGGCAGTCCAGAGTGCTATGGGATAGAAATAAGGATAGAAGGTCAGGCATCCAAAACCCAGTTTAAATCCTACTCTTTCGGCAAACAGATCGTATGTATACAGGTGTACCTTTTCAAAGGTCATATAATCCCATACAAAATAGGAAATCATAATGGCACAGAGCCAAATGCCCCGGGGGACGTCCCCGAATTCCATGATCCTGTGAGCAACAAAGGCTATTACGTTCAATTGCAGCATTATGGCACCGATCATGTAAAGCCACATCTTGGCATCTATCCGGCCTTTAAAATACTGCGGGTTTTCCAGTCTTCCCAGAAAAAGGTCTGCCAACAATCCTTTCCCGGTAGGAGTGAAAGGCAAAACAGACAACAATGAAAAGATAAGACCGAAAGTACAGGCTCCTGCCAGGCTGTACCAGCGGACGGTATAGAGCCAGTTGAAAGGAACCCAGTCCATGTAGCCTAAAAGAAACCAGATTGCAATACAGACCACCAGCACCAATCTTCCGTTCAAGCGGTAACGTAACAATTTACCGGTATTTGAATCCCTTACATACCCGTCCATCCAACGGCCGGGAAGTACGTAATGCAATAAAGTGATAATGGCGTAAAGAAACCATGGGGTGAAAAAGCCGATAATTTTGATCATCTCTATAGTTTTTTTGTTTGTTGATGCATCAGATTTATTGCCCAACGACGGGGCAATATCCTGCCCATAAACCAACGGGCCAGTTTGTTTACCGTACCGGGAACCGTTACAGGTCCTTTTCCGAGGGCATTCAATGTTTTGGCGGCAACCTGTTCCGGGGTAAGTGTTCCGGGTGCAGGTTTCTGGTGTTGCGTATTCTTATATCCGGGAGTCAGAATAGCCCCGGCACAGGAAGCCAGCACATCTATGCCCATAGGTTTTAATTCTTTCCACAGTCCTTCGGCGAAAGTCGTATTGAACGCTTTGGTTGCTGCATAGGTGGCAATTTTCGGACTCCCCTGTGTTCCGGCCAGCGAAGACATCAGCACGATCCCTCCGCTTCCCCGTTTTTTCATTCTTGCCGAGACAAGTTGCGCCACCAGCACAGGTCCGCGGACATTCACGTCCACGATCTTTTCCGGGTCTTCTGCGGGAAGTTCGGCAAACCGGCCCACAGGCGCGTAAGCGGCATTGTAAACCACCAGTCCCGCATCGACATCCAATTGACTGAAAAAATCTTTGATTTGGCCGGGGTCTGACAGATCCACTTTTCTGTATTGAGCCTGAACTTTGTAATCATGTTGGATGATACCCGTAAGTTCCTTGAGTTTTTCCTCTCTGCGCGCTATCAGGTATACATTGATTCCCCGGCTTGCAATATCCCGTGCAAAAGCTTCTCCCAATCCTTCGGAAGCTCCTGCAACCACAGCCCACGGGCCGTATTTGCTTTTAAAATCTTTCATCAGCACGTAAATATAAAAAAAATCCTAGTGCAACGCACTCAGACTGATTTCTTCAGGAGGCGTTTCCATAGTACAGGCAGTCCATATCCTGTTAATGTATTCCAGAGCAAAATGATTCTGCATCAGGTGAATCCGGTGTATACCCTTTTTAGTCAACATAATGTGATCGTCTGTCCTGCAGGCATAACCAAGACGCAGAATGAGGCGTACCCATTTCCCGTAATCATCCATGAAATCTGAACCAAAGCGCATTCTATAGGCATTCAGGGAAATTCCGGTTTCGTACAGCCTCCAGTAAATCCAGAAAAGACGTTCCAAACGGGGAGAAACATCCATAATATAGGATCCCGGGATTTGACCGCGCATGGTCATGGCCAGGTACTCTTTGATGTTGAACGTGTTGAATAAAAACTGCTTGCCGGTATAGGTGCCCGCTGATGGTCCCAGGCCCAGGTATTTGTCCCGGGTTACGGAAGAATATTTCAGGGCATTGCCTTTCAAAAAACTCCAAACGGATACTTGTTTATATCCTTTGGCTGTCAACGTGTCCATTATGTGGTAATACATCTGTTTGCGGGTTTTACCGTCGGGCATGACAACGTGCGACAGTTCTTGTGATTTTCCGATCACACTATAAGGAAATGTAAACAACGGATATAAAGTCAATTGATGGGCCCCGGTGTCAATGGCAATTTGCAGTGTTTGGTCCAATTCTTTCATGGTTTGTCCGGGCATGGCAAAAATCAGGTCAATATTGAAATTGTGGAAATTCAATTGTTCCAACTTGTCAATGGCCCTGTAGACATCAGAAACCGTGTATTTACGGCCAAGAAAATCGAGGTATTTGGGATTGAAATCCTGTACTCCCAAACTAATCAGATTACAACCCATCACGGCCAGTTCACCCGTTACACGGTTGTTGATTTCTGTTGGAGTGGTTTCAATGGCCACGTTATGCAGTGTGCATAACTGACGTAAGCGATCTATGGCCGGGATCAGGTGGCTGTTCAACAATGTGGGAGTGCCACCTCCCACGTACAGTGATTGGATTTCTTTCCCTTTAAGCCACCCTGTGTGCAGTTCAATTTCCCGTAACAGGGAATCTCCGAAAAACCCGGCTTGTTGTTCGTTATAGAGTTCTTTAAAATACGGACAATACGGACACTTGTTTCGGCAATAGGGTACGTGTATGTATAGATTATCAACGCCTTCCGGATCCAAAGGTTCATCCCGGTATTTTCTGAAAGTCATCGTATCCCCCGGACCCAGAAGAAGTTTTAAAAACCACTTTTTATAAACCTCAGGGATACTCATAGCCTTTCATGGGCCTCTATCCGAATTGCGGATTGACTTTCCTGTGCATTGCAACGAATCTCCTGAACAATGGTCTGCGTGTGATCATCAAAGGTCAGCACGGCTTTTACCTTGTGGATGCCCTGAGTCAGGGTGATCACATCCCCGGTATTGTGCGGCTGGTCATTGAAAAACCAGTTTACGGATTCCGGTCTTTCCACCCCTTCCACAGAAGGATCATCGTTCAATTGCAAGGTAAAGGTATCTCCTTCCGTGTACGTTCTGCCCGTATAGGGGATCATGTAATACCCCAATGCAAAGAGCTGGTTGTCCGGTCCGGCCACCGTGGCCGATATCTGTATGTTAACGTCAATATCGTACAGGTCTTTCCATGTGTCGGTCAGTGAGGCAATGTCACTACCCGCATACCCGCCCATAGGGGCCATGGGGCCGTTGTCGGCAGCCAAAGGATACCCGGAATCACTGTCTGTAACATAGTATCCGAATTTCACATCCGCTCCTCCCGGTAGAATGATACCAAAGGAAGACAAGTCAATTTGCATCATCACTTCAAAAGAAGGATTGTTCAATACACCGGAAAACAATGTTTGGTCGCCTGCAGTAATAAACACTCCCACCTCGGCTGCACTGGTTCCTGCTACCAGGAATGACATAGAGGCGATGGTATGACCTGCGTAGGGAGCAAGCTCCTGGGCCGAGAAGCCCACGGCCCCGAATATGGTACCGCCCGGTGAGCCGTACCCTATGGCATATCCTTCCCAAGGCGCGTGTTTCTTCAAAACCCCTTCTTCCGGCAGGGGAGTTAAAGTGAGATCAACGGTAACCGTTCCTGAGCGGGAGGCATCCACCTGGTCGTTTGCGGGATTGAACCCCTCTTTGGTTGCCTCCAAATAGTAAATTCCTTCCCTGCTTTCTGTTTCAAATACATATTTTCCATCCTCTGCCGTTGTAACGACCGATGATTCCTTTTGTGAAGTCCTTCGGGCTGACGTAAATAGCGGACCGGAAGGAACGATGGCTGTTTGGCGGACATTTTCGGTCGGGGAAGGTTCTTCAAATGACAACGTTACTGCAGCGCCGGAAACGGGATTCCCTTCCTGGTCCATAACGGTTCCGGTAATGACCAATTCGGCACTTTTGGTTACGGTAAAAGAAGCCCGGTCGCCGTTATCGGCAATGTCAACCAGGTATACGCCCGTGGGATTTCCTGCAAAATCCACAGCCGCCGGGGAAGATGAATCGGTAAATAATGTATTGTTCTTGGTACCCGGGAAAGGGATCTGGGTATCAAAGCTAATGGCAGATTCGGGATACACCGCTTCCACCAGATCACAACACTGGTGGGATGCGTAGGAATTGATTCCGTCCCAGGAGCGCCACCTGTCGACAGCCGATTTGCCGCCCACCATGTTTTCTGACATATCAATATGATAAATCAACAATCCCGAATTGGGAAGGTTGGCATCCCATCCGTCTTTCTGCCGGAATTCGTATAAGAAAAATTCCCCGTCGTTGCCTGTAAGCGTGACATATGACTGGTTTCCGGGAACAGGCCCGAGTTCATACTGCCCTTCTTCGGACAGTTCATCAAAACTGTCAGGCCGCCAGCCCAGCAATGTCCTTTCTATGATAGTCAGATAGGGAGGTGTTCTTCCCACGTTGTTGTAATTCCCGCCGGACATGAGAGAAAAGGATCCCACTCCGCGAGCTGCACCGTTTTCATCGCCATCGGTGTCGTAAAAATCGGGCAATCCCAGAACATGGCCGAATTCGTGGCAATACGTACCGATTCCGGCCATGGATGTCCCTGAAGCAGCCCTGAGCTCCGAGGTACAGGCGTAAGAAGAAGTAGTAACTCCGTCCACCGTAATGCTCTCATTGTAAGTGTTCCATGCATGCGGCCAAATGGTGTTGTCACCGCCTCCTTCGGCCTCGTTGTGACCGGCAAAATACACAAATACGTTGTCTATGGTTCCGTCATCGTCGTTGTCGTATTGTGAGAAATCCACTCCAAAACTCTGATCGGCTATCCGGATGGCTTCAATGACCATTTCCCGTGCCCGTACCGCCATGTTGTTTCCTTCCTCATCATTGGCCCCGTAATAGGAAAACGATCGTGAAAGCGTTACGGGTCCGACAACATCAAATTGCGGATCGAATGCTCCGGAAGAGTTTTCATAAAAATAGTTCCACACCGAACCGGTCCCTCCGTTTTCGGCATACCCGTCCTGGTTGAGCAAGTTGAAAAAATCGTTTTGGGCACTTGCCGAGTTGAAGGCCAGGTCACTGAAGGCGGCCAGGATGACCAGGAACTTTTTTTGCCCGATGGCAATGGATTGTGCCGGGCTTTTAACGGCCGGGGTGATTCCCGGTAAAAGGCGGGAAACATCACTGCGGGCACTGAATGTCTGTGCGAAATCCTGCCTTAAACGCTGTGCGCGTTCGCGTGCCACAGCCGGTGGTGTAATGGTTGAAGGTCCCTGCAGGGACAGTCCGGGTTGCACCCGCGTGGCAGTTGCCTGAACCGCTCCCTGAGCGGAAAACTCGGCAAGGTAATAAAACCCGTCGGTGCCTTGTTTGACCAAAAGGTTCCCGCAGGTGGTCCAGTTCAAAAATTCGTCCCCGTGTTTGCGGATGGTGATGACCGATCCGTCGGGCTGGGTGACCTGGATGGGGCCGGGGTAAGCTTTTACGGCATAGGCACTATGAGAAAAACCGGCCAAAAAGCTTAACAGCAGAATATTTATGAGTATGATCTTTTTCATAGCACTCTAATTGTAAACAAGGTAACTGGTTTGGTTTTCCTGATCGTAAAGGAGCAACATATTGCCTTCCTTACGGATAACCGAGACGTTTTTACTTCCCGCAGGAATGTTGTCTGCCCCGAAAACGGAAATTTCAACGGTAAATTCAGATCCCGGATCCGGATCCAGAGGAATGGAACCAATGGTTACGACTTTTTTCTGCACGTAATTCTGAATCCTGAAATCGTAGTGGGCAGGGTAAGTCAGGATGCTCCACTGGTCTGTGAACTGCCGGTATGTGATAAGGGTATCTTCCATACGGTAAATACCGAATGTGTCGTAATTCCCGGGATCGGCTTTTTCTTTAATGGTAGTCTGATCCGACAATTCGGAAAGTGAGAGCGGAATGTGGTAACGGTGTCCGGCTTCAACCGTTTTTGCCGATTGTATGTTTGTGGTTGAGATGTGGTTGGCTGTTTCCACAATGATCCGTAACGGATCACCGGAAGTGATTGCGGCATTTGCAAACATTCTGACATTCAGGGTCCGGCCTCCTTCCAATAGTGGGGGATCTTCCCACCCGGCGGTTATCCTGCATGCTGCGTGTTGGTCAAACTGCGGAAGTGCCGCGGGACTGCTCATGTCTATGCTAAAATGACCGGCCATTTTTTTATCCGGGTTGCAAAAACTAACTGATTGAATCGATTCTCCGGCCAGGATTGTTCCGCTTACATCCAGGGTAAAATCCAGCATGACCATGATCTCCCGGAAATGGATGCGGTATCCGTCCTGGTCATTCCCGGTAATATGGGAGCTGACTTTCCAGTCATAGGAAGCTATTTGATTGGCATTTTCGTTTTGTACCTGTATGGAATCCAGAAATCCGCGAATATCGTTGTAACTGTCTCCGGCGGATTCGGAATAGGGGTAATACGCGGCAACCGGAACACCGGTCTGGGCTCCCTTGAAAATGCCAAAAGGAGTTCCTGCTCCTGAGGTCAGGGTTAAAGAAATGTTGGAAGAGCCGCTTCCGTAAACTCCAATGGCATCGCCTTCTTCCCATAGCGTAAGCAATCCGTCGGTATCCAGAGTGGTACGGGTTGCGATATCCTCTGTGGAGGGAAGGATTCCCTTTATTTCCATGTTTTCTTTCTGAAGAACAGACAGCCGTCTTTCTTCTTCCTGTTTACAACCGACAGCCAACAGAATGGCACATGTAATAATAATGATCTTTTTCATAGTTCCGGTCGTTTAAAAGAGGTCTCCGTCGTCAATATAACCGCCTGCCCGCAATTGCGTTACCGTAATATCCAGAGTCATGTCCTGGCAGGTAACTGTAAGGGTTTGGCTGCGATCTTGTGAAGTGGCATTCGGTTGAAAATCAAAAGACAGCTCAGATGTGCCGGCATTCCCGGAAACGGTATTCAAGGTCAGCCAACCGCTGCCACCGGTGACTTCTGCCGTCCAGGCAAGATAAGCTGTTACGGTTATCGAACTGGAGGAACCTCCTTCTGCAGCAACTGTCAGGGATGTTTCAGACAAAGAAAAACTGGCCGGTGTTTCCAGGGTAATCTGTTGCCCGTAAGCCGTTCCGGCTGAATTGACGGCGTAAGCCCTTACGAAATAAGTAGTTCTGGAGGCGAGCCCTGTCAAGGTACTTGAAAAAGAGCCCGAGCCGGAACCGTCTTGTGTTCGGGTGGCCATATCTGCAGTCGGATTGGCAGTCGTACTCCAGCATACGCCCCTTGAAGTAATGTCTGCTCCTCCGTCGTTTGTAATATTTCCTCCCGTGAATGCTCCAAAAGAGGTTAAATCCGTAATCGGAGTGGTTGTCAGTGAAGCGTTGGCCGCAAGGGTTGTGGCTGAAACCTGTGTTCCGTATGCGGTTCCGGCTTCGTTGGTTGCATAGGCCCTGATATAATAGGTGGTATTGGGAGATAGACCGTTCAGGGAACTCGTAAAGCTTCCCAAACCGGACCCGTCGTTGGTTTTCGTTGACAAGTCTATGGAAGGACTGCCTGATGTGCTCCAGCAAATACCGCGTGCCGTAACAGGGGCTCCTCCGTCTGAAGTGACCGTCCCTCCGGAGCTCATAGAGGTAGTGGTAATATTGGATGCCGCATTAGTATCGATCCCGGGGGGAACAGGCTGCTTGCAACCGTGTAGAAGAAAAATCAGCAGTGAAATCAGAACTGCCGGCAAATAAATCGTTTTCATACATTAAAGATAATAATTTACGGGTAATACTGGTTTTGTGTTAGCCGGAACACATTTTTTTGCCTTTCAAAATCCAAAAAACCCCAGCAGGGTGATCCAGGCTCCGCCTGCAATCAGGCTGTCAAACCGATCCAGAACGCCTCCGTGACCTGGGATCAGGCGGGAATAGTCCTTTACGTTGTAGCGACGTTTGTAGAAAGAAGCAGTAAGATCCCCCAACAAAGCCCACAAAACAATACCGGTGGCCAACAGGAGGGCAGGCCCTGCCCCCATACCGGTCAGCTCCTTTATCAGGACAGCGGTGATCAGTGAAACGGTCAGTCCCCCTGCGGCGCCTTCCCAAGTTTTATGAGGACTTGTCACAGGGGCCAATTTATGTTTTCCCAATAGCTGTCCTGCGATCTGGCTGAAACTGTCAAATACAGATAATATGATGAAGGTGAACAGGATTTTTTCTTTTTCTATTCCTGTAAAAACCAAAAAACCTGAAGCAAACAGGGCATATATGAAGACGGAGACCAGGAAAAAACGTTTCTGTTTGTATCCTGAGCGAACAAACAAATGCACAAATTCATAAAACCCCGTGACCACAATGATCCATCCTGAAATTTTAAAGATAACAGGTTGGAAAGCTATGCTGAAAAAAAGTGCATTGATGATGATAAAATAGGAGATGAACTTAACCCGGTTGTGATGAGCCTCTTCTTTCGTTTTTCTTTTGCTTATAAAATAAAAAGTGATGCCTCCCGCCAGGAAGTACACCAGAATGATTATGTAGAGTGTAAGGATCATACCTTTAAAACTACAGAACGATCATCAGAATTCCAAAAACAACCATTCCCAGGGCATACCATAAACGCACCTGTCCTTCCGCTTTGTCTACCCTGACATTTGCCAGGAATCTCGGACCCAGCAATGCTCCTACAATAGAACCTGAGGCAAGGAAATAAACAATGGTCAAATCTATCTTTCCCACCAGAATATGTGCTCCTAAGGCCGAGCAGGTATTTACAAAAACAATAAGCAGGGAAGTTCCCAAAACAAGTTTCAGCGGCATGCGAATACTCATCAGCCCGGCCAGAATGGGTGCCGATCCGCTTGTTCCGAAAGTTGCCGTGATTATCCCCGAGAGAAAACCGTATAAGGTACTTCTGGAATACTTGCCGGCGTTTGACAGTTCTTTGGGTTTTTCTCCGTTAGCGATAGCCTTTTTGTCTTTTCGCTGACCCAGGTACATACCGGTTGCAATTATTATGGAATAGATTCCAAAACTGATTTTCAGTTGTTTCCCGGTCATCATATTGGCTATCTGGGCTCCTGCCAGTGCTCCAAATATCCCGGCGGCGGCAAAGATCAATCCAATACGAAAATCCAGATTTTTTTTCTTATGGTGGCCGTAAGCTCCTGCCAGGCAGATGGGTAAAGTGGCCGCCAGGGAACTGGCTATGGCAATTTGCGGAGGTACTTTAAACAAAATGGTGAGTAACGGGATAAATATGAAACCGCCCCCGCCTCCGGTCAGGGATCCTAAAAAACCGACTGCGAATCCGATAAACGGCAGCCAGAGATATGCGAACTCAAACGAAGAGTGAAAAATCATTTTCTCTTTTTTTCTTTCAGCACCCAGTACAAACCTTTTACATTGGAACGCATTTCAGGGATAATGAATTGGATGATCATGTGTTCTGTGGCAGCCAGTATTCCCAAAACGATCATGATGTAGTACAAGACGGGAATAAAACCGATCGTAAAGAGGCAAATAAAAAATCCGGCCTGTATATATCCGCCGATCTTTGTGGAATACAAATGAAAACTGGGTATTGCTTTAAATTTTATAAGGGACAAGACAACCGATCCTACCAGGAAAGCTATGAAAACTACAAAACTGACTATATGAGGCATAAAATCCTCTCCTTTGAACACCAATAGTCCGGTAAATGCAAGTATATAGGTTAGATCATCGGCAAAGGAATCCAGTTTTGCCCCCAAGTCCGTTTCCTGGTTGAAGACTCTTGCTATAAAACCATCCAGAAAATCCGTTACCAGATTGATAATTAAGAATATGGCAAAAAGACGTTCTTTGCCGGATATGATCAGCCACAGGATCAGAGGAAAAGCCAGTAATCTGTAAAAACTTAACAGGTTGGGAACGGTGACTATTTTCTTCTTATCCATAATCAGCCATTAATTGGATTCAAAAAGGTCCTTCAATCCGGATCCTTCATATACGCCTTCCAGGACGGATGGAGCTCTGCGGTAAATTTCTTTCAGAACATCTATAGAAACGTCAACACCTGCTTTGAAAGTCATTCCTACGTATTTACCCAGGGCCTTATTTACGCGGTTCTTTTTCTCCTGGGAAAGTGAAGAATAATACTCCGAATAATCCTTGATAAGCTTCCCGAAATATTTTTGGGATTCTCTCCAGTCTCGTCCTGAATAAGAATCACATGCTTCTTTTGTGTCGTCTACAAAATTTTCAACGCGGGTCACAAAAAAAATTTTTAAACCGGTCCTGTAAGGAACCACAGGGTCTTCGGTTCCGGGAATGGCAAGCAATCCCGAAAATAAAAATAAAGAGAGGAGTAAGGTTTTCATGATATTTTATACGATTGGACTTACCCAAAAGTAGGAAATTTTTATTAACTTTAACAGATTAGAAACGAACTAAAACTAATGATATGAAAACAAGATCTTTTTTTATCCTTTTTGTATTGTTGCTGGCTTTAGGCTCTTGCAACAATCCGGTAAAGGAAATTGACATTCAGGTTGAGGAAGAAGTGATTGTAGAATTCAGGGATCACGGACCGGATCCTTTTGTCTTTGACATAGAGGCGTATACCCTTGGAAACGATCTTTATCGCCGGGCAATCTGGACGGGCAGTAATATGCAAATGACTTTAATGTGCCTGGCGCCCGGAGAAGAAATAGGATTGGAAAAACATCCGGAAATAGATCAGTTTCTTAGAATTGAATCCGGTAAAGGGATTGTGGTAATGGGAGATGAAAAAGAAAACCTGACTTTCAGGGAAGAAGTGGAAGATGATTTCGCCGTATTTATTCCGGCCGGAAAATTTCACAATGTGATCAATACCGGAGATGAACCCTTGAAAATTTATTCCATTTATACGCCGCCTGAACATCCTTTCGGGACCGTACATGAAACGTATGAAGAAGGCATGGAGGCTGAACACCATCACGATCAGTGAAATTATTCCCATGTTCCTTCAATTCCTGTTGCAATGACGTCTTGACTCCCGCATTTGGGACATACGGCAAATGTCAGGTAATTATGTAATGTGCCTCCGCATTCACACAGGTAATAACCGGATTTTTTCGGATCAGTATGGCGTTTGAAATAATTTTTTCCGCACAGGGAACAATAATAATTTGATCCCAGAGACCCTGTGCCTTCAAAAACATGAAATACGTTACCACACATATTGCAACGGAATTCCCTGACCGTTCCAAGGGCTTTTGTACTATCCGGAGTATTGTTCTTTAGAATCATGAGGTGCAAAAATATAAAATATTCATGAAGTATCGCCATAAATCGATCTACCATATAATTGTCACGTTATTTAACGTTTTTTTGATTTTCCTTTCCGGGAACGTTAACGGAATGAACACACTTCCCTTGCAAAAACTCAAACTGGGAACGCAATGGGCGCCTTCAAGATCGGCACTGGATACGGACACGGGTATTTTGTATTTTATGCAGGAACAGACCATTACTTTAGTGGACCTGAATACGTTCCGTGTGGTTGAAAAAATCGAACAATCAGAACCGGAACCGGGCATGTCATTTGACGATTATCACCCGGTAGTAATGCAATCCGTTCTCTACCTCGTAAAGGATTTTGGAGGATCTTTACTTAAATGGGAAAACGGATCCTGGACCCGTTTGGATAATGCTTCTGAAAACCGAATGCAGACAGGCTCCACGGTATTTGTCCGTGAGGGGCGGATTTACCGGTACGGGGGATACGGGTTCTGGAGCTGCCGGAATTTTTTTACTTACTACCATCCGGCAATCCGGGACTGGGAAGTTTTGGCTCCGGTCAATACCAATGAACTTCCTCAGGGAACTGCAGGTACAGACATGATAAATATTGGAGAGCAATCTTATTTCTTGCGGGGAGAAAAAGTGATTCCTTCCAATCCCATGAGAAGGGAAGTTTCCCGTGAATGTTGGGAATTCAATTGGAAGAAAAAGTCCTGGAGATACCTGGGAATCCACCGGAACACATTCAGTCCTTCGGCTTGTCATTTTACATGGAATGCTAAACTGGTGTATATTTCTGATGGGCATACCTATGTTTACGATTTTCCTCATAACAGATTTGCTGCTTACGAAAACTCAACCCCCGTCTGGTATTGCAAAGCGGGGGTTTATCATTACGAAAATCATTTTTATATTCTGGGAGATTCTCCCGGTAATATGGACGTGTCTGTTTTTAAGATAAATGAAAAGGATCTTCTGGGCAAGCAAACGGGAGAAGGCCGCATATACGTGAACGGTTTTCACCGAACGCTTTGGATTGTAACAGGTCTATTTCTTTTAATAATGCTGCATTTGTTGATCCTTATAGGCAGGTCCCGGGTGTATTCGCACAAGATCAGTATTGACGGGAACATGCTTCATTATAAAAGCAAAAAGATGGACCTTGACCCCATGCAAAAAAACATTCTGGAACTGTTGTTGCTCAATAACGAATCTTCTACATCAGATATGATGGAAGTTCTGAACAAAAATCATTTGCATCCAACGCAGAAAATGAGAATTTTAGCTTCTGTCATCGAAGAAATTAATCTGAAATTACGCCTGATAACAAGTAGTAACGCTGATTTTGTCAAAATAAAAAAATCGGAAATTGACAAACGGATCAAAGCGTATTACATTGAAAAGAAATGGTTTGAACACATTTCCCAATCCTGATTACTTTTTGATAACTTCTGAGCCTCCTGATGTTTCAATGGAATTGATAACACAATCTCCTTTGTAATGGATTGTGCTGGCTCCTGAAGCCTTGATCTTCATCACTCCCTGGCATGTGATATCCATGCGGCTGGCTCCCGAAAGATCGCAATCCAATGTAATGGCTGTAAAATCAAAATCTTCAAAACGGGAAGCTCCGCTTAATTCAACCGTACAGTTAATGGCAGAACCGTAAACACTAAAACGGGAAGCTCCGCTGGCCTCAAAAAAAGCCGTATTGACCGTAACGGGGCAATCTGTCTCAATAAGGGAAGCTCCGGAAGCAATGAAGGTAGACAGCAGGGGATGATACGGAACGGTTACTTCCGTATTTACTGAAGAATATCCTATCAGGTTTTTGGTATAACCGATCACCAGCATGTCCTGGTCGTTGACATAAGTTTCCAGAAAAGGCATAAAAAGTTCATCCGCCCTTACGTGAATGGCTGATACCTGGTCCGATATCGTAACCCGAATGGCTTTTTCAACCATTATTCCGCGGTATACGGTGTTGACCGTTCGTGTTTCCTCAACGGCATGGCCGCTTCCAATAAGACCCGAGCAAGACTCTAAGATCAAAATTCCGGTTATGACGGTAAACAATATTGATTTTTTCATGATAACATGACGTATTAAAATACTTTTATGATGCATAAACTACCCGAATAACACCGTAAAAATGGTGATAAAAACGGTCCAGAAACTGATGCCGTTTATGAAGAATATCTCACTGATGCCATTGAGTCCCTGACGGATGATATAGATGGCTGTCAGGACCAATGTGCCACCTATAAGAATCAGTCCTGCAATCCCCATGAAAGGCATGGAGTGAATCACTGCTGTCTGGAACAGGATGATAAGAGTGGGGAGCGAAAGAAAAACAAAGATCGCCAAAAGGTTATGTACCAAACGTTGCACGGTGGTACTCAAACGTTTGAAACTGTAGGGTCTGATGTTGTGGGGAACGAAAGCCAGGAGGGTAAAGAAAGCAAAGCTATAATTTATGTATCGCATGTAGGTTTCATGTTCTCCCAGGTTGTAACACTTAGAGAGAAGCCAGAAAAAAACATAATGCAAGATGGCCGTTGCAAACAAAAGCCGGGTATATCCCCTGACATATCGCTTGTCATAAAGCGTTTTGTTGCTCAGAAAACTGAGGGTTTGCTGATGCAAATCAAAATCTATCTGACGCACCACCCGCCGTACCGTAAAAGGGATCAGGCCGGCGTAAACAAAGCCAATGATCAGGATACCCAGTTTAATCCATACCATAAGAACAGCTAAAACCGTTCAAATTTGGGAAAATCTTCCCTGTTTTTCAATTTTTTATCTTTAGCACAAGCCTGAATATTTACATCACAGCCGTATCTGCGTGGTATCCTACACCCCGCATTACCGCCTGATAGCTGCCGAAGAACCTCAGTCCCTGGGTTTCTGAACCAGGGCAAAGGACAATAGTCCCTGAGCACAAATTTCTCCGTGAACCCGGGCCTCGGCTTTGACAAAAAACACCATGGCCTTTTGTTTTGTGATGTATCCGGTGACTTCTACGGTATCTCCCGGACGTACCTGTCTTTTGAACCGGACCTTATCCAGTCCTGCATAAAAAGGAGTGCGCCCCACCAACAGGTCTTTAACCAGCAGGCTGCAGCATTGTCCCATGATTTCACACAGAATGACGCCGGGAACTACGGGATACCCCGGGAAATGACCTTTCAGGAAAAATTCTTCGCCCGTAACGGTGTACCGGGCGTGGGCCACTTTGTTCTCGTCCACTTCCATCTGGTCCACAAGAAGCATATGCTCCCTGTGAGGCAGAAATTCCATAATTTCTTTTTTGACCATAACTTTACGGTTTAAATTTACGTAAAGCCACACTGGCATTGTGTCCTCCAAAACCCAGCGAATTAGACAGGGCTATGGTGATGTCTGCCTTCCGGGCTTTACCGGGAACGTAATCCAGATCACATTGCGGGTCCGGATTCTCCAACCCCACAGTTGGAGGTACAACACCCTCTTTCAGGGCGAGGGCACTGGCTATGATCTCTGCGGCACCGGCCGCTCCCAGCATATGTCCGGTCATGGACTTGGTTGAACTGATGAGTGCTTTCCGTGCCTGTTCTTCTCCAAGGGCCAGTTTGATAGCCATGGTTTCGGCCGGATCATTCAGCGGTGTGCCGGTGCCGTGTGCATTGATGTACAGAAGATCTTCAGGGGTAAAAGCCGAGTTGGATAGTGCCAGGCTCATGGCCTTTGCCGCGGCAGATCCGTCCGGACGGGGCGCGGTGTAGTGGTAAGCGTCGCAGGTGTTTCCGTATCCCGTCAACTCGGCATAAATGACGGTTCCCCGTTGAATGGCGTGTTCGTATTCTTCCAGAACGACAATCCCGGCACCTTCTGCCATGACAAATCCTTGCCGGTTAGCATCAAAGGGAATCGAAGCCCGTTTGGGATCTTCGGCCCGTGACAATGCGCGGCTGTTGTTGAACCCTCCCACTGCCAGCGGAACGACGGCAGCCTCGGCACCTCCCGTGATAACGGCATCGGCATACCCGTGCAGAATGGCGCGGTATGCTTCCCCTATGGCGTGGGTGGAAGTGGCACATGCCGTGACAACGGGCAGACAGGGTCCCTGGGCATTATGGGCAATGGCAATATTCCCTGCGGCTATGTTGCCGATCATGGTAGGGATGAACAGCGGGGAAACCCGGTTGGGTCCGCTTTCCAGGTATTTTTTGCACTCGGTGATAAACGTGTGGATTCCTCCTATTCCGGAGCCCACATAGACACCCAGACGGTCGGGATCAACGCCCGGGTTGCTTTCCTCCATGGCCTGACGGGCTGCTGCCAGGGCATAAAGGGTATAAAGATCCGCTTTACGTGCCGTAGCCGGATCTATGCCGTAATCGGCCGGGTTGAAATTTTTAACCAGTCCGGCTACTTTTACGGAAAGGTCAGCGGTGTCAAACGTGTCAATGCGTTGGATACCGCAAACACCGGCTTTCAGGTTGTTCCAGTAGGTTGTGATATCGTTGCCAATCGGGGAGATAATCCCCATACCGGTAATGACTATTCTTCTCATAGTAGGTGGTTGTATGTTATAATTTTAACAGTGCAACAGCCTGTTGTACGACTTCTTCAATAATATCTTTTGCGGGTTGAATCTTTTTCACCAGACCGGCACTTTGGCCGGCCATATAACATCCCATTTGTTCATCACCTTCTTTTGCGGCTTTCCGTAAAGCCCCCGCTCCGAAAGCATCGGCTTCTTCCTGGGTGATGTCGTGATCGTTTTCCATTTGGGAAAATTTTCGGGTAAAAGGGGTTTTCAGGGCTCTTACAGGATGTCCCAGCTTTTTTCCGGTTACAACGGTATCCGTATCTCCAGCCGAGATGATCTTGTCTTTATAAATTTGATGTATCCGGCATTCTTCAGCGGCCAGGAAGCGCGTCCCCATCTGTATGCCTTCGGCTCCCAGCATGAAAGCGGCGGCCATTCCGCGTCCGTCGGCAATCCCGCCTGCGGCTACAACAGGGATGGATACGGCATCGCATATTTGCGGGACAAGGGCCATGGTATTAAGTTCTCCCACGTGTCCACCTGCTTCGGCGCCCTCGGCAACGACAGCACAGGCACCCATTCTTTCCAGACGTTTGGCAAACGCCACCGATGCAACTACCGGGATGACTTTGATGCCTGCCTGCAGCCATCCTTCCATGTATTTTCCGGGAGTTCCTGCGCCTGTGGTGACTACTGCTACTTTTTCTTCAGTTACCACACGGGCCACTTCTTCTACATGGGGACTCATTAACATGATGTTAACCCCAAAAGGTTTGTCGGTCAACTCTTTACATAATCTGATCTGTTCTCTCAGGTACCCGGCCTCTGCATTCATGGCCGAGATCAGACCCAGTCCGCCGGCGTTGGAAACAGCCGCTGCCAGGTATGCTTCCGATACCCAGGCCATACCTCCCTGGAAAATGGGATGCGTAATGCCTGTCAATTCACATATTCTGCTTTGTATTGTTTTCATATATAATTAGTTCATGGTCCAGGTAAAAAGACATGTTCCGGCAGTAAAACCGGCTCCGAATCCGCTGAGTATGATAGTATCTCCGCTTTTCAGTTTCCCGCTCTTGTTTAATTCATCCAAAAGAATAGGGATGGAGGCGGAAGATGTGTTCCCAAGATGTTCAATGTTGTGGGAAAATTTTTCCACAGGCTGATGCAACTGGTTACGGATGGTTTCAATAATGCGCATATTGGCCTGGTGCAACACATAATGATCTACCTGGTCTGCTGTCAGTCCGGTTTCTTTCAGAATACGTTCTATGCCTTCAATAGAGGCATTCACTGCCATTTTGAAAACTTCTTTTCCGTTCATGTACATAGGAACACCGCGTTGTTGGTAAGTAACAAAAGGACAGTCTTCCAGTGCTCTTTGGTAATAAAGGATCTCGGGCCTGTATTTGGCTGTAATGTAAGAAGCTTTAAAAGCATTTCCATTGGTTACAATGGCTCCTGCTGCCCCGTCCCCGAAAAGAACGGCCGTGTTGCGGTCTTTCCAGCTGCACATGCGCGTAGGCTCCTCGGCACTAATGACAAGAATGTTTTTGGCTTTACCGGATTCAAGGTATACCTGGGCCATTTCCAGTCCGTACACAAAACCGCTGCAGGCAGCGTTCAAATCCACACAAGGGCAAGATGCGTTAATCTCTCCGGATATCAGGCAGCTTAAAGAGGGTGTGACGTAATAATTTACCACATTGGAGCATATGATATAATCCAGTTGGGAACCGTCCATATTGGCATCTTCAAGGGCTTTTCTTGCGGCTTCAACAGCCAGGTCTTTTAAATTTTCGTCAGAAATGATCCTGCGTTCTACTATGCCGGTACGTGTTCTGATCCATTGGTCACTCGTATCCAGAAAAACGGATAACATGTCGTTGGTGACAGACAATGAAGGAATTGCACTTCCCGTTCCAATAATTTTCATGTTTTTTTACTTAGTTTAAATGACGAAGGCAATTATTACTCAAAAACCCTGCCAGACGAAAACAAGGTTTGTTTCACAAATTTGCAACCGGTCGCATTAACAACCTGTTAAATAGGTTGTTACAAACACAAAACAGCCTTCTTAAAACAGAAAAACGCGGGCTTTTTCACAAATCTCACGTGTGGATTGGGGCCAGACTGAGGATTGTACTTCCCCAATGTGGCACTTCTGTAAAAGCAACATGCACAGACGGGATTGCCCGATTCCGCCTCCCATGGTTTGCGGTAATTTGTTGTCCAATAGTAATTTGTGGAACTCCAGGTTGGCCCTGTCCAATGCGTTGGCACACTCCAGCTGGTAGCGTAGAGATTGGGGATTTACGCGAATCCCCATTGAGGAAAGTTCAAAAGCAGACCCGAGTACCGGATGATGTACAATTATATCTCCGTTAAGGCCAAATAAACCGGGTTCTGTTTCCGTGCTCCAGTCATCGTAGTCCGGAGCGCGCCCGTCGTGGACCGTATTGTCGCCCAGAGGACCGCCTATGCCTCGGACGAACACGGCACCGTATTGGGCAGCGATTTTATCTTCCCTTTCTTTTGGACCGAGTTGTGGATACAGTCTCCGAAGTTCTTCCGCATGAATGAAATGAATGTCGTGGGGCAGAAAGGGCGTCATTTGGGGGAAACGTTCGCTTAATAGGAATTGGGTGCGTTTAATGGCATAATAAATGGATTTCACACATTTCACCAGAGTAGGGACGTTGCGTTCTTCGGGCAGGATCACTTTTTCCCAGTCCCATTGGTCTACATAAACGGAATGCAGGTTATCCGTCATTTCATCCGGCCGTATGGCATTCATATCCGTATAGATACCCAAACCGGGTTCAATATTGTGACGCCAGAGGGCATAACGTTTCCATTTGGCCAATGATTGTACGATTTCCACTTTTTGATTATTCAGAGTTTTAAGTGGAAAACTGACCGGGTTTTCAGTCCCGTTCAGATTATCGTTCAGACCGGTACCTTCTGAAACCAGCAAAGGGGCGGTGATTCTTCTGAGTTTGAGTTCTCCCGATAATTCCGTCTGGAATGTCTCTTTGATGAATTTGATAGCTTGTTCGGTTTGCCAGATATCCATTAAGGATCTGTATGACGCGGGAATAAACGTTTTGTCCATAGCTATAGTGTTTTGGTTCCTGAGCGAAAGTACAATATCACTTCAAGATGTCCCAATAATTATTAAAATCTTAATATTTCTTACATTTGTATAAAGGATAACAGTAAACCGCAAGGGAAACCACACTGTTTGCTTTAGAACTTCTTTTCATGATTTACAGGATCACTTTTCTGGGTACGGGTACCTCCACCGGAGTCCCCTTAATCGGTTGTCAATGCAGGGTTTGTCTTTCCAAAGACAATAAAGATAAACGCCTGCGATCATCTGTTCTGGTTGAACGCATTACGGACAACGGAGAAAGGATTAAAATACTCATTGATGCAGGACCTGATTTTCGCCAGCAAATGTTGACTCACGGGATCACCGGTTTGGATGCCATTTTGTTGACGCATGAGCACCGCGACCATATAGCCGGTCTGGATGATGTGCGCGCCTTCAATTTTTTGTCCAATAAACCTGTTCCGATCTATGCTGAACAACGTGTTCAGGATTCTTTGCGAAAACAGTTTGATTATGCTTTTACCGATTATAAATCTCCGGGTTTACCGGAAATGACACTATATACCATAGAAAACAAACCATTTTATATCCGGGACATCCCGATTATACCGGTACGCGCCATGCACGGCCCGTTACCCATTTTGGGATTCCGTATTGGACCCATTGGATACCTGACAGATGCAAAGACTATAGATGATAACGAATTGGAAAAATTTAAGGGTGTTAAGGTGTTTGTAGTCAGCACAGTACAAAGGACAGTCCACAGAACCCATTTTTCTCTTTCGCAGGCCATTGGGGTGGCACAACGAGTGGGGGCAGCGGAGAGTTATCTGACTCACCTGTCTCATTGCCTGGAGCCTCACCGGGAATTGCTTGCTTTGCTTCCACAAGGCATTGAGCCTGCTTATGACGGACTGGTCAGAGAAGTTGTTTTTAAAGATATACAATGATGTAATACATCATGATCCCGCTTGCAACGAGCTTTAATCCAATCCCGAAAAGGAACCCCAGGAAGGAGCCGAAAGCCGGTTTTAATGATCCGGATATCCCTTTGTCGGTTTTGTTGTACAATATTTCTCCCAGCAAGGCACCCAGGAAGGCTCCCAGAATCATTCCCAACGGAGGGAAAAATACAATACCCAACAACATTCCTGCTAAAGCAAACCTTGTTGCTGCCGGGCTTCCTCCTGTCAGTTTGGTGAAATATGCAGGTACCAGGTAGTCGAGTACTGTAACAACGGCTGCGATTATGCCCCATAATAGCAGGAAAGACCATTTCATGGTACTGTCGGGTAAAAAAAACAGCAACAACAAACCCAGAAAGCTCAAAGGAGGTCCGGGCAATACCGGAAGCAGACAACCTGCCAGACCTGCTATTCCCAGCATTACCGCCAATATCTGGATTACAAGATCCATTCTACAAAACGCTTTTTGGCTGTACGCAGGTCTTTGGCCAGGATCCACCTGATATCGGATCTCGTTGTCCGGAACCATTTATAATACTGGTAAAATGTAAGGGGAGAGGGCAGGAATACCAGGGACAAGGCCAGTGCAAGCTCCCATTCAAAAAGACCGAATACCGTAATGGCAAATGCCACGAATGTTATTGTCCACAGAAGTAATGTGGTAACAAAACGTACTGAATTGTGAAAAGCACGGTCTTCCATTCGGGAACACAACAAATAGGACGCAAGTAATGTAGGTGCATACAGAATGGAGCTGACAATAAAACAGGGGAACAACAACAGCATTAACAGAGATCTGTAAATAATCGTCATTACGGGGTTTGGGTTGGCAACAGAAGCCATGCTGATTTTTTTTCTTTTACGGCTTTCGGCAAATGCAGCGATTTCTTCCAGAATCTTAATGGTTTTATCAGCCTCCGCTTCCCTGCGGTTTTGAATCAATGATACCGTATAACGGTTGGCTGTCAGCCGGTTTTTTAAAACCCGGTGTTTCAGGCTTAATTGGTCAATTCGGTCGTAACAGGACATATTGCACAGCTCCAACGTGGCATCGTAATGAACGTCATCGGGTATGTAGAGTATCAGGTCTTTCAGATCTTCCTGAAGTCTTTCTTTCAGGTCGTTCATCATTACCGGCTCTTCCTTGTTTGGATGAGCTTTAACAAAATCCGTCACGTTTATGGGATGGCCAATTTGTAACAAAAGCGAGGAGCGGTAACGAAAGAAATTGCCGTATTCAATACCAATAGGAACAATGTAAACAGGTTTTTCTCCGGCAATTTCCTCATTGGCCAGCAAGGCAATCCGAAAAATTCCTTTACCCAGAGGCAGCAAACTGTGCATAGGCCGGTGTGCCCCTTCAGGAAGAATCACGAAAGGGACGTTGTGGCAGAGTACTTCGGCTGACTGCTTAATGATTTCGTCATTGTTTTTCAGTGTGTTACGACCGTCACGAATCCGGTTGATAGGCATGATCCGCAAAAAGAAAAAGATTTTTGCCAGGAGCGGTTTCTTGAATATATCTGCTCTTGCCACAAATACTTTCGGTCTGGTATCCAAATCCAGAACAGCCAGTGCATCCATCAACGCATTGGTATGGTTGGAGGCAAAAATCAGTGCTCCGTCAGAAGGAAGGTTTTCTATACCGTAATATTCCCTTTTCCCGTAAGATAATCTGAAAAATAGTCCAACGTAATACTTCAGAACGGTATAATAAATATTCCTTTCGTAGATCCGTTTCTTACGTTTAGTGCCCATTAGCTTTCTATACAGATGTTTTCCGGGTCAGACGCCTGTCCCTCCAGTTGAAAAGGAAAGACACACCAAGTCCCGAAATAATATGCCATACTCCCCACCAGGCGGTAATGAACAACATCCCTCCCAGTGCAAGTTCGGGAGGAAATATCTTGGGATTGAATAAAAGGACCAATCCCAGACCGGAATTTTGAATACCCGTTTCTATGGTCAACGTCCGCCTGTCTTTGCGAGGTAGCTTAAAGGCAGATCCCACTCCGTATCCAATACTCAAAGCGAGGGCGTTATGCAGCAAAACAATAATGAAAATGAAAAATATGTATTTGATGAAAAGATCAAAATTATTGCTGAATGACAACACGACCATGGCAATGAAGAAAATCAGCGAAAAATACTGCATGGGTTTCTTCATTTTTTCCGCGGCTTTTGGGAAAAAATGCACAAAAAGGATTCCCAGCACCAGAGGAATACCCAACAAAATAAAGACGGTTTCCAATGTCTGCCAGATATCAATATGCAGCGGTTGCAATGCTGCGTCTGCATAGCGGTTCAAATAACGGGTGTACAAACCGCCCCAGAACGCAAAACTGAACGGTGTCATAAAAGTAGCCGCGGAAGTACTGATGGCCGTCAGGGTGACAGACAATTCTGTATTGGCTTTGGAAAGGGAGGACATGAAGTTGGAAATATTCCCGCCGGGGCAGGATGCCACCAGGATCATGCCCATAGCAACCATGGGGGTGACATAATTCCTGAAAAGCATGATTAGCAGAAAGGTCATGGCAGGAAGCAGGAACCATTGACAAATCAATCCCAGGATTGCCGATTTGGGGCGGATAAATACTGTTTTGAATTCAGCCGGTCTGATACCCAGGGCAACCCCGAACATTACAAGAGCCAGTACAATATTGATGACCCTCATTCCCCCGGCCGAGAAATTGATCCGGATAGGGTCTAGATTAAGCAGTTGTTCATACATGTATACAAATATAGGAAAAAAAGCTTACGGCCGAACCGGGCGGCTTAATGAACTTCAAAGAGTACCGGGTCTCCTGAAACACTGTTTCCTGCTACCCACAACTCAAAATGGCCGGGTTCCACGGTAAGATCCATGTTCAGGTCCCGGAAAGCCAGCATACTTACAGGAAGAGTCCAGGTAACCGTCTTGCTTTCACCAGGATCAAGCGTAATACGTTCAAAATGCTTTAATTCCCTCACCGGCCTGGTAACCGAGCCGGTTTTATCACATATATACAATTGTGCAATTTCCGTGGCCGTGTATTTTCCGGTATTTGTAAGATCAAAAGTCAAACCGATCACCTCGTTTTTCCCGTACGAAACTTTATCCAGTGTGATATTTGTATATGCAAAGGCAGAATAAGAAAGTCCGAATCCGAAGGGGAACAGGGGAGCGGCTCCAAGATCCAGGTAAAAGCTTGTATTACCCAAAGAAGTTTGACCCGCCTTAGGCGGAATGTCTTTCAAAAGGGTTTCGTTACCCTGAAACGGACGTCCTGTTCTGGTGTGATTGTAATACAGTGGTATTTGTCCGGAAGACCGGGGAAAAGTAACGGGTAATTTACCGCTGGGAATTTCATGTCCGAATATCAGGTCAGCCAGTGCGGGACCTCCCATTGTCCCGGGATGAAATGCATACAGCAGGGCGTTGCTCCATGTGGTTTCTTTTTCAATGGTAAGCGGCCTGCCCGCCATGATGATGGTAATAACAGGTTTTCCTACAGCTTTCAGGGCTTCAATCAAACGGCTTTGGCCTTCCATAAGGTCCAGGTTAGCCAGACAATGTGCTTCCCCTGATAAAATGGATTCTTCCCCGGCGAAAACCAATACGGCATCTGAACGACGGGCTGCCATTACAGCTTTCCTGATGCCGGAGGGATCATTGTCACGTGAATTTGCAAGGGCCGGTTCGTAAAGAATGCTTATGGAATTGCCGTATGCATCCCGTATGGCTTTCAAGGGGGTAATGGTCGCACCTTCCTCCCCGTCAAAAACCCATGTGCCAAGCTGGTCATGAGCAGCATGAGCCATAGGTCCTGTAATGAGTAACGTTTTGATGCGTTTTTCATCCAAAGGCAGTGTCCCGTCATTTTTAAGCAGCACAACACTTTCTGCTGCGGTTTGTTTTGCCAGCTCCAAGTGTTCGGGAGCATAAAAGACTTCTTTATGTAAACTTTCGTCAACATAAGGATTCTCAAACAACCCCAGGCTGAATTTGACCCGCAAAATGTTTCGGACGGCCTCATCAATTAATGTTTCCGAAATTGTACCTTCTTTCACGAGATCGGACAGGTGGTTCAGATAGGCAAAAGACATCATATCCATATCTACTCCTGCTTTTATGGCAAGATGGGCAGCATGTGCAGGATCTTCTGCAAATCCGTGGGGGATCATTTCCGTAACCGAACTCCAGTCGCTGACCACAAAACCTGAAAAATTCCACTCGTCACGGAGCACATCACGTAAAAGAAAGGTGTTTCCGGTTGAGGGAACACCGTTGTTATCGTTGAATGAAGTCATAAGGGTCAGGGCCCCGGCTTCAACCGCCTTTTGGAAAGGAGGCAGGTAAACATTTCTCAGGACCCTTTCCGGGATGAAGGTGCTGTTGTAATCGCGGCCTCCTTCTGCAGCTCCGTATCCGGCAAAATGCTTTACACAAGCCGCCATGCTTCCCGGATCAGAGGGATCAGTTCCTTGATAGCCTTTCACCATGGCTTCACCCATAACAGATGTCAGGTACGTGTCTTCTCCAAAACCTTCAGCGATCCTTCCCCAACGCGGGTCCCTGGCTATGTCCAGCATAGGCGAAAACGTCCACCGGACGCCCGCGGCAGTGGCTTCCCTTGCTGCTATACGAGCTCCTTGTTCTACAACTTCCGGGTTAAAGGTAGCAGCCAACCCCAAAGGAATAGGAAAAATGGTTTTAAAACCGTGGATGACATCCCTGCCTACGATCAGTGGGATTCCAAGACGTGATCCTTCTACGGCAATTTTCTGATAAGCATTCACCCGTGACGGGTCCACCTCGTTAAGTATGGATCCTACTTGTCCGTTTTCAACGGCTTCTGCCAGGCGTTCGTCCATACCCGTGTTGGAAGAAGAGATCTGGTTCAATTGACCGATTTTTTCCTCTAACGTCATTTGTGAGATCAGGCGGGATATTTTCTTTTCTGTTTCCCGGTCGGTCCCGGTCCGGTTTTGTGTACAGGACCATGTAACGGAAGTACACAATAATATCAGGAAGATCTTTTTAAGCGGCATCATGGAAAGGTATTATTTTTTCTGAAAGACTCTCACATAATCAATTTCATAGGTTGCAGGCAGGGCCCCCGGGTCTACACCTTCGGCACCGCCCCAGTTCCCGCCCCAGGCCAAGTTCAGTTTTAAATAGAACGGCTTGTAGAAGGGCCAGGTGTCGTATAAACCTTTTTGGTCGTTTGTAAAGGTAAAATAACGGACTCCGTCAATGTATCCGTAAATGGCGTTTTCAGTCCATTCAACAGCATATACATGAAATTCGGTCTGGGCTGTCGGGATGAATTTTTCAGCGGTTCGTTGCGTGCCTATGGCGTGGTTGTAACTTTTACAGTGAATGGAACTGCTAACCCAATTGGGCCGGTACCCCACGTGCTCCATAATGTCGATCTCCCCGTCATCGGGCCATGCTTTAAAATCTTTTGGCAACATCCAGAAGGCGGGCCAGGTGCCTTTCCCAACCGGAAGTTTCAGACGTGCTTCAAAATATCCGTATGTCCAACTTTTAAAGGTGTTCATACGAATGGAAAGCACGTCCTCTCCCGATTGTTTTGCAATGATTTTCAATGTTCCATCGGAGACAATTGCACAAGTGTCTTTTCCCTCATGGATGGGAATATACCGTTGAATTTCATTGTTTCCCCAACCTCCGGCACCTGTTTCAAACCACCATTCTGAAGTTTTAAGCGCATCAAATTCGTCGCGCCAGATCAATTTGTATCCTTCAGGCACATCCACCGTGGGATCTACAATTGTTATCGTATCCTGCGGATTCAAATGTTGAAAAACAGAAAGCTCTTTTTTATAATCGCCGGAACGGAATGTCAAAAGACATGTCCGGTCTTCTCCCGTACGGTTTTCAGCAGCATTAACGGTAATTGTGGAAGTTCCGTCCAGACCGCCTGTGGGATAAGTGGAACACCAGGTTTGGTCTGATGATACTCCCCATTCACAATTGGTTGTGACAGTGACAGACGCGGATTCCGTGGAAAATCCGAATTCCAGGGTTTCCGTGGAAATGTCAATTTGCGGGTTGTCCGATGGTTCCGGTCCGTTGCCGCCGTTACAGCCACAGGTAGCCAGGGTAAAAGAGGCGATAATAAAAAAGAGCTTTTTCATGACAAAAAGGGTTTGTTGTTAGTTGACGTATCTCTGGAATCGGTAATGCCAGGCAATATTGCCGTTGTCTGTTACCAGTTCCATGATGTACGGGGTCATTTTGACGATCCGGTATACAGGGTTATCATAAGTAGCCGCATTGGGCAGGTAACTTACGAAAGTCTGTGGCGGGAATGTCAGCACTCCTTCTTCCAGGACATAAGAAGCCGTCTGTACATCTACGGGTACACCGTAATCCACATTGGTTTCTCCGCCCCAGTATTCGGGATGGAACCCGCTTTCCCAGTTGCAATACACGGTGCCTCCGGGTCCCGGATCATACACATACGAGCCGTCTGTTCCAAAGGTAAGAATATCATCATACAATCCTACGCCCTGTTTGTCGTACGGGGGAGCACTCCACCAATCCAGACCGTTGCCTCCGCTGGGGCCGCAACCAAAGTGACCCTGCACCGAAGGTTCCCAGGTCCAGGCACCTGCCAGATTGCCGGCGTAGTCGCCCTGTCCCAGTTCATCTCCTTCGTAACCTGCAGGTACAAAACTGTAATGCCAGGTGATACCGGGAGCGTCTATGGCTATTTCCAGCAGGTCTTTGGTAAGTGTCAAAACACGGAAACGCGGTGTTGCATATCCTTCGGGATTGGGAACGTAACCCACTACCGTTTCTGCCGGGAATTCCAGGTACATGACACCGCCTTCGGTATACAGATTCCATGTGGTTGTCTGTGTTTCAAAAGGAATGGCGTAATCGTTGCCGTCTCCGGGATTCAGATCCGGACGGACTCCGCTATCCTTGTTTACATAAACGGTTCCGCCTGCTCCGGGATCCATTGTGTACGTCCCGTCTGCTGCAAAAGTCAGGATGTCATCATACATGCCTACCCCGTTTTTATCCATGGGAGGTGCACTCCACCAGCCCAGTCCGTCTGTGCCCGGTTCTCCGCAGCCCAGGTGTCCGGTACTCATAAAGTTCCATTTCCAGGATTTGGAATTACCGCCTGTCAATTTTTCTTCATCGGTCATCGAAGAACCTGGATCCAGGGGTATATAGCGGAAATGCCAGGCAATGCCGCCGTTGTCTACTACCAGTTCCAGAACAGAAGCCGTAAGCGTTATAACCCTGTATGTCGGATTGGAAAGGGCTTCCGGATTGGGAATATAACCTATGATAGATCCTTCAGGGAATTTCAGGAATGTATGATCTCCTTCCATTTCAAAGCTGTATGTTCCTTCTCCTACTTCGGCCGGAGCCATGTAATCTTCCTCGGCCGTTTTGTAGGAAGTTTCGTATCCGGAACCTGCATTTACATAGATCATACCATCTACAGGATCAAATTTAAATGTGCCGTTTGAGCGGAACGTGAGCTGGTTGTCGTACATGCTGAATCCTTCTTTTTCATAAGGATTGGCACTCCACCAATTGGTACCGTCACTGCCCGGCTCACCGCAACCAAGGTGTCCTTTGGTGGCAGCATCCATAACCCAGATCTTTTCTGTGCCTCCGGATATAAAGCGGATGTCTTCCGTAGGATCGTAGGGGGCTATGTAGTCGTATTCCACAACAAATTCAACCAGTTTTGAACCGTCTGATATGCCGTGGGAATTCAGCGCTTTAACTTCTACTGCGTAGGTCCCTGCCTTTTTATACGTTTTGACGACTTTGCTTTTTGTTACGTATTCTTTGCCGTCAAAAATGAATATGGGCGTAGTTCCCGAAGGGGCCACGTATTCAAAAGTCACCGTTGTGAGAAAATTTTCATCGTATGCCGAGGTGACGTTAACCTCTATATCTGCCGCCTTGGGAACCAGTGATTTGTCCGGCTTCAGGTATTCGGGCTGCGTACAGGCGAACAACAACGGGAACAACAGGATCCAGGAAAATTTATATACAATATTTTTCATTTCTGTAATCTTTTATGTTGTCTGTCTCTAGTAAGGATTTTGAGTCAGTGTACCTGCACTCTTGTCAATTTCCGATTGAGGAATGGGCCAGTACTTTTTCTGGGGTGTCCAGTTCACCGTACGGTACAAATGGTTGTCTGCAGTAAGTACAGATTCTGCCTTCCCGCTGCGAACCAAATCCCAGTAACGTTTTCCTTCACCTACAAATTCCAGGTGACGTTCCTCTATGATGTTATCCAGCGTTGCCGACACAGGAGGTACTTGCGCGCGGGTGCGTACTGCGTTCAGATACCCTTCCGCATCTCCCGATCCGGCACCTCTGATGATCAGTTCCGCAGCATTGAGCAATGTTTCCGCGTAGCGGTAAACACGCTGGTTGTTGCCGTAGTTCAGGTTGGGGTCGGCCGTGTAACCGTGATTTCCGTTTTTGCGGCCGATGTATTTCAAAAGGAAATACCCTGTATCCTGCCAACGGGCCGTGTAGCTGGCACCGGTCTCTTCGGCGTGTTTGGCAAAGTTCAGGATGCCGCCGTCCCGGCGGATGTCACCTTCTTCATACATGGTGTAGGCCGACTCGGCAACGGGGCTGAAGCCCCATCCGTCACAGAAATCATTACCGACGTACCCCGGAATGCCTATCAGCACTGGATAAACATTTCCCCCTGTAGCAAGGGGAGCATCCCAGCTGCGAACTCCGCCTTCGGAAATGAAATTGATTTCCCAGATGGATTCGGGGCCCCATTCTCCTTCTTCTTCCCAAATGCCTTTGAAGTCGCTTGCCAGGGAATACTGACCGGAATCAATGATCTCTTTCATATACTGGAATGCCGTGTTGAAACGGGATTCATCGTTTTGATAAAGGACTACTTCCGTATAAAGCATATACGCCATGGCTTTTGTAACGCGCCCTTCTTCTCCTACAGGGGCTTTCACAGGCAGTGCATTCGTTGCCAGGGCGTCCTCTATGGTAGTAATTATGTTCTGGTAAACCTGGTCTGCCGGTACCTGGTCCGTGATATAAGGGAAGGACAGGTTTTCATCGTAATAAGGAATATTTCCCCAGAATTTCCACAGCACATTGTAATAATATGCCTTCAGAATCTTTGCCTCGGCTACGAACTTTGCTTTCAGCGCTTCGTCCATTTCAATTTCCGGTGCTTTGGCTATTACAATATTGGATCTGTTAATGCCGGAATAGGCCGTTGTCCAGATCATATTGGGAACATCTGTGGATGTGGCCGTATAATAATGGGCTTTAACCAGGATGGGCTGGTCTCCTTCATTGGACCCCCCGGTATAGATATCGTCCGCCATAATGTCGGATACCATGTTCAGCGAATTGTACTGGTAAAAATAATCGAACCATTGCAGCGGATCGTAAGCTGCAACCAATCCGGAATACAGTCTGTCTGCCGAATTGTAGTAATTGCTTTCCAGTATGGAACCTTTGGATTCCACTACCAGGAAATTATCTGAACAGGAATACAGACCCAGGGCGAACACCGTACTTAATAATAAAAATATCTTTTTCATAATAGTATCTGTTTCAGGATTAGAAAGTAAGATTTATACCCAGTGTGTAGATCTTGGATTGCGGATATACCCCGCGGTCAATTCCCAGGGACGTTCCGCCCGAAGCTATTTCAGGATCAAACCCGGAATAATTGGTAAACGTAAGCACATTCTCTCCTGCCACGTAGATTCTCAAATTGGAGATAAATATCTTGCGTGTAAGGTGCGAGGGAAGGGTGTACCCCAATTGGATGTTTTTCAAACGAAGGTATGACCCGTCTTCTACCCAGAGGTCGGAAGCCCGCCAGTTCTCGTTGGCACTTTCATAAGAGAAACGGGGGATCCTGTTGGAAGAGTTTTCGCCCGTCCAGCGGTTCATCATATAAGCAGGAAGGTTGATGTAGTAAAGGTCTGTACGACGTGTAACATTGTATACATCCACCCCGTAAACTCCCTGGAAAAACGCGTTGAAGTCAAGGCCTTTCCATGTGAATCCCAGGTTGAACCCGATACTCCAGTCCGGCATGCCTTTACCTATCATGGTACGGTCGTCATCATCTATGACACCGTTGTTGTCAAGATCTACAAAACGGACGTCACCGGGCTGGGCATTCGGCTGTATGCCGGCTTCTACTTCTGCCCAATTCTGGAACAGGCCGTTTGTTTTCCACCCGTAGAAGAAGGGGAAAGGATACCCGTTCTGGGCCCTGGTAAGTGTCCCGATCTTGTGAGAGTCGTAGTTTTGCCAACCGTTTTCATTACCCAGTTCAACCAACAGGTTTTCCAGGTATGTGGCGTTGGCTCCTATGTTAAAATGGGCATCGCCAAGGCTGAAGCGGTACCTCAGATCGAATTCCCATCCGCTGTTGTCCATGATTCCCACGTTTCCTGTAGGAGCGCTGTCACCGGAATAAGCCGGCACGGGAATATCCATGAGCATACCTGTGGTGCGTTTTTTATACCAGTCTACAGAGAAAGTCAATGCATCCCTGAAAAATCCCAGGTCAAGACCAATGTCTGTCTGGGTGGATTCTTCCCACCGGATGTCTGCATTGGCAAATCCGTTGGGTTTTGCCCCTGTGCTGACTACGCCGGGATTCCCGAAAGGATAGTTGTTGCCCGAGGCCATGGTGGTGGTATAGCGGAACTGACCGATGGATTCGTTCCCGTTTTTCCCCCAGGAAGCCCTGAGCTTACCGGTGGTTAACCAGTCCGAGACGCCTTCCATAAAGGATTCGTTCGTGAAATTCCATCCCACCGAAGCAGAAGGAAATATGGCATACAGGTTGTTCGGCCCGAAATTGGAAGAACCGTCCCTTCGGACCGTAGCCTGGAACATATACCTTTCTGCGTAGTTGTAGCTGATACGGGCAAACAAAGAAGACAGGCGGTGAGGTGTGTAGACGTAACCACTGGCAGTCTGATACTCCTGTGTTCCGGTAGCAAATCCCATGTTGGCTTTATACGGGTCTTCTTCCTGGAGGTAGCGGTTGCCTCCGGAAAGGTTCTGCCCCATGTTGCTTTGTGCAGACTGACCTACAAGGGCCTGGATAAAGTGCGATCCAAACTGTTTTTCGTAGGACAGTACGTTTTCAACCTGCCAGACCAAAGACCTGTTCATGGATGACCACACTTCCGAATACTCCCTGAAGTTTTTGGTAGAGAGGAAATACGCAGGGCTCCATCCGTCGCTTCCCCAGAATGAAAGATCGGTTCCCAGGGAGCTCCGGAATTTCAGGTTGTCCCAAATGCCCAACTCGGCCCAGAAATTCGAGACAAACTTGTCCGAGTTTCCTTTGGATCCGGGGAGGCTGAGGGAGGCCAGCGGGTTGACCATTTCGTTGTATATACTCCCTTCCACGATGCTGAAAGGCTTGCCGTTGCGCGGATCTTTCACGGCAGTGGGATGCTCGGCAAGAAGTGTCTCGGGGTCATCAGCGTATACCTGCAGCGTTGGGGCCATGCCCAAAGCCGAGCCAAGGGGGCCGCCAAATTCCGAGTTGGTAGTAATGCCGTAGGAAGTATTCCTTGAATAGGCAATGTTCATTCCCATGGTAAATTTATGAAGGAAATTCCTGCTGGCTGATTGATCCATCAGGTTATACGTGGTGTTGGTACGCAAAGTCAGACGTTCGTAATTGGAACGATTGAAATTTCCCCCCACGATACCGTCCTGTTTGTAGTAACCTCCAGAAATGTAATAGTTTACTTTGTCGGAGGCTCCGCTGATGGTCAGCTGATGGTTGATCTGCGGTGCGTTGTAATTGAATATTTCCTTTTGCCAGTCGGTTCCTTCTCCCTGTGAATAGGGATCATTGTATACCGGGGCTTTGCCCTGTGCCAGGTGTCCTTCATTCATAAGGATAGCGTATTCGGTGGCATTCAGAACGTCATATTCTTTCCATGGATTCTGGAATCCGTATGAAAAATCGTAAGTCACACTTGCAGCCCCTTTTTTACCGGATTTTGTTGTAACCAAAATGACTCCGTTGGCTGCCCGGGCTCCGTAGACGGCACCTGATGCCGCATCTTTCAATACTTCAATGGATTGAATATCTGAAGGGTTCAGGTAATCGATCCCTCCGCCTATGGGCATTCCGTCAACAATGTAAAGTGGTTCTGAATTGTTAATCGTACCTACACCACGTACACGTACGCGTGCGGAAGCTCCGGGTTGTCCGGACGAAGAGGTAACCGTTACTCCGGAAGTCAATCCTTTCAGAGCGTTGTCAATACGTACGGGAGCCACGTTTTTAAGGTCATCGGAAGATACTTTGGCAATGGAGGCCGTTACCACACTCTTTTTCTGAGTGCCGTATCCGACAACCACAACTTCTTCAAGTAATTCGGAATCTTCTTCCAACGTTACATTAATAACGGCTCCTCCCGTAACGGGGATGATTTGAGTTTTATAGCCTATGTAAGAGAAAAGAAGGTTGCTTCCGACAGACACCTCCAGGGAGTAATATCCGTCAATATCGGTTGATACCGCATTTGAAGTATTCTCTTCCATTACATAAACTCCGGGAAGGGACATGCCGTCCGTCCCGGAAACCGTACCGCTCACTTTCACGGTTTGGGCGAAAAGCGAACAGCTTAGTCCTAAAAACAAAAGGGTCAGTAGCTTTTTCATGCTGTTTTGTTTTAGATTTGGTGATTTTATGTTAGATTGGTTAGAAATTATAAGCTCAGGTTAATGATTTTTTAAAATTAGAAATTAAACCACTTCCACATTTTGTATGTGGTGATTTAGTGGACCGGTTCAACGATCAATAATAAAAAACCCCTATCAATCAGGGGTTTACTTATTATTTATGTGATAAAAAAGTGGATTTAAAGGGTAGCTACACGGTCTTCAAAATCGTCCCGGGAACCAATGGCCGCATTTTTTATTTTGGCCCTGTAATTGTAGATTGTATTGACCGAATACCTCAAAAGGGCGGCAATTCTTCCCGAATCTTTTATACCAAGTCTTATCAGTGCAAAGATCCGCAGTTCTGTGTTGAGCAAATCGCCTTTCTTTAATACGATCCGCTCTTCAGGGATCAGCAGATCGTTGAAATCATTTACAAAACTTGGATACAGCTCCAGAAACGCTGTGTCGAAAGTCCTGTAAAAGTTGGCGATTTCCTTATCCGCCCATTCAGTGTTGCTGAGCTCTTCTTCCAGATCCTGTATTTTTCCGTACCGGATACTTCGCCTGACCTGGGCACGGAATTCCTTCATTTTATCCAGGTTGTCCGATAAAATGGCCAGAAAAAGGCCAATATATCCTTCCTTTACCCGGTTGGATTCCGCTATTTGGTGATTCAGCTTTTGCAGTTGTTCATTGACCAGATTCAGTTCATGATTTTGGGAGACAATGCGTTTGTTTATAACGCGTAATGACTTGTGCGCGCGGATAGTACGCCGGGTTTGTTTTACCAGGTAGCCAATGGCCAGGATCAAAATGAGAAGCAGGGCACTTATTGAGATCAAAAAAGCTTTAACGCGTTTGGTCTGGGCTACCTGCTTTTCCTGGTATGCTTTTTCAATTTGAGGTAATACTCCGGCTACCTGCCACGGCCTGAGTTTGGCGTTGTAAAACAAGGCATCTGCCAATGAAATGTCTATGTATCTGAAAGCTCTTTCAATATTGCCCCCTGTCTCAAAAAGTACAGTAGCCAGCCTGGTCAGGGAAGCATGGTCTTTTACCGCAGACTGGATATCAGCCATGGCGGAACGAGCCAGCCATTCCATCTGCAGATTGACCTCCCCCAGGTTCTGGTATACGGTAGATAAATGGTAGGCATAGATGGCATATTGGTGGGTAGATTCCTTGTGGCGGGAAACCAGCATGTGGGCAATACTGTCTGCCCGGGCAAGGTCATCTTTTTCGTAAGCTTCCTGGAAGCTGTAAAAAAGATATTCATCGGATTGCCGGTCAAGTAACTCCAGGATTTTTTCACGGTAATAATCTTTTCTGGCCCGGGACATTTCTTTGGTCGCAGGATCTGTGGAATACTCGGACAATTCGGCTGCCAGGCGCTGTAATGCACGATAGTATTCAGGAAGGAGAGAAGGATCCAGTTGAAGGGAGTCAATTTCGTTATACAAAATATCTCCCGACTCGAAAAAATTACCGGAAGTTGCAAATATCAACCCGCGACGGATCCGTGATTCGTCCCTGTATTTGCGAATATCCAGGGAATTTGCCAGGTTGTCGGAGATTTCAATGTAATGCATTGTGGAGTCAAAGTTGTAGGCTTTGTATTCGTCAATGATCTGTTGATAAAAGCCGTAACGTTGTTCCGGGGAAAGGTCCTGGTATTGCAAAACGCTTTTCAGGGCATTAATGCGCTGAAGACGGTTTTGTTCATATGTGGTTCGCAATTCCAGTTGTTTGTCTAACTTATCCAGCAGCCGGCTCAGGGGCTCTCTTCCCTGTCCGTGCAACAGCAGGGTAGAAATAACCAGGCAGATGGCCGTCAGACAGTGGCGTTTCATTGTCAGAAGTTTAGAACATATATCCGAGCATGATGTACAGGCCGGTATTCCCGTCCTGTTTGTTGAGCGCTTTGGCGAAATCCACGGAGAGAATGAAATTTTCATTCATGGCCACTTTCAATCCGGCTCCTGCACTCATATGAAATCCGTCTTCGGAGGCAAAGAAATCATTATAGTTCACCCCCGAGGCAGCCGTAAGAGCCTGCAATTCGGCCTCAGTCCGGTTTAATTCCACGGGATCCGTGATGTAGCCTATGTCAAACAGGGGATTGATACCTACATAAAATGCCTGGCGGGCAATCTTAAATGAAACGAGTTTTACCCTGAACTCTACGTTCGCATAGGCATATCCGTCACCCGTTACGCGGTTACGAACTATACCACGCAGGCTGTTGGCACCGCCGAGCATTTCGTAATTGGCCCGTTTGGTGAATAATGTAGCCATATAATTCTTCAAATAGAACGGCGTATTACCCCAAAGGGAGCCCTGGTATCCAAGGCGGTATGCAAAAATGATCTTGTCCCCCCATACAGGTACGTAGTGACGGAAAGAGGCATTCAGGGTAAGGTGGTTGTATTCTTTTTGGTCTCCAAAGGCTCCGAAGTAGGTTAAAAAAGCATCTGCCCATATACCCCTGTTGGGATTGTTGGGGCGATTTCGTGAGTCAAAAGTAAGACCCGCACGCACGAACGGGTGGGTTCCCCCGTGAAGTTCGTTGTCTTTGATCAGGCCCCAGTCTTTGTAATAATTGTAAAGGGTGGGCTGTTCGGAAGTAGTGGGGAGTTTTTTGTCTTCGTCCTTGTTCCTGTTCAGAAATTCAATGTTCACTTCATCGGCTCCGTAATGGAATATACCCAGACCTGCATTCCAGTAAAGGTTTCCGGCAATGGTACCCTGGAAATCCGCAGTGGAGCGGAAGAAATTTTTCTTCATTTTGTAAAAGGCCCGGGATTTGTATAATGCTTCTTCGCCTTCTGTCACTTTTCCCCATGCGGGGTTGTATACAGAACGGTACCCGTTGAATCCCAGAAAGTCAGCCATCGCTTCAGGCACATAACTCAAGTCAAAGGTCACGCGCACTCCGGGAATCAGGTATTTGGAATCGTAAAAGAAACGGAACAGGCCGGAGCGTTTTGTGGTGTAATTGGCTTCTACGTACATCAGGTGTTTGTACTGGGGAAATGTGGATCCGTCCCCGTAGTAGTACACTTCTGCCAATGCCCCGTACTGAAATCCCAGGTCAGTGTTGTAGCCAATGCTGGGAAGGGCTCCGAAAGTCCAGCCTTTTTTTACCACGGACAGACTGTCCTTATCTGCCGCAGATACATTTGTTGCAATAATAAGCGCCAGTAATATCAGTAAACGATACGTTTTTTTCATATTTATGGTTGTTAATGTTATCCGATCCATTTGAAGATCTCGGCCATGAGAGTTCCCAGGTATGTACCGCAGGCATAGCCTATAAGACCAATAATAATTCCGTTGACAAGAACACGCCTGTTATTCATGGCGGCTGCAACGGGAGGTACAAAAGGAGGCGAAAAAAGCAAAGCTATGTGTGAAACAGTGAACAGATCCCCTTCTACACGGAAGATGCGTGCAAGCAAAATATGAAGGAAGATAGAGACAACCAGGACAAATCCCACCATGGCCAGCAGATTCAGGCTTTCCCGACTGAACAGGCTGTGTATGTCAAACAAGGATGCAATTACCACACTGAACACCAGAATGAAATACATTCCGAATTCAAATGTTTTGGGGATTTCTCGGATCTTTTTCCAGAAAGATGCGGCTATGGCCAGAGTCGTAATGGTCAAAATGATGATCAATTCGTTTAAGCCCGCTCCTGCAAGCATGGATATACCGGCCCCGATTCCAAGACAGGCTATGGCCAGGAGCAATGACAAGAAAAGTTTCCCGCGGATTTTTTTACTGAACATACCCGAATAATCCTCAAAAGTTTCTTTTGCAGGTTGAGTGAAGCCTTGCTCTGGTACGTCCACGGCAACTTGGGGCTTTTTCCCGTAGGGAAGAATTTTGCGAAAGACCTTATACCCGCCTGAAAGAATAAACAGCAGAAGAAAAAACGAAAGGGCTGTGTCAAATGTCTGTACCAGTATGTAAGTATTGTTGTCTACGTTTAGGATCTGTTTTAAGGACGCAAAGTTTAAGGCTCCGCCTGTATACATTCCTACAAGCATGCCGGATGTTTTCCATAATTCGGGGATCCGGGCATGATGAAATATAAAGAAAGCAATGGTAATGGTAAGGAGAATGGAAACGATGCCGGCAATGAGCGTGGCAAAGGTTTTGTTAAGTGTTTTAAACCAGAGTGTAAAGTGCGAAGAAAACAACATCAACGGGATGGCTATGGGCACCGTCAGGTTCATAACCCAGTTCTGCATACCTGCCAACAGTGCGGCTTCCTGATCGGGAGCATTCATAAGCCCGGATAAAGACATTACAATACCAACGGCATATGCAAGCATGACCGTCCCGATTTTTGAAAAGAAACGGGAATGCTGGTACAGGTATATTATAAGCAGTGGAGCAGCAATATAAAGAAATGCTATAAGATATACTCTCATAGCACAAAGATAAAAAAAAACGGCACTTCCCTTTCTTCCGGGAAAGGAAAATGCCGTTGTCTGTCAAAGACTGTCTCCGAAGTCTTTGCGGAACTTATCCACCAGACGGGCAGGCCAGTCTTCTACAGGTTCCAGGGATCCCATAAAGAAACGCAACACGGGCGGCTCGTAAGTGAAACGAAGCCCTCCAATAAGTTTTCGGTTGTGAAACAGCCATTCCAGGCGGTCCATGGTATACATTACCTGGGATAAAGTAAATACGCGGCGAGGCAGAGCAAGTCGCAAAAGCTCCACATCGGCAAGGACTTCGTTCCCGTTTTCGTCCCGCGCGCTCGATACAGATCCCCGTTCCATTCCCCTGACACCGGAACACAGGAAGAAAGCCGCCGCCAATGCTCCGGCCGGGTATTGTTCCTGGGGTATGTGATCACAAAATTGCATGGCATCCACATGTGCGCCCAGTACTCCCGGAGGAGTAACCATAGGTATCCCCTTATCCATACAGCCGTTAACCATAAAGCGGATAAATTCGGGGCTTTGTCCTATCATTGTTTCATCAAGGGTTTCGTAAAGACCTACCGCCATGGCTTCAATTTCCCGGATGGATATACCTCCGTAAGTCAGGAAGCCTTCGTAAAGAGGAATCAGGGCTTCCATTTTTTGATATAATGCTTTCCGGTTGGTACATATTGCCCCTCCCCGGGATGAGGATAATTTACGGGCAGAGAAGTACACCAGGTCAGCCAGGGAAGTCATCATTTTTATGATTTCTTCCATGGGGTTTTCTTTCCATTCTTCTTCACGTTGCTTGACCAGGTAAGCATTTTCTCCAATAAGACTGGCATCCAGAACGATCATGATCCCGTATTTATCTGCGATTTTTCGTACATCCATCATGTTCCTGATAGAAAAAGGTTGTCCTCCAATCAGGTTGGTTGAGGCTTCCATACGAATGAACGGAATATTTTCAACGCCTTCCTCCTGTATGCATCTTTCCAGTTTTTCAATATCTATATTGCCTTTGAAAGGATTATCCGATTGGAGCTTTAAGGCGTCATCATGAAGCAATTCGGCAATCCTTCCGCCAACGGCCATGATATGTGCCAGGGCAGTGGTAAAATGGTAATTCATGGGTATGACATTGCCCGGCTTGATAAATGTGCGGCAAATAACATTTTCGGCGCCACGGCCCTGGTGTGTAGGAAGAATAAATTTCTTTCCGAGGACATCCTGTATGGCTTTTTGCAGTTTGTCAAAGCTTTGCGATCCGGCATAAGCGTCGTCTGCCTGCATCATAGCCGCCAGCTGGTTGTCGCTCATGGCGTTTGTTCCGCTGTCTGTAAGCATATCCAGAAAGACGTCCCGGGTAGACAATTTAAAGGTATTGAAACCGGCGTCTTTTATGGCAAGCAATCGCCTGTCAAGCGGTACCAGGTTGAGTTTTTGTACAATGCGGACTTTATGCAGTTCCAGTGGAATGGGTTGGGATTGGTAAAATTTTATGGGGTTCATAACGGTTCTGATATGTGTTTTAGAAATTATTTTAAAAAAGATACACGTCAGATGTAACCATAGTGCTGCCTGGCACGTCTTATGTGTACAACAAAACCGGGAAGCTCCTGAGCGGGAAAAAGCACCTTTGTATCCCCGTCAGGAGCGGCAATACGAATAATAATAACAGGAAGCATAGCCCAGATACTCCAGAATATATGACAGACAGCTATGCATAAAAATCGATTGAATTGAGATCAAATATAAGAAATATTAATGAAATCAAATATTTTTGTAAAATTTTAGTACCTTGTGTTGCAAGGTATCAAAAAATGTATATATATTTGTCGCACAAAATTCTTGTAAATAATTAGTACTATAATTAAAAACAATGATCCATCTCACGGATATCAACAAAACCTATTACAACGGAGCCGCGTTACATGTTCTGAAAGGGTTGAACCTGCAAATTGACAAAGGAGAGTTTGTTGCCATCATGGGATCCTCCGGGTCCGGTAAATCCACATTATTGAACATTGTCGGGATACTGGATGATTACGATTCGGGATCTTATTACTTGAACGGAAAACTGATAAAGGATTTGTCCGAAAAAAATTCCGCAGTATACAGGAACAACATGATAGGGTTCGTTTTTCAGTCTTTCAATTTGATAACGTTCAAAACCGCATTGGAGAATGTGGCTCTTCCCTTGTACTACCAAGGGGTACGCAGAAACAAACGGAACAAGATTGCCATGGAATACCTGGATCGTATGGGCTTGACCGAATGGGCGGATCACCTGCCTTCCGAATTATCAGGCGGACAAAAACAGCGCATAGCCATAGCACGTGCGTTGGTAACCAATCCGCAGGTCATCCTGGCCGATGAACCCACAGGAGCGCTGGACTCACAAACGTCTATTGAAGTGATGGAAATTTTGCAACAGGTCAACCGGGAAGGGATGACCATCGTAATGGTTACACACGACCCGGAAATGGCTGCCATGAGTCATAAGATCATAAAGATCCGCGACGGGGTAATAGGATCTATAGAACATCAATAAAGCAGGCAGTTATGTTTGATGATTTCCAGGAAATATTCAGCACGTTAAGAAAAAATAAATTACGGACATTCCTGACGGGATTTTCCATGGCCTGGGGAATTTTCATGCTTATAGTATTGTTGGGAGCGGGGAATGGTCTGAGGAACGGTATTTTGTTCAATTTTGCCGATATGGCTACCAACTTTGTCAAATTGTGGCCCGGAAGAACGTCGGAAGCTTACCAGGGTTTGCAGGCGGGCCGACGTATCAAGCTGGACAGTACCGAAGGGCCTTATCTTGAAAATGAATTTAAACAGGTTTCAAATATTTCTCCCCTGATCACCCGATCCAATCAGAATTTCTTCTACAAGGGAGATTATGCGCCCGGTGTATTGCAAGGTGTCATGCCGGGTTACAGCAGTATTGAAACCGTAAAGATACGACAGGGTAACGGACGGTTTATAAACACTGCAGACATTCGACAGGCAAGAAAAGTGATTGTATTGCATTCAAGGACAGCAGAGTTGCTTTTCAAAGAAGAAAAGCCGCTGGGCAAATTCATTACATATGACAACGTTATGTACCAGGTGATTGGTATTTACCACGACAATAATATGTCCCAGAATCCCAACAGCTGCATTCCTCTTACAACGGCCCAGCTGATTTACAACCCCGAAAACGGGTATTCACAGGTAGCCATGTTGCTCAACGGACTGGAAACGACGGAAGAAAATGAAGTCTTTGAAGATAACCTTAGAGGAGCACTGGGACGTAAACACCGGTTTGACCGGGAAGACCGATCTGCAATATATCTTTATAACATTACCAGGGAATACATTCAGTTTAAAGGAATTTTCAACGGGATAACGTTATTTGTGTGGATTATAGGGTTAGGAACCTTGATAGCCGGGGTGGTTGGCATCAGCAACATCATGTTGATTACAGTTAAAGAGCGCACTAAAGAGTTTGGAATACGAAAAGCAATTGGTGCCACCCCCGGGACTATCTTACGTTTGGTCATGACAGAATGTTTAATGATAACGGCTTTTTTCGGATACCTAGGCATGTTGGGCGGAATCGCGGTTACCGAGTTGTTAAACAATTTTATGGGGACCCCGAATGCACCTACTTCCCAGGAAGACATGGTGATGTTTACCAATCCCACAGTAGAACCATCAATAATCATAGCTGCTACGATCGTTTTAATCATAGCCGGTCTTTTGGCCGGATACCTGCCGGCACGGCGGGCCGTTCAGGTAAAACCGATTGAAGCCTTAAGATACGAGTAAATATGTTTGATCTGGACAGCTGGCAGGAAATTTGGGTGACCATCACCCGCAACAAAAGAAGAAGTCTGCTTACCGCTTTCGGCATTTTCTGGGGAATCTTCATGCTTGTGGTCATGCTTGGAGCAGGGAACGGGCTATCCGAAGGCGTGGCATCGGACATTCAGGGTTTTTCTGAAAATTCCGCACTGTTTTTTACCAACAACACCTCGGAACCATACAAAGGCTTCAGGAAGGGACGTTATTGGAATATGCAGGAGGAAGACCTGGATATTCTGGAAGCTCAGATAAAAGATATAAAATACACAGTCCCGTTTTTGATGGGACAGAATGTGACGGTAGTGTATCGGGACAAAAGCACAAGTTGTAACACCAAAGGGAATTCACCCTTGTACAATCAAATGATGCCTCAACATATGATCTACGGACGTTATATCAATCATATGGACGTTCAGGATCGCAGGAAGGTATGTGTTGTGGGAAGACGTGTCTATGAAGAACTTTTCAGGGCAGGAGAGGATCCCATCGGTACATACCTGAAACTTTACAACATCAATTTTCAGATTATTGGGGTTTCCGAGCCTTCAGTCAGGGGGGTAAACATAAACGGACGTGATGACGAAGTCATTAGCATTCCCTATTCGGTTATGCAGCAGATACAGAATTCGGGAACCATCATACACTTGATTGGCGTTGTGGCGAATGAAAATGTAAGTATGAGTGTCCTGGAACCACAGGTTGAAGCATTGCTGAAGGCACGACACAATATTGCTCCCACAGATGATTTTGCACTTGAAAGTATCAATGTGGAACGGATATTCAAGCAATTTGAAATGTTGTTCACAGGTATATCCGTGCTAATCTGGATCGTGGGGTTGGGAACTTTACTGGCCGGAGTGGTGGGTGTGAGCAATATTATTATGGTAACGGTACGTGAACGCACCAAAGAGATTGGTGTAAGAAGGGCCATAGGCGCAAAACCGGCTTCCATAATTTTTCAGATCATTAAGGAAAGTACGGTATTGACTGTTGCGGCAGGTTTTCTGGGCCTTGCCTTCGGTGTTTTGGTCCTTGATCTGGCAGATAAATTCCTGCTTCAGAACATGACCGGTGAAGTGTTTTTCAAAAATCCGCAAATCAATTTTACCGTAGCTCTGTCAGCAGCAGCCATAATCCTTTTGTGTGGTGTGCTTGCAGGTATTTTGCCCGCATACAGGGCATTACAGATAAAAGCAATAGATGCGATCCGGGAAGAAAACTAAAAAGATTAAAATAACGTTTGCAATGAAGAAAATTTTACGCTATGTGTTGATCATCGCCCTGGTGGCAGGGGTTGTATTCACGTTTGTTTACCTGTGGAAAAAATCCAGGCCAAAGAAAGAGGTATACGAACTGGTGGTCCCCGAAAAGGGAAATATTGAACAAAAAACCGTGGCAACGGGAAAAGTGGAACCCAGGGACGAGGTGGCCATTGTGCCGCAAATATCCGGAATTGTGTCTGAGCTGTACAAAGAAGCAGGTCAGATGGTGCAGGTGGGAGAGATCATTGCCAGGATCAAGGTTATTCCGGAAATGGGAACGTTAAATGCCGCAGAATCCAGGGTTACACAGGCCAACCTGAATTTAACCCAGGCGCGTCGTGTTTTCGACAGAACAAAAGAATTGTACGAATCCAAAGTCGTTGTTCGTGAAGAATACGAGAATGTGGAAACCCAGTTGAAACTGGCACAGGAAGAGCTGCGCAATGCCCAGGACAACCTGGAGATTGTCAGGGACGGGATCGCAAAACGGTCTTCAGAGGCCAGCAATACGCAGATCCGTTCCACCATCTCGGGAATGATCCTGGATGTTCCCGTTAAAGTGGGGAATTCAGTGATACAGGCAAACACCTTCAATGCCGGAACAACCATAGCTACTGTGGCAGATATGAACGATATGATCTTTCGCGGAAACATTGACGAAACGGAAGTCGGCCGGATACGTGAGGGAATGCCCCTGGATATTACCATAGGTGCTTTACAGGAACAACATTTCAAAGCTGTTTTGGAATACATTTCTCCAAAAAGTACGGAAAACAACGGAGCCATACTTTTTGAAATAAAAGCGGCCGTAAGTGTTCCCGAAGACGTTTTTGTCCGTGCCGGATACAGTGCCAATGCACAGATTATCCTGGACAGCCGTTACGATGTTTTGGTCATTCCTGAAAGCGCTGTTGTGTTCAAAGAAGATAAAACATTCGTGAATGTCTTTAAAGGCATGGACGGAGACAAACAGCTCTTTGAAGAAAAAGAAGTGGTCCTGGGGCTGAGTGACGGAATAAGTGTTGAGATTAAAGAAGGTCTGAATACGGAAGAACAGATCCGCGGAACGTTAATAACCGAATAAATGAAAAGGTATATGAAAAAAATAGTACTCCTAAGTGCCATGCTGTTCTTTTCCGGGAGTCTGCTTACAGCTCAAAGCCAGAAGAAAGCCTGGACCCTGGAAGAGTGTATTGAATATGCCATGGAAAACAACATTGGTGTAAAACGTTATGAACTGGCAAAAGAAAACCAGGAAATAACGGTAGAAACCACGAGGTTTTCACGGTTGCCTGATCTTTCGGCCAACGTAGGTCAGACATTCTATTTTGGACGTACTCCGGACAGGGATGGTGTATACCAGGATCAGACCGGCTCCAATTCATCACTGGGGATTAATACCAGTGTCAACCTTTTCAGCGGGTTCCAGGTAACCAATCAGATTAAAGCTGACAAACTGGAATTACAGGCAGCCGTAGAAGATCTCAATCGGGCCAGGGAGGACTTGTCTTTGGCCGTTACCGGCTATTACCTTCAGGTACTGCTTAGCAGGGAGTTGTATGAAATCGCTCTGGATCAGCTTGAACTCAATAAAAAACAGGTGGAGCAGACAAGACTCCTGGTAGAAGCCGGAAAAAGTTCTGAAAGTGATCTTTACGATGCCAAATCGTCACTGGCTCAACAGGAAATGCAGGTTACCGAATCGGCTAATAACTTCCAGTTGGCTTTGCTTGATCTGACACAGACCATGAACCTGCCGGATGTGGAAAATTTTGATGTGGCCCTCCCTGATGTGTCTGATATGATCAGCCGGGAAGCAGCCGGACTGGTAATGCCTGCACAGGCTTACCATGTTTCTTTACTGCAAAGACCGGCCATAAAAGCGGCAGAATACAGACTTGAAGGGAGTGAGATGTCCTTAAAAGCAGCCAAAGGAGCCTATTATCCCAGTTTGCGTCTGGGTGCCGGATACAGCAATTCCTACTATTATAATTACAGCCTGGCAGCCGGAATGAGCAATGCCTCACTGGCCGATCAGCTGGCTCAGAACAGTGCACAGTCCATTGGACTAAGCCTGAGCGTTCCCTTGTTTAACAAGATGGCTACCCGTAACCGGGTGAGGTCGGCACGACTGAACATTGAGAATCAGGAGCTGTTGCTGAGCCAGGCAAAACAGGATTTATACAAAGAAGTGCAGCAGGCGTATTATAATGCAGTAGCTGCGCATGAAAAATACAAATCATCAGAAACGGCCGTGGAAGCTGCCTCCCTGGCCTATGAGTTCGAAGAGCAAAAATACGAAGCAGGCCGCTCCAACATCTATACTTTTGACCAGGTCCGGTTACGTCTTTCTGCTGCCCGTTCTGAAACGGCACAGGCAAAATACAATTTCCTGTTCCGTTCCAGAATCCTGGCTTTCTACAACGGGGTCAGCTTGTTTTAACGTTTTTAGACCGTCCTTTCTTCCGCCTCCAGTACAAAGGCCCGTAAGCCTTGTTTGGGGGCGGATTCGTCTGCTTTCCTCAAATCCTCCAGCAACTTGTCCACGAGATGATCCGGCACAAAAGTGAGTAATGCCGAGTTTAAAGTCGGCCAGGCATGGGAGCCCAGATGAGGTTCTCCGCCACGGGATCCGCGACCGCGAACTTCTTCCCAGAAAGTAAATCCTGTTATTTGGTTTTTTTCCAGTGCTTCCATGACCTCGTCATAAAATGCCTGGTAAAATGATATGAATACAGCTTTCATGAATTTTTGCGTTTTTTGCGTTTTTCACCTCTTTCCGCACTCAGGCTATATATGGCAGGAACAAGGAATAGAGTCACAAAAGTGGATACGGTAAGACCACTGGCAACGGTAATACCCAGGCCGTTCCACATTTCGGCACCTACACCTCTGCCTACAGCCAGGGGAACCATCCCAAAAATGGTTGTAAGGGCTGTCATTAAGATGGGACGTAACCTGGACCGTCCGGAGGTAACTACGGCATCCATAACGGACATTCCCCTTTCCCGGCACAATACGATATAGTCAATAAGTACGATCCCGTTTTTCACAACGATCCCGAACAACATCATCAGGCCCACCATGCTCATGATCCCTAAAGCGGTCCCGGATACGGCCAGCCCGGCCAGTACTCCGGTCAGTGCAAAGGGAACGGAGAACATGATTATGAACGGACTGGTAAATGATTCGAACTGGGCGGCCATTACAATATATACCAGTATGAGGATCAACATCATAAGCATAGTCAGATCTGCAAATGATTCCTGCTGATCTTCGTAGCTCCCGGCAATGCCTATCATGACATCGGAAGGAATGTCGATCTTATCTATCTGTTGTCCGGCTGCCTCCACCAAATCACTCAAAACGGCTCCTTTAGCTGCCACACAAGTTACCGTCACGATACGTTCCCTGTCTTTCCTTTCAATGGTAGGAGGTTGCATGGTTTCACCAATAGTGGCAATGTCCCGTACCCTGACGGCTTGTCCCTGATTGTTGTAAACAAGGATGTTTCTGATGTCATCCAGAGATTCCCTGTATTCAGGAGCGTACCTGACCTTGATGTTATATTCGTCCCCTTCTTCCCGGTAATAAGAAGCCGTGGCGCCGTTTATTCTGTTTCGTACAAACTGGGATGCTGTGGATAAATTCAATCCGTGTTCAGCCAGTTTTTCACGATCAAAATCTACCAGGTATTCAGGAGAATATTCATCCCTGGAAACGGTTACCTGGGAAGTCCCGGGAACCTTTTCCATAAGTTCTGCCAATTGGGATGCTATTGCATCTGTCGCTGCAAAATCATTCCCGTATATTTCCAGGTCCACGGTGGTTTCACCTCCGGTAGGTCCTCCCATTCCGGCCCCTACGTTAAAAGTACGGATCTCCGGATAATATTTTCTGAGATCTTCCCGCATGGCATCTGACAATTCCTGGATGGAACGTTCCCGTTCCGTTTTAAGAGAAAGTCGGATATTGGCCGTCATTATGTGAGATCCGTTATCTCCAAGCTGTCCGTACAAGTTATCCTCGCTTGCCTGCCCGACAGTAAACGTCATGGCTTCGATTTCCGGATAATCCCTGCGGAATTGTTCATGAATGCGGAAAGACAACTCCTTTGTAATCTCTGATCGCGTATTGATAGGCAACTTTACGGTCAGTTGTAACCGGGCGTTGTCCTGTTGAGGAAAAAATTCCGTGGGAACAACCGAAAAGAGAAAGAGCGAAGCAACAAAAACAGCCGCTGAAGCCAGAATAACCGTAATCCGGTGACGAACGGTCCAATTCAAAGCCTTGGCATATACAACATCCAGAGCGCCCAGTGCTTTTTCAACATGACCGTAAAATTTGTCAAACCCTTTTGTCTTTCTTGTTTTTAGCTTCAGAAGTTGTGAAGACATCATGGGGGTCAGGGTGAGTGCGGCAATGGTTGAGACGGAACTGATGATTGCCACGATCCAGCCCAGCTGGCTGAAGATCTCACCGGACATGCCTCCTACCATAGTCAGGGGAATAAATACCGCCAGCAAGGTCAACGTAGAAGCAATGATAGATATGGACACCTCGTTAGTAGCATAAATTGCCGCTGATTTGGGTTTCGTACCTCTTTCTATATGACGGGTTATATTTTCCAATGCCACTATGGCATCGTCCACTACCATACCAATGGCAATACTCAGGGATGAAAGTGAAATGATATTCAACGTATTCCCTGAAATTAGCAAGTAAATAAATGCCGCTACCAATGACACAGGGATCACAATAGCTACAATGAGCGTAGCGCGCCAACGGCCAAGGAAGAACAACACAATGAGCACAACCAGAATCAGTGTAACCATTATGGTTTGGATCAGGCTGTCAATTACACGGTTAATATTATCGGAAGAGTCCATTACCACTCCAATAGTAATATCGGAAGGCAGGTTTTTTTCAAGTTCAGGTAATTTTTCCGTAATCTTTTTACAGATCTGTACGGTATTGGATCCGGCCTGTTTCTGGATCACAACCGTTCCGCCCTGGACCCCGTCAATATAAGTTTCCTGTGAACGTTCCTGTATGGTGTCTTCCACCCGGGCCACATCATTCAGGAAAATGTTTCTTCCCTGGAAATGACCCACAATGATGTTTTCCATCTCTCCGGGGTCTTTAAACTCGCCTTCCATCCTGATGGTCAGCGTTTCAGAGCCTATGTCCAGATTTCCCCCGGGTGTGTTCCTGTTTTCATAAGCTATCGTGGAAGCGATGCCTTCAACGGTAAGATTATATGCTTCCAGCTTAAAGGGATCGCAATATACCTGGATTTCCCTGACAGGTGCTCCTGAAATGGACACTGTTCCCACACCTTTAATACGACTTAGCGGTGAAGCCAGTCTGTCATCCAGGATCTTGTACAAACCGTTCATGCTTTCTTTGGCTTGTACAGAAAGGATCATGACAGGAATATCATCGGTTCCGAATTTGAAAATTACGGGAGTATTGGCATCCTCGGGCAGGTAATCTGCAATCAGATTCAATTTGTCCCTTACGTCGTTGGTCGCCTCGGCAATATCTATTCCGTATTCAAATTCCAGAACGACAAGCGAAGAATTTTCCTTGGTCTGTGTAGTAATGTGTTTCAGATTGCTTACACTGCTCAATGTGCCTTCCAGTACCTTGGTAACGTTATTCTCGATATCTGCGGCGCTTGCCCCTGAATACGTTGTCATCACCAATATGGTGTTATCGCTCATACTGGGAAGGAAGTCTACGGCCAGCCTGGAGAGCGAGAATATTCCAATTACGGCAAGTGCTACGTAGATCAGAGCGGTCGTAACCGGTTTTCTGACGGCTGATTGATAGATGCTCATAATGGTTTATTCGTTAACCGGTTCAACTTCAGTTCCGTTGGTAAGTCTGTTCAGGCTTGTGGTAATGACACATTCTCCTTCTTCCAGTCCGGAAAGGCACTCATAAAATGTGTCCAGTCTTCTGCCCAATTCTATGATCCGGAATTCTGCTTTACCATCCTTATGGACATACACGTAGCGTTCTCCCGAACCTTGTTGTTTGATGACACTTCTGTCGGGTACCAGTAGCCGTGGTTCTGACCCGAAATCGATGGTAACGCGGGCGAACATGCCGGGTCTTACTTTCCTGGTATTATTGGGAATCAGAATTTCCACGGGAAATGTCCGGGTTGCAGCTGTAATGGTCGGATATACCAAAGATACTTTTCCTTTGAAAATTTCTCCGGGGTATACATCAAGAGCAACATCAACGTCCATTCCTTTGCGGACTTTTGTAAAGAACGATTCGGAAACGTGTATTATAAGTTTGACGGGTGCAATCTGCTCCACTACCAGTAAGGGCAATCCCATTCCGTAAAGGTCTCCGCTGTCGTAATTGCGAGCGGTTACCACACCGGCAATAGGGCTGACCAGCTGTGTGTTTTCCACCAGATTGTTATACTGTGTGCGCATCACTTCAAGGTTTGTTTTCTGGGCATCCCATTCGGCAAGCGACACACCTCCGACTTTGTACAACTCATCAATACGTTGAAATGACACTTCCATATTGTCCAACTGGGTACGTATCTGTTCCAGGTTGTTGTCGTCCATTTGGACAAGTTTCTGACCTTTTGAAACAAAATCACCTACTTCTACGAAAATCTTCTGGATCCTGACTGACATCTGTGGGGCAATATTGTTTATGACATTTGCTTCTACGGTTGCCGAAAATTCGTATGTCTGGGGAACTTCTTCCACAATTACGGGCATTGTCCGCACAGGAACTTTTTCCTCAGTAATTTCCTGTTGTTTTGAACCTGCAAACTGACATCCGGCAAGAAGTACAGCAGCGGCGAACAGAGGGATCAAACTACACTTGTTCATTTGTTAATTGTTTTGATAATTATTTATACCTAATATTCTTTCCAATTCAGCCATGTTGAATAAATAATTGTAAATGGACTGATGGTATGCCAGGCGGGCCTGTGTCAGAGCCAGTTCGGATGCACTCAGATCCAGCCAGGTGCCCATCCCCACTTCAAATTGTTTTCGGCTGATGGAGTAGGCTTTCTCGGCCATACTCACAGTTTCTTTGTTGGAAGCCAGTTCTTCCACAGCATTACTCATTTGGTTCAGGCAGTTTTTTACACTTAATTGCAGGTTTCTTTCCGAGTTGATCCTGCTGTCTTCCAGGCTTTGCATATTCAGCTTGCTTTGCCTGACTTGTTGTTGTCTTTTAAATCCGCTGAAAATCGGAATACTCAGAGCCAGAGAAGCCGTAGAATAAGGAAACCAATTATATGTTGAAAATTTAAAATTATTATTCATGGATGAATACTGGAAATTGGAACTCAGGCTCAATGTAGGCAGGAACGATGCCTTGGTTAGTTGAAGGGCCAGCTCCATCTGTTCTTTCTGAATGGAGAGCTGGACCAGGTCTGAGTTTCTATCCAGAGAATAAGCCCTGGCAGGTAACATTCCTTCCTGGGTGACTTCTCCTTCAAATTGGGTAAGTGTACCCTCAAAAATAACAGGATATTCTATGTCCAGCCCCATCAGCGCTTTTAGCTGCATGGAGGCCAGTTCAATGGCAGTTTCAGATGCGATCAGGTTGGGACGTTGATTTTTTAATTCTACTTCTGCACGTAATTTATCGAATTCACTAGCCATTCCCTGTTCGAATTTATCGGTTACCGTTTTGGTGTTCAGGGCTACGTTGTCGTAATTTCTTTTAAGTACTGCATAAGAATCTTTGGCCATTAAATAAGAAAAAAAGGCCTGCTTAACCGCACTGATCATGGAGAGTTTGCTGGAACGGGCTTTTTCTATGGCCATATCTATGTCCAAAGCAGACAGTTGCACGGTTTTCCATAATGCCGGAGCCACAAGCGGTAAGGATAATGAAACGCCCCCCATCCAGTTGTTGTCTGTACCTACGGATATTTCAAGTTCTTCTCCTCCAAAATCCATTACCATGACTTGTTTTTTCAGCGTTCTGTTATATACGCCGCTGGCTGAAATTCCGGGCCAAAATCCCGATTGGGCCTCTTTTCTTGCATATAAAGCGCGTTCGATTTCCCGGTCAGAAATACGAATTACCGGGCTTTCAGAGAGGGCAATTTCAAGAGCGGTTTCCAGATCTACACGGAGTGAATCCTGTGCCCGTAAAGGGGCCCATGCGGTACAACATAAAACGAATAAAAAAATAAAACTGAATTTCTTCATTTCCGACTATTCTATATAAAAAGCAGGCAAAGTAACGCAGATTTTATGCCAACGTCAAAATTTTTCACGCAACGGCATGTTTTTTTCAATCAACGAATATGTTTACCTTTGAACATGCCGTTAAAATCCCGCCGCTATCAGTATTTTCTGATCTTTTTGACAGTGTTTTTACTGTTGTTCCTAGGCGCTATACGTGTTGATCCGTGGTTGTCCCTGGTGATGGCCTTATGGGATACTATATGGATCATTTTAATGATGTTTGGGATTGAACGTTATCTGGAATTTTCACATCAAAAAAAGATTCCCAGGCTTTTTATTATGTTGTCAACGGTGTTCATACTTGCTGTCTGTGTTGCTATTCTGATGTTTACTGAAGATCTGGTAATAAGATTGGTTTTACAGGATAATTATTCACGCCTGCCGTTCATATATCCTTTATTCAGGAATACCATGCTTGGTATGGGGGCATTTTTGGGAGCAACGGGCATTCGTTCGCGAAAGATCAGGATCCAATCAGAGAAACTCATGCAGGAAAAGAAGGAAATGGAGCTGGCTTTGCTTAAAAGCCGGATGAATCCGCATTTTGTATACAATGCGTTAAATGTCTTGTATTCTCTTAGTTATACCCAGGACGTTAAGACACCTGAAATGATTATGAAATTGGC
>Ga0209510_1000356_pt1 | contig 66407 bp, 65 predicted proteins | sample BiotimSIPDNA_FD_185749 | JGI IMG/M metagenome (GOLD analysis project Ga0209510, IMG submission 185749) | Anaerobic biogas reactor microbial communites from Washington, USA - Biogas_R1 time_0 SIP DNA (SPAdes) (version 2) | ecosystem: Engineered > Bioreactor > Anaerobic > Unclassified | place...
TCAAGCCTGCCAAGGGCTGGTTGGGGATCGACCTGCAGGAGCTCTGGCACTACCGCGAGCTGATCTACTTTTTGACCTGGCGGGATATCAAGGTGCGTTACAAGCAAGCCGCGCTGGGCATCGCCTGGGCGATCTTGCAGCCGGTCCTCACGACCGTGATCACCTCTATCGTCTTTGGCTATTTGCTTAAGGTCGACAGCGGCAATTTGCCCTACCCGGTTTTCACGCTGGCGGCGCTGCTGCCCTGGCATTTATTTCAGCTTTCGCTTCAAAAAAGCAGCATCAGCCTGGTGGGCAATTCCAATTTGATCACCAAGATCTACTTTCCGCGTGTGATCATCCCGCTATCGTCGGTTTTGGCAGTGCTGGTCGATTTTGCGATTTCTGTGGTGATTTTGTTTGTTGCCATGGCGATATATAAAACGCCACTCACGTGGAATGCCTTGTGGCTCGTGCCGCTGACGCTGCTGACCGTTTTGGCTGCCCTGGCAGTCGGGTTGTGGCTCTCGGCGATGAATGTACAATATCGCGATATTCAGCAGATGGTGCCGTTTTTGCTGCAAATCTGGATGTATGCCACACCGATCGTCTACCCGATTACGATCATCCCTGAGGGCACGATCCGCTATATCTACAGCCTCAACCCCATGGTTGGGGTGGTGCAGGGTTTCAGGTGGGCGCTGTTTGGCGGATCGCCGCCCGATATGACGTTGCTCTTCTCTTCAATTGCAGTGGTTGTGCTGCTTATTAGCGGGCTGTTTTTCTTCCGGCGGATGGAAAAAACCTTTGCGGACGTGGTGTAACATGGACAAAGACACCTCAATTATTGTTCGCGGCATCGGCAAGCGCTATAAGATTGGCGCTTTCCAGGAGAGGCAGGACACGCTGCGCGACCTGATTGTCAGCCAGGTTCAAAAAATGGGCAATGTTTTTCGCAAAGGCGGCAGCAAAAGCAAAAATGAAGAAATCTGGGCGCTGCGCGACGTCAGCTTTGATGTAAGGCAAGGGCAAGCACTGGGAATCATCGGCAGAAATGGTGCTGGTAAAAGCACACTGCTCAAGATTCTCTCGCGCGTGACCGACCCGACCGAAGGCTACGGCGAATTACGCGGCAGGGTTGGCTCGCTGCTGGAGGTTGGCACCGGCTTTCATCCCGAACTGACCGGAAGGGAAAACATCTTCCTGAATGGCGCTATTTTGGGGATGCAAAAACGCGAAATTGAAGCCCGGTTTGATGAGATCGTCGATTTCTCGGAAGTGGGAAAATTTATCGATACACCGGTCAAACGCTATTCTTCCGGGATGTATTTGCGCCTGGCGTTTGCCGTGGCGGCGCACCTTGAACCGGAAATTTTGGTTGTGGATGAGGTGCTGGCGGTGGGTGATGCCGATTTTCAGCGCAAATGCCTGGGCAAAATGGGTGATGTGGCAGATTCAGGGCGCACGGTGTTGTTCGTCAGCCATAATATGTCGGCGATTTTGCGGTTGACACAGGAGTCGATCGTGCTGGATAAGGGCAGGGTGCTGTTGCGCGCGCCTTCGAGCGAGGCGGTGGATTTTTACCTCAACCGCGGGCTCTCCAAGCTGGGTGAACGCTATTGGGAGAGAGATGAGGTGCCTGCAAACAGCGCGCCTTTCAAGCCGCTGGCGATACGGATTATCGATAAGGCTGGAAATGTTTCCGATTCGGTGCGCTCGGTCGACCCGATCACGATTGAAATTGAATATGAGCTTGCCGAGGAGATCACCGGCTTGCGCGTAGGTTATTATATATTCACCACCCGTGGTGAAGCAGTTTTCACCAGTTTTGACATCGACTCAGAAGCGCTATTTCGCGAATATACCTCGCGACCGAAAGGCGTTTACCTGAGCCGCTGCGTGATCCCAGCGCACACGCTCAACGAAGGTCGCTTTGTGCTTGGCGTGAACGCAAGCTCTTATCGCATCAAACGATACTTCCAGGACGACCAGGCGCTCAGTTTTTCGGTGGATGCCAGTGGTGCCGCCGGCACGCAATGGGCTGAACCGCGCCCCGGAGCAGTGAGACCTGCCTTGGAATGGACGATCGAGGAGCGGGGTCGCGAATGAGCACTATGCTAAAAGACCTCGTTGGGAAAATCCCCATTGTGGTTGATGCTTACTGGGCTTTGCGCGGCAGGCACAAGCCCTGGAATGCTCATTTTGAGTTGGTGGGTTTAAAGGCTGTGCTCCCTGGTGCGGTTGAAGATGTTTTGGAATATCAGCGTAAGACTGAGCAACCTCGAAAGATTTGCGTCTTTGCCACGCTGCATTACTGGATCGAGCAAGCCATGCTGGTTGCGCTCGGTCTGGCGGGGTATGGACACCAGGTAAGTTTTGCCTGGCTGCCTTATGCTGAATGGGATCAGGAGATCAGCCGGTTTGATTTGCGCCGGCAAGACCTTTACACCAGGGATGTCCTGCAACCCGCCTCCAGGGTTATGCGCATAGGTAGTCTTCTGGGCTCGAGTCAACAAGTTGGCTCCAAACTGAACTTATCACCTGAGCTGCAAAAAATCGTTGACCAGGTATCTGATTATGACACGCAATACACGTTGCAAATCGAAGAAACTGACCTCTCCAGCCCGCTTTACCTGCTGCGACAGCAGCGTAACGGACAGGCGGCTGTGGCAATCCATGACTGGTTAAAGAAAGAGCAGCCCGATCTGCTGGTGATCCCCAACGGCACTATCCTGGAGATGGGCGTGGCTTACCAGGTTGCGCAGCTGCTGGGCATCAAAACGGTTACTTTCGAATTTGCCGACCAGCAGGAACGCATCTGGGTGGCTCAGAACGACGAGATCATGCGGCACAACACAAGCGACCTATGGAACAACCTGGGCGATCAGCCTCTGCCCGAGAAAGCCAAACAGGCTTTAGCTGGTCTTTTTGGAGCGCGCAAGAACGCCCACCTGTGGGGCAACTTTGCCCGCCAATGGCAGCAAAACCCGGTAAAAGGCGGCGCCAGCGTCCGCGAAAGCTTGAATTTGGATGCGCGACCGCTCGCTCTTTTGGCGACCAACGTTTTGGGCGACAGCCTCACACTTGGCAGGCAGCGCATCACCGAGACCATGGCTGAAATGATCGTTGGGACGATTGACTACTTTATCCAACATCCAGGACTGCAGCTGGTAGTGCGGGTGCACCCGGGTGAACTGAAAACGCACGGTACCTCAATGATCGATGTAATCAACCAGGCTTATCCCCAGCTGCCCGAAAACATCCATGTCATCCGACCGGAAGACAAAACCAACACCTATGACCTGGTTGAGATCGCAGATTTCGGGCTGGTCTATACCACCACGGTCGGGATGGAAATGGCGATGACCGGTCTGCCGGTGATCGTAACCGGAATAACCCACTATGCCGGTAAGGGCTTCACGCTCGACCCGCAAACCTGGCAGGAGTATGAAGCCATGCTCGACCAGGTCAGCCAAAACCCGTCTTCTGCCAGGCTTACGCACGAGCAGGTTGAAAAAGCCTGGCTGTATGCCTACCTGTTTTTCTTCGAATTTTCGCTGCCATTCCCCTGGCATATTCTCTGGCTGCAGGATGATTTCCAGCAGCGACCGATGGGCTATGTGCTTTCGGATGAAGGGCAGCAGAAATATGGGCAGACTTTCGCCTATTTGGCTGGTGATAGGCTCGATTGGGCGGCGCGTGGGCTTGCCCGGCTGGAAACACTTCCTTTAAGTGAGGAATCTCAATGAGTAAAGATTCGGTAAAACATCAGGTCAGCCAGTTTTATGATGAAGTCGGCTGGCAGATGGAGGGCGAGGTCTATCAAAATGCCCGTTACGAAGACTTGCGCCCGGTTTCGGCAGAATATATCCACAGGTGCCACATGCGCGTTAAGCGCCACCTGGCTCCCACCGGCAAGTATTTGCTGGATGCCGGCTCGGGTCCGGTGCAATATGACGAATACCTGACGTATTCGGAAGACTATCAATATCGGGTCTGCATGGATCTGTCGCTGGTCGCGCTGCAGGAAGCGCGCAAACGCCTGAGCGAGAAGGGTATTTATGTAAAAGCCGATATTTCCAACCTGCCCTTTGCCACAGAAGTATTCGACGGCATTGTTTCGCTGCACACCATCCACCACGTCCCGGTGGAGGAGAAGGTAGCGGTCTACCAGGGGTTGCACCGCACGCTGAAGCCTGGGCGCACCATGGTTACCGTGGATGGTTGGGCTGAAGTCCCATTGTCAGGTGTTATGGGCTTCTTAATGCGCATAGCTAACCGGCTTCGAAGATGGACCGGCAAAGAAGCGCCGCCCATGCCCGATGGCAAGCCTGCAAGCCAGGCAAACAATGAAAAAAAGCAGCTTACCCAGGCACCTGTGGGTACATATGTATTAAAAACTTCCGCCAAGTGGTTTCATAAAGTAATGAGAGGCGTTTTACCTTACGAGATCCGGGTTTGGCGCAGCGTTTCTGTAAAATTTTTACGTTCTGTCATCCAACCGGAATGGGCAGGACGTTTCTGGTTGAAAGTTTTATACCGACTGGAAGAGTGGTTCCCCCATTTTTTCGGCGAGAAGGGGCAATACCCTCTCATCGTAATTTCTAAAGACGAGCGCTAAGGAGCAAGCATGGATTGGTCGAATAAAGTAGTTTTAGTGACCGGTGGAACCGGTTCGTTTGGGAAGAAGTTCATTGGTATCTTGCTGGATGAATACAACCCCGCCAAAGTAATCGTTTTTAGCCGCGATGAACTCAAGCAGCACGACATGCGCGAACTACTGGGCTTCAATGACCAGCGCATTCGCTATTTTATTGGCGATGTGCGCGATAAGGAACGCCTTAGCCGCGCGATGTATGGTGTTGACATCGTGGTACATTCTGCCGCACTCAAACAGGTGCCGGCTTGTGAATACAACCCGATGGAAGCGATCAAGACCAACATCCTTGGTTCTGCCAACGTGGCAGACGCCGCCATCGAAAATGGTGTCGAAAGAGTGCTCGCGCTTTCGACCGACAAGGCGGTTAACCCGATCAATCTTTATGGCGCCACCAAGCTGGCAGCCGAAAAGCTGCTTGTGCAAAGCAACGCCTACGCCGGCGGGCGCAAAACCCGCATCTCCTGCACGCGTTATGGCAATGTGGTTGGCTCGCGCGGTTCGGTGGTTCCGCTTTTCATCAAGCAGCGACCAACCGGTGTGCTGACGATTACCGATGATCGCATGACCCGTTTCTGGATGTCGCTCGAACAAGGTGTGCGCTTTGTGATCAGTGCCATCGAGCAGATGCAGGGCGGTGAGGTTTTTGTTCCAAAGATCCCGAGCATGAAGATGACCGACCTGGCAAAGGCGATGGCACCCAAAGCAGAGATCAGGATTATCGGCATTCGCCCCGGCGAAAAACTGCATGAAAGCCTGATCTCGGAAGACGAAGCCCGCAATACGGTGGAGCTGCCCGACATGTATGTGGTACAGCCTTCGGGGGCTGAGCTTTGGTTTGGGCAAGCCTGGAAGGAAAAAGGAGCGTCAGTGCCGGAGGGTTTCGTTTACAACAGCGGAACCAACCAGCAGTGGCTGGACGTAGAAGGTATTATGGCTTTTATTAAGCCGATCGAAGAAGAACTGGCAAAGGCTCAGATATAAAATGACACGTTTGCTGGTCACCGGTGTGAGCGGACTGCTGGGAGTTAACCTGGCGCTTAAAGCGATTGAAAAGGGCTTTGATGTGGTCGGCTGGAGCAACACCCGCAGGCTGAAAAACACACCTTTTGAGCAAGCAACTGTGTCACTTGAAAGGCTGGAAAGTTTGGCGACAGCGCTTGACGATGCACAACCAGACGCGATTGTTCATTGCGCAGCGATCGCCAATCTCGATGCGGCAGAGAAAAACCCAAGGTTGACAAATTTGGTGAATGCGCAGGCGCCTGGTGTTTTGGCAGAAGCAGCAGCAAAAAGGGGGGTGCCTTTTGTGCAGATATCGACGGAAGCGATTTTTGACGGAAAAAAGGGAAATTACGTTGAAGACGACACCCCCAACCCACAAAACACCTACGCGCAAGCGAAGCTGGCTGGAGAAATTGCCGTTCGCCAGGCTTATTCAAAGTCGTTAATTGCCCGGGTGGTTTTCCATGGCTGGTCTCTCAGCGGCACTCGCAGCCTGGCAGAGTTTTTTTATAATAATCTGAGCCAGGGCAAGCGCTGCAACGGTTTCACTGACTCTATCTTCAGCCCGCTCTACGTTGGCGACCTTGCAAACCTCCTTTTGGAGGCATTATCAGTGCAGCTGACCGGCACCTACCACTTCTTTTCAAGCGAAAGCCTGAGTAAATATGACTTCGGCGTCGCCCTGGCACGCCGTTTTGGTATGGACGAGGATCTTATCAGCCCTGTCATCACCGCCAATGGAGACCTGCAAACCCAGCGCTCGCTCAACCTCAGCAGCAACCCTGCCAGGCTGGAGGCTGCGCTTGGGAGGCAAATGCCCGGAATTGATGAAGGCATTCAGCGGCTGTACGAGGATTTCCAAAAAGGCCACAGAAAACGACTAATGGATTATTTGGCATAATTGGAGATGTTATGGAACTAAAAATTGGTAAACACACGCTTGGTGATGCGCACCCCACATATTTTATCGCTGATATCGCTGCCAACCATGATGGCAGTCTCGATCGGGCGTTGAACCTGATTCGCCTGGCTGCACAAGCGGGAGCCAACGCCGCCAAATTCCAAAACTTCCGCGGTCCTGAAATCGTTTCCGATTATGGCTTCAGCCATATGAACGCCCAGGTCTCGCACCAGGCAAATTGGAAAAAGAGCGTCACCCAGGTTTACAACGAAGCATCTGTGCCATTTGAGTGGACACCAATTCTCAAAGAAGCCTGTGACCAGGCTGGCATAGATTATTTCTCTTCGCCCTACGACTTTGCGGCAACTGATATGCTCGACGCGTACATGCCAGCTTATAAAATCGGCTCGGGCGACATCACCTGGCTGGAAGCCTGTCTGCATATAGCGCGAAAAGGTAAGCCCGTGCTGCTGGCAACCGGCGCGTCTGATATTGGTGAGGTGCAGCAGGCGGTTGACGCGATCCTGGCGGTAAACCCCACCCTGGTATTGATGCAATGTAACACTAATTACACTGCAGCCGATGGGAATTTTGACAACATCCACCTCAACGTACTCAAGACGTATCACCTTATGTGGCCCAATTTGATTTTGGGGCTTAGCGACCATACTCACGGTCACGCTACCGTGCTGGGCGCGGTCGCGCTGGGCGCAAGGGTGGTAGAAAAACACTTTACTGATGATAACAACCGTGAAGGTCCGGACCATGCTTTTGCCATGAACCCTGAGAGTTGGGCTGAAATGGTGCGTAACACCCGCCAGTTGGAGCGCGCGCTTGGCTCAGCTAACAAATTTGTGGCAGATAATGAGCAGCAAACTGTGGTTGTGCAACGGCGCTGCCTGCGTGCTGCCCGCGACATCTGGGCGGGCGAGACCGTTTCGCGCGATATGATCGCGGTTTTGCGCCCAGCAACCCCCGGAGCGATTGAGCCTTATAAGATCGATGAGGTGATCGGTTTGAAAGCTCTGCATGATATTCCGTTTGGGAAGGAACTTCGCTGGACACAACTTGGCGATTAACCTATGCGCATACTTTATCTGACCCGTTCCGACTCCGTTCACGACCAGCGCTTTTTGCGAACGCTGGCTCAAAGCGAGCATGAAGCTTTTGTTTGGCGCCTGTATTCCGGGCGCTACCCGACACCCAATGGTGTCACCGCGCTTGAATGGAATGGCTTGGAAGACGGTTTACAAGCCTGGAACCTGCCTTATGCCCAAAGTGCTCTCTCGAGCGCCATCCGGGCAGTTGAGCCCGACCTGGTTCACGCCGGTCCGTTGCAAGACCTTGCCTTTCTGGCTGCCAAAACCGGTTTCCCAAACTTGCTGGCGATGAGCTGGGGTTTCGACCTGATGAAAGACGTTTGGGTCAGCAAGCTGGACGAGCACCGCGCCCGTTTCGCGCTTCAGCGTTCCCGTCGCCTAATCACTGACGCGCAAGCCTCTGCCAACAAGGCGGTTGAATTGGGTTTTGATCGTGATAAAATCTGTGTCTTTCCCTGGGGGGTTGACTTGCAGCACTTTTCACCGCTAAAGGCGAAACAGGCGGCTGTGGGTTGGCGCGAAGAGCTTGGCTGGGAGGACAAACTGGTCTATTTGTGCCTGCGCAGCTGGGAACCGAACTATGGCGTGGACGTTCTTTTGGACGCTTTTGAAAACGCGGCTGCAAAAGACCCGAATATCCGCTTGATCTTGCTGGGCGATGGCAGCTTACATGACAACTATATTATAAAACTGGAAAGCGAGACCCTCAAAGACACGGTCTTCGCAGGCGGTCGCGTGCCCAACCACGACCTGATCAAATACTTTGGTGCTGCCGATGTTTACGTCACCCCCAGCCATGTTGACGGCTCATCGGTTTCTTTAATGGAAGCCCTTGCTTGCGGTTTGCCGACAATTGCTTCAAACATCCCGGCAAACCTGGAATGGGTGTACCATAACGTCAATGGCTGGATCTTCCCTGACAACGATATCGACGCGCTGAGGGAGACTATTTTGACCTGTCATCCCACAGAAGCGATGGCAGAAAATGCCAGGCAAACTGCCGAAAAAAAGGCGGACTGGCAGAATAACCGGCAGGTGCTGTTGGATTGCTATCTGCAGCTCCAGTCGAACTAAGGAAACTAAAATGAAAAAGAAACTGATCGTAACGCTGAGCGTGATCATGATGTTGGCGGTTGTGTCTTGTAACATTCCGCTTCAAAAAAAAGCGGCTACACCAACCCCCACCCCTGCTCCAACCGCAACACCAGATATGAACATGCAGCTCTATTACGGGGAAGGCATGCAAATTATGCTTCCGCCCACCTACATCGCCGAAGATATCACGACCGCGCTGCCCTCGATCATTGAGATCATCACCAACCTGGTTGGCTCGACCGAAGGTTTTGCTGCTGACCTGATCAATGACCTTGAGGGCAACGTTGCCTGGTATGGCTACGACGGTGGTACCCCGGCAGTCTACCCAACCCGTCTGACAGTGATCAAGAACAAATCGCTCTCTGCTCTGCCGGTTAGTGTGATCACGTTTGGGCTGGAACAGATCCTCAATCGTGGTGAAACACAGATCAATCGCGATTCGCTGACTCTCGGCGGGCGTAATGTCATCCGTTTCACCTACTCTAAAGAGGCGATTGCCTGGTCAGCTTATATATTTAAGGAAGAGGGTCGCCTTTGGATCAGCGTGTTTACAACTACACCGGCAAACATGGCTGCCTCATTAGGAGATTACGACACCAGTGTTGCCTCAATGCTCATCGACCCAGTCACAGAATAGCAGGAATCGTTGAAAAAAGTAGCAATAATTCAAGCCAGGCTTACATCCAGTCGCCTTCCTGGGAAGGTTTTATTGGATGTGGGCGGTGAGCCAATGCTCGCGCGGGTGATCTCACGGGTGCGCCAGGCTCAGCTTGTTGATGAAATTGTTGTCGCTACCTCCAGTGATTTCGCAGACGATCCAATAATGCACTTTTGCCAGGAGAGGAAGATTAGCTGCTGTCGCGGAGACGCTTACGACGTGCTTGACCGCTTTTACGAGTGCGCGCGAGCACATGAAGCAGATCTGATTATTCGGATTACTGCCGATTGCCCCATGATTGCCCCCGAAGAAATCGACCGGGTGATACAGGCATTTCTTGACAGCGGAGCTGACTTTGCCGCCAATCGCCTGCCGCCGCCGTTTGAACGCAGCACACCGATCGGCATGGATACGGAGGTGTGTTCCATGAGCGCGCTTGAACGAGCCTGGAAGGAAGCAAAACAACCCTACCAGCGCGAACATGTGATGCCCTATCTCTATGACACACCCGGACGGTTTAAAGTTCAGGTTGTTGACCTGGAGCCTAGCCAGGGTCACCTGCGCTTCACCGTTGACACTCCCGAGGACTTGGAGCTCGCCAACCAGGTTTTTGCTGCCTTTGAGGGTCGTGATGACTTTAGCCTGGCAGAACTGCTGGCAGAAAACGAACGGCACCCGGAATGGCAAGACCAGGTTGCGCAAGTGCGCCACAAAAACCTGTATGAAACTGATTCGCGGGCTGCTTCGAAGCTTCCGGTGTGCCCTTTGTGTGCCAGCCCGAAGAGTAAGAACCTTGAAAAGGTGGAGTCGTTTGGTTTCCCGCTCCAATATTTAATCTGCCAAGATTGCGGCTTTGTTTTTCAAGACCCACACACCAACCAGGCAGCCGACCCACAGTTCTACCAGGAGACCTACCGGCAAATCTACCAGTCAAGCGCTGAGCCAACTTCAAAGGATCTTTACCAGCAAAGGCAACGCGCGCTCAACCAGGCTGGGTGGCTGAAAAGCCTGGGGTACACCAGCTTTGATAGCCTGCTCGATATCGGCGCTTCAGCTGGCTTGCTCCTGGTGACCTTTGCCCGTGAGTTTGGCGCGAAAGCTGCCGGTGTGGAGCCAGGCGATGCCTACCGCGCGCTTGCCGAAGGCAGAGGTATTGCGATGTTCGAGTCCCTCGAAGGGTTGTTGAAAACGGAGCATCAACGCTTCGAGCTGGTATCCCTCATGCATGTCTTGGAACACCTGGATAAACCTCTCGATGTACTTAGGCAGATACGCGACGAAATGCTTGCAGAAGATGGACTGCTTTTAATAGAGGTGCCAAACTTCTATGCGCATGATTCTTATGAGCTGGCGCACCTTTCCTGCTTTACCGAACACACTTTGCTCGAGTTGCTGCAACAAGCCGGCTTTGAAAAAGTCGCTTTCCGTCAGCATGGCATGCCGCGTTCAAGGATCCTGCCTCTTTATCTATCAGTTCTTGCCAAACCTGCCAAAACAGACCAGCCAGAACCGGTTGCTCCCGAAAAAAATGTAACAATTAAGCGGAAGTTGGGCATGCTGAGACGAAAAGTCCTCAGTCGGTTGAACCCGACCACAGCCTGGCTGCCACTGGAGCGCAAGCAATGAAACCCTACCTGACCCTTTTCACCGCCCCAAAAGCGTTTACCGACCCGCACACCAGCCTGATCCAGCATAATGCTTTTCGTTCGTGGCAGGCGTTAGGAGATTCTGTTGGCGTTGTCGTAGTTGGAGATGAGGAAGGTATCGCTGAAGCCGCCCAGGAATACGACTTTTCCCACCGACCCGATGTTCGTCTTAACCAACTGGGCACACCGCTGATCAGCTCGATTTTCGAGCTCGGTCGGCAGGAAAACGACAGCCCCTTTTTGGCTTACGTCAATGCCGATATCATTCTCTTCCCGGAAACGCTCAATGTGATCGGCACGGTTGCGAGCCAGGCTGAGAAGTTCCTCCTGGTTGGTCAACGCTGGGACCTGGAAGTTTTGCAGCCACTGACCTTCAGCGGTGACTGGGTGCCTGGTTTAAAGCAGATGATGCGCACAGAAGGCGAGTTGCATAAACGCACTGGCAGTGATTACTTCATCTTCCCGCGCGCATGCTTCCAGCAAATCCCTGATTTCAGTGTTGGCAGAGCCGGCTGGGATAACTGGATGATCTATAAAGCCAGGCGCGAGGGTTGGCTGGCGGTCGATTGCAGCGGGGAGATGGATATTATCCACCAGGATCACGACTATCGCCACCTGCCAGACGGCAAACCGCATTACCGCCTGCCTGAAACCGGTGAAAACATTCGCCTTGCTGGCGGCAGACGCACAATTTTCCTTCTGGATGACGCCTCTCACCGATTGGTAAACGGAACAGTCAAAAAAATGCCCCTGACCTGGACGCGCTATTGGCGCGAGTTCCAGAACGCGCCGCTGATAAAAGATGGCAATTACGCTGCCACAGAAAAACGCTTTAAACGCCTTCACCCGCGCTTAGCCAAAATCGAAAGAACAAAACAGGTCGAGATGGATCGTCGATTGGCGGAGTCTGAATTGGGAGGTAACTGATGGCACGCTTGGGCACGAACCCTTCACGCGGGCAGCAGCTCGACTTCACGCCGCCAAGAGTAACAGTTGCTGTGTTGGTCTATGCCCCCAACCAGTCTGGTTATTTTCAGCACCGGCTGGATGTTACCCGATTGACGCTCGAGAGCATCATTGCCAACACACCAAAACCTTTTGAACTGCTGGTTTTCGATAACGGCTCTTGCCAGGAGATGACTGATTTCTTAAAAGAGCTGAACCAGATGGGCAAGATTGATACCCTGGTGCTTTCAGCCCTAAACATCGGGAAATTGAACGCGCTTTGGCGGGTTGCCAACCTTGCCCAGGGCGAGATCATTGCCTACAGCGATGATGATGTCTACCATTTGCCTGGCTGGCTGCCTGCACACCTGCAGATTATGGATAGCTACCCGAATGTCGGAGCAGTGACCGGCTTTTATATTAAGCAGCGTGTAGTGATGAGCTCTGAGAGTACGCTCAGGTGGGTTGAAGCTTACCGAAACGACCACCCTGGGTTGGTCAAATCTGGAAACCTGATCCCGCGCAAGTGGGAAGAAGAATATATGGAAAATTCGGGGCGCACAGAAGAGCGCTACCAGGGCGAAATTGATGGAGTAGAGGATGTCGTGGTGGACTACCAGGGTGTCAAAGCCTGGGTCTCCGCTCACCACTTCCAGATGATGACCCCAAAAAAAGTTCTGTTGGAAGTTCTTTCGGAGATGTTGGAAGATGGCTGGAGCGACATGATGATGGGGCGGATGGTCGAAATGGACGACCGTATGGACGCCAAGGACTATCTGCGCCTGACCACGTATGCTCAAACCATGCGGTTATTGGGCAATGCCATTGATGACGAGGTGAAAGACTTGGCTGCCAGGGACGGAATCGATACCCAGGCTGCCGTGAACGCAGTTTCAAAGAAACGCCGTGGAATTTGGGGCATCCCGCTTGTGCAAAAAATTGCGCAGCGCATTATTAATTGGCTTTATCTTGGAATTCACGAAAACGGGAGGACAGAATGAAGTTTTTAATCGCTGGTTTAGGCTCGATTGGTCGCAGACATCTGCGCAACTTGAAAACCCTGGGACAAAACGATCTAATCTTGTATCGCACGCACCAGGCTACACTGCCAGATACCGAATTGAGCGGTTATCCAACCTACACCGATTTAGATGAAGCGCTCGCGCAAAATCCAGATGGTGTCATTGTGGCGAACCCAACTTCTCTGCACCTCCAGGTTGCATCAGCGGCAGCCAAGGCTGGCGCTGCTCTGCTGATTGAGAAACCAGTCTCAGACAGCCTGATCGGCATTCGCGAGCTGCAAGCCGCGCTGGACGCAGCCGGTAAACCCGCGCTTATCGGCTTTCACCTGCGCTACCACCCGGTATTGCGGCGGATTAAAGCCCTGATCGACTCGGGGAAACTTGGCAAAGCGCTAAAATCTCACGCTCATTGGGGCGAATACCTTCCCGGCTGGCATACCTGGGAGGATTACCGTTACTCTTATGCTGCCCGTGCAGACCTGGGCGGCGGCGCGTTGAATACGCTTTCTCACCCGATCGATTATTTGCGCTGGATGATGGGCGAAGTCCGCTCTTTGTCGGCAAGCCTGGCAAACCTGAGCGAACTTGAACTGGATGTGGAAGACAATGCTGAATTGCTTCTCAAATTCCATTCAGGCTCGATCGCCACGGTTCACCTGGATTATTATCAGCGACCGCCTTCACACACACTCGAGATCGCTTTTGACAAAGGTCGCGTCCGTTGGGACAGCCATTCGGGCTGCGCTATCGTTGATAATGCAGAGATGGACACGACTGAGACGTTCTGCCCACCCGAGGGCTTCAAACGTAACGACATGTTCCTGGCAGAAATGGAAGATTTTGTGCGCCTTTGCCGGGACGAACAGGTTGAGCATTGCACCCTGGCAGATGGCAAGCGCGTCCAAAAAATCGTCGAAGTGGCTTGCCAAAGTTCTTCCCAGAGCAGCCGCTCTGTCCAGCTGCCCTCATAGCGTCCGCCTGATGGTAAAATCCAAGCCACTGGAAGATTAACCAAAATGACAGAATCTATTTTAGAGAAATTCGACATGGCTCAAAAAACAGTGATTGTCACTGGAGCAGCAGGCTTACTCGGAAAGCAGTTCAGCCTGGCATTGGCACAGGCTGGGGCAAAGGTATTGCTTGCTGATCTTGCTGTGGATATTGCCGCGCAAAACGCAACCGATTTGAAAAACCTAAATCTCATTGCCGCGGCTACAAAAGTGGACGTTACTGACCCTGCTTCAACCCGCGCGATGGTGCAGACAGCGCTCGACAGCTTTGGCAGTGTTGATGTGTTGATCAATAGCGCCGCCCTCGACCCAAAATTTGATCCTGAAAGTGTTGGCTTGCAAGGCGCCAACGCATTCGAGAGCTACTCGCTCGATTCCTGGCGCAAGGCACTCGATGTTAACCTAACTGGAATGTTTCTTGCCTCTCAGGCTGCAGTAATACCGATGCTGCAGCAGGGGTCAGGCGTGATTGTCAACATCTCTTCAATGTACGGGCTGGTTGGACCAGATCAGCGCCTTTATGAACGACCAGACGGCAGTCGCTCGTTTAAACCGGCCTATTATTCGGTTGCAAAAGCAGGCGTGCTCGGGTTCACCCGCTATCTGGCGGCATATTACGCCGGTAAAAACATCCGCGTCAACGCCCTAACACCCGGGGGGGTCTACAACGGTCACGATGAGGTGTTTACGAAGCAATATAGCAATCGTACCGTATTGGGACGCATGGCGAATATTGATGAAATGAGCGCGGCAATGCTCTTTTTATGCAGCAATGCCAGCTCTTATATGACCGGCAGCAACCTGGTGGTCGATGGGGGTTGGACAGCTTGGTAGAAAGAATGGAAGTTTTAGTATTAATTCCTGCGCGAGGCGGTTCCAAGGGAATCCCGCGCAAAAACGTGCGAGACTTTGCCGGCGCTCCCCTGATCGCCTATAGCATTGTTGCCGGTTTGCAGGCTGAGTTGGTCACCCGGGTGATTGTCTCAACCGATGACGAAGAGATCGCAGAAACAGCCCGAGCCTGGGGAGCAGAGGTACCCTTCATGCGCCCCTCCGAATTCGCCCAGGATGACACCACCGACCTTCCGGTTTTCGAACACGCCCTGAAATGGCTGCGTGAAAATGAGGGTTACCAGCCAGATATCGTTGTCCAACTGCGCCCAACATCACCGGTCAGACCGGTCGGGCTGGTGGATGATGCCATCAATACCCTGATCCAACATCCTGAGGCTGATTGCGTTCGTGGGGTGGTGGCATCGGGTCAAAACCCCTTCAAGATGTGGCGCATTTCGAGCAGTGGTCAGCTTAAACCGCTCTTAAGAGTTGCGGGGCTTGACGAACCGTATAACGCACCCAGGCAAGCGCTGCCGGACACCTTCTGGCAGACCGGGCACATCGACGCGATTAGGACCAGCACGATTTTGGAAAAACACAGCCTGACAGGCGATGTGATCTTCCCGCTGATCATCGACCCCCTTTATACGGTCGATATCGACACAATTGAAGATTTCAAAAATTCAGCTCGGTTAATGAGCGATCTCCGCATCAAGGCGGTCGATCCACTCAGAAACCGACGTGGTTTTCCTGTAAGGGTCAGCCACCTGATCATGGATTTTGATGGCGTTCTGACCGACGACAAGGTTTATACCAACCAGGATGGGCACGAGAGCGTGCGCGCTAGTCGTTCCGACGGATTTGGGTTGGACATGCTCAAACGACAGACAGGCATAAAAGCAATGATCATGTCGCGCGAAACCAACCCGGTGGTCAGCGCCCGTGCGCGCAAACTGGGTATCGAGGTTTTTCAGTCTATCTTAAATAAAGACGAGGCAATCAAGGCACTGATAAAAGAAAGAAACCTTGATCCAAACCAGATCATCTATATTGGCAACGATCTAAACGACCTGGCAGTATTGCCATTCGTCGGGTTCTTTGCCTGCCCATCAGACGCACACCCACGGGTATGCAGGCAAGCCGACCTGGTGCTCGGTCACGCTGGTGGTGATGGTGCAGTGCGTGAACTGATTGAAAAAATTTTAGAGCAATTTGACAAGTAAAAAAATCGAACAAAGGATGTCAAACAACGATGATCGATATTGAATTTTATATGAAGGTCGGAGACTTGAAGAAACGCCTTAGTGCTGGAGAGCAATTTTCACGGTCAGAACTGGAAGGGCTGCTTGAGAGTTATCGCGATCCCAATCCTGTGGTCTATAACATTGAGACCACCAACGCTTGCAATATGCGCTGTGAAATGTGCCCCCGTACCACCATGATGACCAGACCGGTTGAGACAATGGCTCCCGAACTCTTTAAGTGCGTGATCGACCAATTGAGACCTTTCAGCCATGAACAACTGAACCGCTGGGAGGATTTCGCAGAAAGTTATTATGGCGTTTCACGCAATGATATGAGCGAAAACCACTTCTTCCTCTACATCATCCCTCGCGTGATCGTTTTGCATGGTTACGGCGACCCACTTTTGGACAGGCACATCCCTCAATATGTTAAATGGATGACCGAACGAGGGCTTGAATCGTATTTCTCGTGCAATCCCGCTAACATCAATATGGACCGGACCATCGAAACTTTTGAGAATGGTCTTGGCTACGTAAAGTATTCGATCGAAAGCGTGGATGACCTGCGCCACAAAAGTGTGCGCGGAGATGCCTCCAACTTCACGCAAGCCTACCGTAACATTTTGAGATTGCTGGATCTTAAGGCACAAAAGAATTACAAAACCACCATCGTTATCACCATGATCAACCTGAACAAACCCTGGCAGCGTGAAGAATATCAGAAGTTAGTGGAAGCTTTCGAAGGGTTGGATGTGTACATTTACCTCAAGAGCCAGGACCAAACTTGGTACGAAGACAACAAACAAACCACAGAATCCATTCACTGGCAGGAATTTTGTCAGTTCCCCTGGTCGTCCATGACGATCAAGTCGAATGGAGAGTGCGCGGAGTGCGTCGAGGACTTTAACAATGAAATCATCCTGGGTGACACCCGCAACCACAGCCTCTATGATATCTGGAATGGAGAGACTTACCAGGCTTTCCGTCAGGCACATTTTGATCTGAAACCTGGAATCAAGTGCACTGAGCAATGCGATATGCACCTGATTGGCAGCTATTTGGCTCAGGAAAGGATACTATGAGAAAAACGATTAAGCTTGGACAACGCAATGTAGGGGATGGATACCCCACCTATATTGTTGGAGAAATCGGAATTAATCACAATGGCAACCTTGAAATTGCTAAAAGCCTGATGTTAGCAGCAAAAAAAGCTGGCATTGATGCAGTCAAGTTCCAAAAACGCACACCCGAAATTTGTGTGCCCCTGGATCAGCAGGGACAAATGCGCGATACACCCTGGGGTTACATGACTTATCTTGATTACCGTTATAAGGTTGAGTTTGACGAAGCAGATTACACTGAGATCGACCGTTATGCGAGGGAGCTCGGTTTGGACTGGTTTGCCTCTTCGTGGGATATTCCTTCCCTGGAACTCATGGAAAAGTTCAACCCTTTAACCCACAAGATCCCTTCAGCTTTGTTGACCGACAAAGAATTGCTGCGTGCCCACCGCGATACGGGCAAGCCGCTTATTCTTTCGACGGGCATGTCGAACATGGAGCAGATCAGGGAAGCGGTAGAATTGCTGGGAGAAGATAATATCGTTCTTTGTCACACCACCAGCTCATACCCCTGCCCGCCCGAAGAGCTTAACCTACGCATGATCCAGACCCTACGCGAAACCTTCCGCTGCCCGATAGGATACTCTGGTCATGAAGTTGGTTTGGTGCCGACCGTGGTGGCTTCAGCATTGGGCGCCAGCTTGGTGGAACGCCATATCACGCTCGACCGGGTGATGTGGGGCTCAGACCAAAGCGCATCGGTGGAGCCGCAAGGAATTGCCACACTGGTTAAATATATTCGCGTGACCGAAAAAGCCCTCGGTGATGGCGTTAAGCAAGTTTATGACAGTGAACAGTCGTCAATGAAGAAATTGAGACGGATAAGCCAGTGAGATGAGCAAGCTTAATTTTCCCAACCGGTTGGTGCGCCGGGTAAGGCGGGAGCTTTCTCACGGTAAGAATCAGGGAAAGCTGCGGGCGAAATCCCGCGAGGTCTTTGAGCATACACCTGTTACAGATCAGCGACCGGTTATTTTTTTTGATGCCTCCACCAGACTGACAGGTTTGAGCCTGAATGCCGGTTTTGCCGTCGCGAGCGCCTGGTCATTGAGCCTGCAAGGAGTGCCGGTGGTTCATTTTGTCTGCAATGCCGGAATGAAACCCTGCGTCCTGGGTACAAATCGGCGCGACCCCAATGCCCCTCCGCCCTGCGCGGGCTGCCTGAGGCAGTCAGAAGCCACCTTCTCGAACAGCCAGGTCAGATATTTTGAATTCCAGGCTGATATTGAATTTGGAAAGGCACTTGCACCCCACGATTTGCCTGGATTGATGAGTTTCGAATACCTGGGCATCCCCCTGGGGGCATTGTCTCTGCCGTCAATTCGATGGATTTTACGCCGGCACCACCTGATTGACGATCACTATACCCGCGATTTATACAGAAACTACCTCAAATCTGCGTGGTCGCTGGCAATGCAGTTTGAAAAGCTGCTCGATGAAACCGACCCACAGGCTGTGGTGGTCTTCAACGGACTTCAATACCCCGAAGCGACCGCCCGATGGCTTGCCCAAAGGCGCGGCATTCGCGTGATCAGCCATGAGGTCGGAATGCAGCCGCTCAGCGCTTATTTCACAGATGGCGATGCAACCGCTTATGACCTCGACCTCCCTGTTGATTTTTCCTTGAATGAACGCCAAAACGAAAGGCTGGATGCCTATCTCAGCGCCCGGTTTAAGGGCGATTTCCATATGGCAGGGGTGCAGTTCTGGCCAGAGATGAGCCAGCTCAGCCCCGAGTTTCTGCAATTTGCCTCAGAATTTAAGCAGGTTGTGCCAGTTTTTACCAATGTAATTTTCGACACCAGCCAACCACATGCCAATGTGATTTTTGAAGATATGTTTACCTGGCTGGATCAAATTCTCGACATTGCCAGACACCACCCGGAAACGCTTTTTGTGATTCGCGCTCACCCAGACGAAGCACGCCTGGGAAAAGCCAGCGAAGAATCAGTTTCCCAGTGGGCACAAACGCGCAATGTGGAGCAGCTGCGAAATATCCGTTTCGTTCCGCCGCAGCAATATATCAATTCGTACGATTTGATCCGAATGGCGAAATTCGTCTTGATCTACAATTCCACCATTGGCATGGAAGCTTCAATCCTCGGCGCGGGGGTGCTTTCTGCTGGCAAAGCCCGCTACAGCGCCTCGGATGTTGTCTGGTTTCCCGCCAGTAAAAGCGATTATTTAGCGCAATTGGAAGAGTTGCTGCAGGTCGACAAGGTTGAGGTGCCCGATCGATTCAATACCAACGCCCGCCGCTTCCTCTATTGGCAGCTCTACCGGTCATCGCTTAGTTTCAATGAATATCTTGAGCCAGAGGGCATCTGGGCTGGCTATGTAAAACTAAAAGACTTTGATTGGCAAAAACTTCTTCCAGCAAACTCGACCACACTCGCGGCAGTTAGCGATGGGATTTTGCGGAATGGAGATTTTATGCTCAGAGAGGGCGAAGAATGAAACTCGAAAGTATTGTTGCATTGGTGCCCATGCGGCACGACTCAAAGCGCGTGCCTGGCAAAAACTACCGCCCGATGTGCGCTAAACCGCTCTATGCTCACATAATAGAAACGCTGCTGCGCTGCCCGGAGATCAACCAGGTTGTGGTTGACACTGACTCGCCAATTATCATCGATGGTTTGGCAAAAGATTATCCACAAGTGACCATTTTGCTGCGCCCTGATCACCTGTGTGCCGATACCACGCCGACAAATGAAATTCTCGTCCATGATACCGGTCAGGTCCCCGCGGATCTTTATTTGCAGACCCACGCCACCAACCCGCTGCTAAAATCTGAGACGATCTCAAGGGCGATTCAGGATCTGCGCAAATTTTATCCTGAGTACGATTCGCTTTTCAGTGTGACCCGACTACAGACGCGCCTGTGGGATCAACTTGGAAGGGCGATCAACCACAATCCTGCCATCCTGCTGCGCACTCAGGACCTTCCGCCTGTTTACGAAGAAAATTCTTGTCTTTATCTGTTCATGCGCGAAACACTGCTGACCCGCCGCAATCGGTTGGGCGAACGCCCGCTGATGTTCGAGATGGATGCGCTCGAAGCCACTGACATCGACGAAGAGCACGATTTTGTGCTCGCCGAAAGCTTAATGCAACAACAAAAATAACCGAGGTATTATGAGAACTGTTTTGATTACTGCCCCTTATATCCTGCCCTCCATGCACCGCTTTACACCTATTTTGGAATCCTTTGGGCTGAAAGTGGTCACGCCGAAAGTAAACGAACGCCTGGACGAAGAAGAAATTTTAGAATACGCAGGGCAGTTTGAAGGCACAATCTGCGGCGACGATAAATACACAGCCAAGGTGATTGCTGCCTGCGCCCCCCATCTGAAAGTGCTGTCGAAATGGGGCACCGGTATTGACGCGTTGGACCAGGAAGCGGCTGATGAGTATGGAGTTAAGATTTTCCGGACCCCCAACGCCTTTACCGTTCCGGTTTCTGAAAGTGTTTTGGCGAATATGCTGGCGTTTGCCCGCAATGTGCCCTGGATGGACCGGGCGATGAAAACCGGCGAATGGAAAAAAATTGCCGGTCACACCCTGATGGAATCGACCCTGGGCGTGATTGGGGTTGGCAATATTGGCAAGGCGGTCATCCGCCGAGCGCGACCGTTTGGGATGAAGATTCTGGCGAATGATATTATCGAGATCGAGCCCGATTTCATCATCGAACAACGCATTGAAATGACCAGCCTGCAAGATTTGCTGGAGCGTTCCGATTACATCAGCCTGAACACTTCGCTGAACCCGACCTCCTACCACCTGATCAATGCCGAGACCCTCAAACACGTCAAACCGACAGCAGTGGTGATTAACACCTGCCGCGGTCCGGTTGTGGATGAGGATGCCCTGATCGAGGCTCTGAAGGAGGGGCGCCTGAGAGGCGCGGCACTGGATGTGTTTGAAAAAGAACCACTGCCAGTCGACAGCCCCTTAAAACAAATGGACAATGTGATCCTCTCACCGCACAATACCAACAGCAGCCCATTTTTTTGGGAACGCATCCACTGGAATTCGATCAGAAACCTGCTTATCGGTCTGAGCATCCCGGTGGGGGACGTTGAAAGCCTGAAAGCGATGGAAAAATAAGAGTAGTTGCAGTAAGTAGAGTGATAATTTAGGTCAGAAGCAGGAAGAGAAGAGTTATTATGAGTCAAAAAAACAAAACCGTTTTAATCACCGGTGCTGCCGGGGGGGTTGGTCGGGCAGCAGTTGCCTATTTCAATCAACGCGGCTTTCAAGTGATCGGGGTAGACCGTCTGCCCTGTTTTGATGGTTTTCCGCAAAATGGTCTCTACATCCAGTCTGATATTTCTGTTCCTGAAAACCTGGAATTGATTTACGAGCGCGCCAGACAATTCACTCCAACCCTGGATGTGTTGGTCAATAACGCTGCCTTTCAGGTGACCAAGCCTTTACTTGAGACCACCGTGGAGGAATGGGACGCGGTTATGGGCTCGAACCTGCGCAGCATATTTCTTGGCGCGAAGTTAGCGCATCCTTTGCTCAAGGCTGAAGGCGGTGGCTCAATTGTAAATGTTTCGTCGGTTCACGCCGTCGCGACCTCAGCGAATATTGCAGCGTATGCTGCTAGCAAAGGCGGGCTTTTGGCACTCACCCGTGCCATGGCGATTGAATTTGCCCCGGATAACATTCGCGTGAACGCAGTATTGCCCGGCGCGGTCGATACGCCCATGCTGCGGGCTGGATTTCACCGCGGTTGTGCTGATGAAACGACAGAAGAAGAGCAGCTGGCTGCTTTGGCTGCCAGGACAGTTAACGGAAGGGTGGCGGAACCTGAGGAGATTGCATCGGTGATCTACTTTATGGGCGATCCTGCTTCAAGCTTCATCACCGGGCAAGGGCTTGTGGTGGATGGCGGCGCCACCTGTCGTCTGAGCACAGAGTAATATGGCAACAATTCAAGAAAGACTGATGGATTTTGCACGCCGCATTTATGACGGTTTGCGACGGCTGCCTGAACTCCCGGTTGCAAGTTGTCACCCCTGGCGAAGAGAGTCAAAACGCCGGCTGGCTGCCCTCAAGGACAGTCACAAAGGCGAGCGCTGCTTCGTGGTTGGCAATGGTCCTTCTTTGAAAAACACCGACCTCTCAAAACTGGAAAACGACTTTTGCATCGGCATGAACCGCATTTTTCTGGCAGCTGACGAGCTGGGGTTTCGCCCGGATATCCTGGTTTGTGTGAACGACCTGGTAGTGGAGCAGTCGGTTGAGGAGTTTAGCAACCTGCAAATGCCAAAGTTTTTCGCCTGGCGGGCACGCAAGTGGTTAACAATGGACCCCTGGACGCACTTTATTTACACCTCTTACACCTCGCCCAAATTTTCAAAAGATGTTCGTGGTCGGGTTTGGGAAGGCGCGACTGTCACCAACGTGTGCCTGCAGCTGGCATATCACCTGGGCTTCAGCGAGGTTATCCTGATCGGCGTTGATCATAGTTTTGCCACCAAGGGCAAACCCAACACTACCATTCAGTCTCAAGGTGACGACCCGAATCACTTTTCCGCTTCTTACTTCGGTAAAGGCTTTCGTTGGCAGCTGCCCGACCTTGAAACCTCAGAGTTGGGCTATCGCATGGCGTGCCGGGCTTATGAAGAATCAGACCGCAAAATCCTCGACGCGACCGTTGGCGGTAAACTCGATATTTTCGATAAAGTCGACTACGAAAGTTTGTTCAAGTAGAGAATATCCGAATATGCCGGTATTTTGACCGGCTGTTTTCAATGGCAGTCGTTTTGACATCAGCTATAATTCACCCATGCCTAACCAACCGCTGGTCTCAATAGTCACGCCGTCTTATAACCAGGGAGGCTTCCTTGAGCAAACCATTCTCTCCGTGCTCGAGCAAGATTACCCAAACATCGAATATTGGGTCGTTGATGGCGGTTCGAGCGATAACAGCGTTGAGATTGTCAAGCAATATGCCCACCGGTTGGCGGGCTGGGTTTCCGAAAAGGATCGCGGGCAGGCAGATGCGGTCAATAAGGGCTTTACCCAGGCAACTGGCGAAATTATCGGCTGGTTAAATTCCGATGATCGCTACTATCCAGGGGCGATCGCTGAAGCGGTGGAAGCATTCAGGCAGTATCCTGAAGCTGGCTTTGTTTTCAGCGATGTCGAATCGATTGATGAAAACGGAAGGGCTTTCAATCTGATGCGATACGGCGACTGGAAACTGCAAGACCTGATGAGCTTCAAAATAATCGGTCAGCCCGGCGTTTTCATGCGCCGCGAGGTACTGGAGCAAGCTGGTTACCTGGATCTCAGCTACAACTACCTGCTGGATGTGCAGCTCTGGTTGCGGATGGCAGCGATTGCCGAGCCCCAATATGTTCACGGCAAAGTTTGGGCTGCGGCGCGCATGCATTCTGATGCCAAAAACATCGCCCATGCTCAAGAGTTTGGCGAGGAAGCTTTCAGGTTGGCGCGATGGCTGGGCGAAGACGAGCGCTTTTACCCACTTAGTGCTCAGATCTTCAAGAAAATCTGGGCGGGTGCGCACCGTATCAACGCTTTTTACCTGGTTGAGGCGGGCAATTACAAAGAAGCCCTCAAAGCCTACGCCCGGATGCTGCGGTATCAACCCATACCTCCGCTTAAAACTGTCCGGCGAATGGCATATGCCGCCCTTTCTGCCTTTGGCATCGTCCGTTCACGAGCCGGTTACGACCGCAAGCGCAAAGACCAATACAAGCGGTTGTAGATCCCGCTCCATGTGACCCAGCATTACGTTAATGCTTTTACGGCTGCTTGTCGCCGGTCGGAATGTGGCAAGCATTTCCTGGAGGCAGTTGTAAGGCGCTGCTACATCTCGTTTCCCCATTTATGAGGCTTCATCTATAATAAACGCATGCCAAACCCTCAGCCGCTAGTCTCGATCGTCACGCCTTCATACAACCAGGCGCGTTTTCTTGAGGAAAGCATGCTTTCCGTTCTGGAGCAGGATTACCCCAACATCGAATATATCGTTATCGACGGTGGTTCCACAGACGATAGCCCCGAGATCATCCAGAAATACGCCGACCGTCTGGCTTACTGGCAGAGCGAGAAGGACAAAGGACAGACAGATGCCATCAACCAGGGCTTTGCGCGGGCTGGCGGCGAAATTATGGCTTGGCTGAACTCAGATGACATCCTCTACCCAGGCGCGGTCAGCGCAGCAGTTCGGCAGCTGCAGCAACACCCGGAGGTGGGCATGGTTTATGCTGATTGTGACTGGATCAACACCGAAGGCAAGGTGATAGGCAAGTTTCCGGCTGCGCAAACCGACCTGGCAAAGCTGCGCCGCGGCTATGTGCATATTCCCCAGCAAACCGCCTTTTTCCGGGCGGACCTGTGGCGCAAAGTCGCTCCGCTGGACGACAGCTTCTACTTTGCAATGGATTACGACCTCTGGACCCGACTGGCGACTCACGCGCCGCTGCTCTATGTGCCCGAGTTGTGGGCAGCCTTCAGGCTGCACGAAGGCGCGAAATCGATTGCCGATGACGATCGCTGTTGGCCTGAGATGCTGCGGGTGCATTACCGCGATGGCGGCAAGAAAATCTCGGCGATGACAGTCAAATATACAATTCGCAAACTCCTGCAGCCATTATGGATCTGGCTGCGTAAACGCAGGCTTTCTGGATAAAGACACGCCAATAATTACCAGGTTGCAAGGTGAATAGTCTCTTAAGCTGTGCCTAAGAGCGCTACTGGAGAGGTTACTATACTTACCCTCACCAACTGCACAGCGAAAAAGCCTGGGGCAACCTGATCGCTACCAACAACGATCCCTCTATCAAAATCTCGTGAAAAGATGCGAACCTAAAACCAGGCTGCGAAGTTCAACCAGCTAATTGCTTCTTGCCGGGTCTGAGATTTACCAAAATCGTGCCAGCACTGGCAATCGCCAGACCAACTACCCCAACCCAGCTCAGGCGCTCTCCCAGGAATAACCAGGCGAGCAGGCTGATTTGGATTAGCATGGTGTTGTTGATCATGCTTGATTCCATTGCCGTCAGCACCTGCAGACTCTTATTCCATAACCAGAAAGCGAAAGCGGTATTGACTACCGCCAACCAGAGCAGGATCAACAAAGACCTCCCGCTCAAATTCGGCAGACCCTCAACGACGAAACCACTTCCCAGCAGTAAGAGCGCCCCAAAACCCATGCTGATGCCCGTCACAATGATTGGGTCCAGGCTTTTGCCCCGATTCACCCAACGGCCGATCACAGAGGCAACCGCATTCGATAGTATGGTAAAAACCCCCAAGGTCACACCGAGCGCGTTCTTTGGCAGGCTGGCTTGGGGGAGGAAATAAACCAGAACACCAAGTAAAAAGACAACGATGCCTGTCCATTGAAGTTTTGCTACTGGCTCATGGAGGACGACCAAACCGATAATCGCAATGAGGGGAGCCGAAAAATTGAGCATCAGGCTGAGTGTGATTGCGTCAAGATGTTTCAGCGCCAAAAATTGACCGCCCTGGGTAAACGCGTAATAAACCACCCCCAATAGCAGCAAGACCCCCCACTCATTTTTTGTCATTTTTTGAATGAAATATCGCTTTGTGAACAAACCTGGCAGAAGCACCAGGAAGGCGAGCATATATCGCAACCCCGCAAAAGTTAGCGGTGGTATCTCGTCGATTGATAGTTTGATTAATACCCATGAACTAGACCATAATAAGGTCACGAACAGGGCTTGAATGATAGCTTTATTTCGTTGGGATAATGACATTTCAGCACTCCTTTTCTCTAAATGATGAAAGAATGCCTACCTAACCCCTCCCGGTTTTTATCCGATCCGGTGCTACGCTTTCGCTTTTGCAACGCTTGGTCCAGCCCTGCGAACATGTCGCAGCGGAACCCTAGATGCTCAGGTCGGCAAGGAAATTGTAACATTGAAACACACTTGTCCAGACAAATTCATCAGGCTGACAAAAACTCTGTCAGCCTGTTTAGCCTCCTTGATTTCTGAGGGCTTTACACCCGGCACTTTCGCCAGTTGGTGGAAGCAGAAAACGCTGCCTTCTGCATCGGGGTCATAACCCTGTCTGGCTATGAACCTGAGGTTAGGCGCCTTTGCCCAGTTGTTTTCCGACCCGCTCAAAGGCATCCAGAGCTTGTTCGAGGTGATCCTGGCTGTGGGAGGCAGAAATCATCACACGGATGCGGGCTTTGCCCATCGGAACGGTTGGGAAGCCCAGGGAAATGGCAAAGATGCCCTCATCAAACAACCTGCGGCTGAACTCACGTGCCAGCTGTACGTCGCCCAACATGACCGGGGTGATCGGTGTTTGTGTCATGCCGGTGTCAAACCCCAGCTTTCGCATCTCTTCCTGGAAGAAGCGTGCGTTTGCCCACAGGCGATCAACCAATTCAGTTGATTCCTCCAGCAAATCGACGGAAGCCAGGCAGGCAGCCACATCAGGGATGGTCACAGCCGAGGAGAACAGGAAGGGGCGCCCGCGCTGACGCAGCCATTCGATGATCCTGGCATTACCGGCAACCACGCCTCCGACGACACCAAAGGCTTTGCTGAAGGTGCCGACTTCGATGTCAACCTGACCATGCAGTTTGAAGTGGTCTACGATTCCGCGACCGCCTTCGCCCATAACACCTTCGCCGTGAGCATCATCGACCATGGTCATCAGGTCATATTTTTTCGAGACGTCAACCAGTTTGTCGAGCGGTGCGTAGTCACCATCCATCGAGAAAACACCATCAGTGATCATTAATCCCCGGCGGTAGTCGCCCTGGGCAGCCTTGACGACCTTCTCGAAGTCTTCCACATCGGCATGTTTGAAGCGGTAAATTTTAGCCCTCGAAAGACGGGATCCATCGATGATTGAGGCATGATTCAGCTCATCAGAAAAAATCGCGTCTTCTTTGTCGACCAGTGCCGGGATGGCGGCACCATTGGCAGTAAAGCCTGACTGGAAGGTGATGGCTGCTTCCACGCGTTTAAACGCCGCCATGCGTTTTTCAAGCTCGACATGCAGGCTGGTTGTCCCGGCAATCGAACGTACTGCGGCTGGTCCGACGCCAAATTTATCCATAGCCTCTTTGGCTGCCGTGACGAGGCGGGGGTGGTTCGCCAGCCCAAGATAGTTGTTGGCACAAAAGTTGAGCACTTCTTTCCCGTTAATTGTCACAACCGGACCCTGGGCTGAGTCCATGGTGGGAATTTTGTTATAAAATCCGGTTTCCTTGAGGGTGTTGAGTTCCTCGTCTATCCAGGCTAATTTATCAGTCATAATCTCCTCATTCTGTTTTGGTGGATATTTGCTTAGATTATACACTCCTGTCGATGCTGCGCCTGTCACCTTCCAAACCGATGCAGTATAATCTTGTCGGAATTATCCCTGTTTCAAGGAGTTGGACATGTTGATCATCAAAGCGCAAGATTACAACGACATGAGTCGAAAAGCAGCCCGGTTCATCGCCGCCCAGGTTCAATTGAAACCAAACAGTGTTCTCGGTCTGGCAACTGGCTCGACCCCGTTGGGCACCTATCGGGAATTGATCCGTTTTCATCGTCAGGAGGAGCTCAGCTTCTGCGACGTGAGAACGGTCAACCTCGATGAGTATTATGGGTTGCCCTCCACGCACCCACAGAGCTATTGTCACTATATGCAGGAGCACCTTTTTAACCATATCGACATCACCCCCGGGAATACTCATATCCCCGACGGATTGGCAGATGATCCAAACGCTTATGGCAGGGAATATGATGACCTTATCGTCTGCATGGGGGGCATTGATGTGCAGTTGCTCGGCATTGGCAGCAAAGGGCACATCGCCTTCAATGAACCCAGCCAGGTTTTCTCAACGCAAACCCGACTGGTTGATTTGAACGAAACTACAATTGAAGACAACGCCCGTTTCTTTGAATCGGAAGAAGAAGTCCCTCGCCAGGCGATCTCGATGGGGATGAAATCGATTATGGCTGCGAAACGAATTTTGATTTTGGCTAGTGGGAATGGCAAGGCTGAGGCGGTCAAGGCGATGGTGGAAGGACCCGTCGACCCGATGGTGCCAGCATCAATACTGCAGCTGCACCCCGATGTGATCCTGATTGCGGATGCTACCGCTCTGTCGTTGTTAGCGCAGTAGATACCCTGCTCTGACATTTAATAATTTAACGCTCCAGATGACGGAGTTACGGAATTATTCGTAATATCCGGCAATCGCGACCGCGCCCTTGCCGGCATGCGCCCCCAACACCGGTCCAGTGGGGGTCAGGATAAGCTCAACAGGTTGCAGTTCCTGCTGAATGCGTTGCTTTAAATAGTCAGCCTCTTTAGAGGCAGCGCCATGCATGACCGCTGCATGAAGTTTTAACCCTGCGCCGATTTTTTGCTTGAAGTGGTTGAAAACCTTATCGAGCATAGACTTTTTTGTTCGTGCCAATCCGATCGGATCAATTTTCCCGCTTTCTGAGTTCACCGCCACCAACGGATGTACCGAAATTACTACGTTGCTGAAGAGTTTAAATGCTGGTCCAAGTCTGCCTGAGCGGGCAAGGTTTGTTAGCGTTGGCAATCCCACAGAAAAGATAACTTTTTGGCGCACCTTCTCAATCGAATCCAACACCTGTTGCACCGTGGCGTCCATGCGAACCGCCCTTGCCGCTGCCAGCACCTGGAAGCCCTGCTGCATGGAGATCGAACGAGTATCGACAACGTGCACCGTCACCGGGCTTTCTTTTGCGGCAGCACTTGCCGAATCAAACGTGCCGCTCAGTTTGCCACTGACAGTAAGACAGATGATAACACTGGCACCCTCCAAAGCTGCTTGCTTAAATGCCGCCAGAAATTCACCCATACTGGGTTGGGAAGATGTGGGAATCGCGTCGGTAGCGGGCAACCGTTGGTAAAACTGATCGGCTGTCATCGTCACGCTGTCCAGATAATCTTCTCCGTCCCAAATAATGTGTGTGGGCACTTTAATGATGCCAAATTCTTGGGTAAGATCTTCGGGAAGGTCACAAGCGCTGTCAGTTACGATTTTGACCATACTATCCTCCAATTTCAACCAATGCAGAGGGTGAGGTTGCACGATTAAGTTTAACAGTAATAACGCGAAAATGTACCTCTGTGCAAGGAATCGTAACAATTCTAAATTTGGAAATTTTGGATCTAAAATGTAGAATGCAGGTAAACCGGACTCCGAATCTGAGGCTATTACAGGATTGTTGGCTATGAAATTATCACAATAGTAAGGGTAGGTTCAGGACGTGAGCAAATCGGCAGTGCTATCACAAACGAAATTGATTATTTCAACATTTCTACTAATATAGAAACACAAGCTTAACAAAAAAGTAGCGAATCCTCGTATAAATTCTATGAGCCCCACTGCCAGCGGCTGCCAGGAACAGGCTCGAGGCGCTTAAAACCAGCCCGCGCAAAAAAGCTTGCAAAGCCAATTTCACCAAGGTCATAACGTTGTAGGAGGGCTTCCCGAGGTTGGTTGATATCATCCAGCGGCAGAGCCAGCAGCGTGGTTGCCCCTGCCCTGCGAGCCTCTTCAATTGCCCTGTTCAAAAGAGACAGGAAAAGCGAAGCATATTCAGATCGTTTTGCTAATGAGACCTGGCGAACCACCCATTGCTCTGCTCCAGCATCTGTTATGGGAGGGAAAAGTTCACAAGCGCCAATGCCGCGACCGTTTTCCAACAAAAGCACCCCGATGCGAAAGCTTGCCTCTCGTAAACATTGCAGCGAAATCGGTGGCGTGCTCTTGCATTTTTCCAACATTTCCAGGAAGGCTGATTGGGTTTCGGATGAGAGTTTGTCGGGCTTGCTCTTGTCGAGGATACTGGTGAAAGACAGATATTCTGCCGGGCTTCGCGGCACCCGGATGGTGAACTTTTCTGGCAGTTTCCACCTGCCAGGCTCTCCGCGTTCATAGAGCCTGTCGGCATATTCCTGGTACTCTGGTGGAAGGTTGATTTTGAACAAATTGCAAATATATTGAACATCCATGTAGTCCTGATGATCAAAATCATATCCCAGGTGAAAGTCAACCAACCATTCGGGGTGAATACAGGCAACATTCATGCCGGCGATTCGCCCTTGCCCGGTCAGGGAATCTCCCGGGTATTGTACGCCACCGATGATCTGCCCCTTACTGTTGCGAACAAAACTGTGCAGATCAACCTGGTGTCCAGCGCCATTCTCGAGCACAAAATTATGCAGCCACTCATCTGCCCGCGGTAAATATTGGTAATCCAACCGGCGTAAAATATTTAACAGCCGGGGTAAATATTGCTGGTTAATCGCCAGGTCAAGGTCGGCGTGCTCCCGGGTTTGCCAGCCTAAAAGCGCGTCCACCGCCCAGCCACCGTCAACCACCACCGGAATGCCTGCGATCTCTGCGAGCTGTAAGACCCGGGCAGTTTCTTCTTCGTTCATTACCGGTTTTTGGGTGCCGTGTATCCGCGTTGGAAAATCGGACAGTAATTCAGCCAATCTCGGATCAGCCGGGCGCAGAGCTTTCAGATCACTCATTCTTCCCTCCAACAGGCGTGAGTTTAGGCTCGAACCTGCCCGCACTGAGGGCGAGAAACAGTGAGAGTAAGTTTAACGCCGCCGCGACCAGGTAGACCTCGCGGTTACCAAAGCGGTCAACCACCAGCCCACTCAAGGCGTTGCTGACGATGTATCCGACCCCAAACAGGGTCACATAGATGAAAGCATGGGCAGTGTTGACAACCCTTTTTGGCAGTGAGAGATTGACAAGCATCAGCGTGCCTACCAGGCGGAAGGTGAAGCTTACCGAGGTGATGATGCTGGTGGCAAAAACCATGGCAGCTGAAGGGAAGAACCAGACCAACAAGCGTCTGACGAGGTCAAAAAGGATGACAGCGACAATGATTCGCTGAATGCCAATCTTGCGAATCACCCGATCGGCGTACATCATGAAAGGTACTTCTCCGATTGCGCTCAACGAACTGGCGAGCCCAACCATCCCCGCCCCGAGCCCGAGGTTGCTCATGTAGATGGGTTCAAACGAACGTACACCATCCTGGGTCGGATCTGATATTGCCAGCGCCAGCACCATCAGCCACAAAAAGCGATGCGAAACGACCAGTTTTAGCACAGCCGGGATGCTGAGGCTTTCCTTTGCCTCTTCTTCTTCCTCCACCTTAAAAACAGAATCGGGCATCAAAAGCAGCACCACCACGCTTAGTCCGGTGAATACCAGGAAGAGCATGGTGTTAATGGTGATTCCAAAGGACTGGTAAAGCCACCCGGCAAACACGGTGGCGATAGCATAGCCAATTGAACCCCACAGCCTGATTGAGCCGAAACTGGAATTGCCTTTATCGGTTGATTTGGCGGCAACTGCATAAGAGAGGTTCTCTGAAATCGAATAATATGGTCCCATTACCATACGATAGATCATGTAGGCGAATAATATCGGCACAAACGCTTTTAACCAGGCGACCGAGCTTAATGAAACCCCCATAATCACGAGAGAGATGACCAGAACCTGGCGCTTATCGATTGCACGGTCGTAGAGCAAACCATATCTGGGTGCCACCAGGATCAAAGCCGCCGAGCCTACGATCATTATTGTGCTGATTTGGATGCCGCTGAAACCAAGCGAATCATATTGCAGCGACAAGAAAGCCAACAGCATGCCTAGGGCAGCAAAAGTGAATAGGAAATATAATCGAAACAGTAATTTTACTGATAGTTGAACCGAGGATCTTGGCATGGCAATAAGTTGTAAAAAAAGTTTTGTTAATTGTATCATTGCCAGCCAAAACGGGTAATTTTTGTGGAAAAAAAGCAAGCTTAACGGTATACTTAACTGATACAAAACGCCATAATCCCTGGAGGTTCCATGAAAGCCATCGTTCAACAACAGCAACTCGCCCACGGTGTCAGCACTGTTTCACGCGCGGTTACTTCGCGAAGCACCCTCGCGGTGCTCTCGAATATCCTGATCAGGACCGACGATGGTCGCCTGCGCCTTTCAGCCACCAACCTCGAGCTGGGCATCAGCGCCTGGATCGGTGCGAAAATTGAGCAGGAGGGCGGGCTGACAGTTCCTGCCAGGACCTTTGTTGATATGGTAAGCAACCTCCCGAACGATGAAGTCACCCTCACGGTCGACGAGCACTCCCAAACTTTGAACGTGAAGTGCGGCACCCTCAACACCGATATCAAAGGCATCAGTGCCGAAGAGTTCCCGCCCATGCCGACCCCAAACCTCGATGAAGCGATCGCCTTAAATGTAGAGAACTTTAAAGATCAAATTGAACAGGTGGTATTCGCGGCTTCAACCGATGATGCACGCCCAAACCTGACTGGTGTGCATATGAGTTTCAATGGGCACACACTGGAGATGGCGGCGACTGACGGCTTCCGTATTTCGATCGCCAAATCTGAAATGGCTCAAAAAGTCCCCCAAAACTTTGACGCTCTTGTACCGGCGCGAGCACTTTCAGAATTGAGCAGGATCGCCTCTGATGGCGATGAGACCCTGCTGGTTGCTTTCCCACAGGGGCGCGGGCAGGTTATCTTCCAGTTGAAAAACGCCCAGTTGGTTTCACAGCTTATCGAGGGCAGTTTCCCCAATTACAGCGCTATTGTTCCGCCCTCATTCAAGACCCGCACAGTGCTTTCGACCGCACAACTGCTCAAGGCTTGCAAGCAAACTGAGATTATCGCCCGCGAAGGCAGCTATATTGCCAAACTCGATATTCAACCGGAGACCGAAGGCGAAAAAAGCTCACTGCTTGAGATCTCTGCGCGTTCTGAACAAACGGGTTCTTCAGAGGTGATGGTTGATGCCTCGGTAGACGGCGTGCCGCTGCTGATCTCATTCAATATCCGCTACCTGCGCGAAGCGCTGGAGGTGATCAAAACCCCAAATGTCGTGCTGGAAACGAATGCGGTGCATACCCCGGGCTTGCTTCGCCCGGTTGGTGACGAAAACTTCACACACATAATTATGCCAATTAATACGGCAAGGTAAAAGGAAACAGGGAGCAGATATCCCTGAAACAGCCAAATCATGTTTAGGTAGATTAGTGAGGGCGGGTCTCGGACTCGCCCTTTTTGTTTGATCATGCCGGGCGCCTGACCGTGCGAGGGGGGGTTACCGAAGGCGTCCAATTTCATAAAGACGACCAACATTAAGAACGCCCGCACAAGCAGGCGGGCAACCGGCCAGGAAACAACAGCGGTGCCCTCAGACCCAACAGTCTGGATGTGCGAAAGATCGGTTTCGAAAAAGGACCTTTTTTGATTAATGCGCTTTCTCCCTCTATCACAGCACCTCATTGGCTCTCCTTGTCACAGACAAAAGGAGAAAAAAAATCGAAACCTCAAAAAAGCTAAAAACTCAAAAACCTACGCTCTTTGAAATCTCATTGGATGCCACGAATGCGAAATACTGAGTGTTTTTCGCGCACTTTTACCGGCGCAGAGCAGACAGGGTAGAAAACAGGGAACTGGCTTGCCGGCTCCCTATATAGTAACGATGTCTTTTGCCCAGGAGCGATTAGTCAGGTACCAGTTAACTAAATTCTGCATACCCTCATGCAGCCCTACGCGGGGTTCCCAGCCAAGAACGGTCCGGGCTTTATTCACATCGGCGACGTTGCTGTAAACATCTGCCGGGTGGGCTGGGACGTAAACCCTATGAGCCTTTTTACCCAACAGATCTTCAAAGGTTTCTACAACCTGGTTGATGCTCATCACTTCGTGCCCGCCCAGGTTAAAAACCTCGTATCCTGTGTCATGTAATGCCAGCAATGTTCCTGCCGCAATGTCATCCACGTAAGTGAACCCACGCGATTGCTCACCATCACCCGTAATCGTCACCGGTCTGCCTTCGGCGATCCACTGGCAGAAGCGGAACATGGACATATCGGGTCGACCAGCCGGACCATAGACGGTAAAGTAACGGACGATCGAGGTATCGATTCCATAGAGATGGTGGTAGGCATGAGCGAAGGCTTCCGCGCCTTTTTTGCTGGCGGCATACGGTGCCAGCGGATAATCTGTGCGGGCGCTTTCCACGTGGGCAGACGGACCGCTTTCACCATACAAGCTGGACGTTGAGGCTAAAACAAATTTCGGCACCCCCTGACGGCGGGTATATTCGAGCATGTTGAGCGTGCCGAGCGTATTGGTTTCCAGGTAGCTCCACGGATCCGTGGTGCTTTGACGCACGCCCGCGATCGCGGCGAGATTGATTAATGCCACTGCCTGGGGCGCGACTTCAACCAGCTTGTTAATGTTCTCCCTCTCAGTGATATCTGCCTGAAAAAACGAAAAGCCAGGCTGGGGGAGCAGGCTTTCGAGACGATGCTGTTTCATGCGCACGTCATAAGTGGCAGAGAGGTTGTCAATACCGACGATAGTATGCCCTTGCCCCAGAAGGGCATCCGCGACCTTTGATCCGATAAAGCCGGCAGCCCCCGTGACAACATAGGTGCTCATCAGAGCTTGATCACTTTCAGATCAGTTTTTGGAACGTCTTGTGTCGCATTGCGCGCGTCAAAAACAAGCGTGGCTTTTTCAACGATCATGTTGTAATCGTATTTACTGTGGTTGGTGATGATCGCAACCAGGTCTACAGCTTCGATCGCTGCAGCAAGGTCTTTTTCTGAACTCATCTGGATATTGTCATAATCCAGTTCCGGGACAAAGGGGTCATGGTAGCTCACGAGAGCGCCTCTTTCCCGCAGCAAATGGATGATATCCAACGCAGGAGATTCGCGCATATCGTTGATATTGGGTTTGTATGCCACACCAAGCACGAGAATCTTGCTGCCGTTGAGCGGTTTTTTGTAGCGGTTCAGGGCATCCTGGATGCGACCGACAATATAACGAGGCATGTTCGTGTTGATATCTGACGCCAGCTCGATGAAGCGGGCTGTGTAATTCAGAGTTTTCATCTTCCAGGAGAGATAAAGTGGGTCAATCGGGATGCAGTGCCCGCCCAGCCCGGGGCCAGGGGTGAACTTCATGAAGCCAAAAGGTTTGGTAGCCGCGGCATCGATCACTTCCCAAACATCCACATCGAGTCGTTCACACATCTGAGCCAGCTCGTTAACCATCGAGATATTGATCATCCGGAAGGTGTTCTCAAGCAATTTGGTCATCTCAGCCACCTCGGTGGTCGAAACAGTCACAACTGATTCGATCGCTTGCTGGTACCAGGCTTTGGCAACCTCGGTGCAGGCAGGGGTGATCCCGCCCAATACTTTGGGCGTGTTGAAGGTGGTGAAATCTTTACGACCAGGGTCCACCCTTTCGGGGGAGAACGCCAGGAAGAAATCTTCTCCGACTTTTAAACTGGTCTCAGCGGTCAATTTTGGCAATACATACTCGCGGGTTGTGCCGGGATAAGTGCTCGACTCAAGCACGATAACCATGCTGCGATGCAGGTAGGGCGCGATCTGGTTGCTGGCACTGGCGATGTATGACATGTCGGGGTCACCAGTTTTGCGCAGCGGGGTTGGCACACAAATCGAGACTGCATCGATTTCAGACAAAACGGAATAGTCAGTGGTGGCGCGCAGTCTGCCGGCATCGATGTGCTTGCGAACCTGCGCGTTGGTGACGTCTGAGATGTAACTCTCGCCGCTGTTCAGTTGTTCGACCTTCTCTTCGTTAGGGTCAATACCGGTTACATTGAAACCGGCATTCGCGAAGGTAATGGCAAGCGGGAGCCCGACATAACCGAGACCGATCACGGCGATGTTGGCACGTTTTTGTTGGATATCTTGAATCAAGTCTTCTTTTACCATTATTTACCTCACAGATTTCGCCAATACTCAAAAAAGGCTTAGTTGTTCAGGCGGTGTCTGTTCTTCAATTTTTTCTGGATTGAGTGATTCTTTGGCAGGATCTTCCTCAGGGTGTTCCACGGATGGTTGAGTCGGTGGAATAACCTCAGCAATGATCTTGCCGAGGGTGGGATTTTCGGCCTCTTCGGGCACGGCTGGCTTTGCCCTGGAACTGATAAATTTTTTCAACCGCGAGAAGTCTTCAAGCAAAACAGGACGCAAAGCCGGTTGGTGCAGTGCCGCGGCGGGGTGGTACATTGTGACCACTTTTTGCCCGTTGACATTATGGGTGCGCCCATGGATCGCGCTAATGCGCCCTCCGGTGACATACTTTGCCATCGATATGCGCCCCAACGTGACAATCACTTCGGGCTGCAGCAACTTGATTTGCTCGTCCAGATAAACCTGGCAGGCTTCCAGTTCTTCTGGCAGCGGGTCGCGATTATTAGGCGGTCGGCATTTGACCACATTGGTGATATAAACCTGGTCACGCTCAACACCGGCTGCCTGTATCAATTCGTCTAAAAACTGACCGGCTTGCCCAACAAAGGGTTTGCCCTGCTTATTTTCATGGAACCCGGGAGCCTCACCGATGAACATAACGTCCACCTTTGCGGGACCCTCACCAGGTACAGTGTTTAAGCGACCCTTAGCCAGCGGGCAGCGCTGGCATTTGGTGATTTCTTCGCGAATTTCCTGTAAACGTTGTTCTGAAGACATAAAATTTCTCGCTTTAGATTTTACCGCATACTGCTCTCATTTAGACGCTCGTGGAGGGGAGAAAGTTCCTTAATTGGATTTCATCCAGCCTGTCAAGGTTAAGTAACAAGGCGTCTTCGTGGTCGTTTTGATAATATTTTTCCCGGACTCCCACTACCCTGTATCCAAAGCGTTCATAAAGTCTGAGAGCGGGCAGGTTGCTCCGCCTAACTTCAAGCAAGGACGAGGTTGCTCCCCTGCGACAGGCAATCAGCAGCGCGCTGGACAAAAGGGCAGAACCGACTCCCTGGTGCAAATAATCCGGGTGGACGGCGATCGTGGCAACATGCGCCTCATCGACCACCAGCCAGACCACAATCGCGCCAATCACTTTCCCCTCCTGGTCCTCAGCCACGAGGGCGATACTATAGGTGGTGGTCAGTTCGTATGCAAAGGTGTTGGTTGGCCAGGGTTCGCTAAAACTGATCCGGTCAATTTCGCCAACCATGCCTAAATCTTTCCGTTTCATCGGTCTGACATGAATAATCGCGTCCATGTTTGTTAAATTGCTAATCAGGAAGGTTGCTCAACGTATGAACATAGATCGGCGAAAGGCTGACCACGTCGTCGGCGTGACCTTCCTGCAACTTTGTCCAGGCTAATTCCGCCAGGACCGAAGCCCTGCGCACGCACAACGAAGCCGGCGCAAGCTGCGCTGTCTTCCACTTTCGCCCCATGATCTGCCGCTCTTCAGCGTTCATTTCACCGACAATGTAAGTGGCCGAGGTGATCGTAGAGGCGATTGTCTTGACATCGTCAACCTGGGTTTCAGTTATCTGCCCCCATGATGGGTTTTTGTAGCGGAAGCGCGCCCAGGCAAAACGACCACGCCCAACCTTAACCATGGCGGTCATTGGTTTGCGCAAGCCCGGCTGCGCTGCGACCAGGAATTCGAGTGTCGGCACGCCCGCGATCGGGATTTTTCGCCCGAGTGCCAGACCTTTGGCAGCACTGAGCCCGATGCGCAGACCGGTGAAAGAACCGGGACCAAGCGCGACGCCCACACCAGTTAGCTGCGATGGCTTAACCTGGCATTTCGCCAGCATGTCGGCGATCGCGGGAACCAGCTCGACCGTGTGGTAATTCTGACTGCGCCAGTTGTGCTCTGCCAATACCTGGACGCCGTCATAGAGCGCGATACCGATCCATTGGGAGGATGTGTCAATTGCTACCAACATATCAGGCTCCAAACAAGGCTTTCTGTAATTTTTTCAGCAACTGTTCATAACGTTTGCCGTTGGGAGTGAGGATGAGATGGCGCTGTTCGGGGTTGATCCAATCCATCTCGATCCACAAATTCTCTTCTGGCAGGCTTGCTTTCATTCGTTCCGCCCATTCCATTACCAAAACTCCATTGGAGAGCGCTTGTTCAACTTCCAAAATAGCACTGTCAAGTGGTTGGTCCGGCATCAACCGGTAAGCATCGGTATGGTAAAGGGTCGCGCCAGTGGGATGGCGATATTCGTTCATGATCACGTAAGTCGGACTGGTTACTCGGTCTGCCGAGCCCCAGCCCTGGACGATACCGCGCACCAGGGTTGTTTTTCCAGAACCAAGGTCGCCTTCGAGGCAAACTACATCACCATTCTGCAAAAAGTTGCCCAGTCGCACGCCCACCCGCAGCGTCTGCTCGGGGCTATGGCTGAAAAATTCAAAGGCATGAGGCTTTAAAATAGGCATAATTTCGTGTAACCGTCCGCTGTTTTGATTATACCTTAACGATCTTCTGAAAGACGATGGTATAGGGATATTTTGTCAGCTTAAGCCAATTTCGCGAAGATTCTTTTCTGATTGACATTTTGAAAACCGCATATTTAGAAATCGAAGGTCGTTTTGAAGAAGTAAACCGGCTTTATGAGAGAATGGCCTCGGCTCACTCGCATAATCTTAAAAGATGCCGAAACCCGTCGCGTTTCCCAGACGCAAAGATGGTCCATGGAAGATTGGGTGAAAAAGCGGTTTCATCATGCCGGCAGGTTTTCGTTGAGCACGACTTTCAAGCCACCGGTCAGATGGCTTGGTTATTGTTGTGAAATTATTTAAATAGTGATTTGTTCGTGAGGGTAGACCATACCCTCGAGAATAAATTCAAGACCCATGGTGTGGGCGCAGATTCCACGACTTTGGAAGTAATTACAAGTGCAGGTCCATTCTCCGTCGGAATAGGTTACAGTATGGTCGTTGTTTTCCCCTTTGAATTGAGCACTAAAACTGCTGATTTTGATGCGGTCACGTTCTTCCGCATAGCGTTTTGCCTTCTCGATTTTACCGATTAATCCGCTGTCCATTAGGTAGGCTCCTTTACCAAGAAATAAAAAACACGCGCCAAATATTAACGGCGAGTGTCTTAGTTGACTTCGACTGGGCACGAAATGTGCGTATCAAGCTAACTCCTGCATAGTGGCTTAATTATAGAGGGGATCGGGCAGTTCGTCAATCAGAACTGCAAGGTTGAAGGAGGGAAACAGGGTATGGGGAACAGAGGACAGAGCGCAATTCATCTTTTTCATTTGAAAACTGTGGGTTATGGCGTCAGTCAGATCGCGTTGTTTATCCTGTCGTCATTCGTGTTTGGCAAAGCACCAACACACGCTATGTCATGGGTTCATCAACCACCACTTTTAAAAGGTTTGGGTTGAATTTCGTCCTCATGCAACGTTTTTGCCAGGCGCTCCCATTCTGACAGCAGCTCCTCCAGGCGCAGGCTGACAGCCTGGTAGGCTTCGGTGATCTTTTGTAGTTGGTGTGAGTCGGCAGGCGGCGAGGCGAGCTGTGCTTCCCAGGTTGCTTTCTCGGTTTCAGCAGCATGCACTTTCGTTTCCAGCGCGGCAATTTTCTTTTGCAGCTGCTGGCGTTGGTTGCGGCTGAGACCTTTGCTTGCAGGTTTCTTCTCAGTGGGATCGTGGTGTTCAGCCACCCGGGCTGTGCCAGGGTCAGGCTTGTTGCGGTTGGCAAGAAACTCTTTATATTCTGAGTAACTGCCCTTATATACGCGCAGACTTTCCTGCGTCGGTAAGAGATCCCAAATCTGGGTCGCCAGGGCATCGATCAGGTAGCGGTCATGTGACACCAGCAGGATCGTGCCCGGGTATTCTGAGAGCACGTTTTGCAAGACTTCCTGGGTGGGCAGATCGAGATGGTTGGTGGGTTCGTCCAGCAGAAGCAGGTTGGCATCTGAAAGGGCAAGCTTTGCCAACGCCAGGCGACCGCGCTCTCCGCCAGAAAGCGTGGCAACCCGGTCAAAAACCTGCTCGCCCTGAAAACCATAGCGTGCCAGGTAATTGCGCGCCTCTGCCGGCAGCATATTGGGCGCGACGGTATTAATCTCCTGGACCAAGTCGTTGGTGGGGTCGAGGTCTTCATGTGCCTGGGCGAAATAACCGACTTTCAGGCTGGCGCCCAGCTGGGTCTTGCCGCTATAGGCTGGGGTCTGCCCCAAAATCGTTTTCAGGAAAGTGGTTTTACCGGCACCATTGGGACCGATAAGCGCCACACATTCGCTGCGTTCCAAAACCAGGTCAGGACTGGTGAAGAGCGGGCGCCCCTCATCTTCATAGCCGACCTGCAGGTCATAGGTGCGCAAAACCAAATCACCCGAGCGACCGACAGTCTTGAGCCGCAGGTGCATAGGGCGGGTGTGGGTTTTGGGGGCGGTCAGGCGGCTGTCTTGCAGCAGGCGCTCAAGCCGGCGCTGGCGACCGCGCGCCTGGTTGGTGTTTTGGCTGCCCAGATTTTTGCGGATGTAGTCTTCCTGCTTTTCAATGTATTCGGTTTGGGCTTCATATTCTGCCAGGCGGCGGGTATAACGCTCCTGGCGCTGGTGCAGGTAGGCACTGTAATTACCGCGGTAGACCTCCAGCGCGGGGGTCATTTCCCAGATTACGCGGGCGGTCTGATCGAGAAAGTAACGGTCATGCGAGACGATTACCACCGCGCCGTTCCAATCGCGCAGGTAAGCTTCCAGCCATTCCACCGCGTTGATGTCCAGATGATTGCTGGGCTCGTCTAAAAAGAGGATGTCAGGGTCTTCAAGCAAAATGCGCGCCAGGCGGGCTCGTGTGCGCTGCCCTCCGGAGAGCTGCTGAAGCGGGCGTTCGTAGTCAGATTCATCAAAACCCAATCCGGTGAGGGTGTGTTGGATGCGGTTGCTGTAAGTGTAGCCGCCTTTGAGGTCAAACTGGTGCTGCAGTTTGCCATAGCGGATTAGCACTTCGGGGTCGCAGGCAGGATCCTGCATCTGAATTTCAAGCTGTCTCAGCTCATCTTCAAGACTGAGCAGCTCTTCAAACGCGAGGACACAACTTGACCAAAGTGTGCCATCAGAGACGCGCACAGCCGCCTGGGGCAGGTAGCCAACCCGAAGCCCGCGGGAGCGGAAGACCGAGCCCTCAGTAGGCTCATCTTCGCCAGCAAGGATGCGCAGGAGGGTGGTTTTGCCAACGCCGTTGCTGCCAACGATGGCAATGCGGGCATTGTGTGGGATTGAAAGGCTGATCCCCTCAAAGACATCCACCGGCCCAAAAGAACGGCTTAAATTCTGCGCGGTTAACAGTGACATGGCAGTGAAAGTATACCAGTGAGAACAAACAATAAATCAAAACACTTGTTGTTCGAGCAGGGTTACGATCATGAATAGGACTCCTTCGAGGAAACCGTGCGCCCGGTCTGCTCGCTTATACCTACGGTGTCGGGAGACCCTGGCGAACGGTTAGTTTGGAGACTGGTGGAAATAAGTCTTTTTAAACCTACGGAAATTCAACAAGCAAAACCGATCCATCTTCGCCGCTCATGGATAAATAAAAATGCCTTGTTGCACCATTTTCATCGTCAAAAGCGACCCCTCTGTGTGGTATCGCGCCTTGCTCCATCCAGGTTACCACAAACGGTTTTTCTGGTAAAAATTCATCTAACGAATATAACACCTTGTTTTCAAAAAATTTAATACTCCCATCTTCTTCTTGATTGCTTATTTCAATAAATCTAAAATTCTTTACCGCAAGGTTTGTTGTAAAAATAATCTTTTGGTAGCCCGCCTCTTCAAATTCTTCAACAGCATCATACTTGTTGATCAGTTCGTCTGTCGCATAATCAACACTTACAATCAGCTCTTCAGGTTCGAAAACAGCAGTGTCAGGTAGCGCTGAGTCTGTAATTACGGAAACATCCGCGTCGGTTGGCTCTGACTCAGTACTTACAGAAACATCAGAGTTGGTTGGCGCTGGTATATTTTTATCTGGCAATGATGGATTTGCACATCCGGCAATTAATATGGACAAAGTCGTTATAAGAAGTAACAGCAATTTAATTTGTTTCATACAAAACTCCTTTTTAACATTGAATTTGTGTGACTGTGTCTCAATTTTTCTGTAAACCCGTCACGGATCTATCCGCCGGTCTAAATGTGCGGCTTGAATTTTGCGTGGTTAATAGTGACATGTCAGTGAAAGTATACCAGTGAGTGCCTGAATTTTAGCATTGCGATATTGCTGAATAGCAAGTCTCAATGTGAAAGAAACTATGGTTTTTCACCCTACTAAAGTGGAGAACCGATAAATGAATAAGCGAAGCGCAGGGGGAGTTCCCAATCGTGCGCACTCAATAAACGCTAACATAGTCAGTAGGGAACTGGCCTGCCTGTTCCCAACCTTCATCTCGGCAAACGCCTCGTGGTTGACACAGACCTCAACCCTACGTAAACCAGCCTACAGAAACCAGCTATACGGAGGGGGCTCATCTCCCTCCGCCATCAGTCGTGTTGGGACCAACACAGCGGCTAGGGGCTGGTCTCCCTACAGATGCTCCCTGTTTCCTGCTCCGATTCACCCTGCGTTCTGTTTTTCGAAACTAAAAATTTATATTTAGCATTGCTGCGCTGTTGAATTAATCTCCGGAGCCGCTGATCCCTTCAAGAGCGCTTGTAAACACTTCTTTAAGCGGCAACGCAAAAGTAAACATTGAGAATTTGGTTATAAAAAAACCACGGATCTTGTCCGTGGTTTGCAGCGGCTGCTGTCTTTTAGTATCGGATTAAAACTTACTTGCCTTTGAGGGTTGATTCGATAAACCAAATGTGCTTGGTTTGGGCGCCAACTTCGTCTTCCATCAGGGCAACCAGGCTGAATTCGCCTTTTTCATCGGCTTCGTTGCGGATTTCGGTTGCCAGTTTGCGCATCAGTTTTTGGTCGTCAAGGGCGATCTTAAAGGCTTCATCGTTGCTGTAATCTTTGCTTTCCAGCTCTTTAATCGTTGCGATTTCAAGATAATCTTTCAGAGAAGCTTTGGGATATTCGCCAACCATTTTCTGATATTCGGCAACTACGTCGAGGCTCTCGGTGGTAGCATCGTACATTTCCTCGAGGTACTCGTGAGTTTGCTTAAAACTCCTGCCAATCACATTCCAATGCAGGTTGTGCAGTTTGATGTAATTGACTGCCAGGTTTGCCAGGTAGACATCTAATTTTTTACTCATGTTTCTTTAATTCCTTTCCAAAATCTCATTGTTGTATTTGCCACGATTATAACAAACCGGCAGGTGATTTTCGAGCCTGTGTAAAGATTGGTGCATTAAAGATAGCTAAGAATTAATGGACGCCTTCGCTGATCACAAGAGGCTGGTCTGTTGTGGTGTCAATCAGAACGACCATATGGTTTTGACCTGAGGTGAGGCTCAGCTCGGCACGATGACCATCCTCAGAAACCGAGTTTATCTGCCAGGTGGCGTTGGCAAGCCAGGGGTTTGCCTGGCGAAAACCGGCGAGCTGTCGTAAAAGCGCAGAGGTTTCGGGAAGGGGCTGTGTGCCCCAGGGCATTGCCAGGCGGGCTTCGTCGAAACCGGTTGCACCGCGGTCGTGAATGGAACGCTGCTGGCTTAGGTCAAACTCGGTGCCATAATAAACAATGGGCGGCTGGGGCAGCAGGTAGAGCAGGCTCAGGGCGGCGTGCACAGCCGCCAGGTTGCCTTCTGCGGTAAAGATAAAGCGGTTCATGTCGTGGTTGTCAATGAATGCTGGTCGGCTGAAGCCGACAGGGAAACCCTCTATCGAGCTCTGAATGTAGGCAGCAAGCCGGGCAGCATCCCAGGTGCGCGTGGCAAAGGTCTCGCGCAGCGCCTGGCAAGTCAGAAAATCGAGCGTGCCATGCAGGCTGCCAGCAAATTGAGCCTGCTGGTCTGCCGGCGCGACCACCTCGCCAAAGGTCCAGCATTCCGGGTTGATTTCGAGACAGGTGCGCTGGAAGTCGACCCAAAAGTCGCGGTCTGGTCCGGCAGCATAATCGAGCCGGTAACCATCCACACCCAATTTTAGCCATTTCTGAGCTGCTTCAAGCAGATGCGAGCGGGCAGGTGAGCCAAAGCGCAAATCGAATTTGGGCATAGTATTGACATTGTAAAAACTGACATATTTTCGGGGCCATTTTGTCCAGGTAAACCAGCCAGATTCGGCTGCGGTCTTATTGACCAAGCCTTCCTGAAAAGCAGGATGTTGATCTGAACCATGGTTGGCAACGAAATCGAGAAGCACTTTCATCCCCTTTTCATGCGCCAGGGATATAAGTTCGATAAGGTCTGCTTCTGTGCCGAAACGCGGTTCGATCTGGGTGTAATCGATGATGTCATAGCCGTGGTGGGAGGGGGATTTGAAAATGGGCGTGAGCCAGATGGTATTAAAGCCAAGCTCCTGAATGTGAGCGAGTTTTTCGATGACTCCGCGCAGTGTTCCGCCAAAAGGTTTGAGGAGATCGTCGGTTTGCAGCCAGTTTCGACCGGCACCAGGGTTGAAGCGGTCAACGAACACCTGATAGATGGTGGCGGTCTTTGACCAGGCGGGAGCGATATTGTCGGGGTTGAGCCACTGAGCAAATTGGATGGCTTTTTTTTCTGTGTCAGACTGGTTATCGGCGTAGATGAAGGTCTCATCAGCGAGGGTCGCACGAACGTAATACCGTATCAAAGCGCCAATCTTCAAAGGCAGCTGAACTTGGTGGACAATCTTCCAGCCCCAGGTGATCGTATCCCACTCCTGTTTCGTTTGCACAAAACGCAGCTCCTCTCGCGTTGCCCAGTCGTCCAGCGAGTAAACCAGCTCCACCCCCTTCACCGCTAAATGACTATGGCTGCTGGCAAAAATGGTCAACAGCGCATCCTCGTCGAAGTAATCCGTGTTGATACAGTCCCAGTGATGTATGCCAAGATTTCGCGTGCCGTGATACTTTGTGCGGTGTGGGTGCCTTCCCAAGTTTCCAAAGAGGGTGTCGGGGTAGGCGGGTTTGCGTTTGCTCATTTTCACAATATTCCTCCGGTTAATTGGATTTTACCCGAGACGCTAAAAAAAACCGCACTTGCGCTATAATCCTGCCAATGAAAAAGTTACCCGGGTGGCTCAACAAAGTTCAGGGGGAAGCATTATTATTGCTCGCCGCGATCATTTGGGGCACTGGTTTTGTGGCTCAGCGCTGGGCGATGGAATCCATGCAGCCATTCGCTTTCATCGGCATGCGTTTCCTTTTGGGTTGGCTGGTTTTGCTGCCTGGCATGATTCTTCAGCAGAAGAAAAAGCAACCGCACCCCACCCAACCTGCTAACTGGAGAATGGCATTTATTCAAAACATATTGCCTGGGGTCGTTCCTGGTCTTTTTCTGTTTGTAGGTACGACCATGCAGCAGCTCGGCATCATGACTACCAGCGCTGCCAAAGCTGGTTTTCTGACCAGCCTTTACCTGGTTTTGGTACCGGTGATCGGGTTGTTCTTCGGCAAAAAGCTCAACCGTTGGGTCTGGTTTGGGGTTGTTTTAGCCTTGCTGGGCGTCTTTTATCTTGCCGTTGATCTTGAGTTGACCGTAAATCGCGGAGACATCTTCATGATCATTGGCGCGGCATTCTGGGCGATGCAAATTCTTGCGCTCGATCATTTTGGCACCCGGACAGACAACCTGAGCCTAGCTTTTGGTCAGTTTCTGCTCGTGGCGGCGCTGGGTTTCGCGTTTAGCTTGGTGTTTGAAGGTAATTCATTGTTTACCGATAGCATCGCCTGGGGGCCGCTGCTTTATTCAGGTATTATTTCAGTCGGCATTGGTTTTACCTTCCAGGTATTCGGGCAGAGCAAGGTTGACCCCACATTGGCATCTCTGATCATGAGCCTTGAAGCTGTATTTGCCTTGCTGAGCGGTATGCTCGTTTTGGGGGAAAGGCTTGCTCCGCGTGAAGGGCTGGGAAGCGTGTTGATGATGGCTGCAGTGATTCTGGTTCAATTAAAGGGTCAACAAAGAAAAGGTATTATCGAAGAAAGCAGTGCCCAAGATAGCACCAAATCCTGACAACCGGCTTTCAAAAAATCGTGTCTTGACATTAGATGTTTATCTAATAAAATAGATTTACATCTAATGGAGGTTATTATGAGCGACACGGTATCGACAAAAATTCACTGGGATATTGGCACAGCCTATGACTTGTTCATCAGTCTGAGGATACTGCATGAACCGGAACAATATAGTGTCCGTGCTTCCTGGGCAGCTGGTGTTCGTTCTCGTATTCCGACCGAATTTCGCACCGTGCTCGAGCAAACCTCGATTTTACAGATTGTTCCGCTGGCTTTTGTTCATAACCTTGATGAACCCAAGAACTCAGCCATACTGATTAAAGAATTAAAGACGATCCCTTCAGCCAAATTGCTGGAAATCCTGATCCTTCCTAATCATGCTCCGTCAGAAATTCGGGAATTTTTCTTGTCTACAAGTCCGGCTAAAAAATGGACACGCGAAGAGGTCGCCGAGATTATCCAACGCTGGGGTCTTGACGACAATAAACACACCCGCCAGATTTTCAAGACGCTCTATGAAACCTGGGCAAACCGCAAAGAATATGCTGAAATGCTGGTGGCAGGATTGGAAGCCTATGTCGATACCTTCTTCGCCGAGGAAGAGTACCGCATTAGACCAATTTTAGAGCAGGAGCTCTCTCATGCACGTATGCGTGCTGGCAGCCGACCGCTTCCTGCCATGCTCGAGGAGATCACATCTGGTGTTCGCCGGTACGACTTTGATGAATATTCCGATATTATCCTGGCACCCACATTTTGGGGATCACCTTTTATGTACTCGGAAAGGTTGGATGAACACAAACTGATTGTCCTCTTCGGAGCGAGACCGGGCAGCATGTCGATCATCCCTGGTGATATTGTTCCGGATGGTTTGCTGCGTGGAATGAAAGCCCTGTCAGACTCGACCCGGCTGCGCATCTTACGCTATCTTGCCCAGGAACCGCAAACAGCCGCTGAGCTTTCACGTGTGCTGCGCTTGCGCCCGCCAACCGTCAACCACCATCTGACACAATTGCGCCTGGCTGGAATGACCCAGGTGCTCATCGATCACAACGGCGAACGGAAATTCGCCGCCCGCTACGAGGGGTTCAACGACACGCAGGATATGCTCAATCGCTTTGTGCGCGGTGATTAACCTTGGAAACAGAAGAAATCACCACAGGAGAGGAGCGCTCTTCAGTCTTCAGCACGTACATAAGCCGCATTCGGGCATTTAGCAAAAACGCGTGGCTATACCTGCTGAGTGAGGCTATCTATGGCACTGCCACGGGTATCTTCCAACTGCTTTTCAACTTTTATGTTCTCAGCCTGGGCTACAACGAAGCTGTGCTGGGCAATATGGTCGCTGCCCAAAGCATGACCAGCCTGCTCATGGCGCTGCCCATGGGCTACATCACTGTTCGCATTGGCAGACGAAACTCGATTGTGCTCAGTTATATTGCTTTTTCAATATCAGTGGCGTTAATGCTGCTGTTTCCTTCCAGTTTGATGTTTATTGGCATGAATATCGTACTAGGGCTGTCGCAATCGCTTGCAGGCGTAGCCATGGGTCCCTTCCTGATGGAAAACAGCCAGGAAACCGAGCGCACCTACCTTTTCAGCCTTTCTTCCGGTTTGCGCATGACCGCCGTTTCTGTCGGTCAGTGGATTGGCGGCTACCTGCCGACCTGGTTTGCCTTCAGACTGGCGATAAATGCCATGGACACCCAGGCATATTCGTTATCGTTATGGTCGGTTGCTGTGAGTGGTTTGATCGCAGTGGTACCGATGCTGCTGGTTGCCAGCCAGGTCTCAGAAAAGACCACGCGCTCGGTGTTTGCGCCGCTGAGTTTCATTCGCAAAAACCCCGGTAAATTCGAGAAGCTGATCCTCCCAACCCTGATTACTTCGGTTGGCGCAGGCTTGATCATGCCCTTTATGAATGTCTTCTTCCGCAATGTCCACCTGCAGAGTGACACTTCGATTGGGGGGATCTTCGCTTGGGGCAGCCTGGCGATGGGGCTGGGGTTGATAATCGCCCCGGCACTGGCAGAACGTCTTGGTAAGATCCAAGTGGTTGTTATTACCCAGGCGCTTTCTGTGCCGTTCCTGGTGCTACTTGGCTTCGCGCCCTGGTTCCCGATCGTGCTGGTGGCATATTATGCCCGTACAATGCTGATGAATATGAGCTCGCCAATCTATTCGACCTATGTAATGGAACAAGTTGAACCCGATTCACGCGGTATGCTTGCCAGCCTGACCAGCATGGCATGGAATTTTGGCTGGGCGCTTAGCCCAACCATCAGTGGATACCTGCAGATCCGCTATGGGTTCGGGCCTCCATTCATTTTGACTATTGTGCTCTATTCTGTTGCAATCGCGATGTACTATCTCTGGTTTTGGAGAGTGGAGGCGCTGAAAAAGCCTGTAGTCAGCGAGTAGTCCTAGTGTATTGCTTTGAGTTGGGACCGACCAAGACTTGCTGACCGTCTTTGACCAATAAGCCGGTGTTTTTCTCGGGAAAGTTACAGGCAGCCTGCAAAAGCATGCCAGCTAATAAGATTGAAATCTGGAAGCCGGATCAGCAATCAGGCTTAACTCTCCGGGTTGATACGGAACTCATACACTCCCTGGGAATACTGCCATTCATGCGAACAACCAGGACAGGTTTGGTTAGCATTGCTCTCAGGCAGCGGGTGCGAACAAATTGGACACATAAAAAAGCTGCCCTGTTCCGGCGCGGGAGAAGAGCCAAAAGCCCGATTCAGCGTAAAGACACTGGGGGTGTAGAGGTTGAATGGCTTGCGGTCTTGCCAGGTCGCGTCCCATGTGACCAGGCGGTCATGTGCAATATTCTGTTTGAACCAGTTTGCCCGAAAGAAAGAAACCCCCAGGTAACGTTCCATCTCGAAACCAGTTTGCGAAAGGGTCTCAATAATGGTTTTTGGGTGAAAGTTGAAATTCAGGGCGACAAATTCAACCTGTTCGGGCGTAAATGGGTTCCAGGCTTGCCGCCTGAGCAGCCAGCGCAGGATCGCTTTCAGATTGCGCTTGTTGGCGTACTCCAGCAGGAAACGGCTGTTTTCGGTCATCACCCGCCTGACCGATTTCAGGGTCTGAACAGCATCTGCCATATGATGGAGCGTGCGGATCATAGTTGCGCCGTCAAACAAGCCTGCCACGAACGGAAGCCGGTAGATATCGGCAGCGACGTAGACATATTTATCAGAGTCGCCCAAGCGCTCACGCGCCTGCAGTAGCTGCGAACGGGAATAATCCAGCAGCACGATTCGCTGCCAGCCTTTGTAACGTGGGGTCAACCGCCCGGCTCCGGCACCAAGCTCGAGCAGCAAATCGCCCCCCTGGTTAAATAACCGCTCGATTGCCACGGTCTCGACCGCGTCCTCGTAGCGCCGATTGGCATTATCCCAAAACTGGGCTTGATAATCAGAGCCTTCGTAGGAACAAACGGGAGGAGTTTTAGGGTTGCTTGCCATAGTTATTCAAATGCATCCGGGCAGGTTTGCCGGTAACACCCGAAGAAACCTCCTTACCGCTGCTTCCTCTCGGACCTGACGGGGTTCGCAGGGCTTCGCCGCACCGGTCCCGCCCGGATGCCAATAAAGGATAACGGATTGCTCATTGGATGTCAAACAAATCGCCTTAGTTGTTACTGTTTCAAATTTGCCTAAAGCACCTAAAGAGAGAGTTCCTGCCATACTTGGGACACTACAAATCACAAGGAGGAGGAACTCTCAAATGACAGGACAATCTGTCGAAATAACAATACAAGAAAAATCGGAGAAGCAAAGAAATCAGGGAAGCTATACCGATCACCGATGTGATCGCAGGTATCTTCAAACCGTGACAAGCAGCAAACTATGACAAGATCCGTTGGTCACAGATTTGAGAAAAGCCACAACCTCGGCAGCGGGCGGCTGACTGGTGGGAGCGGTTCGCGGTTATGCGGCGCTCTGCCTGGCGCATTTCGTTTACGAGGGCGCGCAACCTTTGTTCTTGTTCTTCTGTATATGGCAGTCGAAACGATTTGTCCTGGTATTGAATAAGACCGTATGGCGGGCGATTGCCAAAATTTCGTTCTACCAGGTGGCAATAGGCAGCCAGCTGCACCACATGAGAATCCCACGGGGAATTTGGTGCCCTGCCGCTTTTCAACTCCACCGGCACAACCACGTCGTGGTCGATTCGCAACAGGTAATCAGGTTTTCCCACCAATTCCAGTTCAGGATCGTAGAGCGGTTTGGGCACGGCTTGCATGTAGCCACTGTCGCTGTAAACCAGGGCGCCGCCTGGTAAGCCTGTGCGTTTGCGCTGCTGCCGACTGATCAGCCAAACTAACAGACCGAGCGCCAGCAGCAGAATAGCCCAATAGAGCGGTTTCATCAAAGCAAACTCCAGAGCAGCAGGATCACCCCTGCCAACACCAGCCCAACCCCCAACCATTGCAGCAGCAGCGACTGCTTCACCTGCCGGGCATGAACATGATGAACCTGGTTGCCCAGCTCCATTTCGGGTTGATTTTCACTTTTTTCACCAGTGTGGGCATACCACCAGGCGCGCCGGCAATATGAAAAAGCCCCCAGTTCTGACGCGCTGATTTTTCGCATTAACTATCGCGGTTACCAAGCTGCCCGGAAAGCAGGTCCAGCTTTTTCGACAACTGATCCTCTCGGTAGGCTACTGTGATATCTGCACGGGTTCGCTCAATGATCCCACGCGCGAGGTCTGTACGGCGTCGTAACCCTTCGGTGATGGCATCGGGAAAATCCATTGTTACCAACTGCGAGAAGATCTCATCCATCATTTCCAGCAAACGCTCTACTTCGTGGTTATAGCCAGGGCGCAGCAAGTCGAGGCAGCGCCGCCGCAATTCCCCGAGTGTTTCCGCCAGACCGTTAAGATAAGCCGGGTTCTCCGTGTTGAGCGCTTCGGGGCTCGGCAGTCTTTCGCCGGATATCATTGCGACGGTTAGCTCTGCCTCGCAGTATTCCTTAAGCGCGTCCTGTGTGTAGCCTGCGTAATACAACTCGGGGTGATTTGCTTTAAGGCTGTTTCTTAAGCTTTCGACCAAATTTCTGCCCTCAGCCAGCTCACGTCGTGCTTCGATTTCCTCATTACGGTGAATCGCCCTAATCGCCAACGAAGCGTGCTTTACACACTGCCGGGCATCGCGTAAGGCGCTGTCACGAAGGGCAGTTTTGGCTTCGAAGTCGTTGCGGATCTCGTCAAAGATCTCGTCTAAGGGACGCATTCCTATTCCCCTTCCGGTGGATTTGTGCCCCGAAAGAGTTCGTCTGCCAACGTTGAGCCGTGTGGCACTTTTATTTCTCCAAACTTGTCTTCAAACCGCTTGATGTTTTCGTTCAGGGCTCGCTGCAATAGTTTCATTGCCAGGGGTGAAAGGATCAGGCGGGTGTTGACCTTCGGCTGGGTGACACCAGGCAACATTGTGACGAAATCCATTAAGAATTCTGACGCTGTGTGGGTTATATAAGCAACATTGACATACTGCGGTTCCAGGTCTTCGGGAATGCTGACCTGGATTCGTTTAATTTCAGCCATGGCTCACCCCTTAAAAGGGGATGTCCTCGTCGTCGTCCAGGGGACCGAAGTTTTGGCTGCCGCCGCCTTCGCCGCCCTTCGGTGTCAGGAAGCGAACGGTTTCGGCTGTGACTTCAAAGCTTGAGCCCCAGGTGCCATCTTTGCGTTGAAAGACAGTTGGGCTTCCGTTGGCATCCGGGCGAAGGCGACCTTCAACCAGCACTTTAGAGCCTTTGAAAAGATATTGGTTGCAGCTTTCTGCTTGTTTTCCCCAGACGGTAACCCGGAACCAGGTTGTTTCTTCTTTTTCACCAAAGCGGCGGCTGGTTGCCATACTAAAGCTGGTAACGGGATTTCCTTCGGGGGTATAACGCATTTCAGGGTCTCGCCCCAAATTGCCGATTATAATAATTTTTTGATACATGGAATTTCCTTTCGTGTGACTTTCTGTGAATTTTGCTTTCGTTTTGTAGCTTAATTTTACTTCATTATCCTTAATTCTCAGCACCAGTACAATTAGCAATTCCCAATGTGATAGTTACATAGGCAAAGCGTAAGGGGAGGTCCCAATCGTGACCGCTCAATCATCGCATACATAATCATACCTCCCCGGATCAAGCACTGCAGACAGGCATCGAAAACCTTTGTTCACGTTCTGAACCCACCCTACCGTTTCGGAGTCTGGTAAACAATGCAGCCTACATTTTAGATCTAAAAACTTCCATATTTAGAATTGCTGAATTCCAGCAGGAAATATGGCGATTGAAAGATTATCAAGTATGATTCAATCAATCATTTCAACGGAGATTCTCATGTGCGACACAATCGGCATCATCAAGCCAGACCAGGCATTCTTTGCGAAAAACAGCGACCGCTCTCCCAACGAGCCGCAGGTAAATGAATTTTACGCTTCTGCTGACCACCCAGCCAAATCCAGGTTGCGGGCGACTTACCTGACAATTAAACAGGTCAAACACACCCACGCGCACCTGCTGTCACGACCGACCTGGCTTTGGGGTGGTGAAATGGGTGTGAATGAATTTGGTGTCTGCATTGGCAATGAAGCCGTCTTTACCAAGGGTAAATACGCCAGGACGGGTCTGACCGGTATGGATCTGGTAAGGTTGGGGCTGGAACGCGGCGGTGATGCCCGCGAAGCCCTCGAAGTTATCATCAGGCTGCTCGAAGAATATGGGCAGGGTGGAAACAGCGGTTTTGACCATAAGTTTTTTTATGACAATTCCTTCCTGATCATGGATCGAGCGCAGTTGTTTATCCTCGAAACAGCCGGGCGAGAGTGGGTCTATAAGCAATTGCCCAGCGCGAGCATCTCAAACAGGCTGACAATTGGCACTGATGGTGATGTCTACAGCCGCGGGGAAGCGTACGACTTCAGGAAGACGCATTTTGAACCGCTCTATTCTCATTTCTCTGGTTCTGCACATAGGCTGAAACAAACTTCTGCCTGTCTTGCCACTGCAAACAATGTTGCCGACCTGATGAAAGCCCTGCGCGTCCACCGTGAGGACGTATCGAACCCCCTGACTCAAGGCAGTGTCGCCAGCCCATGCATGCATGCCGGTGGGCTTGTGGGTGACCACACCACCGCCAGCATGATTGTTGAGCTGGGCGAACAAATCCAGGTGTGGCTGACCGGCAGCTCGACCGCTTGTATTTCCTTGTTTAAACCCTGGGTGTTTGGCAGAGAAGTGTCACCACCCGTATTATTGCCTGGCAGCCCAAACGCGGAAGCCTATTGGTTTGAGCGTGAAGCCTTTCATCGCCGGGCAATCGGTCACACTTTGCCTGCTGAGTTTTACCAGGAGCGCGATGCCCTTGAGGCTGGCTGGATTTCTGTGTCAGCATCAGATATGACTGGAGGTTTCATCGAACTGGGTAAATCTGTTATTGAAGAAGAAGCTGCCTTTTACGAACGGTGGTCAGAGTTGTTGGAAGGTCTTCCCAGGGGCAGACGCGGCTTTCTGCGATACTGGCAAAAAAAGAACAACGCGCTTGGTAAATTGCGTGTATCTTAACAACAGGCTCGACAAACTTGACCATTTGGGCTGAAATACGATATACTTCATCTCCGCCGGGGTGTAGCGCAGTCGGCTAGCGCGCTGCGTTTGGGACGCAGAGGTCGACGGTTCGAGTCCGCCCACCCCGACTTTTTTATAAGTCTCAACGAAGCGAATGACTTGTGAGTACGCCGTATCTCTCCCTCATCCTCCCTGCCCACAACGAAGCTGAACGCCTGCCAAAATCCTTAAAGCAAGTACAGGAATATCTCAGTATCCAGCCCTACGACTACGAAGTGCTGGTCATCGAGAATGCCAGCAGTGACGAAACCGGCAGAATTGTCGAGGAATTCCAGCAAGACTTTCCACAATTAAAGCTGATCAGACTCGAGCAGGGCGGCAAGGGTAATGCCATCAGGGCTGGCATGCTGGCTGCAAAGGGGGAATACCGCTTCATGGCTGATGTCGATTTTTCCATGCCAGTCGATGAAATCAGCAAATTCCTGCCCCCCAAGCTCGAGGAACCCCAGGTGGCGATCGCCTCACGAGAGCAGCAGGGCGCACAACGCATTGGCGAACCGTTTTATCGCCACTTGATTGGACGGGTGTTTAACGCGTTGGTACAAACGTTGGTTTTGCCCGGCTTGCAGGATACCCAGTGTGGTTTCAAGTGTTTTAGCGCTGCTGCGGCAGAAGAGATTTTTCCCAACCAAACGTTGGAAGGCTGGAGCTTTGATGTGGAAGTGCTTACGATTGCCCGCCAACTGGGCTATGAGGTGCTGGAAGTCCCAGTTACCTGGACCTTCCAGCCCGGTTCTCGGATGAGCATATTCAAAGACAGCTGGAAAATGTTCAAAGACTTGTTGCTGATCCGATCAAATAAGCGTAAAGGCGCCTATCGTGGCAAAACGCTTTGACCCCGAGCTGATTCCACCGTATCCCACACTTGATTTCGAAAAGTCTTTCTGGCAGCATGGCAGCCACTCCGTTGCCGGGCTGGACGAAGCTGGCAGAGGTGCTCTCGCTGGTCCGCTTTATGGTGCTGCTGTGGTGCTGCCCTTCGAAGAGCCAACCCTGAATGAGCAATTACTTGGCGTGCGCGACTCGAAGCAGTTGACTTTTATTGAACGGGAACAACTGGCGCCGGTCATCATGGCGATTGCTGTTGAGTTTGTGATTGTGTCGGTCGAACCGGATGAAATTGACAGTTTGGGTATGGCGAAGGCTGGCAGGCTGGTGTTCCAGCGGGCGATCAGTGAACTGAAGCAAAAACCAGGGCACCTTCTCATCGATTACTTTAAAATTCCCGAAATAGATATCCCTCAGACCTGCCTGGTTAAAGGCGATCAGCGCAGCTTGTCGATCGCGTGTGCATCGATACTGGCAAAACAAGCCCGGGATCAACGCATGATCGAAGAAGCAACAAAATTTCCTGGATATCTGTTCGAATCCAACAAGGGTTATGGCAGCCCTGAGCACTTGCAGGCGATCGACCTTTTGGGTCTTTGCCCTCTCCACCGCCGCAGCTTCTGCGACCATTTGCTGCAAGGAAGATTGTTTGATTGATGATGTCACCATCATCGCGTGGATTCTCCCCAAGTAGGCGTACTCTTCACAGGCTTCGATGACTGAGGACCATTCGGTTAAATATCTTGCCAGAGCGCCAAACACACTTCTGGTGCTGAGGTGCTGCGCAAGAGACCGGTACGATCAGTTGCCTGCATATGATAAAATTAACCGAACACAAAAGGAGGCGTCATGACCCCACACACCGGACCTGACTACAGCAAAGAAGAGCATATTGCCGGGCTGATCGAGCAAATCAGCGCCTATATCGAACAATTCCACCACGGCTCGGTCGAGCTGGTTAGTATTGAAGATGACCTCATCAAGGTGCGCCTGGGTGGAGCCTGTGCCGAGTGTGAGCTCTCTACTCAGACCCTGCAAGGGTGGGTTGCCGGCACAATCCGCCAGTTTTTCCCTGATGTTGTTGTTGTCGCTATTGATTAATGTCGATTTTTGATTCTTTGAAGAGCCTGTTCGGACCTACTCTAAAGAAATCGAATCGCCACCTGATTCAGATCATTAACGCTGAGCGAGCCGGAGAGGAAATCCCGAAAAACGTTGACATCGTTTCAGCTTATCTAAAATCGATATTAATCCTGCCCGTGGTGACAGGGTCGCAAGATTTTGTTCAAGATAAAAACGGAATAATCACCTTCCGTCCAGACGCAAAAGTCTCCTCGGTTTCCACGAAGGTTGATGATTGGCAGGTGTTCATCGGTTTCCTGGAACCCGAAGCAACTAAAAAAGTGAACCTGCCATCTTTAGCCCGGTTTGTTCCCCTCCCTTTTAAAGATTTGCCGGCATTGATGGAAGACATTGAAGCTGATGGCACCGCCTTTTTCTTCCATACCAACAAAAGCGAAGTTGGACTTGCCTTTGAGCAGATCAAAAGGATAATTGACGAACCCAAACTAAAAAACTTTGAACCGGAAGGGCTTATTCGAGCGAAAGAAAACTACAGTTCTCTCCGGAATGCTCTTGAGCTTTCCTTTAACCGGCGTGAACAAATTTACCGCAAATTAGAAACAATGCCTGATGTGTCAGCCGTGTGGCTGGGTCATTTACACGATCAGAATATACCAAAATACTTCATCTACTTTGACACCACCGCAAGCTCAAAAGTTTTCTATGAAGAGATTAAGCCTATGCTGATGCCAGAACTCAAGGACGAAGAATTAATGCATGTTCGCTTTTTTAATGGCTTTTCTCGATGGATCGTTGACCATTTTGAGCCATTTTATAGCAACAAGAAAGGGGAGCTTTCTGGCTGGGGGTTGGATAAGTTCAAGGAAGATGGTGTGCACGCCAAAAATCAACGACCACCTCTCAAGAAACCACACCGAGCAAACAAAGCTTAGCCGAGTTCCCTGTACGTGGGTGCCGAAGGGGTTTTGATTTCTTTCTGCACTGTTTCGTAAAGCGTTTCACCCCGCAAGTCTTCAATCGTATAACAGACAGCGTTCATGTCTTCTGCCAGGCGCTGTGCCAGCCCACTATCAAAAATTTTCTGCTCCATGTTGATGACTACGCTGTGAATTTTGTCATTGGCGAACATCTTCGCGAATTCCGAAATTTCTGCTGCGACCGCCCGCCCTGGTGTGACCGGTACATTGCCAGCACCATCGGTCAACACGATCAGCAGCGGCTGCACGTCAGGGTGCAAAATTTTCTCGCGCTGCAGTACCTCGAAAGCCATCTCTAACCCTGCCGCAAGCGGAGTCTTGCCGCCTACCGGGATGTTGGTGAGCGCTCGTTGAGCCAACAACACCGAGTTGGTTGGCGCGAGCACCAGTGTGGCGCGGTCTTTTTGGAAAACTACCAACCCAACCCGGTCGCGGCGTTGGTAGGCATCGGTCAAGAGCGAAAGGATGGCAGATTTGGTTGCTTTCATGCGTTCTGCCACTGCCATGGACCACGAGCCATCCACCAGGAACAGAATCAAATTGGCGGTTTTGCGCACGCGCACTTTTTTCTGAAAATCTTCCCGACGGACCGCAAAGGCGACTTTATGGCTTTCCTTTAAATCCTTGCGTTGGCGCTGATAGGGGGCGGCAGCTCGGATAGTTGCGTCGAGGGCGACATCGCTGCTGTCCCGCGGGGATGGGCGGGATTGGATATAGCGACCGCGCTTGGTTTTGGATTTTGTCTGAGAGCGGCGCCCGCCCTGCTTGCGAACCATCTCGTCAAGGGGTGTGTCGAGTTGGCGCGGTTCAAAGGTTTCTCCTGGTTTGACCACCTTGCCGCCCTCCCACCATTGTGGGTTGAGCTGCACAAAAACATCCTGTCCTGATTCGCCGACAATTGGAATATCCGGATCCCAGCTGGAATCGCCGTCATCATTGTCTTGTTCGGTTACAGAGTCACTTTTTTTTTAGAATCTTCGTCTTCGTCTTTCGCTTGATCGCTGGGCTGCTCTTCCGCCTCAGTCAAAACAGTCTGAACCTTCAGGTCGGCAATTTTGGCATTGAGCGTTTCCATGCCAGTTTCACTTTTTCGGAAAGGACCAGCCTTGACGCGGTGCGGCAGCGCCAGTTCGGCTGCCAGGGCGATATCCCGCGGGGTGATGCGGGTGCGCCCTTCAAAAGCAGCCTGGGCGCGGGCGGCTTTCAAAATAACCAGGTCAGAACGGTGGCCATCGACCTCCATTGAAGAGGTCAGGTCAGCAATGATCAGCAGATCGCGTTGAGTAAAGGAAACTTCCTCAACCAGTTGACGCGCTCGCTCAATCTGCATTGAAAGATCCAGTTCCTGCGGCAAGAAGTGTTCGCGGAAAGATTCCGGGTCGCTCTCAAAAGCGATATTTCGACGCATAATCTCCACGCGCTGGGCTTTGTCCAGGATACCGCGAATCTCTACCGAGAAGGCAAAGCGGTCCAGCAGCTGCGGTCGCAGGTCGCCCTCTTCGGGGTTCATCGTGCCCACCAAAATAAAGCGGGCAGGGTGGTTAAACGAGATACCTTCGCGCTCGACCACATTGACACCCATGGCAGCAGAATCGAGCAAAATATCGACGACATGGTCGTCCAACAGGTTGACCTCATCGATATAAAGCAGCCCGCGGTTGGCAGAAGCGAGCACGCCCGGTTCGAAATGGCGCTCCCCTTTTTGGATGGCGCGTTCAATATCAAGCGTGCCGACAACGCGATCCTCTGTTGCTGAGACGGGCAGGTTGATAAAAGGGGTGGCGTGGTGGGCACGGGGGAGCTGCTCTTCACCAGAAGAAAAACGTTCATGACACTCGGTGCACCAGGTGGTCGGCTTGTCGGGGTCACAGTTAAAGCGGCAATCCTCGACCACTTCGATTGGGGGAAGCAAGGCTGCCAACGCGCGAGCGGCGGTCGACTTTGCGGTTCCGCGTTCACCGCGGATAAGTACGCCGCCAATACGCGGGTCTACCGCGTTTAAGATCAAGGCACGCGCCATACGCTCTTGCCCAACGAGAGCGGTGAAGGGAAAGATCACTTTTTGATTCATCTGCAGATTCCTTTGCGAGAGAGATTATAGCACGGCACAGGGTCTGCCCACAGTCCACACGGACAAGAAAAAAGGAGAGGCGCTCACCTCTCCTTTATCGGCTCTGAGCAGATTAGAAGATTTTATCAGAGGGTTGTTTTTCGTGAATTCCGATCAGCTCCACGAAAGCGTCCACCACACTTTGCAGGAATTCCAAGGTTCCTTCGTTGTTGAGCTTTCCTTCCTCATCGAACAATGTGTGCGTGTGGGCGATATAAGCTTCGGGTTGCTGCAAAATCGGCATATTCAAGAAGGTCAAAACCTGTCGCAAATGGTGATTTGCGCCAAACCCGGAGATATTACCAGGGGATTGACTAACAACCAGCGCGGGTTTTCCATCCCAGACTGAATGCCCATAGGGGCGGGAACCGATATCAATCGCGTTTTTGAGTACAGCGGAATATGAGCGGTTGTGCTCCGGAGTCACAAACATCACACCGTCAACGTCTCTGATCTTGGCACGGAAGGGTTCGTATTCTTCCGGAGTGCCGGCTTTGTCGTAATCCTGATTGTAGATGGGCAGGTGTCCGATTTTTACGAATTCAACCTGATAGTCTCCAGGGAAAAGCTCAGCCATGTTTTGTGCCAGAGTTTGACTAAAGGAGTCTTTCCGTGTTGATCCTACCAATACTGCGATTTTCTTATTCAAAATTTACCTCTCTTAGATTTATAAAAATATTTCTTGTTATGGCTAACTATCCCCTTTCAGAGCTATTTTGACAATCTTTTGTGGATACTTTATGACAAAAAGCCACAGTATCGTTGCTTTTTAATAAGAAATTAATACTTAAAACCGTTAAGATTGTTGGTCTTGATCTTTGTTGAAAGAATCTCGCAATCTCTTTAAGGCAGATGAAACCCGGTCTGACAATCGCTTTGCCTCGCCCTGCTCGGAGTCTGATCCGGGGTCTTGCGCCTGCTGTAACCGCTGCGATCCGCGCTCTTCGCGCTGCTTGCGGCGCAGAGCGTTCTCCTGCAGCGGGCGGTGTGTGCCGTCGCAAAGCGGTTTGATGCGGGAGTGCCCGCAAGAACAAAGCGTAACACGGTTGCGTGGAATAAATTCCTCGCCGTCAGCCCGTTCGATTGGGATATAGCCCATAACCCAAAGCGGTCCCCTGATTTCGCCATATTGGGTGCATTCGTAGGTATCCGCGATTTCCATCGGTAAATCGGGTTCCACGTCTGGTCCGCTGCGTTCGAGTTTGTAGGTCAGAGAGCCAGAAGGGCAGTCTTCAACCATCTTGATTGCCCTGGCTTTCTTGACCGGGTCACCCGATTTTTCGGTCAGTTCGGTAAAGTCGGTGTCTTTAAGCACACAAAAACCGGAATTCATGCACAGACGAACATGCTTGGTGACCGTCAACCCGGTGGGACCATAGTAGTTCAGGTCACGGCCGAAAGGTCCATCGGTTATAGCGATCTCATCGCCGACCCAACCGGAGTCGATGTGGATATTGTCGCAGTAGGGCATGTTTTTGCTTTTACCACAGCGGCAAAGCAGATAGGAACCTGCTTTGTGCTCCAGCTCACCGCCGTCAACCCAATCCAGGGGTTCACCGTATGAAGAGCAGTGCTGCGATTTTTTTACGAACGGAACATCGCCAACTACCCGGTAAGGTCCATCTTTGATAATTTTAATTTTGAAGGGGGATTTTTGCTCTGTCATGGTATCACCTGTGGTTAGGATTATAACAAGAATATGGCAAGCGACCATGAAGTGTTTCCTAAATTAGCAATTCTCAATATGGAATTTATTAAATCCATAATGTAGAATAAGCGGGTACAAAATGGTAAGGGTGGGTTCAAAACGAGACCAGGGAACAGGACTGCCTCACAGAAGGGATTAAAGGGTTTCGTAGGGCTGGGGCTTGACCCCAGCCGCTGTGTTGATCAACACGACTGTTGGCGGAGGGAGACGAGCACTCCGTATGGTTAATTCTCGGTTTTCAATGCCTGTTCGTGGTTCTTGAACTGGGCAGGTCTGACTAAGTAAGCGGTTATTGAGCATTCGCGATTGGGACCTGCCCCTACATTATTACACTTAGTTAGGGCAAAAACCCAGAGTTTATTTTCATATTGAGAATTGCTGTTGCTAAATGATTCTTGCGAAGATTACAACTAACCGTCTAAACAGACAAAATTTGTGTGGCAGCAGCCGAAGCAGTGGCAGCCAAAGACTGTGTCATCGCATACCTGGCATGCGCAATCTGGTTTGAGCCTGCCTGCCCCCGCAACTGTAAACACGCTTCGACTACCTGGTAGACCCCAGCCGCCCCAAGCGGGAAACCCCGCGCCTTGTGCCCACCCATGGTCGCCACCGGCAGAGAGCCTTGCAAAGTGAGCGAGCCATCACTGGCGAGCTTCCAGCCCTCACCGCGGTCGGCAAAACCAGCGGCTTCCAGCGAAAGCAGTGCATGCAGCGTGGTGTTATCGGAATACTCAAAGAAATCCAGATCCGAAATCGTGATGCCGGCTTTGAGTAGTGCCTGATGCACTGACACCGCCGCGCCTTCAAAAAAGAGCGGGTCCCGGCGGTCGTGCAGTGCCAGGCGATCGGTGATGTAGCTCGAACTGCGCAGTTGCACAGCCGGATCAGCGCTGTGAGGCAGCAGCTCTTTACGGGTTAAAATTAACGCTGCTGCGCCGTCGGCGTTGGGGGCGATGTCAAACTGGTTGAACACACCGGTATCCTCACGCGCGTTTCGATAGGCATCAAGGCTGATCTCGCGCCTGAACATGGCGTTAGGGTTGTTGACCGCGTTGCTATGTGCGATGAGCGGAAATTGTGCCAGTGCCTCGCGGGGGAACCGGTTTTCATGCATGTAACGCTGCAGCAGCAGCGAGGCTTGTCCGACCAGTGTGAGCCCTTCGGAAGCTTCGTAGTCAGAATCCAGCCCGGTCGAAAGCAGTCGGTTTTCAATGCCCGCGCCGACCACGTCGGTCACCTTTTCAACGCCCACAACTGCTGCCACGTCAACCATGCCCGAGCGAATGGCGTTATAAGCCAGGTAGATGGCTGCCCCGCCAGATGCTTCGGCGGCTTCGGCAGTATAACCTTCAGCCTTGCCAGCCAGTCCGGCATATTCTGCCACCAGCGCTCCCAGATTTGCCTGATGTGAGGCATTGGCAGCCAGCATATTGCCGACGAAAATCGCCTGCGGCTGCAGACCGCCGGCATCTTCGCGGGCGGTTTTCAGCGCACGCACTGCCAGGTTGCGCAGTGAAACATCCCAAAGCTCGCCAACCGGTGTTTGGCCGATGCCGACGATGTAAACATCATTCGTGCGCTGCATCTTAGCGAGTCACGATCTCTCCGCGGAAGCGGAGGTAGGTGGCGTAGTCGATTTCGGTACGCCGAGCGATGTAGTCTTGTGTTGAAAGCGCGCGGTCGCGCCTTTGTTCCAGTTCGTTCCGCACCTTAATGATGAAGGAATCAGACCCAGCCCCCGAGCCATAGGAAGTCATCAAAATCAGGTCGCCGGCTTTGGCTACATCCAAAATGGCGCTCAGTCCGATGATGGCAGCCCCTGAATAGGTATTGCCGATCATAGGAGCAAGTAAGCCTGGCGCAATCTGCTCGGGCGTGAATCCGAGGGTTTTGCCAGCACGCTGTGGGAACTTGGCGTTCGGTTGGTGGAAAACAGCATAGGCAAAATCACTTGGTTTTAGACCGGTCTCTGCCAAAATCGTCTGTGCGGAACCCAAAATGTGTTCGAAGTAAGCCGGGTCACCAGTGAAACGCTGACCGTGCTCTGGATAGACCTGGTTTTCGCGCCGCCAGAAATCGGGTGTGTCTGAAACATAGCTGTAGGCGGCTTCAATCGAAGCCAATGAACCTTCCTGCGGTCCGATAATATAAGCAGCCCCACCGCTGGCAGCGGTGTATTCCAGGGCATCACCAGGCTTCCCCTGGGCGGTGTCCATCCCGATTGCCAGGGCGTAGTCGCCCATGCCCGAGCCCACCAGACCCATCGCAGCCACTATTGCCTCAGTGCCAGCCTTGCAGGCAAATTCCCAGTCACCCGCCTGGATGTCGTTGGGGGCGCCAATTGCTTCTGCCACCACGGTGCCACTGGGTTTGACGGCGTAGGGGTGTGATTCTGAGCCTACCCAGACTGCCCTTAATTCTTCAGCACCGATCTCAGAGCGTTTTAAGGCGTTGCGAGCGGCTTCGATTGACATGGTGATAACGTCTTCATCCAGTCCGGCGACCGCTTTTTCTTTCACTGGAAAGCCGCCGGTGTTGCCCCAGATGCGACCAATTTCCTTATTTGGCAGGCGGTAGCGCGGCACATAGGCACCATAGCCCTGGATACCAACTTTGATTTTAGGTACCAACAGCTTGCTTTTTTCTGGTTTAGGGAGGTGATTTTGTTCAGTCATTGTTGTTTCCATTCCATTGCGCCACTAATTCCTGCGCACGGCTTAATTGTATTTTATCTTCAGCGACCAATTGCGCGGCGATCGCCTCAACTTGCTCTGGCGTGGCGCCAGCTGCCAGTGCCACCTGGCGGGCGTGCAGGTTCATGTGACCTTTCTGGATACCTTCTGTCGCCAGCGCGCGCAGGGCTGCCAGGTTTTGGGCTAAGCCGACCGAAGCGATAATGCTGCCCAACTCGGCTGCTGTCTCAACGCCCAACAATTTCAGGTTTGCCCGGGCAGTTGGGTGCACCCTGGTGGCACCACCGACGACGCCAACAGCCATTGGCAGTTCGATCGAGCCCAGCAAATCGCCGTTTTCAGCCACAGACCAGGTTGTCAGGCTGCGATATTGCCCGCTGCGGGCGGCGTAGGCATGCGCGCCGGCTTCAATGGCGCGCCAATCGTTGCCGGTTGCCAAAACGACCGCGTCCACACCGTTCATAACACCCTTATTGTGGGTCGCGGCCCGATAGGGGTCAGCATCGGCAAACGCCCAGGCTTCGATAATGCCGTCACGTACCTGCTCGCCGGTGTAATCGTCAAAGGCAAGCCTCTGGCATGGAAAGTGTGATCGCGCCCAGGCGAGGCGCCGGTCAGCCAGGTTTGAAAGAATGCGCAAATGTACCCTCCCGCCAGTGAGGGCTTCAATTTTCGGAGCGAGATACTCGAGCATTGAGTTGACCAGATTTGCGCCCATTGCGTCTTTGACATCGACAATTAAGTGAACAATTAGCATCGCTCCGGCTGCGGTTTCGTTGAAGATGTGGGTTTCGATGTCAATCGGACCGCCCCCGCGCCTTACCAGGTTGGGTTGAAATTCTTCAAGCTCCTGGAGCAACTGACCGGCTTGGGCGAGCACCTGATCTGCGGCAGCCTGCAAATCTGATAGATCGAGAACCTGCAACTGCCCGATCATCTGCTGTGAGGTAATGCCGGCTTTAAATCCGCCGCCGGCTCTGGCAAGTTTTGCCATGAAGGAAACCCCGGCAATTACCGAGGGCTCTTCGATCACCATTGGTATCAAGACCTCGCGGTCATTAATCACAAAATTTTGGGCAATACCGAGCGGAAGGCTATAGAGCCCGACCACGTTTTCGACCATGGCGTTGGCGGTTTCGGCGTCCAGCCCACCTTCGTATTGGTAGGCTAACAGGTCTTCAGGGCTGAGGTTCGCCTGAAGCTCAAGCGATTTTAGCCGTTCAGACAGGCTTTGTTGGTGGAATTTTTTGTTCATTTATCCAATTCGTTTTTGGCGAGCTCGGCAACCCGCTGTCGATATCAATTGTTGGGGAGACCAGCTACGCTCTCCCGATTTAAGCGGGCAAGCCCACTAACGCCGCTGGCGTTGGGGTTTTCGGTAGCCACCCGTCCCTGCAATATGCATTTATAGCAAGCAAGTCCTCTAAAAAACTATCAAAAATCGCCCTTGCGGGGTTAAGAGCTGTCTCAACACTGGATCGCGTCTGCAGAGAAAACTTGGTTTGCACAAACTTTTAAACTTGCCTTTTTGCTCCTTTGGTTATACTACCATCACTAACAACCATGAGGCAGCAATGACAGAGAGTTTAAACCAAATATATGATCTAATCATAATCGGTGGTGGTCCGGCTGGAACAACCGCCGCGATTTATGCCGCCAGGGCAAACCTGAAGGTGGGCGTGCTGGACAAAGGGTTAACCACCGGCGCGCTTGGCACAACCAGCAAGATAGCCAATTATCCTGGTTTGGCAGGCGAAGTGGACGGAGCTGAATTGCTGAACACCATGCGCAAACAAGCTGCAGCGTTTGGGGCAGAGTTTATCAACGACAAAGCCATCGGCACTGACCTGGGCGGTGAACCCAAAGCAGTCTTCGGCAACCTGGGCGTTTACGAAGCACGTGCTGTTATCATCGCGACCGGTTCGATGGGGCGCAGCAACCTGATCAAAGGTGAAGCAGAACTGCTCGGACGCGGCGTGTCTTACTGCGCGATATGCGACGCGGCTTTTTTCAAAGACAAGGATATTGCCGTGATTGGCAAAAGCGACGAGGCGGTTGATGAGGCGCTCTACCTTTCACGTTTCGCCCGCACAGTGCACTTTTTCCCTCCGGGCAGAGAGATCAATGTCAGCCAGGAAGAGCTGCAAAACCTGCTTGAGACCCCCAATGTGGTCACACACCAGGGCAGCGTTGTTCGTGAAATTTATGGTGATGCCAGGGTAGAGGGTATCCGCTATGGCGAACGCGGCGCGGAAGGGGAAGAAAGCCTGCCTGTTGATGGCGCTTTCGTTTACCTGCAGGGCGGCAAACCGATTACCGACTTTCTGCAAGGGCAACTTGAGCTGTCAGCGGAAGGCTGTTTGCAGGTCGACCGTGAAAACCAGACCAACATACCCGGTGTGTATGCCATCGGCGATGTGATCTGCACGCACGTAAAGCAAGCCGTTATCGCAGCTGGTGACGGTGCAATTGCTGCCATCGCTGCTGAAAAATGGCTTCGCGGCACGAGTAAACCGAAGGTTGACTGGGGGAAGTAAAGCAGCGGAGCGGCACGATGTCTACTCCATAATGACCTTGCCAGACTCCCGGGAAGATCCTTTGCTTCACTCAGGATGACAAACATAACACTGGAAGACAAAATCACTAATGGTGACGGTTAAGCGTGTAAAATAATGCCATGCCAAAGGTGACCCCGGAAGATTTAGACAAGGCAGCACAACGCGGCGAACCCTCCCATGTCTGGCGGGCAGGGCAGGAACGACGATTCAACCTACTGCGAGAAGCCGCAGGCGAACGGTTGAATGGTAACGTGCTGGTTGATGGCAGCGGTGTCGGCGCCTATCTTTCCAGGCTTGTGCCAATTTCGGGCGTGGCTGTAGGGTTGGACATTGAGCTGCCCCGTGTACAGGAGAGCCGCCAGTATGCCCCAAACGTTCTGAACGCTGCCGGCGAACACCTTCCTTTCCCTGCCAATTGTTTTGCTGTCGTATTCAGCCATGAGGTGCTCGAGCACGTTAACGACGACCGCATGGCGATTTCAGAAATGGTCAGGGTCTTGAAGCCCGGCGGCAGAATCGTCTTGTTTTGCCCAAACCGTGGCTACCCGTTCGAGACGCATGGGCACTATTGGAAGGGAAAGTACCATTTCGGCAATACGCCGCTGATCAACTGGCTGCCGAGACCACTGCGTGACAAGCTGGCGCCGCATGTTGAGGTCTATACCCGCAAGGATTTA